>Ga0213919_1000009_pt1 | contig 373830 bp, 328 predicted proteins | sample McNCre317MG_FD_161056 | JGI IMG/M metagenome (GOLD analysis project Ga0213919, IMG submission 161056) | Freshwater microbial communities from McNutts Creek, Athens, Georgia, United States - 3-17 MG | ecosystem: Environmental > Aquatic > Freshwater > Creek | place: USA: Georgia | collected...
TGGTGCGGGCTGCTGCGTTGTCTAGCAATACATCGTCGTTGTAGGTTTGGGCACCGCTGGTGGTCACTCGACCACCTTGGATCACCACAGTACCGCCCACATTGGTGGTCAGGCTGGCGGCATCCACCGTGCTGACGAAAGTCGTGACGCCTGTGCTGTTCACGGCCAAGGCGCCAACAGGACCGTTGTTTGTGGCCACGGCATCACCCACTGCGCCTGTGAAAGTCACTGCACCGCTGCCCGCGTTGATGGTGAGGGCTTCAGCAGCTGTGGTGTTGTTGAGCTTGCCACCCAGCATCACAGCTGCGTTGGTGGTGTTCAACGTTGTGGTGCGGGCTGCTGCGTTGTCCAGCAACACATCGTCGTTGTAGGTTTGTGCGCCGCTGGTGGTCACTCGACCACCTTGGATCACCACTGTGCCGCCCACATTGGTGGTCACGCTGGCGGCATCCACCGTGTTGACAAAGGTGGTCGCACCTGTGCTGTTCACTGCCAAGGTACCCATGGGGCCGTTGTTCACGCCAACTGTGTCACCCACTGCGCCGGCGAAGGTCACTGCACCACTGCCTGCGTTGATGGTCAATGCTTCAGCGCTTGCAGTGTTGTTGTTCAACTTGCCACCCAGCATCACAGCGGCGTTGGTGGTGTTCAAGGTTGTGGTGTGGGCTGCTGCGTTGTCCAGCAGTACATCGTCGTTGTAGGTTTGTGCGCCGCTGGTGGTCACTCGACCGCCTTGGATCACCACAGTACCGCCCACATTGGTGGTCATGCTGGCGGCATCCACCGTGTTGACGAAGGTGGTCGCACCTGTGCTGTTCACGGCCAAGGCGCCAACAGGACCGTTGTTTGTGGCCACGGCATCACCCACTGCGCCGGTGAAGGTCACTGCGCCACTGCCTGCGTTGATGGTGAGGGCTTCAGCGGCTGCGGTGTTGTTGTTCAACTTGCCACCCAGCATCACAGACGCGTTGGTGGTGTTCAAGGTTGTGGTGCGGGCTGCTGCGTTGTCTAGCAGCACATCGTCGTTATAAGTTTGGGCGCCGCTGGTGGTCACTCGACCGCCTTTGATCACCACCGTGCCGCCTGTGTTGGTGGTCAAGCTGCTCAAGGCCACGCCATCGCCCACAACGGCATCCAAGGTGGTGATGCCACTGCTGTTGAGCGCCAAGCTGTAAGCCCCATCGACCGTACCACCCAGCGTGATGAGGCCACTGCCAGCGTTCAGGCTGGTGTTGCCAGTCAGGGTCACAGGTGCAGTACCCAAAACGATGGCTGCGTTGGTCGTACCCAAATTGCCCGCTACGCTGATGGCTGCAGGTGCCGTGGCAGTCAAGCCACCTGCAAAGCTCAGCGTGTCAGCCGCTGCGTTGCCCAACACCAAGTTACCCGTGTTCAAGAACGTGGTGGCTGCGCCCGTGTCTGTGATGTTGGTGGTGCTACCCAAGAGCTCCAGGTGGTAGCCGTTGGCCGTGGTGGTGAGCACAGGCGTGCTCAAGTTGTCGGCAAAGCGAATGATTTGACCTGCCACCGTGTTGCTCAACACCACTTCGGTGCCTGTGGTCACAGGGCTGCTGAACGTGGCATCGTGGCTATTCGTCAAGGTCAGTGTGTGGAGCGCTGTGGTTTGGCCCACCGCACCCGTGACGCTCACCACACCTGTGCTACCGGCATTCAAGGTCAATGACTGGGTGTTGGCGGTTGTGCCATTCACAGCACCACCCAAGGTGAGGTTGCCACCCGCGCTGGCGTTGCCGCCTGTGGTGTTGAGCGTGAGGTGGTCCGTCAGTGTGAGCGCGGTGTTGCTGTCGCCCAAGCTCATGGCGGTGTTGCTGGTGTTCACCGTACCCGCAGCACTGATGGCCGCAGGTGAAGTGGCGGTCAAGCCACCTGCAAAGCTCAGCGTGTCAGCCGCTGCGTTGCCCAACACCAAGTTACCCGTGTTCAAGAACGTGGTGGCTGCGCCCGTGTCTGTGATGTTGGTGGTGCTACCCAAGAGCTCCAGGTGGTAGCCGTTGGCCGTGGTGGTGAGCACAGGCGTGCTCAAGTTGTCGGCAAAGCGAATGATTTGACCTGCCACCGTGTTGCTCAACACCACTTCGGTGCCTGTGGTCACAGGGCTGCTGAACGTGGCATCGTGGCTATTCGTCAAGGTCAGTGTGTGGAGCGCTGTGGTTTGGCCCACCGCACCCGTGACGCTCACCACACCTGTGCTACCGGCATTCAAGGTCAACGACTGTGTGTTGGCGGTTGTGCCATTCACAGCACCGCCCAAGGTGAGATTGCCACCCGCGCTGGCGTTGCCGCCTGTGGTGTTGAGCGTGAGGTGGTCCGTCAGTGTGAGCGCGGTGTTGCTGTCGCCCAAGCTCATGGCGGCGTTGCTGGTGTTCACCCTACCCGCAGCACTGATGGCCGCAGGTGCAGTAGCAGTCAAACCACCAGCAAAGCTCAGCGTGTCAGCTGCTGCGTTGCCCAACACCAAGTTGCCCGTGTTCAAGAACGTGGTGGCTGCGCCCGTGCCAGTGATGTTGGTGGTGCTACCCAACAGCTCCAAGTGGTAGCCGTTGGCGGTGGTGGTGAGCACAGGCGTGCTCAAGTTGTCGGCAAAGCGCACGGTTTGGCCTGCCACCGTGTTGCTCAACACCACTTCGGTGCCTGTGGTCACAGGGCTGCTGAACGTGGCGCCGAAGCTGTTGGCCAAAGTCAGCGTGCTCAAGGGGTGCACATCACCCACCGCACCGCTGACCAGCACCACACCGTTTGTGCCTGCGTTGATCGTCACCGCTTGGCCATTGTTGGTACTGCCATTGATCGTCTTGGCAAACGTGATGTTGGCCCCTGCCGCCAACGCGCCGTTGTTGGTGGTGTCAAACGTGGTGCTTGCGGCAGTGACCACGGCATCGTCAGCGATGACGATGGAGTTGGGGCTGCTGGTGCGCACCAAGCCGCCGCTGAACGTGCTGGTGCCTGCTGCGTCTGTTTCAAAGTGTGCCGGTGCCGCCACAGAGCCAATGGCACCTGTGTACGTGGTGTTGCCACTGTCAGCCACCACCACGCGTGAGGTGCCATCCAAGGTGCTGCCAAATGTCATGCCCACGCCGGTGAAGGTGGTGGTGCTGGTGGCGGCGCCACCCACGGTCACGCTGCCGTTGTAGGTTTGGGTGTGGCTGCCAGCGTTCACGCTGCCACCGTTGACCAAGGTGGCGCCATTGACAGTCAGGTCACCTGCGGCGGTCACGCCCTTGCTGAAGGTGACGGTGCTGGCCGTCAACGCGCTGGGGCCACTGAAGTTCACAGGGCTTGCAAAGTCTAAGGCGAAGCCGCTGCCGCTCAGGTTGCCGTTGATGGTGGTGGTGGCGGTGCCGCTGTCCAAACTGGTGTTGGCCAACAAGGTGATGGTCTGCCCTGCTTGACCCAGCGTGATGGCTTGGTTAGACGCGCTGAGTGTGCCGTCCAACACCAAGGCGCCTGTGTTCGCCAAGTGGATGCCATTCGCCACCGCGATCGTGCCGCGCAAGGTCAACGCAAATGGTTCAGCGGCCACGGTGAACGTGGGCGTGGTCAGACCAGCGTTAAAGGCAATGGCGTGGGCATCGACCGTGTCGGTCAACACCACGCTGGTGCCAGTGGTCACAGCGCTGTTAAACGTGGCGCTGTTGCTGTTGACCACCTCCAAGGTTTTGAGTGAAGCACTGCCACCCACCACGCCTTGCACAGTGATGTTGCCCAAAGTGCCTGCATCCAGCGTCAAGCTGCGCGTGTTGGCTGCGTCACCGTTGACGGTTTGCAAGAACTTCAAATCGCCACCGGTTTGCAACGTCACATCGGTAAACACTTTCACGATGTCGTGGAACACCGCGTTGGTGGTGACGTGAATGCTGCCTGCTTTGAATTGGGTTTCACCTGCAGCTGTGGTGAGCGAATCGGTGGTCAAGCTCAACAACGGCGTGGTCCCGCCGATGATGCCGCCCAACACCGTGGTGCCGCTGTCGCTGAGGGTCAGTGCTTGAGCGCCGTCCACGGTGGACATCAAGGCCACATTCACGCCTTGCAGCGTGGTGGCCGCGCCCAAACTCATCATGTCGTTGTAGGTTTGCGCACCTGTGGTTTTCACCCCGCCACCGCTGATGACCACGCTGCCACCGGCATCGGTGGTCACGCTGGTCAAGGCGGTGGTGCCACCCACGGCGCCGCCAAAGGTGGTGACACCTGAGGTGTTGACGGTCAAGGCTTGTGCGCCATTGAGCGTGCTACCCAAAGTGATGGCGCCACTGCCTGTGCTGGCCAGCACGGTGTCTGCACCCAAAGTGGCCGCTTCGCCATAGCTTTGTGCGCCTGTGGTGTTCACCAAACCACCATTGATGGCCACCGTGCCGACAGCATCGGTGCTGAGGCTGGTCAACGCTGTCGTGCCGCCCACTGCACCTGTGAAGGTGGTTGCGCCCGACGTGTTGATCGCCAAGGTTTGTGCGCCATTGAGTGTGTTGCCAAAGGTGATGGCGCCTGAACCTGAGCTAGCCAGCACGGTGGCGGCGCCCAAAGTGGCCGCTTCGCCGTAGCTTTGTGCGCCTGTGGTGTTCACCACACCACCATTGATGGCCACCGTGCCGCCCGCATCGGTGCTAAGGCTGGTCAATGCGGTTGTGCCACCCACTGCACCTGTGAAAGTGGTTGCACCCGACGTGTTGACCGCCAAGGTTTGTGCGCCATTGAGCGTGCTGCCAAAGGTGATGGCGCCTGAACCTGAGCTAGCCAGCACGGTGTCTGCACCCAAAGTGGCCGCTTCACCATAGCTTTGTGCGCCTGTGGTGTTCACCACGCCACCGTTGATCGCCACGGTGCCGCCAGCATCCGTGCTGAGGCTGGTCAATGCGGTTGTGCCGCCCACTGCGCCTGTGAAAGTGGTTGCACCAGATGTATTCACAGCCAAGGTTTGTGCGCCATTGAGTGTGTTGCCAAAGGTGATGGCGCCTGAACCTGAGCTAGCCAACACGGTGTCTGCACCCAAAGTGGCCGCTTCGCCGTAGCTTTGTGCGCCTGTGGTGTTCACCACGCCACCATTGATGGCCACCGTGCCGCCCGCATCGGTGCTAAGGCTGGTCAATGCGGTTGTGCCACCCACTGCACCTGTGAAAGTGGTCGCGCCTGAGGTGTTGACCGCCAAAGTCTGTGCGCCATTGAGTGTGTTGCCAAAGGTGATGGCGCCTGAACCTGAGCTGGCCAGCACGGTGTCTGCACCTAAAGTGGCCGCTTCGCCGTAGCTTTGTGCGCCTGTGGTGTTGACTGCGCCACCGTTGATCGCCACAGTGCCGCCCGCATCGGTGCTGAGGCTGGTCAATGCGGTTGTGCCGCCCACTGCGCCTGTGAAAGTGGTTGCACCCGACGTGTTGACCGTCAAGGTTTGTGCGCCATTGAGCGTGCTGCCAAAGGTGATGGCGCCACTGCCTGTGCTGCTCAACACCGTTGCGGCGCCCAGCGTGACCGCCCCGTTATACGCTTGCGCACCTGCGGTGCTGATGCTGCCGCCGTTGAGCACGGATGCGCCATTGAGCGTCAAGCCTGCCGTGCTGCTGAGTGCTTGGTTGACCGTGATTTGCGGCGCATACACCGTGATGGGGCCAGCGATGTTGACCAAGCTGTTCAAGGTCATGTTCGTCAAGTTGCCCGACTTGCCCATTGTCAAACCACTGATCGTGCTGTCATAGGTGTAGTTGGCTGTGACCGCACTGCTAAAACTGCTGGAGGGTTCAATCGTCACCGCGCCTGAACCTGTGAAGCCTGATGTGCCAGGTGCCGTGTTGTTGGCGTACACCACGCCCCCTGCACTGCCCGTGCCTGTGGCACCTGTGTAGCTGTTCACACCTGTGAGGCTGAGTGTGTTGCCGCCGATTTTGTTGAGCTGGCCTGCACCTGTGATGGCATTGGCCACCGTCACCGCCGCGTTGTGATTGAAGTTGACTGTGGCACCTGTGCCAATGCTGATGGTGTTGGCGCCCAAGGCGGCCAAAGCCTCCGAGCCATCACCCACATTCAAGGTGCCGCCTGAAATGGTGGTGACCCCGGTGTAGGTTTGGGCATTTGTGAGCGTCAATGAGCCCGAACCCGACTTGGTCAAACCACCCGTGCCTGCGATCACGCCGTTGTAGTTGGCCAGCACTGAGGCATCGGTGCTCAGCGTGCCGTTGCCTGCACCCAAGGTGATGCCACGGTTGGCGTGCAAAGTGGTAAAGCCCGACATCAAGCGCAACGTGCCACCGTTCAACAGGATGTTGTCAGGGTCAACGCTTGCGGGCACTGCGCCCACGTTGCGGTCGGTGCTGATGGCCAAGGTGCCCGCATTCACCTGCGTGCCGCCTTCATACGCATTGGTGCCGCTCAGCGTCAACGTGCCTGCGCCCTCTTGCTTGACGATGCCGGTGCCCGAAATCACATCAGCCACGCTGATGGCGTCTGAGCGCTTGAAGCTCAACACGCCGTTGTTGCTGATAGCGCCCGTGCCCAACGCGCCCGAAGTGGCGGCATTGCCCACCACCAAGGTACTGACGGTGTCGATGCTGGTGCCACCTGTGTAGGTGTTGTTGCCGGTGAGCGTCAACACGCCAGCACCCAACTTAGACACGCTCGCGCCAGTGCCTGAAATCACGCCTGACAACACGCTGCTGTTGCCGCTGTTGTCCACGGTCAAAGCGTACCCATTGCCCAAGCTGATGCCATAGGCGCCGTTGACATTGCCGCCGTACACCGTCACATGGCCGGCGACCGACAGGGCACGGTCTAAACCAATGGCAGCGGTGTTGCCTGCTTTGCCAATGCGCAAACCACTGATGCCATTCATCGCCAAGTTGGCGGTAGATACAGCGGCAGTAAAGCTCGCGCCCACAGGCTCAATGACCACCGTACCCGAAGTGTTGATGGTGCTGGTAGGTGTTACAAACGACAAGGCATCGGCTTGAATCACCACATTCGACGAGCTGCTCGGTACCAACGTGCCATCTGCACCGATGGTGATGGCGTTGCCGAAATACAGGCCTCGGTAGCCTGTCCATCCAACAGCTGCATTGCTGGGCTTCTCGTCAATGAACGTGATGGTGCCGCTGGCGGACAAGAAGCTCGTTGCGGTGGTGTTATCCAGCGCAATGCCGCGGGAGTTAGCTGAGTTGTAACCACCAATGCCATGCAAGGTGATGTCACCGTTTTCGGTTTGGAAATTCATCTTGCGAGCTTCGATGCCCCACACGCTGCCTGCCGTTGCGCTGACATTGTGTGCATCGCCAAACAAACTGATCGAACCCGAACCAGACGTTTTGATGGTCGTGCCACCGTTGGTGTTGCCTTGAATCAAAAACGTGGAAGCGGTCACCGGTGTCGCGCTCACAGCGTTCAAAGCAATATTGCCGCCGTTGGCGTTGATCAGGTTATCTAGGTTGATCAACGAACCTGTGGTGGCTGTGGCGTTGGCATTCAAGGTGATGTCGCCACCTTGAGTCACAAGGCTCGAACCATCACTCATCGTGATTTTTTTCACGCTATCCAACAAGATGAGCGAGGCATTGGTCGTGGCCAAATCGACGCCCGCATTCAAGGTCAAACTGCCGCCATACAAGCGAATGGGGCCTGCAATAGAAATATCTGTGGCCATCGCCAAGTCGCTGCTAGCACCTGACTTGCCCAAGGTGAAGCCGGTGAGCGTGTTGGCGAAGGTATAGCCAGAGGTGAGCGACGCCGCTGTGAATGTGCTGCTGACTGGCTCAATCGTCACAGCGCCTGTGCCAGTAAACCCGCTGGTGGTGGGTATCACATCGTTTTGGAACACCAAGCTACCCGCCACGTTCGTTGCACCGGTATAGGTTTGCAAGCCAGTCAAGGTGAGCGTGTTGGTACCCAGCTTGCTCAATGTGCCAGTGCCGCTGATGGCGTTGGCCACCGTCAAGTCATCTGAGCGGCTAAAGGCGAGCGCCGCGTTGTTGACCACCGCGCCAAGCCCTAAGCTACCCGTGGTGCTGCCTGCGCCAATTTGCAAAGTACCTGCGCTCACGGTGGTGGCTGCGTAGGTGTTGGCGCCATTCAAGATGAGCGTACCCGCCCCTACTTTGGTGAGGCTCCCCGTACCAGCCACGATGCCTGCATACGTCACATCACTGCCTATTCCGGTATTCAACGTGGTGCTGCCTGTCAGCGTGATGCCACGGTTGGCGTTCAGGCTTGATGTGAACACGGGGTAGAAATACAAGCTCGCACCGTTATTCACCACCAGTTGGTTGGTTTGTGGGCTGCTAGGTGCTGTGCCCAGGTTGGCATCACTGCTGATGGCCAAGGTCCCTGTGTTCACCGTGGTGGCACCGGTGTAGGTGTTGGTGCCGCTGAGTGTCAGGGTGCCTGTGCCTTCTTGGCGCAACACGCCTGTGCCTGCAATGACGTCAGCCACGCCAAAGCTGTCGGAGCGTTTGTAAACGAGCGTGGCGTTGTTGGTGATGGTGCCTGTGCCCAAGTTGCCGGTGGTGCCGCCATTGCCCACTTGCAAGGTGCCTGCGCTGATGGTGGTGCCACCGGTGTAGGCGCTGCCGCCCGTGAACACCAAGGTGCCCGCACCCGCTTTGCTGAACGCGGCTGCACCGTTCAACACACCCGCCACGGTTTGTGTGGTGCCTGTTGCAATGTCGGTGGACAAGGTGCCGCCCACTGTCAAGGTGGTACCTGCGGCGCTCTCGAACCCACCCAAGGCTGCATTGCCACTCACCACCAAGGCGCCGTTTTTCAGGGTCAAGTTGCTGGTCGATACCGTGCCTTGGTAGGCCAGCGAATCGAGCATCACCGTGCCTGTGCTGACTGCCCCCGTACGGCCAGCCACGCTGTCGTCAAAGCTGATGGCATTGCCTTGTGGCACGTACACCTTCTTGACGTTGTTCAAATCGGGCATCACGCCCGTGATGGACAAATTGGTGGTGGCCGCCCAGTTGGCAGGGTTGAACCATTCGCCCGACGTTGGCCCAACCCAAGTGGCTGAATCCAAACGCGTCACATCCGCTGATGTGCTGCCTGTGCTGGCCACGGTGTAATTGGTGGCGTCGGTGCCACTCAGGCTCACGCCGTACACGCTGATGGGTTTGGCTATGCCAATGTTCTTGGTGTCAAAACTGCCGCTGCGGATGATGCTCAACAAGTCGCCACTCACACGGTTGTCGGTGGTGGTCACGGTGGCCACTGTGGTGCCGTCGTAGTCACGGGTCACACCGGTGTAGCCCACCGTCAACAAGCGCGTGCCAATGCTTGCAGCACCTGTGGCGGTGGTGGGCAAGGTGTAGTTGCTCAAACTGGTGCCGCTATTGGCGGTGAAGTCACCACTGGCCAAGGTGGTGGTCACGCTGTTGGCATCCAACACATTGCGGCTGTTGTACGTGCCTGCGGTTTGCGTGACGCTGGCGCCTTCGGTCACACCGCCCACGGTGACAAAGCCTGTGAGGCTGTAGTTGCCTGTGCTCAGCGTGGCGTTGGTATTGCCGTCATAGGTTTTTTGAATGCTACCCACCAACGCGGCTGACAAAGTTTTCTTCGTGATGTCAGCGCTGGTGCTGCCTGTGTTGCTGACGCTGTAGTTGGCTGCGTCGGTGCCGCTCAAGGAAACACCGGTGACGTTGATGTTCACCGTGCCCACGTTTTTGTCCACAAACGTAGCCGTGCGGTTGATGCCAAACACATCGCCCGCCACAAAGCCATTCGCCACTGGGGTGGCGGTGGTCACGCTGGCGATGGTCAGGCCGTCATACACCTTGTTCACTCCGGTGAAGTCAATCGTCAAAGGACGTGCAGTGATGGTGGCTGTTGTGCTGCCTGTGGTTGAAGCCAAGCTGTAGTTGTTCACATCGGTGCCGCTGAGGGTCACGCCGCTCACGCTCACGGTTTTGTTCAGGCCCACGTTTTTGTCAGCGTAGCTGGCAGTGCGGGCGATGCTCAATACATCGTTTGCAACACGGTCATCGGTTGTGGTCACGGTTGCCACAATGCCACCGTCATACACACGGTCCACACCGGTGTAGTACACATTCAAAATCCGCGGTGTGATGTTTGCGGTGGTGGTGCCAGTGCTGGCCACGCTGTAATTGGTGGCGTCCACGCTGGTCACGCCGTAGGGGTTGCTCAAACTCACACCGCTCACGCTGATGGTTTTGGCGCCGCCCACATTCTTGTCGGCGTAGCTGGCAGTCCAGTTGATGTCAAACGCATCACCCGTCACAAAACCATTCGCCACAGGCGTGGCCGTGGTCACGCTGGCCACCATGCCACCGTCGTACACCTTGTTCACACCCGTGAAGTCAATCGTCAAAGCGCGTGGCGTGATCTTGGCGGATGCGCTGCCTGTGGCGGCCACGCTGTAGTTGGCCGCGTCGGTGCCGCTCAAGCTCACACCCGTCACGCTAACGGCTTTGGTAATGACGTTGTTGGACACGTCATAAGCCACGTTCTTGTTGGCAAATGCGGCGGTGCGGTTGATGGTGAAGGTATCACCCGCTACAAAACCATTGGCCGCCGTGGTTGCGGTTGTCACCGTGGCTGTCGTGCCGCCGTCGTATACACGGTCGACGCCCGTGAAATCAATCGTCAAAGCGCGTGGCGTGATTTGGCCGTTGCTGCCGTTTTGCGTGCTGATGGCGGCGCTACTCACGCCGTTGGTCAGCAGGTAGTTGGCCGCATCAGCACCGCTCAAACTGAGGTTGGTCACGGTGTAGCTCTTGTTCGCGCTCGCCGTGACGTTTTTGTCCGCATAGGTGCCCACGCCATTGATGGTCACCACGTCTGATGTGCTCACCTTGCCCACAGGCGTGAGCGTGAGGTTCGTCATGTTGGCGCTGCCGTCGTACACCTTGGTGCCGCTGCTGGTCATGGTCAATGACTTGGCGGCCACGTCATAGGAGCCAACGATGTGAATGTTGTTGCTGAAGTCTTGGCTGTTCACGTTCACGCTGGTGGCATCCAAGCTGTACGAGCCCACCTTGAGGTTGCCCGATGTGCTGGTGAGGGTGGCGTTGTTGGGGTTGGCTGGTCCCAAGTTGAATTGCGCATCGACGTTAGAGCCACTGTCAAGCACCGTCACTTGCGCACCCGACACACTCACACGGCCTGCGGTGGAGAGCAAGTTGGTGACTGCATTGGCGTTGTTCATAAACGCTGCTGAAGTGATGGTGTAAGTGGGGGTGCCGCCGTAGGTGGTGCTGACGTTTTGCACTTTCACCAATAGCTCGCCTGCGGGCACGATGGTGTAGTTGCCATTCACAAAGCTGATTTGGTAGTTGCTTGACGTCTTACCCGATGGCACCAACACACTGGTGTATGCGCCTGCGCCGTCTTGGTCAGCGGTGCTCAAGGCGTCAGCTGCCAATTGAACGCTGCGGTCACGGGTCACGCTCAGCGTGCCACCCAATACGGTAGAGGTTTGGCCACCCACAAAACCGCTGTAACGCACCCCCGCATAACCTGCTGTGTCGTTTTGCGAATAGAACTTGGCATCGTCATTCGCGGTGATGGTCAACGGTGCTGGGGTGATGGTGGCTGAAGGTGCTGTCCACACCAAGTTGTAGTTGCCTGCGCGAGTGCCAGTCAGCAACACACTGCCCTGCTGCACCGTCACGCTGCCGGCATTTGCACTGCTGAACACGGGCGTGCCTGTGATAACCAAGCCCGCGCTGTCTGCAGTCAATGCAGCGCCATAGCCTGCAGCGACGCTCAATGCACCGTAGCCCGTGGCGGGGCTGGTCAATGCGGGCGTGACCGAGGTGGTGGCGTCGTACACCTTGGTCAAACCTGTGTCGCCCGACAAAGCCACATCAAGCTTGGTGATGTTGGCAGTCGTGCTGACTTGGCCGGTGATGCTGTAGTTATTGCGCTGCGCACCTGCATAGGTGCTGGTCAGCGTGACGGTTTTGCCGGTGCCCACGTTTTCATCACTGAACGCACCGGTGGTGGTGATGGTCACATCGTCACCGCTGATCAAACCGCCACTCACCAAGGTTCCGATGGATTGACCTGCGGTGACCGACGTGGTGGACGAGGTGGTGTTGTCGTAAGTCTTGTTGGCCACAGTGATGCCGCTGACCGTCAAGGCTTTGGGTGTGATGTTGGCCGTGCTGCTGGCTTGGTTGGTGATGGTGTAGTTGCCCACATCCGCACCGCTGTAGCTGCTGGTGAGCGTGACTGTTTTGCCAGTGCCCACATTTTTGTCATCAAACACACCGGTGGCGCTGACAGTCAGCACATCGCCGCTGACCAAGCCGGCGAACAAGGAGTTGCTGGTGTTCACGGTGGCGCTGGTCAAGCCGTTGTACACACGGCTGTCAGCCACGAGGCCTGAGACGGTCAGCGCCTTGGGCGTGATGTTGGCTGTGGTGCTGCCTTGGTTGGTGATGGTGTAGTTGCCCAAGTCTGCGCCACCAAAGGTGTTGGTGAGCGTGACGGTTTTGCCGTTGGCCACGTTCTTGTTGGCAAACACGCCGGTGCTGGCCACTGTCAGCGCATCGCCACTCACCATACCAGTGAAGCTGGCACCGCTCACGCTCACCGTGGCGGCTGTGGTGCCGTCGTATACCTTGTTGCTGGCAGTGATGCCTGTGACGGTCACACCCAGCTTGTTGATTTTGGCGGTGGCGGTGGGGTTGCTTACCAGTTTGTAGTTGCCAGCTTGCGCGCCGCTCAGGCCCAGGCTAGACGCCAACACGGTGACAGTTTTGGTGGTCACAGCACTGTTGGCGTCGTAGGCCACATTTTTGTCGGCAAAGCTGGCCGAGTAACCCGTGCTCACCAAGCTCACGGCATCGCTGCCCACCACACCGGTGAATGCACCAAAGCTGCTGATGGCGGCGACCACACCGCCGTCGTAGGTCTTGTCATTGGCCGCCACGCTGCCCAGCGTCAACGCCTTGGGTGTGATTTTGGCGGTCGTGGTGGTGGCACTGCCTGCAAACGTGTAGTTACCAACGTCCGCGCCGCCGTAGGTGTTGCCAAAGGTCACCGTTTGCGCGGCCACAGCACTGCTGCTGTACGCCACGTTCGCGCTACCAAACGTACCGGTGGCAGACACTGTCAACGCGTCGCCAGCCACCATGCCGTTGAAGGTGGCGCCGCTCACGCTCATCGTGGCGGTGTTGGCGCCGTCGTACACCTTGTCATTCGCAACGATGCCGCTCACGGTGATGGCCTTGGCAGTCACCACACCGTTGGTGGCGGTCATGCTGGCACCGGTGCTCAGGCTGTAGTTGGCAGCGTCGGTGCCTGTGAGAGCGAGGTTCGTGAGCGTGTAGGTTTTGCCAGTGGCTGCGTTTTTGTTGGCATAGGTGCCAGAGCCATTGAGCGACACCACATCGCCCGTCACCACGCCAGCGGGCGTACCCGAGAGTGCGGCGATGGTGGTGCTGCCGTCGTACACCTTGCTGATGGTGGGCGCGGGTGTGATGGACTTGACCGTGACGGCCTCAGAACCCACCACCGTCACCGTGCCGCTGAAGTTGTTGCCACCCGAGAGCACCACATTGCTCGCGCCCCACTGGTAGCTGCCCACATTGAGCCAGCCCGAGGTGCTGTAAGTGCCGTTCACGGCAGTGGCGTTGAAGGTGGCCGAGGTGCCGTTGGTGTCGGTCACGCTCACCTGCCCTGCACTGCTGGCCGTAGCGCTGGCACCTGCGGCGCTGAGCAAATCAATCTGTGTGGTGTTGTCGTTCTTGAGGTACTTGGCCTCAGTCACCGTGTAGGTGGGTGCGCTGCCGTACACCGTGCTGGTGTTGGCCAAGCGCACCAGCAGTTGGCCTGCGGGCACGATGGTGTAGTTGCCATTCACGTAGCTCAAGCTGTAGTTGGTGGCTGCGCCGCCTGCCGGCACCAACACACCGGTGTATGTGCCCGCGGTTTGTGTGCTGCTGTTGCTGCGCGTCACGGTGGGCGCGGTGGTGAGGTTAGCTGCTGATTCACCGCTGACAAAGCCAGCGTAAGTCACACCGTAATAGCCCGACGTATCGGCCAAGCCGTAAAACTTGGCGTCGTTGTTGGCGGTGACCGTGAGCACTTTTTGTGTGATGGTGCCTGTCAAGCCCGTGGGTGCTGTGATGGCGTAGTCGCTTTGCGCACTGCTGTTGGTGCTGCTGCCCACGCTGAACGTGCTGGTGGCGGTGACGGCACGGCTGCCGACATCTTTGCTGGCAAAGGTGCCTGTTTGCGTGAGCACCAAGGTGTCGCCACTCACCGCGCCACCCAAGGTGCCACCTGTGAGCGTGGCCACGGTGGTGCCGTCATATGCACGGCTGCTCACGCTGGTGCCTGTGATGCTCAAGGCTTTGGCGCTGATGGTGACGGGTGCGTTGGTGGCGTTGAGTGTGGGCAGCGCGTAGTTGGTGGCCAAGCCAGTGGTGGCGCCTGTGCCGCCATCGGCCAGTGCGATGGCGCTGATGTATTTGCTGAGCGTGCCCACGTGTGCATCGTTGGCCGCAGCAGCGGTGTAGCCCAACACTTCCGATCCGATGGTGCCGCCTACTGTTACGAAGCCGGTCAGGCCCATGGTGCCATCGTAGGTTTTGGAAGCCAGCAGCGTCACTGTCTTGGGGTTGATTTTTGCGGTGGCTGCAGACTGCACGGTGAGTGTGTAGTTGGCAGCTTGTGCGCCTGTCAGAGACAGCCCTGAGAAAGTCACGCTGTTGGCCTCGGCCACGTTTTTGCTATTGAAGACGCCCGCCGGTGGACCGGTGATAGACACCGTGTCACCCACATACCACTTGCCGTCTACGGTGGTGCCTGTGCCGACAGCCTCGCTGCCACTCAATGCAGCAGTGCCTGTAACCACGGCGGTGGTGTTGCCGTCGTACACCTTGTCGTTGGCGGCCAAGCCTGTCATGGTGATGGCCTTGGGTGTGATGTTGGCCGTGAGGCTGGTGGGCTGTGTGAGCATGTAGTTGTTGGCCTGCGGGCCGCTGAGCGTGTCAGCTGCTGTGACGCTGATGCCATTCGCCACATTCTTGCTGGCAAAGCTACCCGCTTGCGCCAAGCTCACCGTGTCGCTGTTGATCACGCCCACCAGTGAGCCACCGCTGAGCGTGGCCACCAAGCCACCGTCGTACACCTTGTTGGCGACGGTGGTACCTGTGACGGTCAAAGCTTTGGGCGTGACGGTGATGGTGCCTGGTGTGCCATACGTCACGGAATAACTGCCGTTCGATGTACCGGGTGCCACTGTGATGGCATAAGGTCCACCACCCACCGATGCCGTCGCGGCTAAACCTGACGAAGTGGCAACTGGATTTACGCTGAACACATCAGACAAGTTGGGCAGCGTGTAAACGGCAGAGCCGCCTGCACTGCTAGACAGTGCCAACACGTCACCGCTTGTGAGTGCAGTGCCATAAATTTTTGTAGCACTGGCGGTCACTGTCACCGACGGTGTGCCAGTGAACAAATAACGATTGCCTGTGGCCGTCACGGCTGAAGGCGCCATGGTGGCATAGCTGGCATTCCACACCGCGCCGTTGGCACTGTTTAAAGTGCCAAACACATCGTTGGTGGGCGCAGCGCTGTATACCAACCAACGGCCTGTGCTGCCCGTGGTGGTCAGTGCTGTGGTGCCCGTGGTGTTGTTGATGAAGTTGCCTGCGGCTGCCAACGCGATGTACCCGCTGTTTTGGGTGTCGGTAATGGTGGCACCTGAGTTGAGCGTGAGGTTGTTGCCTGTCAGCAAGGTCACGTTGTCCACAAACGTACTGGCCCCACCCACGGTGATGTTGCCTGCATTGCTTGCGCCAATGACGATGCCGCTGAAGCCGTCTTTGAACACCGACGTGCCGCTGAACAAGCTGTTCGCCAAAGTCCAAGTGCCTGCACCCGTGCCCACACCGATGGTGGTGTTGGCGGTGTAAGGTTTGAGCGTCAATAAACCCGAAGACGCGACATTCCCCGTGAGTGAAAACTTGTCACCTACCAGAGTGATGTCAGAGGTGGAAGCGCCCGTGTTGACCCCTGCTTTCAAACCCACGTAGCCAGCGATATCGACAGCATTGAAGCCAGTACCGTAAGCTTTGCCAGTCAAGGTGATGGGGCCGCCCGTAGACAAAACCACCGAACCAGAAGGCACCACTACCCCTGAATTTTTCGCCCCAGATCCAGTGATGGAAATACCACCGCCATTGGTGGCCAAAATACTAGAGGTGCCCCAAAGGTACACACCCCAGGCATCGCTTGCTGCTGCGTTGACTGCCGTTCCATCGAATGTGATCGCATCCATTGCCGTTGAGGAAGACTTATAAACAGAGGTCGATGTGCTCGACCCGCTCAGCTCAATGCCATTACTGGAGCCAGTGGAAGATTGCCCATAACCCCACATGCTTAACTTGCCCGCGCCGGCATCTATGGTCACGTTGCTGTGGGCGCGAATGCCGTTGGCATTGGACATGGCAGCGTTCTCGCTGCTGACATAAGCCGTGTACGAGCTCGCGCTCTTTCCGCGAATGGTGATATTGCCGCCAAACGAATACAACGACACCGTATCCAAAGTCACCCCATTGCCCATGGTGGTGGTCATGCCCGAGGCGTAGCCCGTGCTGGCAAGTGCAGCGGCGTCCGCCACGTTGCCACCCGACACCAAAATGTTGGCAGCTGTCGTGGTGGAGACGCTACTACCTGACTTGAACCACACATAGCCACCGTTGGTGCCATCGCTATCGGCCCAATAAGTGACATCGCCACCGTTGGTGGTGACCGACACGTTGCTGGCCTGCGTAATTGCACCACTAGCCTTGAGCAATACATCACCTGCGGCTGCGCCGCCGGATGTATTGAGGTTGGCATTGAGGTTGATGGTGCCTGCATACACATTGATAGGACCTGCAACGCTCGTGGCGCTACCTATCGTCACCGTGTCGGTGCGGGCCGTGCTAACGGTCGCTTTACCAATCGTCAAACTGGTCGCTGCGGCATTCACCTGCACGTTCGTGTATGGGAAAAATATGGCTGATGTGAAGTTATCACCATAAGGCTCAAACGTGACGCCACCTGAGGTTTTCAGGTAAATGTTTTTGACACCGCTAGGCGATATGTCAGAGAACCTGAGGTTGATGTTGCCTGCTGCTGTCCAAGCTCCACTAGATGGCGAGCCAATATATACATCACCTTGCCCCCAATGGTTGATGCCAGTGGTTGTTGTTAATGCAGCGACTTCATTGCCGCTGACCAAAATAGAGCCCGAGGTAGAAAGAAGTTGAATCGACCCTGTTGTCGCTACGTTGTTGAAAAACGAAACGCCTGAAGCGTACGCATGGTTGGCGTTTGTTAACACGCCCACCACATCAATCGCGCCACTGTCGGTCTGCACGGTGGTACCGCCTGCACTGAACGTGACGCCGTTGTATGTTGCAGCGCTGGTGTAACCCCCATAAGAGTCACCATAAATACCAATGGTGCCGCTACCAGAGGTGGTGATGGTGCTGCCCGCAATGCGCACCCCATCGTCATAGGTGGCCGTGTTTCTGCCATAGATTTTGATGTTCCCACCTGCTGCATCAATCGTGTTGGTTGTCATCAACACGCCGGGCGCATTGGCTGTGGCTGAGTACAAACCTGTTCCCTGCGAGCCATCGTAGCCACCACCCAACGTGATGTTGCCGCCAAACGACTTCAAGGCGCTGGATGAATTCAACACAATGCCACCCAGCGTGCCACCTGCAGAGCTGGCTTTGAATGAAATGTCACCCAACAAGGTTTGCACGGTGGTGGATGCAGCGAGCGTGATTTTTCCTGAGCCCGTTAAGCTGATGGCTGAACCGGAGTTGGTAGAGGTCAGGCCGTAATTAACCGCAACGTCGCCACCATAGATCGTGATAGGACCAGCGGCAGAAAGCGCAGCATCTATCGTGATGCCACTCGTGTTGGTTGATTTACCTAAAGTGATGCTGCTTGGCACCTGTCCGTTTTGATTCCAGTTAAGCCAAGATGACCATATACCGCCGCCCGCAAAAGAATTAGATGCAGACTGCCATGTCACAGGACCTTGAGTCGCAATATTTGGACGTAGCCCACCAAAGTTGTAGTTGTCAAATTCAATCAAAAGACTACTGGTGGATGAAGTCACCGCGCTTGCGGCTGCAGAGCCCCACCATTGGCTTGAGGTATTTCTTAAATACAACTGTGCACCTGCACCACCTGTACCAGCCTTTAAAACAATAGGACCACCGTTGGCCAACAGTTGGGTGGGGTCGCGAACCAACACGGACCATTCATTACCCGTGCCAATGATGGAGATACCACCCCCAACGCCGCTTGCCGTGAAGATTTGATTGATGGATGCACTACCCGACTCGGCACCTAAATCAATGCCGTAGTTGTAACCTGCATAGGTACCGCTGCTCGTGCCAATCAGCTTGATGGCGTCCGCACCTGCATAGGCCGATTTGATGTTCACACCGTAATTGGTGACGATGCCGTGCTTGTACGACACCGTATCCGTAGCACGTGAAATGCCTTCCATATAAAACTTGCCAGCGCCCGCATCTGCAATCAAGCTACTGCCTGTGGTGCTGGTCCAAAAACCTACACCCCAGGACCCGTTACCGTTGGCGACAGCGCCAGCCAAGCCTTTACCTCGCAAGGTGATATCACCACCGCCCGAGAACATTGTTAAGCCATAGTCCACGCGAATGCCTTCGGCCCACGTTGCTGAGGCACCAGCTGCATAGCCAGTACCCGAGACATTACCGCCAGCCAGCGTGATGGTGCCACCACCTGTTGTGACGGCGCTCTTACTACCTGACAACCCCAAGCGGGTATCAATGGTCAGACCATTCATAAAGCGAATAGTGCCCGAGTCGCTGCCATCGGTATCACTCGCAAATAAAACATCACCGCCATTGGTGGTGATGGTTCTGAAGGCAGTGATGTTGCTGATAGTGCCCCTAGCCAACAACTTGATGGCGGAATTCAAGTTGGTCGACGTAAGGTCTGTGTTGAGTGTGATGTCGCCGCCATACACGGTGATAGGACCTGCGGCTGTGATGGGGCTGCCCAAAGTGATGTTGGCCGTGTTGGTTGTTTTGCCAATGCGAACACTTGACGAACCACCTGAAATGCCAAAAGACGAAGCATCTACAGCATCTGTAAACACGGTGCCAACTGACTCAACCACCACATTGCCCGAACTGATCGCATTTATTTTGTTGGCACCTTCAGCGACAAAGCTAACTTTGTCAGACTGAATCGTGATGTTTGATGAACTGGCGGTTGATGTGCCAGACAGCACCGTCGTCCCATCGCTACCGTAGTAATGGGGCCCAGTGCTGTTGGCTCTTAAGTACATACCGTAGTAAGAGCCCGTTGTGCCTGACGGCTGAATGTCTTTTAAGGTAATAGCTCCGGTGGCAGAAAGAATACTGAGGGCAGAAGTTTGCGCCACGATGCCGCGCGAGTTACCGTTGAGTTTGCCTGCTGTCCCAGTCAGTGTGATGGCTCCGTTTTCGGTCTGAATCAGAGCAGTACCGGCAGTGGATGTATTGAATCCAATCGCCCAAACATCCGTAGCGCCAGTATTTCCATCGTTAGAGCCATCGCTGGTGATCGTGATGGTGCCTGCACCTTTGGTTTTGATGATTACGTTATCCAGCTCAATTAGCCTGTCATAACCACCAGATGTTCCTGTGCTGGCATAGCTGGCAGTCATGGACACATTGCCACCTGCAGCATTTAGGGTGGCTTTGCTAGCTGAAGAACCCGATAAGTAGATGCCGTAATCTTGCGCAGATGTCCAAGGGCTGTTGGTTAAGGTGTAGGAGATATTCGAGCCACTCGTGATGACATCGACCCCGGCTGCCTGAACAATTTGTATGCCTTGCAACAAGATGCCGGTACCCGTAGTGCTACCAGTTGTCAGGTCAGCATTGAGTGTTATCTTGCCGCCATATATAGATACAGGCCCTGCAATGTTGATGACTGAACCAATCGTCATCGCCTGCGTGTTGTTACTATGACCTAAGGTCAAACCCGTCAGTGTGCTGGCAAAGGTGTAGTTAGGCGTAAACGCACTGGCGAAGCTGCCCAAAGCTATAGGTTGAATAGTGACCGCCCCCGCTCCAGCAAAACCAGTTGTGCTGGGTACAACGTTGTTGGTGTAGGTGATGCGGCTGCTCGCCACTGTGGTTAGCCCTGTGTAACTGGCAACCCCAGTGAGAGTGAGCTCGCCTGTATTAGCAACAGTGAGCGAACCCGTACCTGCAAACGGTGCTGCATAGCTGACGTTGTCGGTACGGTTAAAAATGAGCGCGGAATTGTTGGTCACTGTGCCTGTGGCGGTCAGAGATCCCAAAGTACCCAGAACGCCACCGGCACCTACCTGCAAGGTTCCGCTGCTGATGGTGCTACCACCTGTGTAGGTGTTGGTGCCCGTGAAGATGAACTTGCCACCTGCAGACGGGTTGGACACAAACGAGCCCGAGCCTCCGATAGCACCACTAAACGTGGCCGACAGTGCGCCAAGCGAACCCGATGCGGTGAAACTTTGAACGGTATAAGGCGAAGCACCTGATGCCCCGAGATAACGCAAGATGACAACGCCCGAACCACCTGCGCCGCCTAACCCAGAGTTACTAGCACCACCACCACCAGAGCCCGTGTTGTCAGCTGCATTACCACCCACTTGGGATGTCACACCAGTAACTGGCCTGTCTGCGCTCGTACCGCCATTTCCACCACCTGCCATGCCCAAGCCAGGCGAACCATTTGACCAATTAGGTGCACCGTTAAGACCACCACCACCACCACCTGCATAAAGCACGCTGGTACCCGTGATAGAGCTGGCCTTACCCGCACCACCGTTAGAGCCTGATTGCGAATTGAGCACAGCTGCAACACCAGCCCCGCCTGCACCACCACCACCAGCACCAACAGCATAAATACCCGATGCGTTGGCACCTGCTCCACCTGCAAAACCATATCCACCACCCGTGGTAACCGATGCACCACCTGAAGCTGTTGTATAGCCACCTGCACCACCACCAGAGCCACCGGCTTGGCCAGCTGTGGACAAGCCACCACCACCACCACCACCCGTAGCAGAAATGCTCACACCTGTGCCAATCAACGAACTCACACCACCTGTTCCACCGTTACCCGTGGTGCCGCCTGCACCGCCAGCACCCACAGTGATGGCGTAGCTGCCCCCTGCCAACGTGGTGCTGCCCGTGATGAATTCACCCGCACCACCACCGCCACCGATGGAGCCGCCGCCGCCGCCGCCGCCGCCAACAATGAGGTAGTCCAAACTGGTATCAAAAGCTGCAGTGACCGCACCGTTCAGCGTGATGTTGTTGGCAAAGCTAGTGATGGAGCGGCCAAACAATAGCGTGGTGTTATTAGCCGCCGTTAATGCACCAGCGCTGATGGCCGATGCGTTGTAAATACCCAAAGTACCTCCACTGAGCGTGGTGGTGCCACCGTAGGTGTTGGCGCTCATCAAAGAAAACTTGCCGCCTGTTGCGTTCGCAACCATCGACCCCGAGCCACCGATGGTGCCGCTAAGAATGACGTTCACTGCATTAAGTGAAAGCGTTGCCGCACCATTACTGGCGAAGCTGTGCAAGGTATAGCCACTGGCTGTGCCTGTGCCCGATAGGACGCTGCCGCCTGTGCCACCAGTTGCCCCCAAATAACGAACAACTACCCAGCCTGTACCACCCGCGCCACCCTCGCTATAGACACTGGATGCAGCACCGCCAGCACCACCGCCACCGCCACCCGTATTGTTAGTGCCTGCGCCACCATACTTAGCAATTGTGGATGTAGTGGTGGTAAAGGGGGTACCAGCACCACCTCCACCTAAGCCACCGAGACCACCAATATTGCCGTAACTTGACTGCGATGTGCCATGCACACTACCACCACCACCACCACCGTAATAACTGTTAGAACCCGTAATCGAAGATGCCAAGCCGATGCCACCAGCACCACCTCTTGCGCTATCAACATAGTTCACTTGGTACGCATTACCACCCGCGCCACCCGCACCCCCACCACCGCCTGATGCATAAGGGTCCGGCGTGCTGTAGCCAGTGCCCCCCGCGTAACCTTGACCTGCAGTACCTGTGCCTGGCGCGTAATAAGAACCACCACCACCAGAAGATACAGTGCCCGAACCAGAGCCTGGCGCTTGCGCGTTGTAAGAAGTTCCAACACCGCCACCCAATGCTGTCACTGTGCTTAGTGAACTTGATGAAAGGCTTGAGGCCCCGCCGTTGGTGCCCGAGCGTGTCAATCCAACGTTGTAAATTGCGCCTAAACCTCCAGTACCCACATTCACAGTCATTGTGGTGTCAGCCAGCACGTCCACTGAACCGCCGAGCACGCCACCGCCACCGCCACCACTACCCGTCCAAGAACCACCACCACCACCACCACCGACGACCAGATAGTCCACTGAAGTGTCGAGGTCAAAGGTCACACTGCCATTGAGCGTGACGTTGTTGGCGAAATTAGTCACCCCTCGGCCAAACAGCAATGTGGTGTTGGCTGCCGCTGTCAATGCGCCCGAGCTGAGCGCGGTGTTGCTGTAAATACCCAACGTACCTGCGCTGAGCGAGGTGCCGCCGCTGTAGCTGTTGTTGGCATTGGTGACCGAAAACTTGCCGCCTGCGGCATTGGCCACCATCGAACCTGAGCCGCCCATGGTGCCACTGAGCACCACGTTTAAAGAATTGAGAGAAAGCGTGCCGCCTGATGTGAAAGTGTGCAGTGTGTAGCCCGAAGCGGTGCCTGAACCAGTGCTAACTGTGCCGCCAGTGCCTGCGCTGCTACCGAGATAACGCACAACAACGACACCTGCACCACCAGCACCGCCATTGGTGGCGCTGGAGCCCGATGCACCCATACCGCCGCCGCCGCCAGAACCCGTATAAGCTGCGCCTGCAGTGCCTGCTGTGCCGTAGAGGCCACCGTTACCACCCACGCCCGAGCCACCGACACCGCCTGCAAAACCACCACCACCACCACCCGCGCCGTAGAAGGCGCTGGTGCCTGTGATGGTGTTGGCAAGGCCTGCGCCACCAGCACCGCCCGTACCTAAGCTGCCAGAGCTGGCAAAGTTGGAGCCTGCGCCGCCTGCGCCACCGCCGCCGCCTGCGGCAGCGTCGAGTGAGCCACTGCTTGCTGTACCACCCGCATAACCTTGACCTGATGTTCCTGAAGCACCTGTACGCCAAGCCGCTGTATTACTGATCGTGCCACCGCCACCCGAGGCTCCTGAAGTTGGTCCTGCGGTGTAGTACTGACCGCCACCACCACCGCCCAATGCAGAAATGCCATTAAACGAAGACGAACCACCTGTGCCACCAATACCGTTAACTATGCCGCCAGCACCACTCGCTCCGACAGTGATGTTGTAAGAAGTGGTATCTAGTAAGTCTGTATTACCTGACAGCACGCCGCCGCCGCCGCCGCCGCCGCCGCCGTGTTGCGAAGCTTGACCACTGCCACCACCACCACCACCACCGACAACAAGGTAGTCCACAGCAGTGTCAAGATCAAATGTGACGCTGCCATTGAGGGTGATGTTGTTGGCAAAGCTGCTCACGCCGCGACCAAACAAAAGTGTGGTGCCTCCTGCGGCAGACAATGTACCCGTGCCAAGTGCTGAGTTGTCGTAAATGCCCAAGGTGCCCGCACTGAGCGTAGATCCGCCGCTGTAAGTGTTGGCATTTGTCAGCGAGGTGTTGCCAGAGCCCACTTGTATGACGTTACCGGTACCTGAAATCAGGTTGGTCACCACATAGGTGTTGGTTCGGTTGAACGAGAGCACGCCGTTGTTGACCACGTTGCCCGTACCCAAAGATCCCGTGGTGCTGCCTGAGCCAATTTTGAGGGTACCGCCTGCGCCAATGGTGGTGGTGCCGGTGTATGTGTTGTTGGCAAGCAAAGTCAACAAGCCCCCTGCACCACCGTTGTAGGTCAAAGCCAAGTTGCCTTGAAGAACCCCCGAAATTTGGTTGGCAGTGGAGGTTGAGTTGACGACCAAACTGCTCAAATCGCTGGTGCTACCTGAGAGTGTGAATTTGCCAGAACCAGCGTTGATGGCCAGTGTTTTGGCTGCACTGTTGACGAAGACAGCAGCACCCGCTTTACCGTTACCACCGCCCATGGTGCCGCCACCTGACCACCCGCCATAGCCACCGCCACCGCCTGCACCGTAGTTCACAGCGCTGGCGCCGACCACGTTCAAGCTGAAATCTGTACCCGAGGAAGCACCAGCGCCTGCCCCAGCACCAGCCACACCACCGCCTGTTGTTCCAATACCGGTCGCATAACCGTAGCCAGAACCGCCGCCGCCACCACTGCCGTAGGTGTAGGAAGTGCCTCCGAATAGGGTCGAGGTAGTTCCCGTGCCGCCAGTTCCGCCTGCTGTGTTCCATCCGCCGCCACCGCCGCCGCCATTGGTGCCGTTACCACTAGGTCCAGCGCCGCCGCCCGTGCCTGCACCCGAGTTACCGCCAGCGCCGCCGTTGCCGTTGCCACCGCCATAGCCGCCGCTAGCACTGGCGGTGGTTATGCCAGAACCACTCAACTGGGAGGTTCCACCGTTAAAGCCGTTTGTGCCACTGGTAGCACCGTTGCCACCTGCACCAATGCTGATGCTGTAAGTCGTAGAAGCATTGAATGTTTGAGATGAAGTGACGACTTGACCGCCGCCGCCGCCGCCGCCGCCGTTCGAACAGCCACAAGACACCACGCCACCACCTGCACCACCACCAACCAACAAGTAGTTCAGTGTTTGTGCAGTGGGCACAGTGAAGGTGTAGTTGCTGCCGTTCCAATACAGCAGCATGTCGCCCACCATGACGCCACTCGATGTGGCGTAGCCTGTGAAGCCCAAAGAAGACTCGTAGTAGCCACCTGCAGCAACCCTGACTGAGTTCAATGAGTAGATATTGCCCGTTACCGACACATCACCATTGTTTGAGGTGAGCGAAACTGTATTGCCACCAACATAGAGGTTGCCGTTATAAGTTTGTGCCCCTGTGGTGGTGACGTTGGCCGCTACAGAAATGGTTCTCGCGGTGAAGTTGAGAGATGAAGAAGTAGTGATGGCGCCTGCAACGAGTAAGTCATTAGAGTACGTATTGAGTGTCACCGCACCCGATGCATTTATGCCGTTTGAGTTGACTGTCAACGCTTTGCTATTGGACAAACTTAGAGCACCGACATTGCTGGCTTGCAGGTTGGTGATGAAGTTGCTGGCGCTTGTCAGATCAACGGTCGGTTTGCTGGTTCCCCCATCGGATGAACCCAAGATAAGGTTGTTGGCATAAAGAGAGGCAGTTGCGTCTTGCGTCACGGTGGTGCCTGCCAACAACTCCAATGAGCCGTTAGGCAAATTGATTTTGTCCCTGAAGAAGATCGAGCTGCCTGCTTGCAGCGTGAGTTTGTTTGTCGTGCTTGAGTTAATGTAATAGTTCGCAGTTCCTTGTGAACTCCAACCCGACGCATCAATCAAACCAGACGCAATGACGCTGACGTTGCCAGAGCCCAAGGCGCTAACAATCGTGTTTGTGAGAAGAACTGTGGTGCCGTTGGCGTAACCGCTCCCCCTCGTGTCAGTTCCGCCTGAAGTCAAAAGAGGGGCACTGGGATTGGGGGCTTGAGCCGTGTAGGTCGTGGTCCCAGAAGTTACATAGTTGGATCCAGACCATGAGGTGTCACGAATCCACAAATCGTAGGGATCGAGCAGCCAAAGACCGTCTTGGCCTAGGGTTGCTTTTGTGGAAACGTGAATGTTGTCAACTTTCAGTACATGACCCGAAGTCTCCACCTGCCCACCATCACCCCCATTCACACCACCTTTGGCGTAAATGGTGCCGTTGGCAGTAGTGAGAGAGTTCACATTTTCCACATCGCTCCACAGCACCACCTTGCCGCCATCTCCGTTGTCGGTGGCACTGGCGTCAATGGTGCTGTCGGGACTCATGGTCACGGTGGTGGCTTGGCGCAGGGTGCCGCTGCCTTGCCAGTCGCCGCCAACCAGCACAGTGCCGCCTTGGGTGGCACCTTTGGCTTCGATCAGGGTGCCGGTGTCTAGCGTGATCTCATCGCCCTCCACTTCCACGCGGCCGGCTTGGGCGCGTGCGCTGTTGGCGCGCAACACGGTGTTGGTGCTAAGCAGCACAGCACCTTGGATGGGTGATTGGCTGGGGTTGTCCGCAGGTGTGGGCACGCCGTCGGCTTGAATGTGGATGCGGCCACCGCCACCCTCGCCCGATGCGTCCAGCACAGCGGTGGTCAGGTCCACGCGACGCGTGGCTTGCAGATGGATGTTGCCGCCCAAGGCGTTGGCCACGATGTGTGTAGGGTCGGTCACCACGCCGTTGGCGAAGATGCGACCACTCAGAGCAATGGCTTGTGCGGCCACGATGTCGATGTTGCCTGCTTGCAGGGCCACAGCCGACACGTCTAGCAAACCTGTGTCGGTTTGCGTGAAGGTGTCGGCGTTGATTTGGATACGGCCAATTTCTGCCGCCACGTTGCCGCTGTCGGGGAAAAAGTTTGCCGCTGAAACTGTGCCGCTGTTTTGTACGTCAGGGGCGTTGAGGCTGACTGTGCCCGCAGGCCCTGCGTTCACCCCGCCCGTGGCATCGGCCCGAACCGAGCCACTGTTAAAGATGGCGCTGCTGGCCTCAAGCAAGATGCGACCTGCACGGCGCACCAAGCCTGCAGCTTCGATGGTGCCGCTGTTGTTGATGACGCCGCTTTGCAAGCGGCTGGCGGCTTGGGCCGACAAGATGATCAGGCCGCCCGGCGCTTTGATGGCGCTTTTGTTGTCGACCAAGGTGTTGATGGCTGCCGCTGTGACCACGACACGGCTGAGCGCCCCGCCGCCGTCAAACTTCAGTTCAAAGGTTTCGCCTGCGGCCAAGGCCACGGTGCCGAGGTTGGCCACGATGACGCCGCTGTTGCGCACTTCGGGCGCGAGCATGGCGATGTAGCCGCCCAGCGCAGCACGCAGCTCGCCTTCGTTTTCGACCTTGCCCGATGCGCCGTTGCGGGTGAGCTTGATTTGCCCATCCATGAATTCTTGGTTTGCAGCGTTGTGCGTGGTGGCTACTAAACCACCCACATCCACACTGGACGACTTACCAAAGTACACACCTTGCGGGTTGACCAACACCACTTGGCCCGGCGCGGTGATGCGCCCCAAGATTTGGCTGGGCTGGGTGTCGTTCACACGGTTGAGCGTGGCCGACTGCGCGTTAGGTTGCTGAAAGTTAACGCTGGCGTCTTTGCCAATGTTGAAGGTGCTCCAGTCAAGCACTGCGCGTTGGCTGGTTTGGTTGATATTGAGGGCGCTACCCGATTGGCTAATAGAAGCCTGACCCGCACTGACTTGCCCGCCTGTGGGCAGCTGAGTGGTCGCCACCGCCGTGGTTTGGGCCAAGACTGGCAGAGAGAACAGACCGATGGCGCCTAGAAGGTGGGCCAAAAGACGTAAAGAAGCATGCGGCTTTAGGGACGGCTGAGCCCCCATTTCTTCGAGACGTGGCATAGCCATTCCGATTTGGAATGGCTGTGGGTTGTTTGAAGGTGTGCCGCACAAATTCTTCATGCGCTAGAAAGGAACGGTGACTTGCAACCAGAAGCGGTTGCGATCGCGCGTGCCATCTTGGTCGTTGCCCGTTTGTGTGGGGTTGGGGTTGTGACCCGATTTACGCGCCCAAGTGGCTTTGAAGTTCACCCCGTCGTCGTTGGTGTAGGCAACGCTGGCACCAAAGCCTTTGTAGGTATTTCGGTTGTGTTGTGGCCCGCCTGGGTAGTTGGGGTCGTGTTGGAGCCAGACCTGGCCCCAGTCCACGAAGGTGGCAAGGTTGACACCCGACTCTAGGCTGTGGCGCAACTCAAGCTGAATGAGCTGGGCATCGGCGCCCGAGCCTTCGCCCGTGGGATACGCACGCACGCCATTCATACCGCCCAACTGCATCTTTTCAGACGAGTCGAGGTTTTTGTCGGCCACCTGACCTGTGTAGGAAATAAAGGCTGAAGTTTGTGTGGTGAGGGCCTGCTGCCAACTGCCACTGACACGTACTTTATTAAAGACGCCTTCGGTTTTGACCGTGGTGGCGTCAGTTTGTTGGCTGAGTGAGCCATCCAAATTGATGTTGCCGTGCGACAGCTGTAACGAATAAGTACCCGTGCCACCGCCTGGGTTGAGGTCGCGGTAGAAGCCAGACACTTGGGCCGCCAAGACTTTGGCTGCGTAGTCAGACATCAACAGGCCTTGGGCCGAGGTATTTTGGAATTTCTTGTTGTCTGCCGTGAGCGTGACAGTGGCGCTGCGGTCATCCGCACGCAACAGGGGGTAGACCCATTCCACGCCTTGGGTGATGGCGCGGCCTACGGCCCCGACCATGCCCTGCTGGCCCACCACCACTTCGTAGTTCATGACGGAGGTATTCAGCCCCATGCGCCAGCCATCGGTGCCCACAGGCAGGCTGTAGGCCAAACGGGCGTAGTCGCTGCCGCGGGTGTGAACCGCCACGAGGTTGAGCAAATCGGCCAGATCGTTGGGGTTAAACCAAGTGAAGGTGGCCATCAAGCGCATGGCGCCAGTAGAACGAGAGCCACCGTTGTCAAACGCGAGTTCGGTTTGGCGGGTGCGACCTTGATACAACTTAAGTAACAGTTCGGTTTCGCCCGCATCGCGGCCTTGGCGCAAAGAGCCTTGGGCGCTCATGCCGGGCACATCGTTGGCCAGTGCCAATGCGCGGTCGAGCGACTTGGTGTTCAGAGGTTCGCCCACTTTTTGCTGGGATTCGATGATGGCGCTCACATGCGCTTGGGTGTTGGGCAAGTCGGCGAGCTCTTGCTCGATCTCGACTTTGGAGAACACCGATTCAATGACATCGACCGTCAGCACGCCGTCGGTCAGGTCTTGTGGCGGCAAGATGGCGCGGGCCAAGTAGTTGTTTTGTCGGTAATACGACTCCACGACCATGCCGATTTCGAGCATTTGCTCGTAGGTCATGGGCGTGTTGATGAAGGGCTGCATGATGCCTTTGAGCTCCATGTCGCCCAAAATCGTCACGCCTTGGAATTGAATATTCTTGAGGGTGATCAGTTCTTTGGCGGCCTGCTCGACTTCTTGCTGCTCCACCATTTTGTCCATGGCGGCATCCACCAAGCCGCGTGCTTGCGCGGTTTTGGGCTTGGCGAAGTGGGTGCCGGTGACCGCCTCGGCCCATTCGGTGACGGGCAAGCTGGTTTTTTCCTCAATCGCGCGCAGGACTGGTCCTGCGACTTTTGGCAATACGGGGTCGTAGATATCCAACGACCCAGCCAAAAGACACAGGAACGCAATCGCAGCAATGATTCGCGACCGAGTTAATTTCACAAAACTTGTACCAAAACAACCATAAGGGTTGTCTTAATGCAAATTCCATGCCTTGCCGCTTTTTGACAGTTTTGTAGGGGTTTGTAGGCTTTATCGCCCGCTAGACCGCATGAAGCCTACCGATGCCTACGGTGGTCACTGACTAGATTTATTAGGCGGGATGCTTTCGATGACCTGCAGCTCCAGCTCGTTGTTTTTCAAGCTTTGGCGTGGAATGTAGGCCTGCACCAGCCAACCCGTTTGGCGATAAGCCTCTGAGATGGCGTGGGTCAGTTGCTGCAAATCATGCTGATTCAGCGCACGGTTGGCAAAAGGCTCAGCCACGGCTTGGAGCTGTCCGGAGGACAAAATCTTGTTGCCATTGAATTTGAACTGCTGAACCGTGATCAGCGTGTCATCGTTGATCACCATAGCTGGCGGCAAAGCAGTACGCTTTGGCTGGTTGCGCTGCATTTGGTCTTGTCTGAACATTTGCTCGTTTTGACGCATCAGCGCGCCCGCATCGGGGATGGTTTGGGCATGGAGGCTAGCGCCACACAAGGCTAAAACGACAATGGAAGAGAGTTGGTGACGCATAAATCCCCCTGAAAACGAAAAGTTTCAGACACCTCAAGCATAGCGCGGACGTGGCTTTAATCCGCTAACGCCCTCTTCTTAAACACATCAGGTTGATTACATTCGGCCAATTCGGACTCCAACTGGGCGTCACCCATGATGTAGTCGCGGCGCTTGGCGTAGTTGTCTTTCATGCGTTTGCCGTAGACCTCAGCCACGTTGGCCACTGAACGGTTGACCGTTTTCATGGTTTCTTTGCTTTTGAGACCTCGTTTTTTGTCAATCTCGCGCTCATTGGCTTCAGACAGCACCATGTAGTGCTGGGCTAGATTTTCAAAGTCTTTGGCGCCAGCTTTTTGCCCTTTGCGCTCCAAAAGTGCAGACACATTGAGCTGCAAGGCCGCGCAACGATTGAATAAATACGACAGGCGCGTGGGGTCGCGATAGGACTGGTATTGCGCACGCACCTCATCAAAGGTGGCAAGTTCAGCCGCCTGCACAAAGAGCGGCAGCATCAGAAAAGACAAATGAATGAATGTGGATCTTTTCATACGTGTAAGTTGAGGTGTCAATTTTATCTGGCACAAATCATGCTTGATACAAAGAAATTGAACTTTTTGGAGCACACCATGTCAAATCAATACCCATCAGGCGCAAAGCTCACCAGCTTTACTTTGGACGAATTAACTCAAACAGCTGAGATGCTACAGGCATCCGGCCAATTCCAAGAAGCCATTGATTTGTACCGTCAATGGTTACAACACGGCAAAGACGAACGCAAGCATGTCGCTTGGTTCAACTATGGCTGGTTGCTGCAAAAGCAAAACAAGGTGGATGAAGCGGCCAGCGCCTACGACCAGTTGACCAACAACTACGCCAACTATTTGTCAGGCAACGTCTCGATGGCCTAAAGCGCCTCCACGCCTTCTGAAAATTCATCCTCGGCGGGTTGCTCAACAGGCACCCGTCGCGTACCCGCTCGCCCCTTCACTTTGAACTTCCCTGCTCCGGCAGTTTTCCTTGCACATCCCATTTATTTACATAAGATAAATCGTATGATTAAAAAATCGAATAGACAAAGAAAAAAGGACTTAGATTTCTCTAAGTCCTTTTTAAGATTTTTGGTGGGACCAGCGGGGGTCGAACCCACGACAAACGGATTAAAAGTCCGCTGCTCTACCAACTGAGCTATGGTCCCATCACGCGAGGTATTTAACGTTTGTTTCGTACCCTGCGAAGCCTAAAAGTATAACGCATTTTTCACGCTTTTGGCAATGGGCGCGAAGAAATTTGATCAAAAACCCATCCTGCTGCGCACTGACCAAACGTGGCCGTGACACTGACCACCGATCCATAGCCGCTGCAGTTCAATGAGCCGTCGCGCTGCACATCACAGCTTGCATCTGGTGGCGCAACGGCCTCGCGGCTGAACACGCAAGAGATGCCCATTTTTTTGCCATCACGTGCTGCCCCGTGTTCGCGGCGCAGGTTGTAACGCAGCTTGGCCAAGAGCGGATCATGGCTGGTATTGGCCAAATCATCGACGTCAACTTTGTGTGCCAAACGCTTGCCGCCTGCGGCGCCTACGGTGATGAACAACACACGTTGCTTGAGCGCCCAAGCTGCCATCGCGGTTTTGGCTTTCACTTGGTCGCAGGCATCAATGACCGCATCCACCTCGGCACCATTCAAGATGCTGGGCCAATTGCTGGGTTCTACAAAATCTTCAATGCAAGTCACCACGCAATCGGGGTTGATGTGGGCAATGCGTTGGCGCATGGCTTCGACTTTGGCCATTCCCAAGGTGTCGTCAAGCGCATGGATTTGTCGGTTGATGTTGGATTCGGCAATGTTGTCGAGGTCGATAAGCGTCAAGCGCCCTACCCCGCTACGTGCCAAGGCTTCCACAGCCCACGACCCCACACCGCCCACACCCACCACCACCACGTGCGCAGCGCGGATGCGCGCGGCACCGCTCACACCGTACAGACGGTCCAAGCCTCCGAAGCGGCGATCCGTCACAGAAAGGGTTGTCACAGCAGACTCAAGCACAGGCGGTACGCTCCAAGCGAGCGGCTTGCAGGCGCAAAGACACCACAGCCCCCAACACAATGGCGGCCAAAGTCACCACAGCGTTGAGGCTCAAGGTGGAAATGCCACTCAGACCCTGACCATAGGTGCATCCCATGGCGGTCACGCCCCCGACGCCCATCAACACACTGCCCAACAAGTGCTGGCCTAAGTCACGCGGATCGGCGAAACCTTCCCAACGGAAAGTTTGGCTCTGCCAGGCTGAGGCGGCAGAACCAACCAAGACGCCAGCCACAGCCGCAATGCCCACGGTCAACACTTTGGAGGCATCGCTGTGAAACATGAGCCAGTCCAAGGTGTAAGCCACGGGAGCGACAAAGTTCAAGGCCTCAATGCGGCCGGAGTTGGTGGCTAGGTATACGGCATCCAATGTCTCTGGATACTCTGGCACGAAACCCAGATGGCCACTCACCCACCACAGGGCTACGACCAAGCCGCCAATCCCTAAGCTCGCCAAGAAGTTGTCAAAGGTCCAAAAATCCGAATGGCGTAAAACCCACAGCAGCAAGGCGCTGGCCAAGATGTAGCCCAAGCCTGGAATGCCCAACACATGCAAACTGGCCCCCGCAGGCATATTGATGAACACGGTGTCCACCGTGCTGACACGCCACACGGCCGTGATGCCTTTGAGCGTGGCAAAGGCACTGACGCCCATCACCACGAAGACCACGACAGATTTCAGATTGCCACCGCCAATGCGCACCAAGGTTTTGCTGCCGCAGCCCGATGCGATGACCATGCCATAGCCAAACATCAAGCCACCCACCAAGGTAGACAGCCACATCAGGCGCGTGCTGGCGTACAAGATTTTGCTGGGGTCGATCAAGCCAAGGTCTGACAAAGCGGCAAAGCCGATCATGGCTACCGCGATGGCACCTGCCCACTGGCGTGCGCGGGTCCAGTCGCCCATGTTGACCACATCAGAAATGGCCCCCATGGTGCAAAAGTGGGTGCGCTGGCTGATGATGCCCAAAAGCAAACCGCCTAAAAAAAAGGCCCCAAGGACCTCTTTGGTGAGCGCGACTAGTTCTGTCACTTGAGTTTCGCCAAACGCTCAGTGGCAGCCGCGGCCGCTTCGGTGTGTGGGTAGCTTTTCACCACCTCACCCAAGGTCTTGCGAGCTGCCTTGGTGTCTTTCAACTCGAGCTGGCAATTGGCCACCGACAACATGGACTCAGCCGCACGCATGTGGCTGGGGGCTTTGCTCAGCAAGGCATTGAAGTTTTTGATGGCGTTGGTGTAATCACGATTGGCATATTGGGCATTGCCCAACCAAAACAACGCAGGCACCCCGTAGCCGCTTTTGGGATTGCGTTTGATGAAATCGTTGAACGCGGTGGCCGCAGCGCCAAATTCGCCTTTGCGAAAGACGGCCAAAGCCTCTTCGTAGGCCTTGGTTTCTACGGGATCAGCGACAAACTCCACGCCATCGACTTTGACTTTGCTGGGCTCAAACTTCTTCAAGCGGTCGTCCACGCCTTGCGACAGCTCTTGCTGGCGGCGCAACTCTTGGGTCAACTCTTCTTTTTCCCCGCGCAAACGTGCGGTTTCGGCACGCAAGGCTTCAAATTGGTTTTGCTGCTCTAACAAGCTACGCTGGAAATTTTGAATTTCCTCGCCTTGGCGCTCCACACGTTCGCGCAAATCAAGAATGGCACGACGTGCTTCGGTGTCTTCAAACAACGCGGCATGGGCGCTCAGGCTCACCAACACACCTGCGGCCAAAGCCACAGCGCGGACAGAAAAAGAAGTGTTCAATGTCATTGGTAGTTCAGTGCAGCACGACGGTTTTGTGAATAGGCGGACTCGTCAGAGCCTTGAGCCACTGGCTTTTCTTTGCCAAAGCTCACCGATTCCATTTGACTTTCAGGCACGCCCAAGGCGCTCAAAGCGCGACGCACGGCGTCAGAGCGCTTTTGGCCCAAAGCCAAGTTGTACTCGCTGCCACCGCGCTCGTCGGTGTGCCCTTCAATGTTGACACGGCGGTTGCGGTCCGCACGCAAGTAGCGCGAGTGGGCATCGAGCACGCTTTGGTACTCGGCCTTGACGCTGTAGCTGTCGAGGTCAAAGTAAATGATGTGTTCCACACCTACAGGGCCTTGTTTGATGCCTTGCATCGCGCCGAGGTTGCGAGAGTTCAAGCCATTGACACCGCTTTGGCTGGAAGTGCCACCCGCGCGGTCATCAACCTGCACGTCATCCAGCTTGACGCCAGAAGCGCAGCCTGACAAGACGGCAGCAATAGAAATCGACAAAAGAATTTTTTTCATGAGCAAGTGTTCCAAAAAGGAGAAATCAATAAATTAAGGCAAAACTTTGTTGAACGGGCCCCAGTTGGGCTCGCGCAAATCACCACCCTGGCCAGACAAACGGGCTTTGATGCGGCCATCCAAGGTGGTGGTCATCAAGGCTTCGCGGCCATCTTGGACGGTGGCGTAAACAATGAGGCGGCTGTTAGGCGCAAAGCTGGGACGCTCGTCGCGGTTGCTGTCGGTGATGGCCGCCACGTTACCGCTGGCAATGTCCATCACATGCAACTTAAAGGCGCCACCGATACGGGAGATGTAAGTCAACCAACGGCCATCAGGGCTGATGGCGGGTGAAATGTTGTAGGTGCCGTTGAAGGTCACGCGGTTGGCAGGGCCTCCAGACGCTGGCATGCGATAAATCTGGGGTGCGCCGCCACGGTCGCTGACAAAGTAAATGGCCGTGCCATCGGGTGAGAAGACAGGTTCGGTGTCAATCGCGGCAGATTGGGTCAAACGGCGAGGCTCACCGCCACTGGCATCAATCGCAAACAGCTGCGAACCGCCATCACGACTCAGAGTGACAGCCAAGGTGCGACCATCGGGTGACCAAGTGGGCGCGCTGTTGGAGCCACGGAAGTTGGCCACCACACGGCGTTTGCCAGTGGACACGTCATGCACGTACACCACAGGCTTGCGGGATTCAAATGACACATAGGCCAATTGACCACCCGAAGGCGACCAGCTGGGCGAAATGATGGGTTCAGGGCTTGCCAAGGCAGACTGGGCGTTTTCGCCATCGGAGTCGGCCACCCACAGGTTGAAACGCGTGCCAGACTTGGTCACGTACGCGATGCGGGTCGAAAACACACCCTTGTCGCCCGTCAGCTTTTCGTACACAAAGTCAGCAATGCGGTGCGACGCCAAGCGCAAATCGCCCGTCACCACCACATAGCTCATGGCGCCTAGGTCTTGGCCACGCACCACATCCCACAGACGCACACGGACGTCATAACGACCATCAGCCATGCGGCTGATGCTGCCGGTCAACAAGGCATCGGCCCCCTTTTGGCGCATGGCGCTGATATCTGGGCGTTGGGTTTCGTCGGTCACCACGCCAGCACTGACACCGCGGAACTGGCCGCTGCGCTCTAAGTCGGCTTGCACAATGGCTGAAATCTTTTGAGGCGAGGTTTCTTCGCCGCGCAAAGGAGCAAAGGCAATCGGCACTTGGGTCAAACCCACGCCAGACACTTCCACACGGAACTGCGCCCATGCTGGCAAGGCCAACAAACCGGCGGTCAAAAGCCCAAGTGCGAAGCGAAAAAATTGACGTGTCATAGTGAGAGCGGTAGCCAAATGAATCCCCAGATTTTAGTGGTGAACGAGTGGCGATAATGCGTTGTATTGCGTTTGTTGCCACTCTAAAAATTATGACCACCACCACCCCATCGACCCCGTCTGACTCTTTGCTCCAAAGGCTCAAACGCGTGGCCCCATGGTTCTCTGGTCACCCCGGTGCGCTGGCGCTGGGCATTGTGGGCATTTTTGTGGGGGCCGCGACCGAGCCCGCCATCCCCGCGCTGATGAAACCCTTGCTCGACAGCGGCTTTGACCGCGGCACGCTGGAGCTTTGGAAAATTCCCGCCGTGCTGTTGCTTTTGTTTGGTGTGCGTGGTTTGGCAGGTTTTATCGCGGCGTATTGCTTGGCCCGAGTCACCAACTACTCCATGGAGCGTTTGCGCCAGCGCTTGTTTGAAAAGCTGCTGCGCGCTGACCCCAAACTGTTTGCCGACAAACACACCAGCGGTTTGACCAACACCATGGTCTACGAAGTCAACAACGGCGCAGGCCTGCTGGTCTCGACCATGCTGGCATTTGCCAAAGATTTGGTCACCTTGCTGGCTTTGTTGGGCTATTTGTTAGTGCTGAACTGGAAACTCACGCTGATCGTGTTTGCGATCTTCCCGCCGATTGCCTGGGTGGTGAAAAACTTGTCACGCCGACTCGACAACGTGACCCGCGCCAGCCAAGACGCCACCGACGAACTGGCCTATGTGGTGGAAGAAAACGTGCTGGCCTACCGCATGGTGCGTTTGCACAACGCACAAAACAGCCAAACCACGAAGTTTGGCAACGCCAACCACAAGCTGCGTCAATTGGCGCTCAAAGCCGTGGTGGCTAACTCGGTGATGACGCCCCTCATTCAAATGCTGGCTGCCTTGGCCTTGTCAGGAGTGATCACGGTGGCCTTGTGGCAAAGCAGCGGTGACGGCAACACAGGGGTCACGGTCGGATCGTTTGCCGCCTTCATCACCGGCATGTTGATGCTGATTTCGCCCATCAAACACTTGTCTGAAGTGGCTGGCACCCTCACGCGCGGTGTCACCTCGCTGGAGCGCGGTTTGAACCTTCTGGAGCTGGCCCCCGACGAAGCCCAAGGCACGCACACCAGCCCACACGCCAAAGGCGAAATTTGCTTTGACCACGTCACGCTGCAATACCCGTCGGCCACTCAGGCGGCCTTGAACAGCGTGAGCCTGACCATCCAGCCCGGCCAAACCGTGGCCTTGGTGGGCCCTTCGGGCTCGGGCAAAACCACCTTGGCCAATTTGCTGCCTCGCTTCCTAGATCCCACCTCAGGTCAAGTACGCCTAGACGGCGTACCGCTCAAAGACTGGTCACTCGCCAGCTTGCGCGGCCAAGTGGCCTACGTGAGCCAAGACGTGGTGATGTTCAACGACTCGGTCGCTCAAAACATTGCTTTGGGTGAAGCTGTTGACACCACCCGTGTGTGGAGCGCTTTAGAAGCCGCCAACCTAGGCGACTTTGTGCGCAGCCTGCCCCATCGAGAAAACACGCTGGTCGGCCACAACGCCACCCAGCTCTCGGGCGGCCAGCGCCAGCGCTTGGCAATTGCCCGCGCCATCTACAAAGATGCGCCCATCCTCATCTTGGACGAAGCCACGTCAGCCCTAGACACCGCCTCTGAGCAAGCCGTCAAAGACGCGCTGAATGTACTCATGCAAGGCCGCACCTCGCTGGTCATCGCTCACCGCTTGTCTACCATTGAGCATGCTGACCTGATTGTGGTCATGCAAGCCGGCAGCATTGTGGAAACCGGCACACACAGCAAACTCATGACCCAAGGCGGCGCGTATGCCGCGCTGTACCAAGTGGCCGCACAAAGCACCGACAACCATTTTGCTGACACCTCCACCCTTTAACGCACTGCATTTATGAGCCAAGCATCCATCAGCGGTTTCACCTTCATTCGCAACGGCGTCGAGCTGGGCTTCCCGTTTGAAGCTTCCATTCGCTCACTCCTGCCCTTGGTCGACGAATTTGTGGTGGTGGTTGGCAAAAGCAACGACGACACCTTGGCGCGTATTCACGCCATTGGGTCACCCAAGATTCGCGTGATTGAAACCATCTGGAACGAGCGCATGGCCGACCGCGGCTTTGTGTACGCCCAGCAAAAAATGATGGCGCAATTCGCCTGCACGGGCGACTGGGCGTTTTACCTTGAAGGTGACGAGGTGGTGCACGAGGCTGAGCTGGCCAACATCCGCGCCAGCGTGGACAAACACCACCACAACCCCGCTGTAGAAGCCTTGGTGTTTGACTACTTCCACTTCTACGGCACGCCCGACTTCGTTGCCAACAGCCCCGCGTGGTACCGCCGCGAATGCCGCCTGATTCGCAACACCATTCGCTCGTATGCGCCCGATGGTCAGTATTGGCTCATCACAGCCGACCACAAAAAAGGCCGCAACCCGCAAGCCGCGTTGGCCAATGCGCACATCTACCACTACGGCTGGGTGCGCAGCAACGAGGCGATGCAAAAGAAGCTGGACCAAGTGAGCAAGTTTTGGTCACACGGCGCACCCACCATTCGCTACAGCCAGTTTGACGCGCAGGTGTTGCAACCATTCACGGGCACGCACCCAGCGCTGGTGAAGCCTTGGCTGGAAAGCTCGGCCGAAAAGAGCTTCACGATTGACCCCAATTACAAGCTGACCAAGCGTGAGAAGCGTCACCGTTGGTTGATGAAGCTGGAGAAGGCGTTTGGGTTGGACTTCAGTCGTAAGCACTTTAAGTTGGTTGCTTGAGCTTTCTCTCGCACGCCCACGAAGAGAAGTCAAACATCAGAGCAACACAATGTCGTACTGCTCCTGCGACATAGAGCCTTCAGCCTGCAACGAAATCGGTTTACCAATGAAGTCGCTCAACCCCGCCAAATGTTGGCTTTCTTCGTCGAGCAACACGTCAATCACATCGGGCGACGCAATCACGCGGAACTCGCGCGGGTTGAACTGACGGGCTTCGCGCAAAATCTCGCGCAAGATGTCATACGTCACCGTGCGCGCAGTTTTCACACTGCCTTTGCCATCACACACAGGACATGGCTCGCACAGCATGTGGGCCAGCGATTCGCGGGTGCGCTTGCGGGTCATCTCCACCAAACCCAAAGCTGAATAGCCGCTCACCATTGTCTTCACGCGGTCACGGGCGAGCTGCTTGCGGAACTCAGCCAACACCGCTTCGCGATGGTCTTCACGCGTCATGTCGATGAAGTCGGCAATCACGATGCCCCCCAGGTTGCGCAAGCGCAGTTGGCGGGCAATGGCACCCGCAGCTTCTAGGTTGGTCTTGAAAATCGTTTCGTCAAAGTTGCGTGCGCCCACAAAGCCGCCGGTGTTCACGTCCACCGTGGTCAAAGCCTCGGTTTGGTCCACGATGAGGTAGCCGCCAGACTTCAAATCCACGCGGCGGCCCAAGGCCTTACCCACTTCTTCGTCGATGTTGAACAAATCGAAAATCGGACGCTCGCCTTTGTACAGCTGCAGCTTGTCCACTGCGCTGGGCATGAACTCTTGGCCGAAGGTTTGCAGCTTTTTGAACTGCTCGGCCGAGTCGATGCGGATGGTTTGCGTGGTTTCGCTCACCAAGTCGCGCAGCACGCGTTGCAGCAAGCTCAGGTCTTGGTGCAGCAGAGATTTGGGCGGCAAACGGGTGGCGGCTTCTTTGATGCGCGACCAAGTTTTGCGCAAGTAGGCGATGTCTTCACTCAGCTCGGCGTCGCTGGCGTCCTCGCCGTTGGTGCGCAGGATGAAACCACCGGTTTTGCCGTCGGCAGCTGCGGCTTCGGCCAAGCCTTGCAAGCGTTTGCGTAAAGCCTCACGCTGCTCGAACGGGATTTTTTGTGACACGCCAATGTGTTGGTCTTGCGGCAAGAACACCAGCAAGCGGCCCGCAATGCTGATTTGCGAGGACAAGCGTGCGCCTTTGGTACCAATCGGATCTTTGATGACTTGCACCAGCAGCGACTGTCCTTCAAACACTTGCTTTTCAATTGGGACTACAGGTGCGGGCTCGCCCTTTTCGGTGTCGGCGTGGCGTGCGGCCACGCTGCTCATCAGGTCGGCCACATGCAAAAACGCGGCACGCTCTAGGCCAATGTCGATGAACGCTGATTGCATGCCCGGCAGCACGCGCGCCACTTTGCCCAAATACACATTGCCCACCAAGCCGCGCTCCAGTGTGCGCTCGACGTGCAGCTCTTGCACGGCGCCCGTTTCCACAATGGCCACACGGGTTTCTTGGGGCGACCAGTTGATGAGGATGTCTTGTTGCATGTGCAAATCCGGCTTAAACCTTGAATCCAAACACGCGCAACAGCTGCGCGGTTTCAAACATGGGCAGCCCCATGATGCCAGAGTAGCTGCCGCTGATGTGCTCGATGTACGCCGCCGCCTTGCCCTGCACCGCATACGCACCGGCTTTGCCCATAGGCTCGCCGCTGGCCACATAGCTTTGAATTTGTGTGCGCGTCAAAGGTGCAAAGCGCACGTTGGACACACTGAGCGCTTGCTCGGTTTTGAGCGACTTGCCTGATTTAGATAAGGTGCCCATAGCGACCGAGGTCAACACACGGTGGGTTTGGCCGCTTAAAGCGCCGAGGATTTGTGCGGCATGTTTGGCGTCATCAGGCTTGCCCAAAATGGTTTTGCCTAAAGCCACTGTGGTGTCGCTGCACAGTACAGGCGCAAACGGCAAACCACGGCGCTTCATACGGGCCAAGGCCGCTTCTAGCTTGAGCAAGGTCACACGTTGCACATAGGCGCGTGGCGCTTCGTTGGACAACACCACCTCGAGCGCCTCGGCATCTTCGCTGTCGTCTGCCAGCAGCAACTCGTAGCGCACGCCCAATTGTTCTAACAATTGGCGACGGCGTGGGCTTTGTGAAGCGAGGTAAACGAATTTGGTTTCAGACATGGAAGGGCTTAGGTGTCTCACTCGCGGTGATAAGGGTGATTGGCGTTGATGGACCACGCACGGTAGAGCTGCTCCACCAACAACACACGCACCATGGCGTGCGGCAGGGTCAGGTCTGAAATGCGAATACGCTCATGCGCTTGCTTTTTGAACTCGGGGCACAGGCCATCGGGACCTCCAATGACCAAGGCCACATCGTCGGCTTCGAGCTGCCAGTGTTTGAGCTTGGCGGCCAAGGCCACGGTGGTGAGGTTGGTGCCGCGCTCGTCCAAAGCCACGATACGGCAGCCACGCGGAATGGCGGTCTCGATGCGCTCACGCTCGGCAGCGTAGATAGTGTCTAGGGTTTTAGAGCTGCGAGGCTCGGTTTTGACAGCCTTGAGCTCGACTTTCAGCTCAGACGGAAACCGCTTGGCGTAATCGTCCCAAGCGGTTTGCGCCCAGTCGGGCACACGTTGGCCGACTGCGACGACCCACAGCTTCATGCTTTGCGGGCAGTGGTCTTTTTAGCGGCTGGACGTTTAGCCGTCGTTTTTGCAGCAGGTTTACCAGCGGTAGTCGTTGCTGTACGTGCGGCCGACTTGGCAGAAGACTTGGCACCCTTGAGCGCCACCTTGACGATGGGCAACTTGGCTGGTGCTGCTGGCTTTTTAGCGGCTGCAGTTTTGGCCGGTGCGCTCTTAGCTGCAGTTTTAGCGGGTGCGGCTTTGGCGGGTCCGCGTGTCGATGTGCTGCGTGTGGCAGGCTTGGCTGAGCCAGTGCGTTCTTCTGAGCCACCGCGTGAAGATGCGCCACGTGATGCACCGCGTGCTGCAGGCTTCTTGTCACCGGCAGCCGTTTTCTTTGCCGCTGGTTTTTTGCCCGCCGATTTCTTGGCGGGTGCTTCTTCTGGCTCAGCCGCTTTGACAGGCTTTGGCGCACCAAACTTCAAACGCACAGGCTTCTCGCCCCAGATTTCTTCGAGGTTGTAGTAGCCGCGGATCGTGGGCTGCATGACGTGCACGACCACAGGGCCGCAATCCACGATGATCCATTCGCCGTTGTCTTCGCCTTCGATGCGAGGTTTGCCAAAACCGGCGTCGCGCACTTTGTCGCGCACGCTAGAGGCCAAGGCTTTGGTTTGGCGGTTGGATGTACCCGACGCCACGATGACGCGCTCAAACAGCGAGGACAAGTGCTCGGTGTCAAACACCACGAGGTCTTGGGCTTTGACGTCCTCCAAGGCATCCACGACGGTGCGTTGCAGTTTTTGGACATCTTTTTTGGCGGAGGTTTCGGTCATCTGTTTTATCGGTAAAGGCTGTGTTTATCAATGTAGTGCTGCACAGCGGCAGGCAACCACGCGTGCAGTTTGGGATCTGCCTGTGTGCCAATAGCAACGTGCGCACGAATCTCAGTGGCACTCACATTCAGGCTTGGCATGTCCAAGCGTTGTACGTCGGGGGATACCGCATTGTGCCACTGACTGGCCATGCCGCCCTGCCCGTCTAACGGTCGCTCAGCCACCACGACGGTGGCGAGGCCCAAAATTTCTTGCCAACGGTGCCAAGTTTGGAAGGCATTCGCTTGGTCTGCGCCAATGAACAGGTACAAATCGGCCTCTGGGTTTTCGGCCTTCAGCTCTTGCAAGGTGTCAAAGGTATAGGTCGCGCCTTCGCGGTCGATCTCGCGTGGGTCCACCACCGCTTGCGGCACCTCGGCAAAGGCCAAACGTGTCATGGCCAAGCGATGGGGTGACGGCGTGAGCGTGCGGGTTTTGTGCCATGCGTCGCCCGTGGGGATGATGCGCAACTCGCTTAAACCGAACTGCTCTACCGCGTGCTTGGCCAGCGCGATGTGCGCGATGTGGGGCGGGTCAAACGAACCGCCAAAGATACCTAGGCGCTTGGCGTGGTTCATCGATTACGGTTCATTTCAGCCAATCACGCGGCACCAAAAAGTCATGCAGCAACGCATGCTCTGGCGTTCCCGCTTCAGGCTGGTGCTGGTACGACCAGCTCACCAACGGCGGCATGGACAACAAAATGGATTCGGTGCGTCCGCCCGACTGCAAGCCAAAGTGCGTGCCACGGTCCCACACGAGGTTGAACTCCACATAGCGGCCACGGCGGTACAGCTGGTGGTTGCGCTCACGCTCGCCATACGGCGTGTTCACGCGGCGATCGACGATGGGCAAATACGATTCAAGGAACGCGTCACCCACACTTTTGAGCATCTCGAAGCTGCGCTCAAAACCCAGCTCTGAGAAATCGTCAAAGAAGATGCCGCCAATGCCGCGCTGCTCTTTGCGGTGTTTGTTGCAGAAGTACTCGTCGCACCAGGTTTTAAAGCGTGGGTACAAGTCTTCGCCAAAGGGTTGCAACGCATCGTGGCACACCTGATGGAAATGCTTGGCGTCTTCGGCATAGCCGTAGTAAGGCGTGAGGTCCATGCCGCCGCCAAACCAAGCCACGGTTTTGCCGTTGGCGGGCGTGGCGGCAATCATGCGCACGTTCATGTGCACGGTGGGCACATAGGGGTTGCGCGGGTGAAACACCAAGGACACCCCCATGGCTTCAAACGGCGCACCTGCCAACTCGGGGCGATGCTGCGTAGCCGAAGGCGGCAACTTGGGGCCACGCACATGCGAAAAACCGCAACCGGCACGCTCAAACACAGGGCCGTTTTCTAAGATTTGCGTGATGCCATTGCCTTGCAGCTGTTCGCCCGGGCCTTTTTCCCACTTGTCCACCAAGAACTTGGCTTGGCCGTCTTTGGCTTCAATGGCGCTGGTGATGCGGCTTTGCAGGCCAATGAGGTAGTCGCGGGCCGCAGCAACAACGTGTTCGTGAGTTTGGGTGGTCATCGTGTACTTAATTCAAAGAAGTTGCATTTGGCGCTTGTGCTATTGGTGAGGTACGCGGCGGCAAAGGACGAATGGGCGCAGCTTGGTTCACATGAAAGCCCTGCACGCCTTCGTAGACCTTGGCAATGTGGGCATAGTCGGCTTGTACATCGCCCGTCAAACGCATGAAGTCTGTGATCTTCGCAAGCTTGGTGCCGTAGTCAATGTGCAGCATGCACAAAGGCACGTCCGCCCCCAAGGCCAATTGGTAAAAACCACTGCGCCAGCCCTCGGTGAGCTTACGCGTGCCTTCGGGTGACAAGCCAATCCACAACAACTCGTCGTTTTGTTTGTGTTGTTTCAGCGCTTCCACCATCTCGCCCACCACGCCTTTGGGTGACGAGCGCTCAATCGGCACTGCGCCAATGAAGCGAATCCAGCGGCCGAACAGGGGAATGCGAAACAGACTCTCTTTGGCGAAGAACTGCACCGGCAAGCCCACCGCCCACTTGACCGGCATCATGGTGACAAAGTCCCAATTGCTGGTGTGGGGGTAGCCAATCAGCACGCCTTGCTTGGTGGGCAGCCCGTCAAACTCAATCTTCCAGCCCATCAGCTTGACCAGCCATGCAGCCCAAGCTTGGGGCTTGCATTGCACGGGCATGGGTTGAGGAAACTCTGCGCGCATCTCAGCGTGACATCGCACGGTAGCCAATGTCGGTGCGGTATTGCACGCCATCAAAGTGAATGCCCTTGATGGTGTCGTACGCCTGCTGTTGCGCCAGCTTCAAAGTGCCGCCCAAAGCAGTCACGCACAACACGCGGCCACCGCTGGTGACCACTTGGCCGTCTTGCATTTGCGTGCCGGCATGAAACACCACCACATCGTCAGTGTCTTGCGGCAAGCCGGTGATGGCGTCGCCCTTGCGGGGGCTCATGGGGTAGCCGTGTGCGGCCAACACCACGCCAATGGCGGTGCGACGGTCCCACTCCAGCTCGAAGTCGTCGAAACGGGTTTCGGCGTGGGTGGCTGTGGCGGCCAATAGCACGTCGACCAAATCGGTTTTCAGGCGCGCCATGATGGGTTGGGTTTCGGGGTCGCCCATACGGCAGTTGAATTCGAGGGTTTTGACTTGGCCTTGTGGGTCAATCATCAAGCCCGCGTACAAGAAACCGGTGAACGGGATGCCGTCTTTTTCCATGCCCTTGATGGTGGGCAAAATGATTTCGCGCATGGCGCGGGCATGCACCTCGGGCGTGACCACGGGGGCTGGTGAATACGCGCCCATGCCGCCGGTGTTGGGACCAAGGTCTGCATCCAGCAAACGCTTGTGGTCTTGGCTGGTGGCCAAAGGCAACACGGTTTTGCCATCGCACATGACGATGAAGCTGGCCTCTTCGCCTTGCAAAAACTCTTCAATCACCACGCGCGCGCCACCCTCGTTGTGGCTCACACCCAGCTTGTTGTCGAGCAACATGAAGTCAATCGCTTCGTGCGCCTCGGCGGCCGTCATCGCCACCACCACGCCCTTGCCTGCGGCCAAGCCGTCGGCCTTCACCACAATCGGTGCGCCTTTGGCGTTCACGTAATCGTGCGCAGCTTGCGCGTCGGTGAAGGTTTCATATTCCGCCGTGGGAATGTGGTGGCGCTTCATGAACGCTTTGCTGAAGGCTTTGGAGCTTTCCAGCTGCGCCGCGGCTTTGGTCGGGCCAAAAATGCGCAAGCCGTGCGCGCGGAACTCGTCCACCACACCCGCTGCCAATGGCGTCTCAGGCCCAACCACGGTCAGCTCAACACCGCTGGTTTGTGCAAACTCACGCAGGGCTTTGACATCGGTGATGTCGATGTTGTCCAAACGCTTGTCGCGTGCAGTGCCGCCGTTGCCGGGGGCGACAAACACTTTTTGCACCTTGTTGGATTGGGCCAATTTCCACGCCAACGCGTGCTCGCGGCCACCGCCGCCAATAACTAATACGTTCATAGTGCTGCGTTGTGATAGACCTCTTGCACATCGTCAAGGTCTTCTAGCGCGTCCAAAAGTTTTTGCATCTTCGCAGCGTCATCACCCTCGAGTTCGATGGTGTTGTCTGCACGGTAGGTCACCTCGGCCACTTCGGGCTTGAGGCCCGCAGCTTCCAAAGCGTTTTTGACAGCCTCAAAGCTGGCAGGAGGCGTCAGCACTTCAATCGCGCCGTCGTCATCGCTGATCACATCGTCCGCGCCCGCTTCGAGCGCAATTTCCATGATTTGGTCTTCACTGCTGCCCGGCGCAAACACCAGCTGGCCGCAATGCTTGAATTGAAACGCCACCGAACCCTCGGTGCCCATGTTGCCGCCGTTTTTGCTGAAGGCAAAACGCACTTCAGCCACGGTACGCACGCGGTTGTCGGTCATGGTGTCCACAATGATGGCGGCGCCGCCCACACCGTAGCCTTCGTAGCGAATCTCGTCGTACACCACACCGTCGAGGTTGCCGGTGGCTTTGTCGACGTTGCGTTTGATGTTGTCGGCCGGCATATTGGCGGCCTTGGCTTTTTCGATGGCCAAACGCAAACGGGGGTTGAGGCTCAGGTCACCGCCACCCAAGCGCGCCGACACAATGATTTCACGCGTGATACGTGTCCAAATCTTGCCGCGCTTTTCGTCTTGACGCCCTTTGCGGTGTTGAATATTTGCCCATTTACTGTGGCCAGCCATCAGAAATCCTCGTGAATTGAATTAACCTTATCTGGTTATTTTACTTTTCAAGTGATGGAGAACTTTCGATGGCTGAACCCATGCTGATTGCGCTGCATAAGACTACCGAATGCCACATGCTGCCGGCTTTGGCCAACCGCCACGGCCTGATCACTGGGGCTACCGGCACGGGCAAAACCGTCACGTTGCAAACGCTGGCCGAAGGCTTCTCCAAAATCGGCGTGCCTGTGTTCATGGCTGACGTCAAAGGTGACTTGGCTGGCATCAGCCAGCCCGGGGTGATTCCTCCGAAGTTGGCCGCCTCGCTGCAAGAGCGCGGCGTACCCATGCCAGAGCCGATTGCTTGCCCCACCACGCTGTGGGATGTGTTTGGCAAGTCTGGTCACCCCGTGCGTGCCACCATCACCGACATGGGGCCGCTCTTGTTGGGCCGCATGCTCAACCTGAACGACACGCAGGCCGGCGTGCTCAACATGGTCTTCAAAATTGCGGACGACCAAGGCTTGCTGCTGCTTGACCTCAAAGACCTGCGCGCCATGCTGCAACATGTGGGTGAACACGCCCGCGACTTCACCACCCAATACGGCAACGTCAGCGCCGCCAGCATTGGTGCCATTCAGCGCGCCTTGCTAGAAATTGAAGCCCAAGGCGGCGATGCCTTTTTTGGCGAGCCCATGCTCAACATCCAAGACTTCATGCAAACCGACTCGCGCGGCATGGGCGTCATCAACCTTTTGGCCGCCGACAAGCTGATGAATGCCCCGCGCCTCTACGGCACGTTCTTGCTATGGATGCTCTCGGAGCTGTTTGAGCAACTGCCTGAGGTGGGTGATGTGGAAAAGCCCAAGATGGTGTTCTTCTTTGACGAGGCGCATTTGCTGTTCAACGAAGCGCCCAAGGTGCTGCTGGAACGCATTGAGCTGCTGGTGCGCCTGATTCGCTCCAAGGGCGTGGGCGTGTACTTTGTCACCCAAAACCCGCTGGATGTACCCGAAACCGTGCTGGGCCAGCTGGGCAACCGCGTGCAACACGCTTTGCGTGCCTTTACGCCGCGCGACCAAAAAGCCGTCAAAGCCACGGCGCAAACCATGCGCGGCAAAGCAGGCCTCGACATCGAAAAAGCCATCACAGAGCTAGGCGTGGGCGAAGCCTTGGTCAGCTTGCTGGACGCCAAAGGCCGCCCCTCTGAAACCGAGCAAGCCTATGTGCTGCTGCCAGGCAGCCAACTCGGCCCCATCACGCCAGAGCAACGCCAAGCCTTGCTGGCTAACTCGCTGGTGGCTGGGGTGTATGAACAGACCTTGGACCGTGAATCGGCTTACGAGCGACTCAAAGGCTCTGCCGCTGCTATGGGAAATTCAGCGGCTCACAATGCTTCTGGCACAGGACCTGCCAATTCATCCACAGGTGCTGCAAGTCAAGCCCCAGCACAAGCCACCGTCACTGACCAAGTGCTGTCTGGCTTGGGCGATGCCCTGTTTGGCTCCACCGGCCCACGCGGCGGCCAGCGCCAAGGCTTGGCGCAAATGATGGTCAAGTCTGCTGTGCGCAACATTGGCTCGGCCGTGGGCCGCGAGATTGTGCGTGGCGTGATGGGCAGCATCTTGGGCGGACGTAAGCGCTAAACCACCTTCGCGAACCCAATAAAAAAACGCCGCCTGTGGCAACACAGACGGCGTTTTTGTTGGAGCGACTGAATCAGCGCGGTTTGAAAAACCGCAGAAGGCTTAGCTCGCCGCTGGCTCCTCAGATGCCGTGTGCTCACCCTTCACAGCCTTTTCCTTCTTAGGCAAAGGCGTGATGTCGAGCAACACCTCTTCTTTGTCGTCGATGTCCACACTCAAGCGGCCACCGTCGGTGAGGCGACCAAACAGCAACTCGTCGGCCAAGGCCTTGCGAATCGTGTCTTGGATGAGGCGCTGCATCGGACGTGCGCCCATGAGCGGGTCAAAGCCTTTCTTCGCCAAGTGCTTGCGCAAGGCATCGCTGAAGGTGACTTCGACTTTCTTCTCAGCCAACTGACCTTCGAGTTGCAACAAGAACTTGTCGACCACGCGCATGATGACGTTTTCGTCCAAAGCCTTGAAGCCCACGATGGCATCCAAGCGGTTGCGGAACTCTGGCGTGAACAAGCGCTTGATGTCGCCCATTTCGTCGCCGGCAGCGCGTGGGTTGGTAAAACCAATGGTGGCTTTGTTCATGGTCTCAGCGCCCGCGTTGGTCGTCATGATGAGGATGACGTTGCGGAAGTCGGCTTTACGGCCATTGTTGTCGGTCAACGTTCCGTGGTCCATCACCTGCAACAGCACGTTGAAGATGTCTGGGTGGGCTTTTTCAATCTCATCCAGCAACAACACGCAATGCGGCTTCTTGGTCACGGCTTCGGTCAGCAAACCGCCTTGGTCAAAGCCCACATAGCCAGGAGGTGCGCCAATCAGGCGGCTCACGGCATGACGCTCCATGTACTCAGACATGTCAAAGCGAATCAGGTCGATGCCCATGATGTAGGCCAACTGCTTGGCCGCTTCGGTCTTGCCCACACCCGTGGGGCCGCTGAACAAGAAAGCGCCAATTGGTTTGTCGGCTTTGCCCAGACCCGAACGCGCCATCTTCACGGCAGATGCCAGCACTTCAAGCGCTTTGTCTTGGCCGAACACCACGCTCTTCAAGTCGCGTTCGATGGTTTGCAGCTTGCCGCGGTCGTCGTTGGACACGTTAGCGGGCGGAATGCGCGCAATCTTGGCCACGATGTCTTCAATCTCGGCCTTGCCAATGGTTTTCTTGCGCTTAGACGCCACCAAAATGCGTTGTGCCGCACCGGCTTCGTCAATCACGTCAATCGCCTTGTCGGGCAAGTGGCGGTCGTTGATGTACTTGGCGCTCAACTCGGCCGCAGCTTGCAGCGCAGCCACGGCGTACTTGACGTTGTGGTGCTCTTCAAAGCGCGACTTGAGACCTTTGAGGATGTCCACGGTTTCTGACACGGTGGGCTCGACCACATCGACCTTTTGGAAACGACGGCTCAAGGCTGCGTCTTTTTCAAAGATGCCACGGTATTCGGTGAAGGTGGTGGCGCCAATGCACTTGAGCTGGCCGCTAGACAAAGCAGGTTTGAGCAAGTTAGACGCATCCAAGGTGCCGCCCGAAGCCGCACCCGCGCCAATCAGCGTGTGGATTTCGTCGATGAACAAAATCGCGTTGGGCTTGCCCTGCAGGTTTTTGATCACGCCCTTCAAGCGTTGCTCAAAGTCACCGCGGTATTTGGTACCGGCCAGCAAAGCGCCCATGTCCAGCGAGTACACGATGGCTTCAGACAAGATCTCAGGCACATCGCCTTGGGTGATGCGCCATGCCAAACCTTCGGCAATCGCGGTTTTACCCACGCCAGCCTCGCCCACCAGCAGTGGGTTGTTTTTGCGGCGGCGGCAGAGAATTTGAATGGTGCGCTCGACCTCGTACTCGCGACCAATCAACGGGTCAATCTTGCCGTCTTTGGCGGCTTGGTTCAGGTTTTGGGTGAACTGCTCGAGGGGCGAAGCCTTCTCGTTCTTTTCAGATGGTGCACCGCCTTCTTCTTGCTCAGCTTGGGCGGATTCCCCGCCTTTGACGGCTTCAGGTGGGTCGCTCTTTTTGATGCCGTGGGCAATAAAGTTCACCACGTCCAAACGGGTCACACCTTGTTGGTGGAGGTAGTACACCGCGTGCGAGTCTTTTTCGCCAAAGATGGCCACCAGCACGTTGGCGCCGGTCACTTCTTTTTTGCCATTGCCTGTGGACTGCACATGCATGATGGCGCGTTGAATCACGCGCTGAAAGCCCAGTGTGGGCTGTGTGTCCACCTCTTCGGTGCCCGACACCTGAGGCGTGTTGTCAGCGATGAAGTTAGACAACGACTTGCGCAAGTCGTCAATGTTGGCGGAACACGCGCGCAGCACTTCGGCGGCGCTGGGGTTGTCTAGCAAGGCGAGCAGCAAGTGCTCGACGGTGATGAATTCGTGTCGTTGTTGACGGGCCTCGACAAAGGCCATGTGCAAGCTGACTTCAAGTTCTTGGGCAATCATGTGGTTTCCTTCGGTGCTTGCAACTGAGATTCAAATGTATATGGAAACAAAAGCCGTTTATTCAATAGGCTTGTTGCTTAAGTGCAAACGATAAGTTATTCGATGGGCTCAGCCACGCACTGCAGCGGATGACCGGCTTTGCGGGCGGCGTCCATCACTTGGTCGACCTTGGTGGCGGCGATGTCTTTGCTGTAGACGCCGCACACGCCTTTGCCATCCAAATGGATTTGCAACATGATTTGTGTGGCAGCCTCGCGGTCTTTGCTGAAGAACTCTTGCAACACCACCACCACAAACTCCATGGGTGTGAAATCGTCATTGAGCATCAGCACCTGAAACATCTGCGGCGGCTTGGTGCGCTGCGTCAGGCGCTCTAAAACAACCGATCCGCCGTCGTCACGGTCAGGTTGCTGAATTTTGGGCGTTGTTTTTTTGGTCGGCATAGGTTTATGACATTTGCTCGATCATGACATCGCCAAAAGCAGAGCAACTCACCTGCTCAGCCCCATCCATCAAGCGTGCAAAGTCATAGGTCACGCGTTTGGTGGCGATCGCCGCTTCCATGGCGCAGATGATGGTGTTGGCGGCTTCGGTCCAGCCCATGTGGCGCAGCATCATCTCGGCGGACAAGATCATGGAACCGGGGTTGACATAGTTTTTGCCTGCATATTTGGGGGCTGTGCCGTGGGTAGCTTCAAAGCAAGCCACGGTGTCAGACATGTTGGCACCGGGGGCGATGCCAATTCCGCCTACTTGGGCGGCCACGGCATCGGAGATGTAGTCACCATTGAGGTTGAGCGTGGCGACCACCGAATATTCGGCGGGGCGCATAAGAATTTGCTGCAAGAAAGCGTCCGCGATGACGTCTTTGATGATGATGCTCTTGCCTGTTTTGGGGTTCTTGACGCGACACCAAGGGCCGCCGTCAATGAGGGTGGCGCCAAACTCTTTTTGAGCCAAAGCCAAAGACCAATCGCGGAAGCCACCTTCGGTGAACTTCATGATGTTGCCCTTGTGCACGATGGTGACGCTGGGCTTGTCGTGGTCGATGGCGTATTGGATGGCTTTGCGAATGAAACGCTCAGTGCCTTCGATGGATACGGGCTTGATGCCAACGGCCGAGGTGTCAGGAAAACGAATGGTGGTGGCACCCATTTCGTTTTTCAAAAATGCGATGAGCTTTTTAGCTTCGGCGCTTTCGGCGGCGTATTCAATACCTGCGTAAATGTCTTCCGAGTTTTCACGGAAGATAACCATGTTGGTTTTTTCTGGCTCTTTCAAAGGCGAAGGCACGCCTTTGAAGTACTGCACAGGACGCAAGCACACAAACAAATCTAGCGCTTGTCGCAAGGCCACGTTGAGCGAACGGATGCCACCGCCCACGGGGGTGTTGAGTGGGCCTTTGATGGACACCTTGTACTCACGCATGGCCTGTGCGGTTTCTTCGGGCAGCCACACATCGGAGCCATAGACTTGGGTGGCTTTCTCGCCCGCAAACAGCTCCATCCAATGAATTTGGCGCTTGCCGTCGTAAGCTTTGGCCACCGCGGCATCGACCACTTTGCGCATCACCGGCGTCACGTCTTGGCCTACGCCGTCACCCATGATGAAGGGGATGATGGGCTGGTCAGGCACGTTCAATGAGGTGTCTGCATTGACCGTGATTTTTTGACCTGCGGCTGGCACTTGGATGTGCTGGTAAGGCATGAGCGGCGTTTCCTGTGGGAGTAAATAGTTTCTTATTGGATTCTAGCCAGCACATGACAGACCAAAGCCCCCCAAAAGGCCGTCTGGCCTTGCGATACAGTCATGCGCATGAAACGCGCACTGCTCACTCTTTTTCTCTCTGGCCTGGCATTGACCTCTTTTGGCCAAGACACAGCCCAAACGAACCTGCCCCGCATCAAGCTGCAAGCAGGCATGTATCAAATCGACACGCAAGTGGCGCAAACACCAGACCAACGCAGCATGGGCCTGATGTTTCGCAAAGAAATGCCTCAGCACGAAGGCATGTTGTTTGTGTTCGAACAGCCTGCCACGCAGTGCTTTTGGATGAAAAACACCTTGCTGCCGCTCACCGCTGCCTTTGTGGCGGATGACGGCACCATTGTGAACTTGGCCGACATGAAACCTCAAACCACCGATTCGCACTGCTCGGAAAAACCAGTGCGCTTTGTGCTGGAGATGCACCAAGGGTGGTTTGCCAAAAAGGGCTTGAAAGCTGGCAGCCGCTTGAGTGGCGTGGCGTTTAAGCCCTAGACGGTTGCGCAAATTACTGAGCGAGCAAACCCAACTGCAGCCATAACGCTTGCCGCCCACCCACAAAAAAGCCGCCTATCAAGGCGGCTTTTTGACATTTCAACGGGCATCACAGCCCGCTAAAACACGCTGAATTAAGCGAAGTTGCTTTCAGCGAAAGACCAGTTGACCAATTGGTCAAGGAAAGTCTCAACGAACTTAGGACGCATGTTGCGGTAGTCGATGTAGTAAGCGTGTTCCCACACGTCCACCGTCAACAAGGCTTTGTCGCCAGTCGTCAATGGCGTGCCAGCAGCGCCCATGTTGACGATGTCCACAGAACCGTCAGCCTTTTTGACCAACCATGTCCAGCCAGAGCCAAAGTTGCCCACAGCGCTCTTGACGAAGGCTTCTTTGAATGCAGCGTAGCTGCCGAATTTGGCGTTGATGGCTGCAGCCAATGCACCTGTAGGTTCGCCGCCGCCTTGTGGCTTCATGCAATTCCAGAAGAAGGTGTGGTTCCAAATTTGGGCGGCGTTGTTGTAAATGCCACCGCTGGACTTTTTGACGATTTCTTCCAGGGCCATGCCTTCGAACTCAGTACCTTTTTGCAGGTTGTTCAAGTTCACAACGTAAGCGTTGTGGTGCTTGCCATGGTGGAACTCCAAGGTTTCTTTGGAGTAATGAGGGGCCAGTGCGTCGATGGCGTAAGGCAGTGCGGGGAGCGTATGTTCCATGAAGTCCTCTTGTGTAAAAACGTGAATTGTAAAAACTAAATGCGTGTGGGTGCAGCCACCCGTAATTCAACCACGCCATCGGCAAGGGTTGCTTCCAAGGCTTGGCCTTCTGAGGTTTGCGCCACAGAGGTCACGGCTTGGCCATTGGCATCGCTGAGCCAAGCAAAACCGCGTTGCAGCACCAATTTAGGGTCGAGCAGTTCTAAACGCAAAGCCGCGCGGTGCAAGCGTTCGCGCGCAGTGGCGGGGGTTTGCTGCACACCACGAGCCAGCCCGCTGGCGAGCGTGGCCAGTTCGTTATGACAGCGCTGGGTGCGGGTTTGCACCGCTTGGGTCAGGCGCTGCTGCAAACGCAACAGCTGCATTTTTTCGGTGTTCAACCCTTCCGACGGGCGACCCAAGCGGGCTTGGGCTCGGTCTAGGCGTTGCTCTTGGGTGTCAAGCTGGCGGTGCGCGATGGTTTGCAGGGCATTGCCCCACAGTTGTAGGTTGGACAACAACTCCGCTTGCGGCACCGCGCACATTTCGGCAGCGGCCGTGGGTGTGGGGGCGCGCAGGTCAGCGCAAAAATCAGCAATCGTGAAATCTGTTTCGTGGCCCACACCGCTGATGATAGGCACAGGGCTGTTGACGATGGCTCGTGCCAAGTTTTCGTCGTTGAAAGCCCAGAGGTCTTCTATCGAGCCGCCACCACGCACGAGCAAGATGACGTCGATGTTGGGTTGCTGGCTGAGTTGTTGCAGGGCTTGCACCAAGGTGGGCGGCGCATCTGGGCCTTGCACCAAGGATGGCGCAAGCACCACAGGAATATGAGGCACACGGCGCTGCAAGGCAGTAGCCACGTCATGCAACGCTGCAGCCCCCAGTGAGGTAACCACACCAATGCCACGCGGCATGGTTTTGAGGGGGCGTTTGCGCTCGGCGTCAAACAGGCCTTCGGCTTCAAGCTTGGCTTTGAGCTTTAAAAACTGCTCAAACCATGCGCCCTGCCCCGCACGGCGCATGTGTTCGACCACCATTTGCAGCTCACCACGTGGTTCGTATACACCCAAACGGCCCTTGATTTCGACCAGCTCGCCGTCCACAGGTCGGAAATCGAGCATTTGGGCAGCACGCTTGAACATGGCGCAGCGCAGCTGCCCGCTTGCATCCTTGAGGGTGAAGTAACAATGCCCGCTGGCCGCACGTGTGAAGCCAGAAATCTCGCCCCGAACAGCCACGGGGTTAAAACGACTGTCCAAGACGTCAGCAACGGCGCGGCACAGGGCCCCAACTGCCCAAATGCGTGGCGTCAAACCTAGCGATTCAGAGGGTTGCATTGAAGACTCATCCACAAAAAATATTTCCAGATCGTTTTAAACAATAAACCGAGAAAATCACCAACCCGCGTAGCAAGTCTTTGATTTAAAAGAGATTTTTAACGCCCATTTTTCGATCATTTTGTTGGATCGCCCCATTCATGCGGTATCTGAGGGGGGGTAGCAAAGCTTATCCCCAAAGTTATCCACAGATGATGTGGATGGGACGCTAGGCCATAATTGGCGCACACAAAATTCTTTGGAGTGTTGGCTTTGTTCACCATCATACAAGCGGCTGGCTGGCCGATTTGGCCCCTGTTGATCTGCTCTGTCGTGGCCTTGGCCTTGGTCATCGAACGCCTGATGAGCCTGCGCCCCCTCTTGATCGCGCCTGAGGGTTTGGTAGAACAAGCACTCAAAGCCTCGCACGACAACTTGCCCTCCGAAGAGGCCATGCAGCAGTTGCACGACAACTCGGTGTTGGGCCGTGTGTTGGCCTCTGGCCTGCACGCCATGAAAGACGAGCCCCTCATCAGCGCAGAGGACTTGCGCTCCAGCATGGAATCGGCGGGCCGCCAAGCCGCTCACGAACTGGAAAAACACTTGGTGGCCTTGGCCACCATCGCGTCAGCCGCACCTCTGTTGGGTTTGCTGGGCACTGTGATCGGCATGATTGACATTTTTGGCTCACAAGCCCCAGGCACCAGCAACCCCGTGCAATTGGCACAAGGTATTTCCATGGCGCTGTACAACACGGCGTTTGGCTTGATCGTGGCCATTCCGGCCTTGATGTTTTGGCGCTACCTGCGTGCCCGCGTGGATGCCTATGTGCTGGGCTTCGAGCTAGATGCAGAACGCTTTGTGCGCCACTTGCTCGCCATGCGCGCACGCCTGAAATAACAAGGCCACGCCATGGCCATGAAATTTCATCGCGAAAAAAGCCCCGAGCCCGAAATCAATTTGATCCCGTTCATCGACATTTTGTTGGTGGTGGTGATCTTTTTGATGCTGTCCACGACCTACAGCAAGTTCACCGAAATGCAACTGAACTTGCCCGTGGCCGATGCAGCGGCGCCCCCACAGCGACCGCATGAGGTGATTGTGTCGATCAGCAGCGAAGGCTTGTTCAGCGTGAACCGCAACTTGGTGAATACACGTGATGTGCAGGGGTTGAGCCAAGCACTGGCGCAAGCCACACAGAGCATGGACAGTCCCATGATCATCATCAGCGCAGATGCGCAGGCCAGCCACCAATCGGTGATGATGGTGATGGAGGCGGCTCGCCGCAACGGTTTGAACCAACTCACCTTCGCAGCCCAGTCATCCAGCGGCAAAGCCGACTGACCCACATGCGCAGCACCGGCGACACGCGCGGTTTGTTCCAAACCTTGATGCAAGCTTTGACAAACGCTTGGAATGGCCAAAGGGGTTGGGGCCAGGTTATGACCCTTGCCTTGCTCCCCATCAGCTGGCTGTTTGCGGGCCTGGTCGCCCTTCGCCGTGCGCTATACCGACACGGTGTGTACAAAACACAGACCTTGCCCGTCCCTGTGATCGTGGTGGGCAATGTGATGGTGGGCGGCGTAGGAAAAACGCCCATCACGATGGCGTTGGTCAAACACTTAAGTGCACAAGGTTGGCGCGTGGGCGTGCTGTCACGCGGTTATGGTCGCCACACATCCGGCACACGCGCGGTAACACCCACAAGCTCTGCACAGAGCGTGGGTGATGAACCTTTGTTGATAGCGCGCAGCTGCCGAGTGCCAGTCTTTGTCAGCTCTAGCCGTGTGGATGCAGGCCGTGCACTATTGGCACAGCACCCAGATGTGCAAGTGCTGGTGTGTGACGATGGCTTGCAGCATTGGCAAATGGCCCGCGACTTGGAGCTGTGCGTCTTTGACGAACGCGGTATAGGCAACGGCCATTTACTCCCCGCAGGCCCCCTGCGTGAAGCTTGGCCACGCAAGGCTTTGCGCCACGCGACATCGGATACAGAGGTGCCTTGTTGGGTCCTGAAAACTTCAGGACCGCCCGCCCCCCACGAGTTTGCCGTGCAACGGCACTTGGCAGACTTTGCTGTGCAAGCCGATGGCACACAACGGCCCTTGAGCAGTTGGCAACAAGCGCCTGTGCAAGCCTTGGCAGGCATTGCCAAACCCGAAGTGTTTTTTGCCATGCTGCGCAAGCAAGGGCTGAGCTTGTTCCATACGCAAGCCTTGCCAGATCATGCGGATTTAGAAAATTGGCACATCGACACCGCACTAGGTGATGTGCTGTGCACCGAAAAAGATGCGGTCAAACTTTGGGTGCATCACCCGCAGGCTTGGGCTGTGCCATTGCAAACGAGCTTACCCCCCGAACTCTTGGCGGCGATTGACACACACCTCGCTGCCGCACAACACGCAAAGTTATCATCACCCCATGGACACCAAACTGCTTGAACTCTTGGTCTGCCCCGTGACCAAAGGCCCCCTTGAATACAACCGCGACACGCAAGAGCTGATCTCGCGCGGTGCGCGCTTGGCTTATCCCGTTCGCGACGGCATTCCTGTGCTGCTGGAAAACGAAGCCCGCCCCCTGACCGACGCCGAGCTGGAAGCCTGAATGTCGTTTTGCGTTCTCATCCCAGCACGCATGGCATCGTCGCGCTTGCCTAACAAGCCCTTGGCTGACATTGCGGGCTTGCCCATGGTGGTGCGCGTGGCGCAACGCGCCAAACTGTCGGCAGCCTCACGTGTGGTGGTGGCCGCGGACGACGCCCGCATCGTGGCAGCCTGCCAAGCCCATGGCATTGAGGCCGTGCTCACACGCACCGACCACCCCTCTGGCAGCGACCGTTTGGCTGAAGCCTGTGATTTACTGAGCCTGCAAGATAGCGATGTGGTGGTGAACGTACAAGGTGATGAGCCCCTGATTGACCCCGCCTCCATCGATGCCGCCGCCCAACTGCTGCAAACGCGCAGCGACTGCAGCATGAGCACCCTCGCCCACGCGATTGACTGCGTGGAAGACTTTGCCAACCCCAATGTGGTGAAGGTGGTGCTGGATGCCCGCAACACGGCTCTGTATTTCAGCCGTGCACCGATTGCTTGGTGGCGTGATGGATTTGCCCAAGGTGTGACGACTCTGCCAAGCCCTGCGCCGCTGCGTCATGTGGGCTTGTATGGCTACCGCGTAGGCTTTTTGCGCGAGTTCCCCAAATTGGCGCAAGCGCCGATTGAGGTGACCGAGTCGCTCGAGCAGCTGCGTGCCATGTGGCACGGCCACCGCATTGCGGTACACATCACCGACCATTCCCCAGGCCCCGGCGTGGACACGCCCGAAGACTTGGCGCGTGTGCGTGCGCTGCTAAGCACCGCCGCGTAAGGGTTTGGAAGGGATGCGCGTGATATCCTCGACTAAGTAATAAAACGTAGACCATTAGGACCAAGAAGCATGAGACTGATTTTGTTGGGCGCCCCCGGTGCCGGTAAAGGCACACAGGCCACCTTCATTTGCCAAAAATACGGCATTCCTCAAATCTCCACTGGCGACATGTTGCGTGCAGCTGTGAAAGCAGGCACACCACTGGGCATCGAAGCCAAAAAGGTGATGGATGCGGGTGGTTTGGTCAGCGACGACCTCATCATCAACTTGGTCAAAGAACGCATCACCCAAGCCGATTGCGCCAACGGTTTCTTGTTTGACGGCTTCCCACGCACTATCCCTCAAGCTGATGCCATGAAAGCAGCTGGCGTGAAGCTGGACTACGTGTTGGAAATTGACGTGCCTTTTGACGCCATCATCGAGCGCATGAGCGGCCGCCGCTCACACCCCGCTTCAGGTCGCACCTACCACGTCAAGTTCAACCCACCCAAAGTGGAAGGCAAAGACGACGAAACGGGCGAGCCCTTGGTGCAACGCGCTGACGACCAAGAAGAGACTGTCAAAAAGCGTTTGGACGTGTACAGCGCCCAAACTCGTCCCTTGGTGGATTACTACTCTGGCTGGGCCAAGGCCGACGCTGCTGCAGCGCCCAAGTACCGCGCCATCAGCGGCACCGGTACGGTGGAAGAAATCAAAGAACGCGCGTTCCAAGCTCTCGCTGCTTAATTCGCTTCAAGCATTACGCTTGCAACAAAAAAGCCGCTCTGTTGAGCGGCTTTTTTATTGATGACTTGATGAACAGCTTGCGTTCACAGCGTCTAGCGGCACGTCTGAGTTTGAGGCAGCTCGCTTTGGCTACGCTTGCTGCGCCACAAGATGCATTAACAAAGCCACGCGTGCCTGCACCGCTGTCAACCCGCCTGCATGCGGGAACACATCTGACTCACGCGACTGCACACCGCCTTGCGCGCAGCGCGAAGCACGCAACACCTGCGCGCCCTGCTTTTGCGCGTCCAGCAATGCAGCCTCTAAGTCGTGGTGCAAAGTGCCATTGCCCGTGCCTGCCACCACCCAACCCTGCGGGGCATCGTGCGCCATCACGGTTCGCACCATTCGGCCATCGGCGCCTGCATGGTTGAACACCAGCTCCACGCGTGGCCAATGCGTGCAAGCTAAGACCTGCGAAATATTGGGTACATGCAAGGCTTTGGGTTGATTCATGCCCGCTTGCGAGGTGAAAGGGTTGCGCTGGTGGCTATGGCTTTTTTGAACGGCGCGCCCCAGGTGAACTTGGCCAGCGCACACCACCGACACACCTGCGGCATCTGGCCTTTGCACCCAGGCCAAAGCGTCATTAAGGTTACCTGGGCCATCGCTGTCAGGCGCATTGGCGGGCAACATGGCACAGGTGATAGCCACGGGTTTGGTGGGCTGCAACACTGTTTGCAAAAAATAAGCGGTTTCTTCCAGCGTGTCCGTGCCATGGGTGATGACCACACCTTGCACATCGTCTTGTGCCACCCAATGCGCAGCACGGGCCAATAGGCTTTGCCACACAGCCAACGACATGTCTTTGCTGTCGATTTGGGCCACTTGTTCGGTCAGCAGTTCAACGCCGTCATGGGCCACACCTTGCAGTAAATCAGCCACGTCCACTTGGCCAGCTTTGTAGTTTTGAGGCTTGGCCGCGTCGGCAGCGAGCCCCGCAATCGTGCCGCCTGTGGCTAAAACAACGATTTTTTTAGTTTTTTTTGCATTCATAGCTTGCCAAACCCAAAAAGCTGGTTAAAAATACAGTTACTGGATGCGCAAACAGTTGCATCCCTCAAGACACACATTGTGCAGGAGTCGAACCGATGATTGAAATGCCAAAACTTACCGCCCGTCAGCAACAGATTCTGGAGCTCATCCAGTCTGCGATTGCTAACACTGGTTCGCCCCCTACTCGTGCCGAAATTGCAGCAGAGCTCGGCTTCAAGTCGGCCAACGCCGCTGAAGAACATTTGCAAGCTTTGGCACGCAAAGGCGCGATTGAGCTGGTCAGCGGCACCTCTCGCGGCATTCGTCTCAAGGGTGGCAACCAACGCAGCTACCAAGACAGCACTTTCAGCGCTTCGCCCTCTGGCTTCTCGTTGCCGCTGGTCGGCCGTGTGGCCGCAGGCTCGCCCATCTTGGCGCAAGAGCATGTGGACCAAACCTATTTTGTAGAAAGCAGCTTGTTCCAACGCAAGCCCGACTACTTGCTGCGCGTGCGCGGCATGTCCATGCGCGACGCCGGCATCATGGACGGTGACTTGTTAGCCGTCCAGTCCACCCGTGACGCCAAAAACGGCCAAATCGTGGTGGCCCGTTTGGGCGAAGACGTAACCGTCAAACGTTTTCGCAAAACAGCCAGCCACATTGAGCTACTCGCCGAAAACCCCGACTTCAAAACCATTGTGGTCGAGCCCGGCGAGCCCTTTGAAATTGAAGGTTTGGCCGTCGGCCTGATCCGTAACACCATGATGATGTAAAGAAAGCACGACCATGAGCCTCGCACTTTTTGGCGGTTACCGCCTTTTGAACCCTTTGCAAAACGTTGTTCGCGGCTTCATGCCCGCACAAGCCCTGCAAAGCACCCGTCGTCCCTTGCCTTTGCGCGTGGCCCGCGTGATGGAAGCCCAACACAACCGCAACCAAGCGGGCCGCATGGTCATCTCTGGACGCATGGCAGATGTGTGCGCTGAACTTGACCGTTTGGCCGAACTCGAAAACCGTCACTGACACTTGCGATACAAACCTCGCGAAAACGAAGCGCTTCATAGATTCAAAGCCCTGTGACACAAGGCACAATTAGAGGATGAATATTGTCATCCTCGACGACTACCAAGATGTCGTGCGCAAGCTGGCTTGCGCGTCCAAATTAGAAGCCTACCCAGCCAAGGTTTACACCAACACCATCAAGGGTGTTGGCCAGCTATCAGTCAGACTCAAAGATGCCGAAGTGCTGGTGCTGATTCGTGAACGCACCCAACTGACCAAGCAGTTGCTAGAAAAACTGCCCAAACTCAAACTCATCTCCCAAACTGGCAAAGTTGGCAGTCACATTGATATGACCACCTGCACCGAACGCGGCATTGCCGTCGCAGAAGGTTTTGGTTCGCCTGTTGCCCCTGCCGAATTGACATGGGCGCTCATCATGGCCGCCATGCGCCGCCTGCCCCAATACATCAGCAACCTCAAACACGGCGCTTGGCAACAGTCCGGCCTCAAAGCGGGTTCAATGCCCACCAACTTTGGCCTTGGCCAAGTTTTGCGCGGCAAGACATTGGGCATTTGGGGTTACGGCAAAACCGGTGAGCTGTTGGCCGGTTTCGGCAAAGCATTCGGCATGCGTGTGTTGATGTGGGGCAGCGAAGCATCACGCGAACGCGCCGCCAAAGACGGATTGAATGTGGCCGCTTCTCGCGAGGCTTTCTTTGAAGAGTCTGACGTTCTCACGCTGAACTTGCGCTTGGTGGATGCAACCCGCGGCATCGTGAAACAAGCTGACTTGGCACGCATGAAACCCACCTCGCTGCTGGTGAACACCTCACGTGCCGAATTGATTGAGCCCGATGCACTCATCACAGGCCTCAACCGTGGCCGCCCCGGCATGGCCGCGATTGACGTGTTTGAGAGCGAGCCCATCATGCAGGGCCATGCGCTGCTGCGTTTGGAAAACTGCATTTGCACACCCCACATTGGCTATGTGGAACAAGACAGTTACGAGCTGTATTTCGGCACAGCATTTGACAATGTGGTGAACTTCATCAAGGGTACGCCCACCAACATCGTCAACCCAGGCGCACTGCAAGTACGCCGCTGAACCTGCGCTTAGCTGGGCTTGCTGGCTGCACGCTCAGCCATCAGTGCCATGCAAGCTTTGCGGTCTGCATTGACTTTTTGTACTGACGCACGTTCGGCCATTTGCTGGGTATAGGCCTTCACAGGCAAGTGGGCCAACAGGTCTTCACCGTATACCGTCTTCGATGCCATCGACACCAACGGCAAATTCACAATGGCCGAACAATCCGCCAACGTGAAAGCATTGCCCGCCACATAGGGTGAAAACTTCAGCAGCTTGCTCAAACCCTCTACGCCTTTGGTCAGTTGTTTGCGCACACGCGCTTGCACAGCCTCATCCACCTTGCCTCCAAAAAAGGCCTGCGGGTAGAGCTGGCGCGCCACCAGCTCCACATGCAGCTCTAAATAGGTGATGATTTCGCGGACTTTGGCCGCTTCAAATGGATCGGCCGGCATCAAAGGATGATGTGGATAGGCTTGTTCGATGTACTCAGCACAGACGGCTGACTCGCTGATACAGCCCTGTGGCGTTTCTAAAAATGGCACTTTCCCCATGGGCGAGCGGTGATACGTGGCAGGCTCGACGGGGTTGACCCACACCAACTCCTCGTCGAAGGGCACAGCTTTTTCGAGCAGCTGAATTTTGAGCTTGTTGTAATAGTTGCTGACAGCGAAACCGCAAAGCTTGAGGGTCATGGAGCGCTCCTGTGAATTGAATGTCTATTTCATTCTGGCACAGCGGCTCGGCCATAATCTTCGCCATGAATTCCATCTACAAAACCATTGGCATCCTAGGAGGCGCCACAGAAGCGCTACAAATCGCTTCGGAAGGCGTGGCAGACTTTGCCACCATTGACCGTATCTTGCGCGACCAAGCGGGCTTCAAACTTGGCCCTTTCCAGTTGCTAGACATCGCAGGTTTAGATGTTGCACACGATGCCATCACCTCTGTGTACCAACAATACTGGAGCGAGCCACGTTACCGCCCCAGCAACATCACTGCACAACACATCACCGAAGGTAAATTGGGCCAAAAAACAGGCGCAGGTTTTTACACCTACGTGAATGGCGCAGCACAGATGCCTGCCGAACCTGCCACACCTGCAGTGACAGAGATGCCTCCGGTGTGGGTGTCCACCCGCGCCATGCGCCGCCCCGAACTGCTGCAATTGCTGAAAGACTTGGGTGCCAAGATTGAAACGGGCGCCTCGCCTTCGGCACAAGCACTGTCCATCGTTGCACCTTTGGGTTTTGACGTGACCACCGTGGCCATCGTGGAGCGTTTAGACCCTGCCCGTACCGTGGGCATCGACATGTTGATTGATGACAAGCTCACCCAACGTCGCGTATTGGCCACCAGCCCGGCCACACGCGCCGACATGCGCGATGCGGCTCACGCCCTGTTTGCACGCGATGGCAAAGCCGTGACGGTGATTCGCGACAGCGGGGGTTTTGTGACGCAACGCGTGGTGGCCAACATCATCAACATTGCATGCAATATGTGCCAACAAGGCCTGTGCACCCCTGAAGAACTCGAAGCCACAGGCGCAGCCGACTTAGGCCACAGCATGGGCCCACTGACCATGGGCAACAAATACGGTCCCACCGAAATTTTGGAAGTGCTGTTCAACGTGCAAACTGTTTACGGCGACACGCGTTACCGCCCTAGCCCTTGGCTGCGTCGCCGTGGCGCATTGGGCTTGAGCTTGATGCATGTGGAAAGCTAAAGCCCCATGAGCGCTCAACTCAAAAGCACCAACCAAGGTCAGACCCTCATCTTGACCTTGTCAGATCCCACGCTGCGCAATGCGATGGGACCTGCCATGTATGCCGCGGGGATTGAAGCGCTCAATGTGGCAGAAACCAACCCTGATATTCGCAGCGTGGTCATCACGGGCGAAGGCACGCACTTTTGTGCGGGCAGTGATGTGCAACGACTCAAAGCCCACCGCGACCAGCCAGCTGAAACACAAGCCCAAGTCATTGAAAGTCTGCACAACTGGATGGAAGCGATTCGCACATTCCCCAAGCCCATCATTGCGGCAGTGGAAGGCGCTGCCGTGGGGTCTGGCTTTTCTTTGGCCTTGATGTGCGACCTGATCGTGGCCGCAGACAACAGCGTGTTTGCCATGGCCTACAGCAATTTAGGACTGTCACCTGATGCGGGCGCCAGTTGGAATTTGACGCAGGCCCTGCCTCGCCAGTTGGCGTCAGAGTTGTTGCTCTTGGGAAACCGCGTCAGTGCACAACGCTTGCATGAACTGGGCATCGTCAACCGTGTGGTCGACAGCGGCCATGCATTGCCTCAAGCCTTGGCAATGGCCGAGCGCATCAATGCACGCGCCCCCAATGTGATGAACAGCGTCAAAGAACTCATCAACGAGGCCAGCGTGCACAGCTTGACGGAACAGTTGGCACAAGAACGCAACCAGTTTGTCAAAAACTTGCATCACCCCAACGCAGGCATTGGCATCCAAGCCTTTCTCAACAAAGAAACTCCCAACTACAAATAATTGCCGCACTCAAACCCGTCACAGCTGCGGGTCTCCTGAGTGACAAATTCTTACTTTCAGGTCACACACAAGACAGTCTATGGACGATCCTATTCTTAACATCGAAGAACGCGAGGCCATCAACGCAGGTCGTTGGTTCTCTTCTCTCTCACCTTCACTCAGACACGACATTCTTCGATGCGCTTACGTCAAACGATGCAAAGACGGCGACTTGATCGCAGCGCGCGGCGATGCGCCCGAAGAGTGGATGGCTTGCGCCAAAGGCGCGGTGCGCGTGAGCTCGACGTCACTGTCGGGCAAACAAATCACCTTCACCTATGTGGAGCCCGGCATTTGGTTTGGCGACGTGGCCATTCTGGATGGCGACCGCCGCACGCACGATGTGTACGCGCATGGCGACACCTCCATCTTGTGCGTGGCCAAAGCAGATTTCCAAAAAATTCTCAGCCAACATGTGGAGTTCTACGAAGCCATGCTGCGCTTGCAAGCGCGCCGCATTCGCCAACTGTTTGGCCTGGTGGAAGACCTCAACACCCTGCCCTTGCGCTCGCGCTTGGCCAAACAGCTGCTGCACTTGGCACGCAGCTATGGTGTGCAAAGCCTGACCAACGCGCAAGAAATTCGGATTGGTTTGCATCTGGCGCAAGAAGAATTGGCGCAACTCTTGGGCGCTTCACGCCAACGCGTGAACCAAGAACTCAAAGCCATGGAACGCGAGGAAGCCATTCGCATCGAGCCAGGTGGCTTGGTGATTCGCAACCGCGACGCTTTGCTAAACATCAGCGAAGCCGACCACTGACAGGAGCCCATGCATGAGCCGGGACGACACACCACACTCCCAGCCCGTGCAAGCGGCACACCGCATAGACACCGCAGCACTGGCAGCGTGGCTGAGCGCCAACCTGCCAGGCTTTGAAGGCCCCATCTCGCTAGAGATGTTCCAAGGCGGGCAATCTAACCCCACTTACAAACTTATCACTCCAGCCAAGAGCTATGTGATGCGCACAAAGCCTGGCCCCGTGGCCAAGCTGCTGCCTTCGGCCCATGCCATTGAGCGCGAGTTCAAGGTCATGCAAGGCCTGTACGGCACCGATGTCCCCGTACCGCAAATGCATGTGCTGTGCGAAGACGAATCCATCATCGGTCGTGCCTTTTACGTCATGGCATTTGTACCAGGGCGTGTGCTGTGGGACCAAACTTTGCCTGGCATGAGCAACGCCGAGCGCGGCGCTATTTATGACGAGATGAACCGCGTCATCGCCGCACTCCACACGGTGAAGTGTGCAGAGCGTGGACTTGAAAACTATGGCCGTCCCGGCAATTACTTTGAACGCCAGATTGGCCGTTGGAGCAAGCAATACCTTGCCTCCGTCACCCAGCCCATCGACGAGATGGACAAGCTCATGGCATGGCTACCTGCCAACATGCCCGCGAGCGCCAAGGACGAAAACAAAGTCAGCATCGTTCACGGCGACTACCGCCTAGACAACTTGATGTTTCATCCCACCGAGCCACGCGTGTTGGCGGTGCTCGATTGGGAGCTGTCCACTCTTGGCCATCCGCTGGCCGATTTCAGCTACTTGTGCATGGGCTGGCACATTCCATCGGGCACCTTCAGAGGCATTGGTGGTGTGGACATCGCGTCACTCGGCATTCCCAGTGAGAGCGAAAACATCCACCGCTATTGCGACCGAACAGGCCTAGCCACACCGGCCGACCTGAAAACCGACTGGAACTTTTACCTCGCCTACAACATGTTTCGCATCGCGGCCATCTTGCAAGGCATAGCCAAGCGCGTGGAAGCGGGAACAGCGTCTAGTGACCAAGCCAAAGCCAACGGCGCAGGTGCGCGCCCTATGGCCGAGCTGGCGTGGAAATTTGCACAACAAGCCTAAAAGAAAAATGACACAAGGAAAACACCATGAACTTCGATTACAGCGACAAAGTCAAAGGTCTTCAAAAACGACTGCTCGCCTTCATGGACGAGCACATCTACCCCAACGAACAGCGCTTCTTCGAAGAGATTGCCGCCAACCGTGCCAAGGGCAATGCATGGATCCCCACTCAGTTGGTGGAAGAACTCAAGCCCAAGGCGCGTGCTGCGGGTTTGTGGAATTTGTTCATTCCCCACAGCCCACGCGTGCCCGATGGTTTGAGCAATTTGGAATACGCCCCGCTGTGTGAAATCATGGGTCGCGTCCCGTTTGCAGCCGAGGTGTTTAACTCATCAGCCCCCGACACCGGCAACATGGAAACCTTTGAGCGCTATGCCAGTGAAGCCCTGAAGGTGAAATGGCTTGAGCCTTTGCTGCGTGGCGAGATTCGCTCGGCCTTTTTGATGACGGAACCTGCTGTCGCGTCATCTGATGCCACCAACATCCAATGCAGCATCGTTCGCGATGGCAACGACTACGTCATCAACGGCACCAAGTGGTGGAGCTCTGGCGCAGGGGACCCACGCTGTGCGGTGTACATCGTGATGGGTAAAACTGACCCCACGGCCCCCAAGCACGCGCAACAAAGCATGGTGGTGGTTCCTGCTAACACCCCCGGCATCAAAGTGGTTCGCCCCTTGAGTGTGTTTGGCTATGACGACGCGCCCCACGGCCACATGGAGGTCACCCTCACCAACGTGCGTGTGCCGGTTGAAAACCTGTTGCTCGGCGAAGGCCGAGGCTTTGAGATTGCCCAAGGCCGCTTAGGCCCAGGCCGCATTCACCACTGCATGCGTTCGATTGGTTCCGCAGAACGTGCTTTAGAGCTGATGTGCAAACGTCTGAATAGCCGTGTGGCATTTGGTAAACCGTTGTCCGCGCAAGGCGTGTGGCATGAGCGCATTGCAGACGCACGCATCATGATTGAGCAAGCGCGTTTGCTCACGCTCAAAGCAGCCTACATGATGGACACCGTAGGCAACAAAGAGGCTCGCGCAGAAATTGCCATGATCAAGGTGATTGCACCCAATATGGCCAGTCAGGTCATTGATTGGGCCATTCAAGCCCACGGCGCAGCGGGGGTGTCTGACGACTTCCCGCTGGCTTATGCCTATACCAACCAACGCTGGCTGCGCTTGGCGGATGGCCCAGATGAAGTCCATCGCCAGTCCATCGCTAAACTCGAACTCGCGCGGCACATCGCCAACGCACCACAAGACATTGACATGCCCATCACCCGCGGCGCTTAAGGAACCCAAATGATCGACGTTTACTCATGGCCTACGCCCAACGGACACAAAGTACACATCATGCTCGAAGAGTGTGGTCTGCGACTGGGACGCGACTGGGTGGCTCACCCCGTCAACATTGGCCAAGGGGATCAGTTCAAACCTGAGTTTTTGAAGATCAGCCCCAACAACAAAATCCCCGCACTGATAGACCCAAACGGGCCTGACGGCAAACCCATCAGCCTCTTTGAATCAGGCGCTATTTTGTTGTACCTCGCCTCCAAGACAGGAAAGCTCCTGCCCAAGAGTGACCGTGCCAAGTTTGAAGTGCTGCAATGGCTGATGTTTCAAATGGGCGGCGTGGGCCCGATGCTGGGCCAAGCACACCACTTTCGCATCTACGCACCTGAGAAAATTGACTACGCTTACAACCGTTACACCAACGAAGCCAAGCGCTTGTATGGCGTGATGGATAAGCGTTTACAACACAGCAAGTTCATTGGCGGCAACAGCTACAGCATTGCCGACATCGCCATCTTCCCGTGGCTACGCAGTTGGCAAAACCAAGGTATTGATTGGGCCGACTACCCTCACCTCAAAGCTTGGTTTGATTTGATTGCAGCGCGACCTGCGGTTCAGCGTGGCGTACAGGTGTTGGCTGATTTACGCAAGCCTTTGCAGGATGACAAGGCAAAAGAAGTGTTGTTTGGTTCTACGCAATACCAAAAGACTTAAAGGCTAGCCTTCAAAATAAAACCATTGCCATTTCCGCCAGCGCACGCACCGTTGCTGACATACAGCAAGCCATCTCCGCCGATGGCAACGCCACCCGGAGAACATAAGCCATTGCTTGAATCGAGGTGAACGGTGACGGTGCCACCAGAAACTTTCAGCACCTTCCCATCGCCATCATTGACGACATAAAAGTCGCCATTGCTTGGGTTGACGGCGATGGCGTTTGGCCGGTTGAACAGCGCGGACCCCGCAACATCGGTCACCGTATTCGTTGTCAGATCAATTTTCTGAATCGCACCCGAGGTACTCGCTTCGTTTCTTGTCACATACAAAAATGTGTTGTAGAAAATGAGCCCCGTGGGCTTAGAGGCAATCTGCGTGACTCGGTATGAGACAGCGTTAATAAATGTTTTGACGGGATATGTGGTGGTGCCGCTGGTATTCACGCCCGTCTGATCAGAAAATGCCAAGTGTGTACCATCAAAGGCAACACCGTAGCAGTTACATGTAGGCGTCAACGAGCTGCCGTTGGCGACCAAATATGCTTTGCTCAAGCCACCAATCGTTCCCGTGACATACACATCGCTGCCGTGCGCCGTGATTCCAAAGGGCGATGCAATGGATAAAAGTGATGTGTGATTGCCCGCTGCATCTACCTTGATGACTTCGCTACTGCCTGCATTCGCCACGTAAAGGTCGGTTCCTACAAAGGCGATGTGCCTAGAACCACTCAGCCAAGGGCCCGATACGAATTGACTCACTGTGCTTCCAGTGCCACCACCGCCAGCGTTGACTCCACCGCCCGACGCACCACCACCTCCGCCGCCACCACACCCAAGCAAAGCAGCAGTCACAAGTAGACACAACACTAAAAATTTATTTTTCATTCTGTGGTTTAAATCGGCCAAACATGACTTTACTTGATGTTGCATATTTCAAATGACAAACTGATAAAGTTGTCACTGTTGCAACCGATTCACAAGATGCCATGTTTAAGAAGTTTTTCCTGTTGACCTGCCTGCTCTTGTCTGTGTGGACGGGTGTACTTGCGCAAGACAAACCCACGGCATCACGTGCTTTACTGGCTCGTCCCCCACAGTCAGGTGCAGAGCCGATGCTGTTGCTGGGCCCCAAAAACCGCCCTTACACAGAGATTTTGGTTCACACCACCAAACTCGACTACTTCGATTGCAACGGCATTGTTGCACCTTGGTTTCGAGAGCTAGTCGTTGCGGAGATGAATTACTTTGCCGAACTGGTTGAACTGCCATTCGTCAAAGGTGATGCATGCGTGGTCAGCATTGGCACCGACAAAAGTCTCACACCTGGGCGCATCAACATTCACCTGTATGTGAACCAGCAGCGCCTGACGGCCTGCGTTCGCAACGAGCAATGTCCCGTGTTTCGCAGCATCAGCCTGATTCCTAAAGACAAGGTGCTGTATCGGTCTTACTTCTTGTCAGATATGTCGCGCAAGCTGATTTCTCAGCAATGCGTGACTGATAAAGGCAAGTTATTTACCGACACGACTTGCTACACCGTCCCCTAACGGCTTTTTTGCCTGCGGGGCTAAAGCCTCCCCTTGAACAGTCGATCTTCTAGGGATATGCGTTTTCCTTCTTCCACACTTCTTGCAGCAACCCTTGCTTTGACGAGCCTGTTGAGCTCGCCCGCATGGGCCAATGACCCGCCTAAAAAACCTGCGGCCAAGGAAGAGCCGCCTGCGCCGAAATTCGAATACATCAAAGAAGAAGGTGAAGTCGGACGCAGCGGCTACGTCTACAAGCGCGTGGCGAAGCCCAAGTTTGACGAACCCCAAGAACTACCCAAGGCCGAGCCGAAAGAAGCGCACAAGCCCGAGCCTAAAGACGACCACGGGAAGAAGGACGACCACGGCAAAAAAGACGATGGTCATGGTGCGCCCCCTAAGAAGGAAGAGAAGAAGGATGACGGTCATGGCGCCCCTCCTAAGAAAGATGAAAAGAAAAAGGATGATGGCCATGGTGGCGGTCATGGCGGAGGTCATGGCAAAGACACCAAAAAACCAGCCCCACCCGCCATCAGTGCTGTCTATGACTCAGCCGTGATCAAGCTCGACGCGAACAACCGCCCGCTCACGCCAGTGGTATTCACCAATGCGTATGCCGATTACTTTGTTTGCTATAAAACGATCAAGGACAAATACCGCGAAACGGTGTTGGCGGAGATGAACACCTTTGCCGACCGCATGGGCTTGCCGCGTGCACAAGACATGCCCTGCATGGTCAAGGTGGCCAAACCTAAAACCAAGTTCCCAGGAGCCATCTACATTGAGTTTTATGTGGATGAGATGGCAGAAAAAGCCTGCATCAAAAAAGGCGAATGTGGCTCAACACGCTTGATGATGCTGCACCCCAAAGACAAAACAGGCCTCAAGAGCAAAGAGGTGTATCGCTCGTATGTGCTGACGGACGAAAAGAAATTTCGCCGCGCCAACTTTTGCGTCAGCCCTGATGGGCAGTTCTTGGGGGAAAAGCACTGCTATGTGGCGTTGAACCCGGATTGGTTGTTCAACTAAGCAACGCTTGAGAAAGTGGCCTGTCCGACAGGAATCGAACCTGTGACCCACAACTTAGAAGCAGAATCTGGCGGTCAAAAGGTTAATGCTGACAAAAAGTTAGCTTAACTTCAAGGTCACTGTGCAAAAGACTGTGCAATAAAAACTGTGCAAATTGCAGCATTTACGCCGTACCAAGCACACCATTAGCTCACCGCACCCCAAGTAATGCACCATGTGCAAAACGCTAACCAACATTACAGCAATTCAACTGCTTTTCGTTTTTGTCCATCATTAACGTCAATGTACGCTTGTGTAGTGCTTATGCTTTTATGTCCAGCTAAACTCATCAGCACACGCACTCCAACACCTTTATCAGCTAGTGTTGTAATAAAAGTCCTGCGCCCACTATGACTGCTTGCGTTTGCAATACCCGCGTTTTTGTATAAAAAGTAAAAAAACTGCGCTAATGTGTTTGCAGTAAACCCTTCACTCTTCTGCGTGTAAAACAACCGTTCATCTGCCCTACTTGCTGTAATTAGCTGCACGTATGCTGTTAGCTCTTTGTGCAATTTATCGCTTACAAATAGCGTTCTAGCGTGTTTTCCCTTTGTAGTTTCTGCACGTAGCAAAACCTCACGCTTTACAACGCCATCAGCATCAAGCACATCGCTGTAGCGTAGTTGTGCAACTTCACCAACTCGTAGTCCACCCCAATGTGTAAGTAGCACCATTGCTCTGTTACGTGCGCTGTGCTTACGTGTTGCAATGTAATCCAACACCCTACGTAATTCAATGCTTGTAAATGTTTTCGCTTGTTTAGCCATTAGTTACCCCAAAAATAATGTTTTGTTACAAATTAATGTAATTTCTTATTTAACTAAAAGCGATCTTTTTATAGCCACTTACTGCATAACTAGAAACCATAATGAAATCAACAAGTTATGCACTAAGCAGTTAAAAATGTAACATTTCTGCAATTTCATTACATTTGTATCGCGCATAAAAAAACGCCCAGCACGTACAGTACTGAGCGTCTAAGTTTGTTAAATTTTGTAGCATTGCTCACGCTTGCTTTATCAAACAAGTGTTTTTAATTTTATCTTTTTTTTGCATACTGCACAAGTCCATGCTATCTCTTACAGCAAGTATAAATCCCTTCATTTATCACCATCAGCGCAGCTAGTTTCTGTGCATTTATCAATGCATTCATAGTAATCATCTGTTGCATAACGCTTGTTTATTGTGTGCAACTATGTCCCAGTCAACATCAATCATGTTTATCATTTTGACTTTTTATTTTTTAATTAATTTTAAGCAAAGCTAGGCCACTAGTGCTATTTCAACATAGCACTATTGTTAAGTTCACCAGCCGCTAACTTCAGTCCGTAGCTAATGCTTTGTGCGGTATCCAGCAGTTCTCAACTACAACTATACTGTTTTTCCCCCACACACGTTGCCTATCGTAATTTGCCTCTTTGCCTACGTAGCTGTGCCAATTTTTGCCTTCTTGCCTGTAATAATCTTGCACCAATACATCTCTGCTTTGCCCCGCCATATCACACCACGCATACTTAAAAAGCGTGTCAATATCCTGCGTTGTAAAGTGCTTCGGCAAGTTTCCTAAGCTAATATTAAAGTGCAGTGTTTGCCTACTATCTGTCGTCACCTTTGCACCTTCAAGCGTAACAAAACTTAATGCCCTGTATTGCTCTGCATTTCGTACAACTCTGCTACCGTTACCGTAGTGCAGCAGCTTGTTAAAGCAATTCAGCGCATACCTACAATCTTTAATCGCTTGCGTTGCTTGCCATGCCACCCTGCCCTCTACGTCAGTTATACGTTTGTCCTGTGCATTTACAAATGGTCGTTGCTTTGTGTGCGCTACCACTACATGCGTAATGTGCTTGTCGTACTCAGCCACAAAGCTGTTCCAGTCGTCAATCCCGTAATTTCTCATGTTTTTATTTATACAAATATAATACTTTCAAGCTATTTTTGCTTTTTGTTATTTATCAATCTGTTGTAAATACGTGCCAAATCTTGTTTCACATCGCTTTTTGATTACTTTTAGCTATCATTGCGCTGTGTTTAATAACTTTTAGGTATACAAGATGACATTTTTGACAAATTTGAAAGTAGCAGCAGCTACACGCAGCACAGACAAAGACGTTGTGGGAACAAAACGCAGCAAGTTTGCAGCACAGGTGCAGCAACAACTGGACATGTTGAAAGCTGAGAAAAATGGCACACATTACGTTGCTACAAAGCAAGTGCTGTTAAAAGACGAAAACACTGGTGCTACTGTGCATAAGGAAGTAACTAAACGACTGAAACAATGGCACTTTATGCAAAACGGTAAGCTGTATTTGCAGTTTTACTACGGTAACAAAGTGCTCACAATTAGCAAAAAAGGAAATGCTGTTGAATGTGCAAATAAAGATGATTTAGAGCGCATTTTGAGTGATGCACTTGTTGCGATTAATGCTGGAGACTTTGACGAATGCATTGCAGCAGTAAGCAAAGCTACACGTGCTGCATTTACCAAATAACTAAAGATAGTGCTGCTATGCGTCATGTGTAGCAGCACACTAAGGACATCATGCACACATTTTTAGCCACTATTCGCGTTGGTTGTACTGTTACACGGACACAAGTTGTAGCAGATAGCAGCCACAATGCACGTTTACTATTAGAAAAACAGTACGGTCACAATAGCGTTATAGGATTTTTGCAAAAAGTAAGTTAGTGACCAAGCTGGCGCATAAATAAAATATAAGGAAATATTATGCGTATTAACGAGTTTACAGATGCAAAAGAACAGCTTGCACTACTACGATTAATAGTTGACAACACATGGACAGCTATAGCGCAGCAAGCTAAAGCACAAGAAGCACAAAAAGCAGCAACTACAAGTACAGCTAAAACAATTAAGAAACCTACTAAAGCAGCACTTAACATAGCTGCAAATTTGGGTGCAAAAGCTAATCAAAACGCAGTGCAGCAGCAGCACCAAGTTAAGCAACCTGTGCAGCAAGTACAACAGTTTCCGCGCCAGCCATCGCAGCCGCGCCCACTAAGCAATACCATTAAACCAGTTAGTACTACGCAAAATTTATCTACTGTTAACAACCAAAACTTGCAGCCCCAAATTACCCCTGCACCTCTAAAAAAATAGCCGCGCAAAAAATAGCATACAAGTACTTACACTTTCAAAGCGTGTTTTTACCCTCTATACCCCTTGCTATCTTGCACCCTAAAAAGCGTTCTTTCGCCCCTGTCGCGCACTAAAATGCATGGGTGTATAGCAGCGTAGCAAACATGCTTAAAGAGCATACGCACATAGTTAAAATGGATACAAAAAAGGCTGCCAAATTTTGGCAGCCTTAAATCAATCGTTACGCACTCTTATCTTTTCGTTTTCTAGTTTTTTTAACACCATCTTCGGCTGTAACTTTACCCCTAGTTACCAAACATCCACGTAACTGCGTTGCAGTAAAGCCATGCTGCTTGCACAGCTTCTTTACAGTCTCCAAATCTGCTTTTTTATTTTCTTCTAATTTTGTTTTACGTGCTGCATTCAATTTCTCAATTTCTGCATCAATCTCTTCAACTGTTTTAGCTTCTATATTCATTTCATTCTCCATTTACGTTTTAACGAAATCCGCAACCAGTCTCAATCATGCCCTGTGTAATTGGATTTCCATCACTAAACATGTACTGTATAACTGCATCATTCTTTATCATAAAGTAGCTAAGTTTACCGCCAGTGTAGCCACCATAGCTATTCTTAGCATTTACATCAGCACAAACAATATAGCCAAACTTTCTTCCACCTAAACCACTCCAACCAGTGTAAGGCCCTTTGAGAAACGTTACTTTTGCACTTTCTGGGTCTTTCAACACCATATCCAAATGTCGTTTAATAATTTGCTCATAATTCGATGGGTAACTACCGTAATCAGCTTTTGCCAAATCCTCCGCCGATGGTGCAGCACAGCCATTCAATAAAAGTGCTAATGTAGCTGCAATAAAAAATTTTAACTTCATCATTTTTAGCCTTTCGTTAAAAATCATTTACCTTCATTCTTAATTCTTTGTCGCGTTTCATCGCAAATTTGTCTTGTCATTCTTCGCTCTGCACCTAATGCACTGTCCGCCATAGCTTTTTCACAAATTTCGTCTAATTGCTTTTCTTTTGCCATTCGTTTTGCACTTTCCGGTGAAACACTTGCACCAATTACAAGCATTAACAAAAACAATCCAACAATTCCACCTACTAAGTAACCAAGTATTTTCATTTTTACCCCAATTATTTACAAGTGAAATACAAATTACGTTTAACAAAACCATCATGTGCAAATTGCTCACGGTCAACAATGTTAAAACCAGTAGCACATGCTGTTGCAGCTGCCTCGTAACACTTTGACCATGTAATAGCAGTTCCACCACATGTAGCCAAAAATCCCTGCTGTCCGTTTTCCATCATCGCAGGTTTTACTGTTGTTCCACACGCAGTTAGTAACAACATTAAAGACAAATAACTTAATTTTTTGAAATTCATAGCGTTCCCTTTACGTTAAAACATTGCAACCGTTAATTGCTTCCCAACTTCTTCAATTGCATACTCTTCGGGCACACGTTTGCACTTGCTAGTGTTAAAACTTAACTCCATTCGTGCAGCAGCTGTTCTTACTAGTGCAATCACTTCACCATATTTTGTTTTTACTTTGTACGTCACGTCATAGCGCGGTACAGCTTCATCGCGGTTAAACGTTTGCCGTACTTCGACAGCTACATTTTTTGCATTGCCAACAGTCCAGTAACCTGCCTGCAAATCTGTCAAGCAACGTTCAATTAATTCTTTTACCGTGTCAGCTGCCGTTGCCGCATCCACCTTGCCAAATGCAGCTAGCTCAGTGCTCAAGTCTTCACCTGCTGCCAAACGCATCTGCACCTGCTCGAAAAAGCGCAAGTCTGCAACACGCTGTGCAGCCTGCTCCATCGCAGTCACAGCCTTGTTACGCAGCAGTGTTTCAGCTATATTGCTCATGTTGACATCTTAATCACAGTTGTCCTGTAAGTCATCATTTTGCTCAAATTTATTTTTTCTTTTTGCGCTTCTGCAAAAGTGCTTCTTCTAGCTCTTGCGTAGCATCGTAGTTTTGCTCTGGTAGCGCCAAATAAATTCCAGTAGCTGCACCCATTAAACCAATTAAATTAGCACGTGCTGGGGACAAGTATTTTGTAAGCTCTGCATTACCGCCGCTACCTGTTAATTCATCAGCGTACGCATCAATATCCAAATGCTTGTAATGGTCTTTAAGCATTTTCACGCTAGTTCCCATTTGCTCTTCAAGCTTCTCGTAAGTCATGTTCTCGTACAAACGCTGTGTCGCGTAATAGTGCCTCAAGCTGTACAACGTGCGTATGTGTTCATCGCGTCCATTAGTCAACATGTTTGCTGCATTTAGTCCATCCTTAAACACGTTGACAAAGTTGTAAGGCCGCGCACCGTTACGCATCCTAAACACGTACTCCTCGTTTTTACCTGCAACAAGTTCATCCAATGTAACGCTGTCAAACTCTGTATGCAGCTGCTTTAACTTCTCAAGTACAGGCCACATTTCTTTTTGTGCGTACATTGGTCGCGCACCTACTTTGCCTTGGGGCGTGTCAATACGTATAGCTCGATTTTTTGCAGCTGTTTCCACAAACTGTATGTGCTTCCAACGTAGCTCATACAACTCCGTCCCAGGCCGTGCGCCAGTTGCAGCAACAAATGCCACGTACAAAATTAACAACTCACGCAAATCTCGCGTTTTCTGTGTACGCCCTTCTGTTGCCCAGTTACACAAAAACTTTTCCAGTGCAACTAGTTCATCGTATGTAAACGTGCCGCGTGTCTCGCCTTCATCACCAGTATTTTTTAGCTTTGGTCGCTGTTTTTCGCTCATGTATTGCAGCTCAACAGCTTTGTCAAAAATCTTTGTCAGCACCATGTTGTGCGTATTTTGTGTACTCTTCTTAAACTCACGCCCAACCAACCTGTATCGCCATTTATGAAACTCAGTAATAGTGCCAGCGTTAATTGCATCGCAGTACATGTTGCCAAAAAACGGTGTCAAGTACGTTTTGATAATGTTTGGGTACTGTGCATAAACTTTGGGTGCTTTGCCCGTCTTGCCCTCTGCCTTGCACTCTTCGCTCACTAAGTCTGCAATTGCTGCAAATTTTTTATTAAAGAGTGGCAATCCACGTTTTGCCGCATAGCTCAACTCTGCAACAAATTCCCATGCATTTGCTTTTGCCTTTTCCAAGTCAGCTGTGTTTGCACTGCGTCTGTGCCACTTGTTAAGCGTGGGCACCTTGTAATGTATTTGCCAGTTACCCGTACCAGTGCGCTCAACAAGATAAAGCTCCTTGTCTTTAAGCGTGTGCGTGTTCTGTGCCTTTGTTTTTGCCATACACGCATTACAACAAATTTAAGCAATGTTGTCGACTTAAACAAAATATAAAGTGACCTGTGCAAAAACTGTACAAATGTATTTTATTTAATTTTTGCAGTATCAAATCATGCTACAAGCCGCATAAAACATAGGCTAAAAATAAAAAACCCTGTAAACATGATGCTTACAGGGTCAAAGTGTTTGAAAAGCGTTGATTTAATTGGCCTGCCCGACTGGAATCGAACCAGTGACCCACAACTTAGAAGGTTGTTGCTCTATCCAACTGAGCTACGGACAGAAATGAAAAAAGGCCTCGAAAAACGAGGCCTTTTTTACTTTGATGGTCGGGGCGATAGGATTCGAACCTACGACCCTCTGGTCCCAAACCAGATGCGCTACCAGGCTGCGCTACGCCCCGAAGCAGCTATTGTAACCCGCAAATTGCCCCTTTTCCAAATCCACCCTCACGAAAATCTACAGACCGCATTCATTCACAATTGAGCCGTGAAAATTGATTTTGATGGCATCCAAGCCTTCGTGGTGACAGCAGAGCTCGGTGGCTTCAACAAGGCCGCAGACCAACTGCACATCACGCAGACCGCACTGACGCGCCGCGTGCAAAAACTCGAAGCCTATTTGGGCTTAAAACTACTTGACCGCACCACACGGCGCGTCGAGATGACCGCTGTTGGCCGTGACTTTTTACCCCAAGCCCGTGCCATCGTGAATAAGATGACTTCTGCCGTGGGCCGTCTCAAAGACATGTCGCAGTACGCCAAAGGTAACTTCACCCTCGCATGTGTGCCCAGTATGGCAGCCCATATGCTGCCTCAACTCATTCGCCAATATGCCGATGTTTGCCCCGGTAACCGCATTCGCTTACTAGATGCGGCCTCTTACGAGGTACGCCAAGCCGTGCTCAACCACCAAGCAGAAATTGGCATCGCTGTGAATGGGGAAACACACCCAGACCTGATTGAAACGCCGCTGTTTGATGACCCTTTGGTGTTCATCTGCCGCGACACGCACCCACTCCAAGGCAAAGACGCTGTCACTTGGGCCGATATGCGCGAAGCCGACTTGATTGTGGTGAGCAACTTCATGGCCACGCGGGTGTTCATGGACTACCAACTGGCCAAGCACGGCATTCGACTCAACGGCAATTACGAAGTCCAACACCATGCCACAGCCATCAATCTGGTCGCTGCCGGTGTGGGCTGCGCCATCTTGCCTTCGTCCACCTTGCTAGACGGCGACCGCGCACATGTGCGAAAAATCACCTTGACTGGCCCTGTGGTGAAACGCAAGGTGGCTTTGCTGCGCCACAAAAACACCAGCCTCTCACCTGCGGCTCACGCCTTCTACGAGCTGATTCAAAAAGCGCACCTCAAGCCCAAAGCTTCAAAAGCGCAATTGATGCGCAAATCGAAATAATCGCATCAGATATTTCACTTCTCAACATAACCGTGATGCCCGACACTCTCGGGCATGACAACTCAAGTAAGTACAAAACAGCCAGATGTGTTGGTCATTGGCGGCGGCAACGCCGCTCTTTGCGCCGCACTGATGGCAGCGGAAGCTGGCGCCTCCGTCTTGATGCTGGAATCCGCGCCACGCGAATGGCGTGGCGGCAACTCTGGCCACACCCGCAACCTGCGTTGCATGCACGATGCACCGCAAGACGTGCTGGTCGAGGCCTATCCTGAAGAAGAATATTGGCAAGACTTGCTCAAAGTCACCGGTGGCATCACCAACGAAAAACTAGCCCGCTTGGTCATCCGCGCCTCCTCCACCTGCCGCGATTGGATGCGCAAGCATGGTGTGCACTTTCAACCGCCACTCTCTGGCGCTTTGCATGTGGCCCGCACCAATGCGTTTTTCATGGGCGGCGGCAAAGCCTTGGTCAATGCGTATTACCGCAGCGCTGAAAAGCTCGGCGTACAGATCCGCTACAACGCCCCTGTCGACAAACTCGAGATTGAAGATGGCCGCTTCGTCGCAGCCTATGTGGGCAACGAACGCATCACCGCCAAAGCCTGCGTGTTGGCAGCTGGCGGCTTCGAGTCCAACCGCGAATGGCTGCGCGAAGCCTGGGGACAAAACGAGCGTGGCGAATGGCCTGCCGACAACTTCCTGATCCGCGGCACGCAATTCAACCAAGGCGTGTTGCTCAAACACATGCTGGCACACGGTGCAGACCGCATTGGCGATCCCACCCAAGCCCACATGGTGGCGATTGATGCACGCGCCCCTTTGTATGACGGCGGCATTTGCACCCGCATTGACTGCGTGTCGCTCGGCGTGGTGGTCAACCGTGACGGCCAACGTTTCTATGACGAAGGTGAAGATTTTTGGCCCAAGCGCTACGCCATTTGGGGCCGCTTGGTGGCACAGCAACCAAGTCAGATTGGCTACTCCATCATCGACGCCAAAGCCATTGGACGCTTCATGCCCCCCGTCTTCCCCGGAGTGCAAGCCAACACCTTGCCCGAGCTCGCACAAAAACTCGGCTTGCCAGTAGACACCTTCATGCAAACCCTCAACGACTACAACCATGCGTGTCGCGTCGGCACGTTTGACCACACCAGTTTGGATGACTGCCACACTGAGGGCGTGAACCCCGCCAAAACACACTGGGCGCGCCCGATTGATACCGGCCCGTTCTACGGCTACGCCTTGCGCCCCGGCATCACCTTCACCTACTTAGGCCTCAAGACCGATGAAACAGCGGCTGTACGCTTCAACGATGTGCCCAGCGACAACCTGTTTGTCGCTGGCGAAATGATGTCTGGCAATGTGCTCGGCAAGGGCTACACCGCCGGTGTGGGCATGTCGATTGGCACAGCGTTTGGCCGCATAGCGGGTACACAAGCCGCTCAAGCAGCCTTGACAAGCAAGGAGGCCACACATGCAAACGCTTGATGCACTCACCCGCGATGCCCGCGCCTTAGCCAATGGCGAAGTCGTGCTGTCAGCGCCTGAAACCGAAGTGGCGCGACAGCTGCAAATTTGTAATGCCTGCCGCTACTGCGAAGGCTTTTGTGCCATGTTCCCCGCGATGACGCGACGCTTGGAATTTGGCAAAGCCGACATCCATTACCTCGCCAACTTGTGCCACAACTGCGGCGCCTGTTTGCATGCCTGCCAATACGCACCGCCGCACGAGTTTGCGGTGAACGTTCCCCAAGCTATGGCGCAAGTGCGCGGCCAAACCTACGCCGACTATGCATGGCCACCCGCCTTAGGTGCGCTCTACAAACGCAATGGACTCACCTTGTCGCTGGCGTTGGCCGCAGGCTTGTCGCTGTTCTTGTTGCTGGCCTTGCAGATGAATGGCACCTTGTGGTCTAGCCAACTGGCTGGCAACTTCTACAACTTGTTTCCGCACAACCTGCTGGTGAGTTTGTTTGCACCCGTGTTCTTGTTTGCGGCGCTGGCGCTGACACTGGGTGTGCGACGCTTTTGGCGTGACATTACCCCTGCCACCAGCGGTGCGGCGCTCTCGCCACCAGCTGCTAGCGAAGCCACGCACGATGTGTTGCGCTTGAAGTACTTAGATGGTGGCCACGGCGAGGGTTGCAACAACGAGGACGATGCGTTCACGCTCTCGCGTCGTCGCGCACACCACCTGACTTTTTATGGCTTCATGCTGTGCTTCGCAGCCACCAGTTTGGCCACGGTGTATCACTACGCCTTTGGCTGGGTCGCACCTTATGACCTGCCAAGCTTGCCCAAGGTGCTCGGTGTCATTGGCGGTGTGAGCTTGCTGCTTGGTACCGCAGGTTTGTTCAAGCTGAATATGCAACGCCACTCCATGCATGGGGATGCTGCGCAAAAACCAATGGACTTGGGCTTCATTGCCTTGCTGTTTTTCACTAGCTTGAGCGGCTTGGCCTTGTGGCTAGGCCGCGGCAGTGTGGCATTGCCTGCTTTGCTGGCGATTCATTTGGGTGTGGTGATGGCCTTGTTTGCCACCCTGCCCTACGGCAAATTTGCACACGGTATTTTTAGAACAGCAGCCTTGCTGCGCTTTGCCGTAGAAAAACGACAACCCAATCCCATCGGTGTGGGCAGCGAATAACTTGAAAAGGACAACCATGAATAAACGTAACTTTATGAACACCTGCGCCTTGCTGGCGCTTGGTTTCTCAGCCCTCACGGCGCAAGCCCAAGAATTTCCACCGAAGAAAACCATCACTATGGTGGTGGGCTTTGCCGCAGGCGGTGCGGCGGACACAGCGGCTCGCATCATCGCGAAGAAACTCGGCGAGAACATTGGCGCCGCTGTGGTGATCGACAACCGTGGTGGTGCAGGCGGCAACATCGCGCACCAGTTTGCAGCCAATGGGCCAACGGACGGCAGCACGATTTTGTTTGGCTCTGTGGGCCCACTCACCATTGCACCGCACATGATGAAGTTGCCCTACGACCCCGTGAAAGACCTCTCCCCCATCACCATGGGCGTGAACTTTCCCAACGTATTGGTGGTGCATGCAGGCACAGGTATCAAGACCTTTGCTGAGTACATCGCTTACGCCAAGAAGAATCCAAAGAAACTCGATTACGCCTCAACAGGTCCAGGCTCAGCCTCTCACCTCGCAGGTGAATTGCTAGACGACATGGCCGGTATTGACACTGTGCACGTGCCCTACAAAGGCGGCGCACCAGCCTTGCAAGACTTGTTAGGTGGCCGCGTAGCCGCCTACTTCTCCACCTACTCCACCTCGCAGGCTTACATCGACAACGGAAAACTCATTCCCTTGGCCAGCACAGGCGCACAACGCCTGAAGCAATTGCCAAAGATTCCGACCATCGCCGAGTCTGGCTACCCCGGCTTCAGCGCAACCAACTGGTATGCGTTTGTCGCGTCCTCCAAAGTACCTGCACCCATCATGGACCGCTGGAACACAGAGTTGGTCAAAGTGCTGAAGTCGCCTGATGTGGTGGAGCAACTCAACAGCCACGGCCTCACACCTCAGCCCGGCACACGCGATGAATTGGCGAAATACATCGCGAAAGAATCAGCCACATGGGGCCGTGTGATTCGCGAACGCAAAATCACGGGCGAGTAAATAGAAAACTAACGGAGACAACACATGACATTCACACCTCACAACATCACCCGCCGTCTATTGCTGGTTGGCCTTGGCGTCTTCCTGGCTGCATCGCAAGTGGCGCAAGCCGCAGAGATTCGCGTGATCACCTCAGGTGCGTTCACCGAAGCCTATAAAAAGCTGGTGCCCGAGTTTGAAAAACAAACGGGCCACAAAGTCATCAGCTCATTTGGCGCCTCGGTGGGCAACGCCCCTGACTCCATTCCCACACGTTTCTCACGGGGTGAGAAGTTTGACTTGGTCATCTTGTCAGATGGTGGCTTGGAAGCCTTGATTAAAAATGGCAATGTCATCAAAGGCAGCCGCGTGGACTTGGTACGTTCACAAATTGGCGCAGCCGTCCGCAAAGGCACGCCCAAGCCCGACATCAGCACCGTAGAAGCCTTGAAGCAAACTTTGCTCAACGCCAAGTCCATTGCTTACTCAGCCAGTGCCAGTGGCACGTATTTGTCGACTGAGTTGTTCCCCAAACTCGGTGTGGCAGAGCAACTCAAGGACACGGCCAAGAAGATCATGAGCGAACGCGTGGGCGCAGTCGTGGCACGCGGCGATGCCGAGTTGGGCTTTCAACAGGTAAGCGAGTTGATTTATTTCAAAGAGCTGGACTTCATTGGCACCTTACCCGAATCTGTGCAGCAAACCATCTTTTTCTCAGCAGGTTTGGTCGAAGGCTCCACCGAGCAAGACACAGCCAAACAGTTGATTAAATTCTTCCAATCCCCTGCAGTCGCTGAGACGATTCGCCAAACCGGTGTGGACCCCGTCGCCGCCCGATAATGGGTGCATGACAGCTGCACATCACACATCATCTTCTGCCGCGCCCCTCAAAGGGGTGCGCGTTCTCACCCTCGCTTTGAACCTACCAGGCCCAGCCGCAGTGATGCGGCTGCAGGCCATGGGTGCCAAGTGCACCAAGCTTGAACCGCTCGCGCCTCAAGGCATGAGCACCGCAGACCCGATGGGCATCTACAAGCCCGCAGCCTACGAGGTGATGCACCAAGGCTTGAAGGTGTTGCAAGCCGACTTGAAGTCTGAACGTGGCCAAGTCGCGCTGCACAAACAATTGGCGCACACCGATGTGCTGATCACCTCTTTCCGTCCTTCGGCCTTGGTCAAGCTGGGCTTGGCTTGGAAAAACTTGCACAAACGCTACCCCGCCCTGTGCGTGGTGAGCATCGTGGGTGCGCCAGGTGAGCGTGCCGAAGAAGCCGGCCACGACTTGACTTACCAAGCGGACAGCGGTTTGGTGAACGGCCTTGAAATGCCTGCGAGCCTATATGCCGACATGGGCGGCTCTTTGTTTGCAACCGAAGCCGTGTTGCAAGCGTTGCTGTTACGTCAACGTCCTGGCCGCACGCAAGGCAAAGGTGTGTTTCACGAAGTCGCGTTGTGCGATGCCTCTACTTACCTTGCCTTGCCACGGGCATGGGGCCTCACGGTTCCTAGTGGCGATGTGGGTGGTGCGCACGCAGGCTACAAGGTCTACCCCTGCAAAAACGGGCGCGTGGCCTTGGCGGCCTTAGAGCCCCACTTTGCCGTGCGTTTGTGCGAGGCCGCTGGTTTGCCCAAACAAGCTGCCACGCAAATGCACAAGCGCAGCACGCATGAAGCGATTGCCAAATTCTTGGCTTCGCAAACACGCGCACAACTCGACAAACTGGCGAGCAGCAAAGACATTCCGCTGCACACGCTGCCGCGTTAAATCCAGATGAATGGCTACGCCGTTTGTGTGAACGGTGTAAGCCTTAGCTCAAATGACGCAACGGGTGCGCTGACGCAGGCCAAGGACTTTCAAAAAACGGCAGCACCATCTCAGGTGTGACATCGGCAATGCGCGCAGGTTGCCATTTCGGCGCATGGTCTTTGTCCACCGCCAACGCACGAATGCCCTCCACCGTTTCGCTGCTCACGCCTCGGCGTGACAGGTGGTCGGTCTGAAAACAATGGCGCACCAAGTCGCGCTCCATGCGCAAGTCTTCAGCCAGTGTCATGTGGCGGCCACGACGAATTTGCTCTAGCGTGACACACAACATCAAGGGTGATTGATGGTGCAAGGCCTTCAAGGTATGCACCGACCATTCATCGCTGCCTTGCAAGGCTTGCTCTATCGCTGCAACGCTAGCTAGCCCAAACACCTCGTCAATTGGGGCACTGTCCCATGCAGGTGTCGCAGCCAATGCGTGCGCCGTATTCGCTTGGCTTTGTTCGCGCAACCAAGCGACGACCGCACCACCACTGGCCCAATCTTGCTGACGCAACCCCTCCCACAGCGCAGGCAATGTGGATGAATCCACACACACATCAGCCAAGCCCGCGTGCAACGACTCACCGCCGCGCAACACGTGCCCCGTCAGTGCCAAGTATTCACCCATATGCGCTGGACACGCAGGGCCACTGCAACGGCTCAAGAAATAACCACCGCCCACATCGGGGAACAAGCCAATGTGCGTCTCAGGCATGGCCATCTTGGTTCGCTCGGTCACCACACGCAGCGCAGCGCCTTGGCTGATGCCCATACCACCGCCCATGACGATGCCGTCCATCAAAGCAATGTAGGGCTTGGGGTAGTTTTGTATCAGATGGTTGAGGCTGTATTCCTCGGTGAAGAAGTCTTCCAGCGTCACATCACCACCCAGCGCGGCTTGGTGGAAGTAACGGATGTCACCGCCTGCACAGAACGCACCGAAGGGACCTTCTTTGTTGCTGCCACGCACCACCACCGCCCTCACCTGCGCATCGTCTTGCCACTGTTGCAACACGTGGTTGAGCTCACGCACCATGGCCAGCGAGAGCGCATTCAAAGCCCTGGGACGATTGAGCGTGATCAAGCCCAAATGCCCCACACGCTCGGCGTGAACATCGATGGTGTACGTGGACATGGTGACTCCTTGTTCAAATGATTGACGCATATTTTCTTCAATTCAAAGACGCGATTGATAAGCCACATGCACGCACGCGACACATAAAAAAAAGCCGAGGCACAAACCTCGGCTTTTTTGTTCACACAAGTGAATTACTTGTTGCGCTTGCGCTCGTGCTCTTTCAAGAAGCGCTTACGCAGACGCACGCTCTTGGGTGTGATTTCCACCAACTCGTCGTCTTCGATGAATTCCACACCGTATTCGAGTGTGAGGTCAATCGGAGGCGTGATCTTCACCGCGTCTTCTTTGCCAGACACGCGGAAGTTGGTCAGCTGTTTGGTACGTGTGGCGTTCACCACCAAGTCGTTGTCACGGCTGTGGATACCCACAATCATGCCTTCATAAACAGGGTCGCCAGCTTTAACAAACATGCGGCCACGGTCATCCAGCTTGCCCAAGGCGTAGGTGAAGATTTCACCGTCGTCCATAGAGATCAACACGCCGTTTTTACGACCACCGATGTCACCCTTATGTGGCTCATAGCTGTCAAAGATGTTGGAGATCAAACCGGAACCGCGGGTCAAGTTCAAGAATTCGTTGGTGAAACCAATCAAACCACGGGCGGGGATGCGGTATTCCAAACGCACACGGCCACGGCCATCGGGTTCCATATTGACGAGTTCGCCTTTGCGCTCGCCCAAAGCTTGCATGACGCCACCTTGGTGCTCTTCTTCAATGTCGGCGGTCACCAATTCGATAGGTTCATGGCGCACGCCGTCCACATCGCGGTACACCACGCGTGGCTTAGACACCGCCAGCTCATAGCCTTCACGGCGCATGTTTTCCAACAAAATGGTCAAGTGCAATTCACCGCGACCGGCGACGTCAAACACGCCTTCTTCGTCGGTTTCTTTCACACGCAACGCCACGTTGTGTTGCAGTTCTTTTTGCAGACGGTCCCAGATTTGACGGCTGGTCACGAACTTGCCTTCACGGCCAGCCAAGGGGCTGGTGTTCACACAGAAGTTCATGGTCAAGGTGGGCTCGTCCACTTTGAGCATAGGCAAAGGAGCGGGAGTGACTGGGTCAGTCACGGTCACGCCGATGTTCAAGTCAGCAATACCGTTGATCAACACGATGTCTCCAGGGCCCGCTTCGGTCACTTGCACGCGGTCCAAACCTTGGAACTTCAACACTTGGTTGACACGGCCTTTGACTGACTTGCCATCTGGACCTTCCATGACCACGACGTCCATCATGGGTTTCAGGGTACCTTGGCTGATACGGCCCACACCGATGCGACCCACGAAAGTCGAGAAGTCGAGTGCAGACACTTGCAATTGCAACGGCGCAGCAGGGTCACCTTTTTGTGGTGGCACATGCTTCAACACAGTATTGAACAAGGCCGACATGTCTGGGCCCCACTGCTCACCGGGTGCGCCTTCTTCCAAAGAAGTCCAGCCGTTGATACCTGAGGCGTACACCACAGGGAAGTCGAGTTGTTCGTCGGTGGCACCGAGTTTGTCGAACAAGTCAAAAGCGGCGTTCACCACTTTGTCTGGGTTCGCACCAGGCTTGTCCACTTTGTTCACCACGACGATGGGCTTCAAGCCCAAAGCCAAAGCTTTCTTGGTCACGAAACGTGTTTGAGGCATGGGGCCTTCTTGCGCATCGATCAACAAGACCACGCCGTCCACCATGGACAAGGCACGTTCCACTTCGCCACCGAAGTCCGCGTGACCAGGGGTGTCGACGATGTTGATGTGTGTACCTTCCCAGCTCACGGCGCAGTTTTTCGCCAAGATGGTGATGCCACGCTCGCGTTCGATGGCGTTGTTGTCCATCACGGTGTCGACCACTTTTTCGTGGTCAGCGAAGGTGCCAGATTGACGCAGCAATTGGTCAACCATGGTGGTTTTACCGTGGTCAACGTGGGCGATGATGGCGATGTTGCGAATTTGCTTACTCATGCTTCTCTCTTCCTTTATGCCTGCTGGGCCAGCAAGGGCTGGTTGACAGGCGATCTTTCCAAAATTTGTTGAATTTCAAGGGGACTCAACAATCGTCCCGGAATCAGTTCTCCTGCTTTGACATGGGCACTGCCCAGCAAAGCCGGTGGGTTATCTCCAAACACACGCACACGGGTCTGGTCAGGCCAGGTACCGCGACGACGCACGCCGCTCAAAAAACGTCCTGCATTTTCAGCATCCAACGTGACAGCGGTGTGATCGGACAACAGACACTGCACAGGCAGCAACCGCGCTTCGCGTTGGGGCTCGTCCATGGCCGTCAACTCTTCCAGCGTCACGCAGTCTGACTCAGTGAAAGGTCCCGTGGCCACACGGCGCAAAGCGCTCAAATGACCACCACAGCCCAACGCTTCGGCAATATCTTCACCCAAAGTGCGGATGTAAGTGCCTTTGCTGCACGTCACGCGCAAACGCAAAAATGGCAAATCACCATTGAGTTGCATCTCCAGCAACTCTAAATCGTGGATCACCACATGGCGAGGTTCGCGCTCGACCGTCTCGCCTGCGCGGGCATATTCATATAAGGCTTTGCCGTCTTTTTTCAAGGCGCTGTACATGGGCGGCACCTGCGTGATCGGGCCCATGAAACGGTCCAACACTTCCACCACCTGACCCACGGTACATGTGACGGGGCGTTGTTCAAGCACCTCTCCTTCGGCATCCGCCGTGCTGGTTTTGACACCCAAACGCACGGTGGTTTCGTAGGTCTTGTCAGCATCCAAATGGAGTTGACTGAATTTGGTGGCCGCGCCAAAACACAAAGGCAATACACCGGTGGCCAAGGGGTCTAACGTACCCGTGTGACCAGCTTTCTCTGCACGCAACAGCCATTTGGCTTTTTGCAAGGCATCGTTGCTAGACAAACCCAAAGGCTTGTCCAACAGCAACACACCATGCACAGGGCGTCGTTGCACCCGTACGCGGGGCATGCTCATGTCAGTCGTCCTTCGCTTTGGAGGCGACTGCCTTGGCAATCAAGGCGTTCATGTCTGACGCGCGCTCAGGCGTGCGGTCATACACGAAATGCAAAGTAGGGACGGTGTGAATGTGCAAGCGCTTGAACAAGCCATTGCGCAGAAAACCTGCGGCTTGGTTCAAGCCCTCGCCTGTTTTCACAGGGTCACCATTCAACACGCTGAAATGCACTTTGGCATGGGCGTAATCGGGCGTCACTTCCACGCCTTGCAGCGTGACCATGCCCACACGTGGGTCTTTCAACTCACGCGCGATCAACTCGGCCAGATCGCGTTGGATCTGGTCGGCCACTTGGTAGCTGCGGTTGGGAGTGCTGCTCGGTTTACGTGCCATGCTTCATTGCACAAACGCTTTACAGCGTACGTGCCACCTCTTTAATTTCGAAGAATTCCAACACATCGCCTTCGACGATGTCGTTGTAGTTCTTGATGGTCAAACCGCACTCGAAGTTTTCTTTGACTTCTTTGGCGTCGTCTTTGAAACGCTTCAAACTGTCGAGTTCGCCGGTGAAGACCACCACGTTGTTGCGCAACAAACGCAACTTCGCATTGCGACGCACCACACCGGAGGTGACCATACAACCCGCGATCGCACCAATTTTGCTGACACGCAGCACTTGGCGAATCTCGGCTGTACCGATGACTTCTTCTTTCTTGTCGGGCGTGAGCATGCCGGACATGGCGGCTTTGAGATCGTCCACAGCGTCATAAATGATGTTGTAGTAACGGATGTCCACACCATTGCTCTCGGCCAACTTGCGCGCGCCGGCATCGGCACGGGTGTTGAAACCAATGATCACGGCCTTAGAGGCGATCGACAAGTTCACATCGCTCTCGCTGATACCACCCACTGCGGCGTACACCAACTGAACTTTGACTTCTGCAGTCGACAACTTGAGCAACGAGGCAGCCAAAGCTTCTTGCGAGCCTTGCACATCGGCCTTGACGATGATGGGCAACAACTTGACTTCGCCAGACGTCATGTCAGAGAACATGTTCTCCAACTTCGACGCTTGTTGCTTGGCCAACTTGGTGTTGCGCACCTTGCCAGCACGGTAAGTGGCGATTTCGCGAGCACGACGCTCGTCGGTCATGACCATGAATTCGTCGCCCGCTTGTGGCACTTCGGTGAGACCTTGGATCTCGACGGGAATGGATGGGCCTGCCGATTTGATCGGCTTGCCGTTCTCGTCCAACATGGCGCGCACGCGGCCATAGGTTTGACCGCCCAAGACCACATCGCCCACATTGAGCGTACCGGACTGAACCAGCACCGTGGCCACAGGACCACGACCTTTGTCCAAACGCGCTTCGATCACCAAGCCTTTGGCCATGGCGTCGACAGGTGCTTTGAGTTCGAGCACTTCGGCTTGCAAGAGCACTTGCTCCAGCAACTCGTCAATGCCAGCGCCAGTTTTGGCGGAGACTTCACAGAACGGTGAATCACCACCGAACTCTTCAGGCACCACTTCTTCAGCCACCAGTTCGCCTTTGACGCGCTCTGGGTTAGCACCGGGTTTGTCAATCTTGTTGACTGCCACCACGATCGGCACACCAGCAGCCTTAGCGTGCTTGATGGCTTCTTTGGTTTGCGGCATCACGCCGTCGTCCGCCGCCACCACCAAGATGACGATGTCGGTGGCTTTGGCACCGCGTGCACGCATGGCCGTGAAGGCCTCGTGACCGGGCGTGTCCAAGAAGGAAATCATGCCGCGTGGTGTTTCCACGTGGTACGCACCAATGTGCTGGGTAATGCCGCCGGCCTCGCCCGACGCGACTTTGGCGCGACGGATGTAGTCCAGCAAAGAAGTTTTACCGTGGTCCACGTGGCCCATGACCGTCACCACAGGGGCGCGTGTCACAGCTTCGGCTTGGTGGCCAGATGCTTCTTCTTCTGTAAAGGCTTCTGGATCGTCCAGCGCTGCAATCACAGCTTTATGGCCCATTTCTTCCACCACGATCATGGCGGTGTCTTGGTCCAAAGGCTGGTTGATGGTGGCCATTTGGCCGAGCTTCATCAACTGCTTGATGACCTCAGAGGCTTTGACCGCCATCTTGTGGGCCAACTCGCCCACGGTGATGGTTTCGGGCACGTGCACTTCAAGCACGCGTGCTTCAACCGGTGCTTGTGGCGCACGGTCATCGTCACGGTCGCGATCACGTCGGCCTTTGGGGCCTCCACGCCAGCTGTTGCGGCCCACGCCACCACTCGCATCACCGCGTGTTTTGATGGCTTTCTTTTTGGCTTGTTCATCGGCCCAGCTCGAAGACAGCTTGGCGCTCTTGACTTCTTTGTTGCCAGGCGCAGCTGTACCAGCGGCTGCAGGTGCACCAGGACGGGCGCCGGGTGTGCCTGCGGGTTTGTGCAAGGTCCCTTTGATGGCTTTGGGGTCTGGCGTTGGCTCAGGCTTTTTCGCCACCATGGTCTTTTGTGGCGTGCTCATCATCAAGCGAATGGCTTCCGCTTCAGCCAAAGCTTTGCGACGACGGCTGTCCAAATCAGCAGCACGGGCAGTGTCTTCGTCAGCGCGGGCTTTAGAAGCCGCCGCGGCTTCCACACGCGCAGCTTCAGCCGCTTGGGCTTTGACATCGACCACAGGTTCTGCGGGTTCGGCTTTGACTTCAGGCGCAGCAGACTCAGCCACCACAGCGGCTTCGGCTTGTGCCTTGGCTTTGGCAGCTTCGGCCTTGGCTTGCTCTTTGGCTTCTTGCTCTTCGCGCAGGCGACGTTTCTCAGCCAACTCTTCTTCTTGGCGACGGATCAGCTCAGCTTGGCGACGTGCTTCTTCTTCGCGGCGGGCCAACTCTGCATGGTCGATCGCAGGTGCGGCAGGCGCCTCGGCCACTGCGGGTGCAGCTTGCACTTCAGTGACTTCGTCTTCGTCGCGTTTGACGAAGGTGCGTTTTTTGCGCACTTCCACTTGGATGGTGCGTGCTTTGCCGGTGGCATCAGCCTGTTTGATCTCGGTGGTCGATTTCTTGACCAAGGTGATTTTTTTGCGCTCAGGCGATGCGGTGCCGTGACTGGCTTGCAAATGGCTCAAGAGCTTTTGTTTGTCGCCTTCGGTCAGCACATCGCTGGACGAAGATTTGGCGACACCGGCTGCCTTGAGTTGATCAAGCAGGGTGTCGGTTGGTTTTTTGAGTTCGCTGGCAAACTCGGCTACGGTCGTACTGGACATATCTGATCTTCCTCGCCATGACCATTACTCTTGACCCGTGAACCAATGTTCACGTGCCTTCAAGATCAGGGCTTTGGCCTCTTCTTCGCTTTGGCCAGTGATGGCTGTGAGCTCGTCTACGGCCAAGTCGGCCAAATCGTCACGGGTGTGTACGCCGCTCTCAGCCAACTTGGGCAAGAACTCCGCATTCAATCCTTCGAGGTCGCGCAAATCTTGCGAAACTTCTTCGACGCTCTCTTCGCGTGCAATTTCTAGGGTGAGCAGCGCATCCTTGGCACGTGTGCGCAACTCATTGATGGTGTCTTCATCAAAACTCTCGATTTCCAACATCTCTTGCAAGGGCACATAGGCCACTTCTTCGAGGCTGGTGAAACCTTCTTCGATCAAGATGTCAGCCACCTCTTGGTCCACGTCCAACTTGGCCATGAACAATTCGCGGACGCTGTGTGTTTCGTCAGCTTGTTTTTGGGCAGACTCAGCCGCATCCATGATGTTGATTTTCCAGCCGGTCAATTCAGCTGCCAAACGCACGTTTTGACCGCCGCGACCAATGGCGATGGCGAGGTTTTCTTCGTCCACCACCACATCCATGGCATGACGCTCTTCGTCCACCACGATGGAGCTGACATTGGCTGGGGCCAAAGCGCCGATCACGAATTGAGCGGGATCTTCGCTCCACAACACGATGTCCACGCGCTCGCCAGCGAGCTCGGTGGTCACCGCGTTCACACGCGTACCGCGCACGCCCACGCAAGTACCGATGGGGTCCACGCGTTTGTCGTGAGAGATGACAGCGATCTTGGCGCGAGAACCTGCGTCACGGGCGCATGATTTGATCTCGAGCATGCCTTGTTCGATTTCTGGCACTTCGTGGCGGAACAACTCGACCATGAACTCAGGCGCAGAACGCGACAAGATGATGGGCGCACCGCGCAAAGTGAGGTCCACGTCCATGATCATGGCGCGCACGCGGTCACCGCTGCGGAAGTTTTCTTTAGGAATCATTTCGCTGCGGCGCAAGCGGCCTTCCACGCGACCGGATTCAACGATGAGATCGCCCTTGTCCATGCGCTTGACCGTGCCCACAAAAATCTTGTCGCCACGTGACATGAAATCGTTGAGCAACATTTCGCGCTCAGCATCACGGATTTTTTGCAAGATCACTTGCTTCGCAGCCATCGCGCCGATACGACCGATGGGCAAGGACTCGACGCCCTCTTCGATGTATTCACCTTCTTCGACATCCGCCACGCGCTCGCGGGCATCCATCAACATTTCTTCGGCTTCTGGGTTTTGCAAACCCGCCTCGTCAGGCACCACCAACCAACGGCGGAAAGTTTCGTACTCGCCCGTGTCACGGTTCATCGCCACGCGAATGTCTACTTCACCTTCGTACAGCTTTTTGGTGGCTTGGGCCAGCGCCAACTCGACGGCGCCAAACACCACATCGCGTTCGACGTTTTTCTCGCGCGAGATTGCCTCGACCAACATCAACATTTCGCGGTTCATGATCGGTTACTCCTTCTCTTACCTATGTTCAACGGGGCTTTTTGCCCTTGAAATCCACAATCGGAGCCAGACGCGCTTCTCGCAGCTCGTCCAGCGTGAAACCCAGTGCATGCACTGGCATTTCGGCTAATCTTTTGGGGCTTACTTTTTGACCTGGCTTAGCCTTGACTTCATCACGCCAGGTGATTTGCCAGCCTGCACCGTCGTCGGTGCGCTCTAAGGTGCCACGGAATTTTTTGCGGTTCGCTGCTACTTGGCCGCCCGCCGCTTCGCCAATGGGGGCTTTGAGCGTGAGGTCGACCTCTTCGCCCACAAATCGTTCGAAATCGGCTTGGTGGCGCAAGGGGCGATCAATGCCGGGTGACGACACCTCTAAACGGGCGTAGTCCGCGCCGTCCACTTCCAACGCAAATTGCAGTTGGCGCGTCACGCGCTCGCAGTCTTCGACGTTGACAGGCTGCACAGGTTCGCCAGCCGTCCAAGGCATATCAATCGTGATGCGCAAGAGCCCCCCGGCGGAGCGTTCAATCTCTACCAGGTCGTAACCTAAACCGGTCACTGTTTGTTCTACTGTTTGCTGCAAACTCACGTCGACGAATAGCCTTTAAATCACATGTTCAAAAAACAAACGACCAAAAAAAACGAGCGGTAATTACCCGCCCGTTTGGTCGTGAAGCGCATATTGTAGCGCCTAAATGCTTGATTATCAAAGGATAAATGGTATTTTTAGGCAGCGGCCCCTACCAAAATCTTGGTGTAAGGGGCCTGCGGATTGTTCAACACTTGCGCAAACGTGCCCGCCTCCACCACCTTGCCTGCCTGCATGACCATGACATGGTGGGCCATGGCACGGATGACCGACACATCGTGGGTGATGAGCAAATAGCTCAAACCCCGCTCGCGTTGAAGCTTTTGCAAGAGTTGCAAGACCTGCAACTGGGTGGTGGCATCCAAAGCGCTGGTCGGCTCATCCAACACCAACACCTGCGGCTCAATCACTAAGGCTCGGGCAATCGCCAAGCGCTGGCGCTGGCCACCTGAAAACTCATGCGGGTAGCGCTGCAACAGGCCCGGGAACTCAGTTTCTGTCAAACCTACCGCTGCCAAGGTCACCAAAATGCGGCGAAGCCTGCCCAGATCGTCCAGTTCAGTTGCATGCAGGATCAAGCCCTCAGACACCAACTCTTGCACATTCATGCGGGGCGACAACGATGAAAACGGATCTTGAAACACCACCTGCACCTTACGACGCAGAGGTAAATCTTGCGCAGCCTTGCCTTGCCACGCGATGCCATCAACGGTGAGCGTCCCCTCAGAGGGCATCAAGCCGAGCGCAGCCAGGGCTAAAGTTGTCTTGCCAGAGCCCGACTCGCCAATCACACCCAAGGTTTGACCCGCGCGCAGGCCAAAGCTAGCAGCTTGCACGGCCACAAAGCGCTCCCCTTTGAACCAGCCCTTCCAACCCGAACGGCGAATGGGATAGCTCACACGCAAACCCTTGGCCTGCATCACGATGGGCGCCTGACAGCCAGCCTCCACCACATGGCGTGGAGGCTGGCTGTCAATCAACTTTTGCGTGTAAGGATGCGTTGGCGAGGTCAAAACGACCTCCACCGCCCCCGACTCCACCACCACCCCTTTTTCCATGACCAAGACTTGGTCCGCAAAGCGGCGCACGGTGTTCAAGTCATGCGTGATGAGCAGCACGGCCATGCCAAAGCGTTTTTGCAAGTCGTTGAGCAAATCCAAAATTTGGGCACGCAACGACACATCTAATGCCGTAGTCGGCTCGTCGGCCACCAACAACCGCGGACGACAAGCCAAAGCCATGGCAATCATCACGCGTTGGCGTTGGCCTCCGGAGAGCTGGTGCGGATAGGCACTGGCACGGCGAACCGGCTCAGGGATGCCGGTGAGGTTGAGCAGCTCTATCGCTTCGTGCCAAGCCTCTTCACGTGTCATGCCGCGTTTGAGTTCGAGCACTTCGGCAATTTGATCACCCACCATCATCAAGGGGTTCAAAGCCGTCATGGGTTCTTGGAACACAAAGGCAATGTCTTGACCTCGAATGTTGACCAACTGGCGCTCGGTCAGCTTGACCAAATCATGCGTGTGAGGTGCATCAACGGCTTCGGGATGCAAGGTGTCTTCGTCTTGTGCGGTCCAGAGCACACGCCCCGACACACGCGCACCTTCGAGCAGTTTGACAAAGCTCAACGCAGTCACGCTTTTGCCAGAGCCTGACTCGCCCACCAAGGCGAGTTTTTCGCCCAAGTCTAAGTTAAAGCTGATGCCTTTGACGACATCTTCCGCATGAAAACCAATGCGCAAATCGCGCACTTGAAGCAAAGGCAATCTCATGAGCGTGCCTTTCTTGGATCGAGCGCATCGCGCAGCGCGTCGCCCATGAAGGTGAGCAGCATCAAGGTCACGACCAACACGACGAAGGTTGACAAGGAAATCCACCACGCATCAATGTTGTTTTTGCCTTGCGCCAACAGCTCGCCCAAACTGGGGGTGCCGGGCGGCACACCCAGCCCCAAGAAATCCAAGGATGTGAGCGACAAAATGGCCGCGCTCATGCGAAACGGCAAGAACGTGACCACCGGCGTCAAGCTATTGGGCAGTACATGACGCCACATGATTTGCGCATCTGACAAGCCAAGTGCACGCGCAGCACGCACGTAGTCGAGCTGACGGTTGCGCAAGAACTCGGCGCGCACGTAGTCAGACAAACCCATCCAACCAAACAGCCCCAACAGAATCAGCAACAAGGTGATGCTCGGGTCAAACACGGCGGAGAAGATGATGAGCAAGTACAGCTCGGGCATCGCGCTCCAAATTTCGATGAAGCGTTGCATAGCCAAGTCGGTCTTGCCACCAAAAAAGCCCTGCAAAGCTCCGGTCAAGATACCAATGACGGTGCCAAACAACGTCAGTGCCAAGGCAAACAATACCGAAATACGAAAGCCGTAGAGCAAACGCGCCAACACATCACGACCGCGGTCGTCTGTGCCGAACCAGTTGTCTACCGACGGAGGGGCGGGGTTAGGTACTTTGGCAAAGTAGTTGAGCGTGCTGTGGTGGTACGGAATGAGCGGATACAAAGCCCAGTTGCCCGGCTTGTCGAACTGGGCTTGGATAAAGGGGTCGAGGTAATCGGTCGGTGTGTCAAAGTCTCCACCGAAGCTTGTCTCCGGCTGGTTGTGCACGATGGGCATGTAAAAGCTGCCGTTGTAGCGAGCCAGCAAAGGCTTGTCGTTGCACAACACTTCGGCCAGCAGGCTCAGGCCAAAGAAAAACACAAACAACATCAAGCTGTAAAAGCCAAGGCGGTTGTGCCTAAACCTCAGCCAAGCGCGTTGGGTGGGCGACAAAGAAGCTTCAGTCGAATTTGACACGCGGGTCCACCCATACATAACAAAGGTCGCTGATCAGCTTGGTGACCAAGCCAATCAACGTGAACAAATACAAAGTCCCCAACACCACGGGGTAGTCTCGGCGCATCACGCTCTCGTAGCTCAACAATCCCAAACCGTCGAGCGAGAACAACGTTTCAATCAACAGAGAACCGGTGAAGAACGCGCCAATGAAGGCGGCAGGAAAACCTGTGACCAACGGAATGAGTGCGTTACGAAACACATGGTTCCAAATCACGCGGCGTTCAGACAAACCTTTGGCGCGGGCTGTCAAAACATATTGCTTGCGAATTTCTTCGAGCATGGCGTTTTTGGTGAGCAGCGTGGTCACGGCAAAAGCCCCAAGCACGCTCGATGTGACGGGTAGCACGATGTGCCACAGGTAATCGGTAATGCGCGCGCCCCAGGTGAGTTGTTCCCAGTTGGCCGAGGTCAAGCCACGCAGCGGGAACCATTGCAACTGACCGCCAAACACCACCAGCAAAGCCACGCCCAACACAAAGCCGGGAATGGCAAACCCCACCAGCACCAAGAGGCTGGTCACCAAGTCAAACGACGAACCAGCGCGCACGGCCTTGGCCACGCCCAGCGGCACAGAGATGAGATAGCTCAATAGAAAAGTCCACAGCCCGAGGCTGATGGAAACAGGCATTTTTTCTTTCACCAACTCCCACACGGTTTTGGGATAGAAAAAGCTTTTCCCCAAATCAAACACCGCGAACTGTTTGAGCATTTGCCAAAAACGCTCGGCTGGCGGTTTGTCAAAACCGTATTGCTGGCGAATTTCTTCAATGCGCGCAGCGTCTACACCTTGACGGCCTCGGTAGCCTGCCCCAGCGACGGCAGCGCCCTCGCCGCCGCTGTCGCGGCCTTGCAGCTGCGACACCATCTGCTCAACGGGTCCACCCGGCACAAATTGAATGACCACAAAGGTCATGAGCAAGACGCCCAACAAGGTAGGGATCATCAACAACAAACGTCTGAAGATGTACGAGCTCATGGCGCACGCTCCGCTCTTTTGGTGGCCGCCAAGGTGGCGCGGTTGTCAATGGTGGCCCACCATGTGGACGAGGCCCATGTTTCGGGTTGGTAGTAGCGCGGCATGACGGCTGGCAGCTCAAAGCGTCCATTACGCCACGCCACGCGGTGCACACCACCGTACCAATGCGGCACGCTGTAGTGGCCGTGGCGCAGCACACGATCAAGGGCTCGCACTGCCGTGATGAGCTGAGGTCGTGTTTTGGCTGAGGTGATGCTCTCTAACAAAGCATCAACCGCGGGGTCTTGGATGCCAATGAAGTTACCCGAGCCTTCTGTGGTGGCCGCCTTAGAGCCAAAACGCTCCATCAGCTCAGTCCCCGGCGACTCGCTGCCCACAATGCGATTGCTGATGATTTCAAAGTCAAACACATCCAAGCGTTTTTGCAAAATGGCGAAGTCAATGACTTTGTAGTTCACCTGAAAGCCCAGCTTCTCTAAGTTCTTGGTGTACGGCGTGATGACACGGCCCATCGCGCCTGAGTTGTCTAAAAATTCCACAGTGAAAGGCTCGCCTTGTGGGTTGCGCAAGGCACCATCGCGGTAAGTCCAACCCGCCTCGGCCAACAAGGCTTTGGCACGGCGCAAATGGTCACGCAAGGTTTCACCTGACTTGGGGTCCAGCGAGGTGCGAGGTGGCTGGGGCACCACATCACTGAACACATGGGGCGAGAGTTTGTCACGCAAAGGCGTGAGCAAGGCCAATTCGGCCGCATCAGGCATGCCCGTGGCTTCAAAATCACTGGCCACAAAGTAACCACGCACGCGCTGGTATGCCCCGTAAAACAGCTGGCGGTTCATCCACTCAAAATCCATCGCCAAGGCAATGGCTTCACGCACGCGGGCATCTTTGAATTTGGGCAACCGGGTGTTGAACATGAAGCCCTGAAAGTCACCCGCGTTGCTGTGTTTGAACTCGCTCTTCATCAATTGCCGCGTCGCAAACTGCTTGCCTGTGTAGCCCCTCGCCCATTCACGCGCAATAAAGGACTGCACCAAGTCAAACTCGCCCGCTTTGAAGCCTTCGAGCTGTGCGGTGTTGTCTTTGTACAAGCGATAAGTGATGCGATCAAAGTTGAACAAACCTTTGCGCACATTCAAATCACGTGCCCAGTAGTTGTTGTCACGCTCATAGCTCACATCGCGGCCAAAGACAACGCGCCCCATCTTGTAGGGGCCACTGCCAATGGGTGTGTCCGTCACGATTTTGTCCAAAGGCTTAGGGATGCCATTCTCACTGCCCCACTGTCGGCTGAACACAGGCATACCTCCCACAATCAAGGTCAGCTCAGGGTTCACGCGCTTGAAATCAAAACGCACCGTGCGCGGGTCGACCACCGTCACACCCGCCACCTCGGCATACAAGGTTCGAAACTGTGGCGCCGCTTGCTTGCTGATGAGCTGCTCAAACGAATACTTCACGTCTTCTGCCATCACGGCATCGCCATTGTGAAAGCGCGCTTGCGGGCGCAACTTGAAGGTCACCGAGCGGCGATCAGACGCCACACTCACATCCTCAGCCAACAAGCCGTAGGCAGTGGTGGGCTCGTCCATGGTGCCGGTCAGCAAGGACTCAAACACCAAACCTGTCAATCCGGGTGCCGCATTGCCTTTGAGGGTGAAGGGGTTGTATTTGTCAAAGCTCGACAAGCGTGAGGGTGGGACCAATACCAGCTCACCGCCTTTGGGTGCGAGCGGGTTGGCGTAGTCGAAGTTTTTGAAGTTGGCGGGGTATTTGATGTCCCCAAATTGGGCGTACGCATGCCCCGCCCACGTGGGGCCAGAGCAGAAAAATGCCAACAAAATGAGAAAGCTACGCATGCGACAATTCTGCAAGATTTTTTTGGAGTGATTCACGTGAGTACAAAAACTGGTTTCCTGTCTGGCAAAAAACTTCTGATCACGGGCGTGTTGTCTAACCGTTCCATCGCTTATGGCATTGCCAAAGCTTGCCACGACCAAGGTGCCGAGTTGGCCTTTAGCTATGTGGGCGAGCGCTTCAAGGACCGTATCACAGAGTTTGCTGCGGACTTCAACTCCAAATTGATTTTTGACTGCGATGTGAGCAGCGACGAACAAATCAACCAGATGTTCAAAGACCTGTCGGCCCATTGGCCCACGTTTGACGGTTTTGTGCACTCGATTGGCTACGCCCCACGCGAAGCCATTGCGGGTGATTTCTTGGACGGTTTGTCACGCGAAGGCTTTGCCATCGCACACGACATCAGCGCTTACAGCTTCCCCGCGATGGCCAAAGCCGCTCTGCCCTATCTCAACGACAACTCAGCCGTGCTGACCCTGTCGTACTTGGGTGCCATCCGAACTGTGCCCAACTACAACACCATGGGCTTGGCCAAAGCCTCGCTCGAAGCATCGGTGCGCTACTTGGCTGAATCATTGGGCGCCAAAGGCCGCAATCTGCGCGCCAACGGCATCAGCGCCGGCCCCATCAAAACCTTAGCTGCCAGCGGCATCAAAGGTTTTGGCAAGATTTTGAGCGTGGTGGCTGAAGCCTCCCCCATCCGCCGCAACGTGACCATCGAAGACGTGGGCAACGTCGCCGCATTCTTGATGTCCAACTTGGCCGCAGGCGTGACCGCAGAAATCACCTATGTGGACGGCGGATTTAGCCAAGTGGTGGGCGGCATTGCCGAACCTACAGACGCCTGATCTGAACCACCCTAAAAAAAAGGAGCGCTGAGCGCTCCTTTTTTTATGCCTTCACGCAGTCTGCGTAATAGCGCTTCACGCCATCGTCGCCAACGACCTCGACCAAGCCGTGGATGTCGGTTTCAAAGCCGGGGCATTGCAAGTTGAATTCGCGGGCGAACTTGAGGTAGTCCACGATTTTCTTGTTGAACACTTCACCCGGAATGAGCAACGGAATACCCGGTGGGTATGGCGTGACCAAGCTGGTGGTGATGCGACCCAGCAAATCGTCCACAGGCACACGCTCGGTGTTGCGGTGTGCGATTTGTGCGTAGGCGTCGCTGGGCTTCATGGCAGGCGTCAAGTCGCTCAGGTACATCTCGGTGGTCAAACGTGCGATGTCGTACTTGGCGTAAAGCGTGTGGACGTGCTGACACAAGTCGCGCAGGCCCATGCGCTCGTAAGCACGGTGCTTTTGGCAGAACTCGGGCAGGATGCGCCACATGGGTTGGTTGCGGTCGTAATCGTCTTTGAACTGCTGCAACGCGGTGAGCAACGAGTTCCAACGGCCCTTGGTGATGCCGATGGTGAACATGATGAAGAAGCTGTACAAGCCGGTCTTCTCCACAATCACACCGTGCTCTGCCAAGAACTTGGTCACGATGCTGGCAGGAATACCGTTCTTGTCGAACTTGCCGTTCAAATCTAAACCGGGCGTGACGATGGTGGCCTTGATCGGGTCCAACATGTTGAAGCCATCGGCCAAGTTACCAAAGCCATGCCACTTGGATGACTTGCCCTTGCCTTTGATGATCCAGCTGTCAGCGCGGCCAATGCCGTCTTCCACCAACTCATCGGGGCCCCAGACTTTGAACCACCAGTCTTTGCCGTACTCGTCGTCCACCTTACGCATGGCGCGGCGGAAATCTAATGCTTCGGCAATGCTTTCTTCCACCAAGGCCGTGCCACCGGGCGGCTCCATCATGGCGGCAGCCACGTCACAGCTGGCGATGATGCTGTACTGGGGGCTGGTGCTGGTGTGCATCAAATACGCTTCGTTGAACAGGTGGCGGTCCAACTTGGTTTTTTGCGAGTCTTGCACCAACACGTGGCTGGCTTGGCTGATACCAGCCAACAGCTTGTGAATCGATTGCGTGGCGTACACCACCGAGTGCATGGGGCGCTCGCGCTTTTTACCCATGGCGTGGTAAGTGCCGTAAAACGGATTGAACGCCGCATGAGGCAACCAAGCTTCGTCAAAGTGCAAGTTGGCCACATAGCCATCGAGCATGTTTTTGATGGTTTCGGTGTTGTACAACACGCCGTCGTAAGTGGACTGCGTGAGGGTCAACACGCGGGGCTTGACCTTTTTGGCGTCCACCCCTTTGAGCAAAGGGTTGGCCTTGATCTTGGCTTGGATGTTGGCTGGCTCAAACTCGCTTTGTGGAATCGGGCCAATGATGCCGTAGTGGTTGCGCGTGGGCTTCAAAAACACAGGCACAGCACCGGTCATGATGATGGAGTGCAACACCGACTTGTGGCAGTTGCGGTCCACCACCACAACATCATCAGGGGCCACGGTATGGTGCCACACGATTTTGTTCGAGGTGCTCGTGCCATTGGTCACGAAGAAGCAATGGTCGGCATTGAAGATACGGGCGGCATTGCGCTCGCTCTCGCCAATCGCGCCGTTGTGGTCCAGCAGCTGGCCGAGTTCTTCCACCGCGTTGCACACGTCAGCGCGTAACATGTTTTCACCATAGAACTGGTGATACATCTGCCCCACAGGACTCTTCAAAAATGCAACGCCACCCGAGTGGCCGGGGCAATGCCATGAATACGAGCCGTCTTCGGCGTAATCGAGCAAGGCTTTGAAGAATGGCGGTTGTACGCTCTCCAAATAGCTTTTGGCCTCACGGATGATGTGACGCGCAACAAACTCAGGCGTGTCTTCAAACATGTGAATGAAACCGTGCAACTCGCGCAAGATGTCGTTGGGCAAGTGACGCGACGTTTTGGTTTCGCCGTACACATAAATCGGCACATCAGCGTTCTTGCGGCGCACTTCTTCGATGAAGTTACGCAAGTTCAAAACCGCGGGGTCCAGATCGGGGCCTGGCGTGAACTCTTCGTCGTCAATCGACAAGATGAAGGCACTGGCGCGCGACTGCTGTTGTGCAAATTGGCTCAGGTCGCCATAGCTGGTTGCGCCCATGACCTCATAGCCCTCGCCCTCAATCGCTTCGGCAAGTGCACGAATGCCCAGACCTGAGGTATTTTCAGAACGAAAATCCTCGTCAATGATGACGATGGGGAAGCGAAATTTCATGAGGGACTCCGAGCGTTTCAAGCTTGAAAAAAACAATAGCGCCGAAGTGTACTCGCCCACTGTTACAATCTCTGGCTTCGGAGCGATGGATGAGTGGTTTAAGTCGCACGCCTGGAAAGCGTGTGTGGGTTAATAGCCCACCGCGGGTTCGAATCCCGCTTGCTCCGCCAAAACAAAAGCCCCTGTTGATTTCAGCAGGGGCTTTTTCTTGTGGCATATCAATCAGTCTTAACTGCTGCTTTCCTGAGCTTTCTTGATCACGCTCTTCGCATCAGCATTGCTGTTTGCAGCCGCTGAGCTGATGGGATTTTGAATGACCAAGCCCAATAAGCGTGCGCCGTGCTCAACGGCAATGGAACCATAAGAAATATCGCCCTGCACGATCGAGTCTTTGTGGAACTCCACACGTTCAGCTGCGTAAATATTGCCTTCCACCTTGCCTGCCACCATCACGCGGTGTGCAGTGATATCGCCAGAAACTTCACCTGTTTTACCAATCGCCACAGTGACTTTGTTGTCTTTGGTGGTTTCGATATTGCCAACCACCTTGCCATCGATGCGAACGCTGTCAAGCAACACCAAACGGCCATAAATCTGGGTTGTACGACCAATGATGGTGTCAAAGCGCTCTTGTGAAGGAGACAACGACTTGTCTCTGAGTTTTTCGAACATGACTGGCCTTTGAGATGTTATTGAGCGGTGGCAATAGTGGTCTGCAGCAACATTTGCGTGGGGTTCAACACGCGGTCATTGCGCATCACTTCGTAATGCAAGTGCGGGCCAGTGGAACGCCCCGTGGTACCCAATTGCGCAATCGTGTCACCACGTTGCACTTTTTGTCCCACTTCGACGAGGCGCTTACTCAAATGCGCATACCGCGTCGTGAAACCTTCAATGTGGCTGACTTCCACCACATTGCCATAGGAGGCGTCCCATGCGGAACGCGTCACCGTCCCCGCGGCAGTGGCCACAATGGGAGAGCCGACATCCGCCACAAAGTCCAAGCCCTCGTGCATCGCCAACTGTCCTGTGAATGGATCGTTGCGAATGCCAAAGCCACTGGTCACGCGAAAGTCTTTCCCCATAGGAATACCGGTGGGCAAGGCATGTAGCCAACTGAGCTGAGCTGACCAGTTTTGTGTCAAGTTTTTAACGGCTATTTGGGTCTGGCTGAATTCATCCATCGCAGACACGAAGTCTTGATTCAAGTCACGTGATGGCGCGCCTTGCAATCGCGGCGCCACCCAAGGGCCGCCACGCGCTTCATCTTTTTTGCTGTATTTGTCGCGCAAATTGGTAGGGGTGGCCACTTCCATGAAACGATTTTTCAAGGCTTCAAGCTGGCGAATTTCTTGCACCGTGGTGTTGAGGGTTTGACGCAGATTATTCAAACGCTCGCGGTACACCGCCTCAACTTTTTGCTGCTCAGCCTCGGTGGTCACCCCACCTAAGCTACGCGCCAAACTAGGGCTCATCTCAATGGCAATACGAAACCCAATAAAGTGCAATAACACGCCAAAAGTGACCAACACAAACGCTGAGACACACACACCCACCAGCACTTTTCGTGCTGTGATGGAAATGGTCCGCACCGAGGCGGTGGGCCCAGACACCCACATCAATTGCATAGATGGCTCCGGAAAAACTTATCAGAATGAGTGCGAGCTACCTCGCACATGAGCGGAGAATTGTAGGGAGTTCTCCTTCGCCAGATCACTTATATTTTTAAATATGTCACCACCAATGACAAAGAATGCTTCTTGAAGAAAAGTTAACGCCATTAGGCTAAATTCACTAAAAAATAAGCATCACAATGCCATCCATGACGCACAATGAGTCACTGCAAATCCCTTGGCTAGAAGATCAAACGCCCTTACCTAGGCCAGAATCAGCTCAAAAATTAGGCACGCCATTAGCCGGATTGGTGGCCGCAGGAGGCGGACTCTCCATCGCGCGACTGCATGAGGCATATGCCCAAGGCATGTTCCCATGGTTCAGCAAAGGACAGCCTGTTTTGTGGTGGTCACCTGATCCGCGGATGGTGCTTCACACAGACGAGTTCAAGTTACATCGCTCGCTGCGCAAAACATTACAAAAATTCAGACATGATGCCCGCTGTGAAATTCGTTTCGACAGTCATTTTGGCGATGTCATTCGCCATTGCGCCAACACCCCGCGCTTAGGCCAACCAGACACATGGATCGTTACTGAAATGATTTCAGCCTACGAAGCGTTGCACCACGCAGGGCTCGCTCACAGCATCGAGACTTGGATAGACGGTCAATTGGTGGGCGGTTTGTATTGCGTGGCAGTTGGCCACACCATATTTGGAGAGTCCATGTTTGCGCACCAACACGATGCGTCAAAAATTGCACTCGCTGCGCTGGTAGCCTTTGCACGCATGCACAAAATTGCATGGATCGATTGCCAACAAAATACCAAGCACTTAGCATCATTGGGGGCAAGAGAAATACCGAGATCTGAATTTCTTCAGAAAATCAGGGATGCAAGCACTGCAGCCATCCCCTCTTGGCACTTTGATGCGTCCTACTGGGACTTCGTTATTCCACAAAAATAACGCCATGACCAACCATCAAGACTTGCCTCTGGATGCTGTGCAGTTTTACGCGACAGCACCTTACTCCTGCAGCTATTTACCTGCAAAAACGGCGCGTTCGCAAGTGGCAACACCCAGTCATCTAATCAACAACGACGTTTATGCAAGTTTGGTTCATCAAGGATTTCGACGCAGCGGCTTGTTCACATATCGCCCTTACTGCGACAACTGCAAAGCATGCATACCCTTGCGGGTTGACGCCGCGCAATATGAGCCCACACGCAGCCAGCGGCGGGCGTGGGCACGGCACAAAACTTTGCAAGTTCGAGTCTTGAAATTAGGATTTGATCCCGAGCATTACGCTTTGTATCTGCGCTATCAAACCCTTCGTCATGCCGGTGGTGGCATGGACGAAGACAGCACAGAACAGTACACACAGTTTCTCTTACAAAGTCGCGCTAATACTCGGCTGATTGAGTTTCGAGAACCCAATGATGACATCCAGTCACTGGGAACTCTCAAAATGGTGTCAATCGTGGATGTCCTCAACGATGGGTTGTCCGCGGTTTACACTTTTTACGAACCCGAACCCCACACTAGTTACGGCACTTACAACGTGATGTGGCAAATTGAACAAGCGCGAGAGTTGAAGATGCCTTATGCATATTTAGGGTATTGGATTCAAAATAGCCAAAAGATGCGATACAAAGCCGATTTCTTACCCCATCAACGCTTAATTGACGGGGAATGGATTGATTTCAATTTCACATGATAAAATAAATCATGCGTAAATCAACTGTGCCCGCCACCCCAAACATCCAAGTCATTGAGCGAATGTTCACGCTCATTGATGTATTGGCATCACGCGAAGAAGCGATTTCGTTGAAGGAAATCAGCGAGCGAACAGGCTTACATCCATCGACCACTCACCGCATCTTGAATGACTTAGCGGTGGGACGCTTTGTTGATCGACCTGAAGCTGGTAGCTACCGACTGGGCATGCGTCTGCTGGAGTTGGGTAACTTAGTCAAAGGCCGACTCAACGTGCGCGATGTGGCTTTTCAGCCCATGCGAGAGTTGCACAAACTCATCCAACAACCCGTCAATCTCAGCGTACGTCAAGGTGACGAAATTGTGTACGTTGAGCGCGCGTTCAGCGAACGCTCTGGGATGCAAGTGGTCCGAGCCATTGGCGGGCGCGCGCCCCTTCACCTAACCTCGGTTGGCAAACTGTTCTTAGCAATGGACGAACCGCAACGTGTGCGTGCCTACGCCACACGGACTGGCTTAAGTGGCCAGACGCGGAACAGCATCACGCAATTGCCCGTATTGGAACGAGAATTATCAAAAGCCCGTCAATACGGTGTAGCACGCGACAACGAAGAGCTAGAACTCGGCGTACGGTGTATAGCATCTGGAATTTATGATGACCAAGGAAAGTTGGTCGCAGGCTTGTCAATTTCAGCCCCCGCTGATCGTTTGGATGAAGAATGGCTACCCAAACTGCAAGCCACCACACAAGCCATCTCACATGCTCTAGGCTATAAACAGACGCATGGCTAAAACCCATCCAGACGTGTCTCACGCATAAAACAAAAAAGCCAGCAACTCTGCTGGCTTTTTTGAGAGCACCTAAAAATAGATCAGGTTTGTGGTCGGCCAACGTGAGCGTGGTTGGACTCAACCCATTTACGCACACGTTCGGCATCAGCGATACGGCTTAATTTACCCGCTGAATCTAAAAACACCATGATCAACTTGCGACCAGACACTTTGGCTTGCATGACCAAGCATTGGCCAGCTTCAGAGATATAACCAGTCTTTTGCAAGCCAATATCCCAATTGGGATTTTTCACCAAGCGATTGGTGGTGTTGTATTGCAAGGTGCGATTCCCCACCTCTACGCTGTGGCTAGGTGACGTAGACAACTCACGCAACATGGCATCGTGGTATGCATTTCCAACCAAGGTGGCCAAATCTTTGGCGCTCGATTGGTTTTTGCTGGATAGTCCAGTTGGTTCAACATACCGCGTATCACGCATGCCGAGCTGAGCAGCTTTGGCATTCATCAACCCAACAAACGTGGGCATGCCGCCGGGATAAGTGCGCCCCAATGCGTGGGCTGCACGGTTTTCACTGGCCATCAAGGCCAAGTGAAGCAATTCACCACGCGTCAAAGTTGCCCCCACGCGCAAACGTGAGCTACTGCCTTTTTCGGTATCCACATCGTCTTGGGTGATGGTGATGGACTCGTCCATCGGCAACTTGGCTTCGCTAACGATCAAACCCGTCATCAGCTTGGTGATCGATGCAATCGGCAATACAGCTTGGTCGTTTTTGCTCAACAACACTTCGTGTGTGTCTTGATCAATGACATACGCCACACTGGATTTCAAATCCAACATATCGCTGGTGGCATGCAAGCCAGCTTTTTGACCAAACGAAGGGATTGCTGGCGCCGCTTTGAACGCTTTGGCTTGACGCACATGCGTTTTGACCACCGACGGCTTGGTCTTCTGAACCGTTGGTTTTTTCTGATTTGTGGCAGCTTGGACGTGCATAGTGCACAAAGAAGTCAACAAACCGAGCGAAGTAGCAATCAGCAGTCGTTTCAAGTGGTGTTCCTTAAGCTTGAAAAACATATTGGCGCAAGTCTACCAAGAAAAGTCACGCAAGATCAAGGACTTGCGTGACTTATTTAACAAAATTGATACGGTATATCGATTTTTGGAATTTAGCCTTGGGCGGCGACTCGGTCGGATTTGCTTTGCAACTTGTTCAAAGCACTCAGATACGCTTTTGCGGAAGCCACCACGATATCGGGGTCAGAACCCACACCGTTGACCACGCGACCGCTGTTTTGCAAGCGCACCGTCACTTCGCCTTGGCTCTCTGTCGAGCCGCTAATGGCGTTGACCGAATACAGCACCATTTCAGCGCCGCTCTTGACATGTGACTCGATCGCTTTGAGTGAAGCATCAACGGGGCCATTGCCATCGGAATCACCCTTCACCTCTTTGCCAGCAACCGTGAATACCACGCTCGCGTGTGGACGCTCACCGGTTTCGCTGTGCTGCGACAAAGAAACAAAGCCAAACTGTTCGCTGGCATTGCCAACCGACTCGTCGCTCACCAAAGCCAAAATGTCTTCATCAAAAATTTCGCTCTTACGGTCAGCGAGTTCTTTGAACTTCGCAAAGGCTGTATTGATCTCGGCTTCGCTGTCCAGCTGCACGCCTAAGTCTTCCAAGCGTTGCTTGAAAGCATTGCGGCCACTGAGCTTACCCAACACAATTTTATTGGCACTCCAACCCACATCTTCTGCACGCATGATTTCGTAGGTGTCGCGCGCCTTGAGCACGCCATCTTGGTGAATACCGGACGCGTGGGCAAACGCATTGGCCCCCACCACCGCTTTATTGGGTTGAACCACAAAACCTGTGGTCTGGCTGACCATACGGCTAGCTGCCACGATTTGCTTGGTGTCAATGTTCAGGTCAAGGTCAAAGTAATCTCGGCGGGTCTTGATGGCCATGACCACCTCTTCCAACGAACAGTTACCGGCGCGCTCACCCAAGCCGTTGATGGTGCATTCGACTTGGCGTGCGCCGCCAATCTTCACCCCAGCCAACGAGTTAGCCACAGCCATGCCCAAGTCGTTATGGCAATGCACAGACCAAATGGCTTTGTCCGAGTTAGGCACCCGCTCGCGCAAGGTCTTGATGAAGTTGCCATACAGCTCTGGGATTGCATAACCCACGGTGTCTGGAATGTTGATGGTTGTCGCACCTTCAGCAATCACGGCCTCAACCACGCGGCACAAAAAGTCCATCTCGCTGCGGTAACCGTCTTCGGCGCTGAACTCGATATCGCCCACCAAATTACGGGCAAAGCGCACCGATTGCTTGGCTTGCTCTAACACTTGCTCGGGCGACATGCGCAATTTTTTCTCCATGTGCAACGGCGATGTTGCAATGAAGGTGTGAATGCGCGCACTGTTTGCCCCCTTGAGCGCTTCAGCAGCGCGGCTGATGTCTCGGTCGTTGGCACGTGACAACGAGCAAATCGTGGAATCCTTGATGGCATTGGCAATGCCTTGCACGGCTTCGAAGTCACCGTTGGAGCTGGCAGCAAAACCAGCCTCAATCACGTCGACCTTCAATCGCTCTAACTGACGCGCAATGCGCAGCTTTTCGTCGCGCGTCATCGAAGCGCCAGGCGATTGTTCGCCGTCACGCAAGGTGGTGTCAAAAATGATGAGCTTGTCGGTCATGGTCAGGACTCCTAGATTCCTAAAAAACTTGCAACGTTTGATTTAGCCCCAAAGCAAAAGGCCCGCTGCGAGTGCATACGGGCCTTGTGGGGTTTGCGCGTGCGCTACCAACTCCGCCCGTTGGGGGATAGAAGCAGTAGAGTCAGCGAAAAATTTGTCATGCCTCGAATTTAGCACAAAGCCAAACCCTTTGACGCACAGGGTGTCTCATTTGTGCAAGCCTGCTTCATCAGGCTCATCGGTCGAGGTACTGATGACGCTGGTTTGCATGCCTTGGGTACGGCGCCAAGCGTACAAGGCATAGCCACTCAAACCGTACACCATGAACAAAGCAAACAAGACGATGGGAGGATGAATATTGATCACCGCAATGACCAAAGCCAACATGACGATGACGGCAAACGGCACACTTCGCTTCATCTGCACATCTTTGAAGCTATAGAAAGGCACATTGGTCACCATGGTCAATCCGGAATAGAGACACATGGCAAACATGAGCCAAGCCACATCAGACCCGGCAATCCCCATCTCGGTCATCAACCACATGAAGCCCATCACCAAAGCAGCTGCGGCAGGCGAAGGTAAGCCCTGAAAGAAGCGCTTATCCACCACAGCGGTGTTCACGTTAAAGCGAGCCAAACGCAAAGCGGCGCAAGAGATGTACACAAATGCAGCCACCCAGCCCCAGCGTCCTAATCCTTTGAGGGCCCATTCATAAGAAATCAAAGCTGGCGCAGCACCAAACGACACCATATCGGCCAAGGAGTCCATTTGCTCACCAAACGCGCTTTGCGTATTCGTCATGCGCGCCACACGGCCATCCAAACTATCGAGCACCATGGCACAAAACACGCCAATAGCAGCCATCTCATAGCGGTCGTTCATCGCCATCACAATGGCGTAAAACCCGCCAAACAAGGCGGCCAACGTGAACAAGTTGGGCAAGACATAAATGCCTTTGCGGGGCTTGCGAGGCACAAACTCTTCTGTTTGATCTTGTTGTTCTGACATTCGTTGAGCTCCGAAAAGTAGGCCTAGAGTGTAAGCGCTGCGTCAAGCGCGCACGAAAAGGAAAAAGGCCACCGAAGTGGCCTTTTTCAATGCAAGAAGCGGATGCTTAGTTGCGAGTTTGGTCAACCAATTTGTTCTTGGAAATCCAAGGCATCATGGCGCGCAATTTTTCACCCACAGTTTCGATGGCGTGCTCAGCATTCAAGCGGCGGCGAGCAGTCATGCTTGGGTAGTTGGTCTTACCTTCCAAGATGAACATCTTGGCATATTCACCGGTTTGGATGCGCTTCAATGCATTGCGCATGGCTTCACGTGATTGCTCGTTGATCACTTCGGTGCCCGTCACATACTCACCATACTCTGCGTTGTTAGAGATGGAGTAGTTCATGTTAGCGATGCCGCCTTCGTACATCAAGTCCACAATCAACTTCAACTCGTGCAAGCACTCGAAGTAAGCCATTTCAGGGGCATAACCAGCTTCGGTCAAGGTCTCGAAGCCCATCTTCACCAATTCAACAGCGCCACCGCACAACACGGCTTGCTCACCGAACAAGTCGGTTTCTGTTTCTTCTTTGAAGTTGGTTTCGATGATGCCGCCTTTGCCGCCACCATTGGCCATGGCATAGGACAACGCCAAGTCACGGGCTTTGCCAGACTTGTCTTGGTACACAGCGATCAAGGATGGCACGCCGCCACCTTTGAGGTATTCAGAACGCACCGTGTGGCCAGGGCCCTTAGGGGCGACCATGATCACGTCCAAGTCAGCGCGTGGCACGACTTGGTTGTAATGCACGTTGAAACCGTGAGCAAACGCCAAAGTAGCGCCTTGCTTCATGTTGGGAGCAACGTTGTTGTTGTACACCTCTGGGATGTTTTCGTCAGGCAACAAGATCATGACCAAGTCAGCGGCCTTCACAGCGTCGTTGACCTCCATCACGGTCAAACCGGCTTTAGCCACTTTGTCCCATGAAGCGCCGCCTTTACGCAAACCGACCACGACTTTGACGCCGCTTTCATTCAAGTTTTGCGCGTGTGCGTGGCCTTGTGAACCGTAGCCGATGATGGCCACAGTTTTGCCTTTGATCAGGGACAGATCACAATCTTTGTCGTAAAAAACTTTCACAGGGTTCTCCTAAAAAATACTTTGAAAAGGGTTGGAATTTAAACGCGCAAGATACGTTCGCCGCGGCCAATGCCACATGCGCCCGTGCGAACGGTTTCGAGAATTGCGCTGCGGTCAATCGCTTCTAAGAACGCATCGTTCTTAGACAGGTCACCCGTCAACTCAATGGTGTAGCTCTTCTCGGTCACATCAATGATGCGACCGCGGAAGATATCGGCCATGCGTTTCATCTCTTCACGCTCTTTACCTACGGCACGCACCTTCACAAGCATCAACTCGCGTTCGGTATAAGCACCTTCGGTCAGATCGACCACTTTGACCACTTCAATCAAACGGTTCAAGTGCTTGGTGATTTGTTCAATCACCTCGTCTGAACCATGCGTTTGAATGGTCATACGTGACAAACTGGCATCTTCGGTAGGCGCCACAGTCAGAGATTCAATGTTGTAGCCACGAGCAGAGAACAAACCCACCACGCGCGACAAAGCACCAGGTTCGTTTTCGAGCATCAGGGAAATGATGTGTTTCATGTTGTCATCCTTCCCGTTCACAGGTCTTCGCTGCCGAGCAGCATTTCGGTGATCCCCTTACCGGCCTTGACCATCGGGAACACGTTCTCGGTGGGGTCGGTACGGAAGTCAATAAACACCGTGCGGTCTTTCAGACGGCGAGCTTCGCGCAAGGCGGGCTCCACATCCTCAGGACGCTCAATCAGCATGCCCACGTGACCATAGGCTTCTGCCAATTTGACGAAGTCTGGAATCGCGTCCATATAGCTGCTGCTGTAGCGACCTTCATATTCGATTTCTTGCCATTGGCGCACCATACCGAGGAATCGGTTGTTGAGTGCCAACACCTTGATGGGCGTGTTGTACTGGAAGCAAGTAGAAAGCTCTTGGATACACATTTGCACCGAGCCCTCGCCTGTCACGCAGAACACTTCGCTGTCAGGCTTAGCCAGCTTAATACCCATGGCGTACGGAATACCCACGCCCATGGTGCCCAAACCGCCTGAGTTGATCCAGCGACGTGGCTCATCAAAACCGTAGTACTGCGCAGCCCACATTTGGTGCTGACCCACGTCAGACGTAATGTAAGTGTCTGTGCCTTTGGTCATGTTATGCAGCGTCTCAATGACGTACTGCGGCTTGATGACTGTGGTGTTTTCACGGTCGTACTTCAAACAATCACGCTTGCGCCAAGCTTCGATGGTTTCCCACCAGCCAACCAACGCTGCCGCATCGGGCTTCAAACCTGACTCTTTGATCATGTCGATCATCTCGACCAACACATCTTTCACGTCACCCACGATTGGAATGTCGACCTTCACACGCTTAGAGATACTCGAGGGATCAATGTCGATGTGAATAATCTTGCGTTCGTTTTGCGCAAAGTGTTTAGGGTTACCAATCACGCGGTCATCGAAACGAGCGCCAACGGCCAGCAACACATCGCAGTTTTGCATGGCGTTATTGGCTTCCATCGTGCCGTGCATGCCCAACATGCCCAAAAACTTAGGCGCGCTGGCTGGATAGGCACCCAAGCCCATCAACGTGTTGGTCACGGGATAGCCCAACATGTCCACCAGCGTACGCAACTCTTGTGAGGCATTGCCCAACAACACACCACCACCGGTATAGATGTAGGGGCGCTTGGCCGACATCAACAGCTGCAAAGCTTTGCGAATTTGACCACCGTGACCTTTGCGCACGGGGTTGTAAGAACGCATGTGAACTTCGGCTGGGTAGCCTTCGTACGTGGTCCTCTTGAAAGACACGTCTTTTGGAATATCCACCACCACAGGGCCAGGTCGGCCGCTGCGTGCGATGTGGAACGCTTTTTTCAGCGTCAAGGCCAAGTCACGAACGTCTTTGACCAAGAAATTGTGTTTCACCACGGGGCGCGTGATGCCGATGGTGTCGCACTCTTGGAATGCATCCAAACCGATCGCGTGCGTAGGCACCTGACCGGTAATGATCACCATGGGAATGCTGTCCATGTATGCGGTGGCAATGCCAGTCACAGCATTGGTTGCCCCGGGGCCAGATGTGACCAACGCCACGCCCACTTCGCCAGTCGCACGGGCATAACCGTCAGCCGCGTGAACCGCAGCTTGTTCGTGACGAACCAGCACGTGTTGAATCGTGTTTTGGTTGTACAGCGCGTCGTAGATGTAAAGAACTGAGCCACCGGGGTAGCCCCAGATGTGCTTGACATTTTCAGCTTGCAGGGCTTTGACGAGAATCTCGGCGCCCATCAGTTCTTGTGCTTGACCGCCAGCGGCGGCTGCGGAATGCGATTCCGACTTTGTGTTGTCCATTTTTGTACCTTTTAACCTGAGTGAATTTCGTCAACGAAAAACCTTGGGTGCTTCTTGGCGAACCCTTGTGGGGCAGCATCGAAACTTTGGACCTTCAGCCATAGACGCATGGTTCGCGTCGGACCCAGACCCGTTTGCCTTTTTTGTCGAATTGCAACTGTGGATTATGACACTTTCCTGAACTGGGCCCATTCTTAAGCATGCAAAAGTCTTGGGCGAGTGCCATAATCGCGCCCGATTCAAACTTGAACACATTCGTCTGTGGCCACCGAACAAGAACTGTCAGACTTTCTGAAAAGCGTCGAGAAGCGAGCCTTCAAACGCTCGGTTTACCACGTTCGTGACGACGAAGCCGCCCTCGACATCGTTCAAGACAGCATGATGAAGCTCGCCGAGCACTACGGCGACAAATCCGCTGAAGAACTGCCCATGCTGTTTCACCGGATTTTGTCCAACACAACCCTTGATTGGTTCAGGCGTAACAAAACTCGCAAAGCGCTGTTCAGCAACTTCAGCGACTTCGATTCCGACAAAGACGATGGTGAGTTTGATCTGCTAGAGGCCTTGGCTGTCGATAACGACAGCCAAACCACACAAAGCGCCGAAGACAACTTTGCCAGCATGGCCAATGTCCACGACATTGAAGAAGAAATACAAAATTTGCCAACGCGTCAACGAGAAGCCTTCCTGCTGCGTTACTGGGAAGATCTTGATGTTTCTGAGACGGCTGCTGCCATGGGCTGCTCGGAAGGAAGCGTCAAAACACACTGCTCTCGGGCAGTTCTGGCACTTAGCAAAGCGCTCAAAGACAAAGGAATTCAACCATGACACATACCGCAAACACCCAAGACGAGTTTGGCTTGCGCATTGCTGCCCGTCTGAATTCAGCCAGTCTAGAACTGCCACACGACATTTCTGAGCGTCTGCGCGCCGCACGCACCCGTGCAGTCGCTGCTCGCTTGAAGCCACAAACTCGCCTACAAACCAGCACTGCCGCGATTCACCAAAACGGTGCAGCTCTGTTGAATTTTGGCGGCGATGAAGGCTTGAACATTTGGAGCCGTTTGGCATCCTTTCTGCCTTTGATTGCTTTGGTGGCAGGCTTGGCCCTGATCCAAAACATCATGGATGATGACCGCGCCAACGAATTGGCCGAAATTGACTCAGCGTTACTCGTCGACGATTTGCCTCCCGCAGCTTATGCAGACCCGGGCTTCCTTCAATTCTTGAAAAACCCCATCGCAGCCAGCGAATCTAAAGAATAAAAGTTGCCATGCTGCTCACCCGCTTGCTCACTGCCGCATTCACCACGCAACTCGTGGTGAGCGGCGCGGCGCTGCTAACAACTGAGCTCACCTACGCACAAACGGCCTCCGCTGTCACAGCCAAAGCAACGCCCAACCTGCCGGGTCGCCCCCTGTGGATGGATTTGACCGAGTCGCAACAGCAGGCACTTGCGCCACTGGCTCAACTTTGGCCGACCATGACCGAGCCACACAAACGTAAATGGCTGGCCATTTCTCAGAATTTTGGCCAACTCACCGCTGACGAACAAGCCACGGTACAAGGGCGTATGCGAGAGTGGGCGGCGCTGAGCCCCCAGCAACGTACGACCGCACGTTTGAATTACGCAGACGCCAAACAACTGCTACAAGAAGACAAAAAAGCCAAGTGGGAGGCATACCAAGCCCTCTCGCCTGAAGCCAAACAAAAATTAGCAGCGCAACAACCCGTTCAGCCCGTGATGGGGGCAGCCCCTGCGGTCAAACCCGTAGCTCCCGCAAAACTCGTCACATCACCTGCAGCCAGCATCAACAAGCCTTTGCCACGCATCGCCACAGACCAAGCTGCGCCTGCCACGTTGTTGCCCACACCTGCGACAAACGCAGTACCTGCGAGTGCAGCAATTGAAAGCGTGACACCGCCCCAATGACGCCAGATTTGACAGCCCCTAGCCTGCTTCGCCGCATGGCTTGCTGGCTCTATGAGGGCTTGCTTTTGTTTGGCGTTCTGTTTATTTCAGGTTATTTGTTCAGCACCCTTAGCCAATCGCGCCACGCACTGGATAACCGCCACGGACTACAAGCCTTTTTGTTTTTGGTCATCGGCATTTACTTCACTTGGTTTGGTCACAAAGGCCAAACCTTGGCAATGAAAACTTGGCATATCCGTCTGGTCGATACCGACGGCCAAGCACTGACTCAAAAACGTGCCTTCTTGCGTTATGTCTTGAGTTGGATTTGGTTCATTCCGCCCTTGGCTCTTCTGGCGCCCTACACATTGACAGGTGGTGAAACCGCCGTGCTGTTCATGGGCTGGGTAGCTGCGTGGGCTGTGCTCAGCCGTTTTCACCCGCAGCGCCAGTTTTGGCATGATGCAGTCGCAGGCACTCGGCTCATCAATGCCCAACCTATCCATGAGCCGAGCCTTAAAAGCTTTTCAACTGAGACATGAATTCACCTGCATTTTCCGTTTGCGTCTATTGCGGCTCACGTAGCGGCATCCTGCCCGAATACGCTGAGGTGGCACGCCAAGTAGGCACTTGGATTGGTCAACACGACGGCCAACTGGTGTACGGCGGCGGTAACAACGGCTTGATGGGCATGGTGGCACAAGCCACTGCCGATGCCGGTGGCCGCGTGGTGGGCATCATCCCGAAAGCACTCCAAACCAAAGAAAATACACGCACCACATGTACTGAGTTGCATGTGGTGGACACCATGCACGAACGTAAACACATGATGGCCGAGCGTGCCGATGTGTTCTTGGCCTTGCCCGGTGGCATTGGGACCTTTGAAGAATTTTTTGAGGTGTGGACGTGGCGCCAGCTGGGTTACCACGACAAACCCATTGGCTTGCTCAACACACAAGGCTATTACGACGGCTTACTGAAGTTTGCACAAAACAGCGTCCACCAAGGCTTTTTGAACGATTGGCAAATGGAACTCATTTGCAGCGGTACAGAGCCTATAGCGTTACTACAAGCACTGGTACAAGCAGCCGGCTTTTCGCCAGAAGCCAAACTTGCAGAACTTTAAAGAGCTCTAAATTTCAAGTAAATAAAAAAAGCCGCAGACCTTTACAGGCTGCGGCTTTTTATTTGATTTGCGCAATCAGATGGCTGTTTCGTCCAGCTCACCTGTGCGAATGCGCACTACACGCTCCACAGGTGTGATGAAGATTTTGCCGTCACCAATCTTGCCTGTGCGTGCTGCGCGCACGATGGCGTCCACGCAGTTGTCCACGTCTGCAGCTTTCACAGTGACTTCAATTTTCACTTTGGGCAAAAAGTCCACCACATACTCAGCACCACGGTACAACTCGGTGTGGCCTTTTTGACGACCAAAGCCTTTTACTTCTGTCACCGTCAAACCCGTCACACCACACTCAGCCAATGCTTCGCGCACTTCTTCGAGTTTGAATGGTTTGATAACGGCTGTGATTTGCTTCATGGTTCGAGTCCTTGGGGTTCAATGAAAAGGCCTGTGCTCAGGCGCGAAACTTATTGGTTATAGGATAACGCCAATCCTTGCCAAAACTGCGATGGGTCACACGAATCCCCACAGGCGATTGGCGACGTTTGTACTCGTTGATGCGAATCAAGCGGGTCACCTTCTCCACATCGGCTCGTGCAAAACCAGCGGCAATGATCTCGTCAGAGCTTTGGTCGTTCTCCATGAAGCGCGACACGATGTCATCCAGCACCTCATACGGTGGCAAGCTGTCTTGGTCGGTTTGGTCGGGGCGCAGTTCTGCGCTTGGGGGACGCGTGATGATGCGCTCAGGAATAGGCTCAGCGCCTGTGCCGTATGGGTCGTGCGCGTTACGCCAACGCGCCAGCTTGAACACCAAGGTCTTGGCCACGTCTTTGATGACGGCAAAACCACCGGCCATGTCTCCGTACAGCGTGCAATAGCCTGTGGCCATTTCGCTCTTGTTGCCCGTGGTCAGCACGATAGAGCCAAACTTGTTGGACAAGGCCATCAGCAGCGTGCCGCGAATGCGGGCTTGGATGTTCTCTTCGGTGGTATCGAGCTGCGTGCCTTCAAAGTCGGCCTTGAGCGAACCCAAAAACGCTTCAAACTCCGGCACGATAGACACCTCGTCATAGCGCACGCCCAAACGTTTGGCCATGTCACGTGCATCGACCCAGCTGATTTCGGCGGTGTAAGGCGATGGCATCATCACTGTGCGCACTTTGTCTGCACCCAAGGCATCAACGGCAACGGCCAGCACCAAAGCCGAATCAATGCCGCCCGACAAACCCAACAAAGCGCCAGGGAAACCGTTTTTGCCAATGTAGTCACGCACGCCCAGCACCAAGGCATGCCACAAGTCGGCTTCGAGCGAACCGTGTTCAGCCACAGGTGCCGACAAATGGAGGCCATCATGCGACCCTGAGTTGCCTCGCGTCACATCGACCGTGAACGTTGCAGCGTCAAAGCTAGGCGCACGTCCTGCCAACGCGCCATCGGCATTGAGTGCAAATGAGCGGCCTTCAAACACCACTTCATCTTGGCCGCCTACCAAATGCGCGTAAATCAAAGGCAAGCCCGTGGCCTGCACACGGCGTCGCATGGCTTGCTCGCGCTCGTCGCCCTTACCCACATGGAAGGGCGACGCGTTGATCACGGCCAACAGCTCGGCACCTGCCGCTTTGGCATCCGCAGCGGGTGCATCAAACCAAGCGTCTTCACAAATCAACAGGCCGACTTTGGTGCCAGCCACCTCAAACACACAAGGCTGGTTGCCCGCCACAAAATAACGGCGCTCGTCAAACACTTGGTAGTTAGGTAACTCACGCTTGGCGTAGGACGCGACTACTTGCCCCTCGCACACAACACTCGCCATGTTGAAACGGCGTTGCACTGACACCGAACGCGTACGCTCGTCACCGCCTGAAGGATGCCCCACCACCACATGCAAGCCCTTTAACCCGCTCAAGGCAGCGGACACCGTTTTCAAGGCATCATCACACGCTTGAATGAATGAGGGGCGCAAAAACAAATCTTCCGCCGCGTAGCCGCACAGCGACAGCTCGGGCGTGAGCACCAAACGGACGCCATCTTGGTACGCCGCGGTAGCGCAATCGATGATTTTCTGGGCGTTACCCGCCATGCCACCCACCACGAAATTCAATTGAGCAACACAAATTTTGAGAGTCATGGCAGCAGTCACGTGTCCAAAGTAAAACAGGTCTAAAAAAGCAAATGGATTATGTCATCCGCGTTCACGCGAGCCCACTCGATATCCCTGCCGCCGCATGGGATGCCCTACTCGCTCAGCAAGACGCGCCCTCGCCCTTCATGCAGCATGCCTACCTAGCGGCCTTGCACACCAGCGGCAGTGCCACACCAGGCACCGGCTGGACGCCGCAATTTGTGACGCTATGGCTGGGCAACACCTTGGCCGCAGCCAGCGCGCTCTACCTCAAAGACCACTCCTACGGCGAATACGTGTTTGATTGGGCATGGGCCAACGCCTATGCCGACCATGGTCTGAACTACTTCCCCAAAGCCACTTGCGCCGTGCCCTTCACGCCTGTGCCCGGCTCTCGCTTGCTGGCTGTCGATGCCAATGCTCGCAAAGCCTTGCTGCAAGCCATGTTGACGGTAGCCCAACAACACGAACTGTCTTCGCTGCATTTGCTCTTCACCAGCCCCAACGACCGGGCGGCCTGCGATGCTCTGGGCCTCATGCAACGCCAAACCGTGCAATTCCATTGGCACAACGCCGATCTGCAAGGCAATTGCTTTGACAACTTCAATGTTTTCCTAGCAAGCCTGTCCCAAGAGAAACGCAAAAAAATCAAACAAGAATGCCGCCGCGTGGCCGATGCAGGTGTGACGTTTCGCACCTCAGTGGGCGCCGCCATCAGTACAGCTGACTGGAATTTTTTCTACCAATGCTACGAGCGCACCTACCTCGAACACAGCAACGCACCCTACCTCAGCCGCGCTTTCTTTGAACACATGCAACATCACATGCCCAACAACTGGGTGCTGTTTGTGGCCGAACGCGATGGCCGCGCCATCGCCAGCAGTTTGGTGGCTGTGCAGGGGTTGGGCACACCGCAGACGATAGCCTACGGCCGCTACTGGGGCGCGTTAGAACGCGTGGACTGCCTGCACTTTGAAGCCTGCTACTACCAACCACTCAACTGGTGCATCGTCAACGGCGTGCAACGCTTTGAAGGCGGCGCGCAAGGCGAACACAAAATGGCACGAGCCCTCATGCCAGTACCCACCTACAGCGCACATTGGTTGGCCCACCCAGCATTTGCTGATGCGGTGGAGCGTTTTTTAGAGCGCGAGACCACTGGCGTGGACAACTACCTAGACCACCTCGCCGAGCGCAGTCCTTTCAAACGCCACCAACTGCAATAAAACGAAGCAGGCACAAAAAAGCCCGCTGGAGAGCGGGCTTTCGATGGACACCACAAAGAATTACTTCTTGTAGTTGGCGATGCCGTCCAAGATTTCTTTGTGAGCAGACTCAATGCTTTCCCAGCCTTTGACCTTGACCCACTTGCCTTTTTCGAGGTCTTTGTAGTGTTCAAAGAAGTGGGCGATTTGTTGCAACTGCAACTCATGGATGTCCGCCAATGATTTGATGTTGCTGTAACGGGCCAAGATTTTTTCGGTAGGCACAGCTAACACTTTGCCGTCCACGCCGCCTTCGTCTTCCATCAACAAGATGCCCAACGCACGGCAAGGCACCACCACGCCAGGTGGCAATGGGAAAGGTGTCATAACCAACACGTCCACAGGGTCGCCATCACCCGCGATGGTTTGTGGTACGTAACCGTAGTTGGTGGGGTAATGCATGGCCGTACCCATGAAGCGGTCCACGAACAGAGCGCCAGACTCTTTGTCGACTTCGTACTTCACTGGATCTGAGTTCATCGGGATTTCGATGATCACATTGAAGGCTTCAGGAATTTTGCTACCGGGAGTGACTTGATTCAGGGACATGGTGTCTTGTTATAAAAGTTAAAAAAGAAACACAGAGGATTAGCCCCGATTTTACTTTCACGGGGCTTGCGTCTCTGCGTTGTCTACGAAACCTTTATTCGTGAGTGCTTTTGCCGGTTTCGTCCATCAGGCCCAAGAAAACACGCAAAAAGTACACCGCCATCACCAACACAAAGGCAATCACAGCCACGCTCATCAAACCGTAGTCGGTCGAAAAAAGGTCAATCCAAGCTTTCATGGGTTTACTCCTATCAATTGCAATACCCCTACTTTGCACCGTCTCAACGCTTGTCGCACTGATCTACATCAAGGCTTAGGGGATTCGTGGCTCAGGCAAAATCAAAGCTATGTCTGAACGCGTTATCCCCTTGGTCGATCAACGGCTCCTCGCCTTAGCGGCCACTGTCCCCCTGCAACCCATTGCAGCCCATGGTTTGCTCAGCGACAGCTTGGGCCGCCCCCTACACGACTTGCGCATCAGCGTGACCGACCGTTGCAACTTTCGCTGCAACTACTGCATGCCCAAAGAGGTGTTCAACAAAGACTACGCCTACCTGCCCCACGGTGACTTACTGAACTTTGAAGAAATCACGCGTCTTGCCAAGGTATTTGTAGCCCACGGCGTGCGCAAAATTCGCCTCACCGGTGGTGAACCCCTGCTGCGCAAGAACCTTGAAATCTTGGTGGAACAGTTGGCCAATATCGCCACTCCCGATGGCACGCCGCTAGACCTCACACTCACCACCAACGGCTCGCTCTTGGCCCGCAAAGCCAAGTCACTCAAAGACGCAGGCCTCAACCGCGTGACGGTCAGCCTAGATGGCTTGGACGATGCCGTGTTCCGCGCCATGAACGATGTGGACTTTCCCGTGTCCGATGTGCTCGACGGCATTGCTGCGGCCAAAGACGCGGGCTTGGGGCTAGACGCCAACGGCCAGCTGACCGGCCTCAAAGTCAACATGGTGGTCAAGCGCCGCACCAACGTTAACCAAATTTTGCCGATGGCCCGCCACTTCCGCGGCAGCGGCATCACGCTGCGCTTCATCGAATACATGGACGTGGGTGCGACCAATGGCTGGTGCATGGACGATGTGCTGCCCTCTGCCGATGTCATCCAACACATCCAACAAGAATTCCCACTTGTGCCTTTAGAGGCCAGCGCCCCCGGTGAAACCGCACAACGTTGGGGCTACGCCAACGCAGCGGGCGTATTCGACCCCGCCTTGGGCGAAGTAGGCGTCATCAGCAGCGTGACCCAAGCGTTTTGCCGCGACTGCAACCGCGCACGCCTCTCCACCGAGGGCAAGCTCTACCTCTGCTTGTTTGCCACGCAGGGCTACGACTTACGCAGCCTCATACGCGGAGGCCAAGCCAGCGATGCCGACGTTGCCTCAGCCATCGGCCATATTTGGCAGGGCCGCGACGACCGCTATTCAGAACTCCGCGCGTCTATGCCGGCCGACAGCGCATCTGACGGTTCATCTGCGGCGCGGCGCGTCGAGATGAGCTACATCGGCGGCTAAGCGCCCTCACCCAACAGATCAAATGACACAAAGCATTGAACCCCAAGACATCACCGGCCTCATCTTGGCTGGTGGCCGCGGTAGCCGCATGGGCGGCGTAGACAAAGGCTTGCAAAACTTCAACGGCATTCCCTTGGCCTTGCACACCCTCATGCGTCTTGGGCCCCAAGTCGAAAGCGTGATGGTCAACGCCAACCGCAACCTATCCGCCTACGAGTCGTTTGGTGCGTCTGTCTGGCCCGATGCCTCAGCTGATTTTGCGGGCCCGTTGTCAGGCTTTTTGGTTGGCTTAGAGCGCGCCGAAACGCCCTATGTGCTGACGGTGCCTTGCGACACGCCGCGCCTACCGCTCGACTTGGTCGAGCGTTTGGCCCAAGCCTTGGTACGCGAAGACGCCGACATTGCCATGGCTGCCGCCCCAGAAACTGACGAACACGGCCAAATCCAAATCCGCACACAACCCGTGTTCTGCTTGATGAAGATTGAGCTGTCTGAAAGCTTGGTCAAGTTCACGCACGCTGGAGGCCGCAAGATTGATGCGTGGACCGCGCAACACAACACCGTGGTCGTGCCCTTTGACGCACCTGGTGACGACCCACTGGCGTTTGCCAACGTCAACACCTTGAACGAACTGCAAGCCCTAGAAAACGCCGCGCCATGAAAAGCATCGACGATATCGCCGCCGCCCTGCAAGGCTACGACCCACAAGCCTTGAGCGTGGACCAAGTCAACGCGTTTTTGCACGAACTGGTGCAGCCTGTGTCTGCCGACGAATCTCAAGACGCGTATTTGTTTGACGCACTGGGCCGCGTGCTGGCTCAAGACGTCATCTCCCCCATCAGTGTGCCTGCACACAACAACTCAGCGATGGATGGCTTTGCATTTGATGCAGCCCAACTGCTGGCCAACCAACCGCTCACTCTGCGCGTGGTGGGCACGGCGTTGGCGGGTAAAGCCTGGCAAGGCAAAGTCAACGCTGGCGAATGCCTGAAGATCATGACGGGCGCCATCCTGCCCGATGGCTTAGACACCGTGGTGCCGCAAGAGTTCTGTCACATCGACAACGCACACGATGTGACCACGGTCACCATCCCGCCCAACATTTTGAAGGCTGGCGACAACCGCCGCTTGCTAGGCGAAGACCTGATGCAAGGCGAGCCTGCGCTCAAAGCAGGCCAACATCTAACGCCAGCTGCCTTGGGCCTCATCGCCAGCCTTGGTCTTCCCGATGTGCGCGTGCACCGCCGTTTGCGCGTGGCGTATTTCTCCACCGGTGACGAAGTGCTGAGCTTGGGCGAAGCGCCCCGCGAAGGCGCGGTGTATGACAGCAACCGTTACACCGTGTTTGGCTTGCTCACTCGCTTGGGATGTGAAGTCATCGACATGGGCGTGGTGCGTGACGACCCTGCTCTGTTAGAAGCTGCATTTGCCAAAGCCGCACAAGAAGCCGACGCCATCATCACCAGCGGTGGTGTGAGCGTGGGCGAAGCCGACTTCACCAAAGCCATGATGAAGAAGTTGGGTGACGTGGCGCTTTGGAAAATCGCGATGCGCCCAGGCCGCCCCATGGCCGTGGGCCGCATTGGCAAATCAGTGCTGTTTGGCTTACCGGGCAACCCCGTGGCTGTGATGGTCACCTTTCTCGCCTTTGTGCGCCCTGCACTCTTGCACATGATGGGCAGCGCCGCACAGCCTGCTCCGCTGCTGCGCGCCAAATGCTTAGAGCCCCTGCGTAAAAAAGCGGGCCGCACCGAATACCAACGTGGGTTTGTCAGCAGCGCGCCCGACGGCACGCTGCAGGTGCGCATCACCGGCAACCAAGGCTCAGGCGTGCTGAGCTCCATGGTGCAAGGCAATGGCCTCATCGTGTTGCATCACACACAGGGTAATGTCGCTGTGGGCGACGAGGTGGATGTATTGATGTTTGAAGGCGCGATCTAATTACGCACCCACGTCCTCATCTTCATGACGGATGGTGATAGCGCCTGGCACTTTGTTGCGCGCCAACAAGGTGTACATGGTGGGGACCACAAAGATGGTGAGCAAGGTGCCCAAGCTCATGCCCCCCACAATCACCCAACCAATTTGTTTGCGGCTTTCGGCGCCCGCGCCAGTGGCCAGCGCCAATGGAATTGCACCCAACACCATCGCACCGGTGGTCATCAAAATCGGACGCAAACGCAAGGTTGCGGACTGCGTGACCGCAGCAAACAACTCCATGCCTTCTTCGCGCAACTGATTGGCGAACTCCACAATCAAAATGCCGTGTTTGGTGATGAGGCCCACCAAGGTGATCAAGCCAATTTGGCTGAACACATTGAGCGTGCCGCCACTGAACTGCAGCGCCAACAAAGCGCCCACCATCGACAGCGGAACCGACAGCATGATGACCAGTGGATCCACAAAGCTTTCAAACTGCGCAGCCAACACCAAGAAGATGAACAGCAAGGCCAGCACAAACACAATCACCAACGAGCCCGATGATTTGACGAACTCACGCGAAGTACCGTTGAGGTCGGTGGAGTAACCGGGCTTGAGCACTTTTTGCGCTGTGGCATTCATGAAGGTGATGGCTTCGCCCAATGAATAAGTCGGCGCCAAGTTGGCACTGATGGATGCACTGCGGCGCTGGCTGAAGTGGTTCAGCTCGCGCGGCACCACCACCTCTTTGGTTTTCACCAAAGCCGACAGTGGAATCATGGCATCACCTTTGCCGCGCACAAACACGCGCTCGATGTCGTCAGGCGTGTCACGACCTGTGGGGGCGGTTTGCACAATCACGTCGTATTGGTCGCCCTCGCGCTTGTAGCGCGTGACTTGTCGCCCGCCCATCATGGTCTCCACGGCACGTGCAATTTGGTCCACCGGCACGCCCATGTCAGCGGCACGCTCGCGGTCCACTTCCATGCTGATTTCAGGCTTGTTCAAACGCAGGTCGGTATCCACGCTGACGATGCCTGGGTTCTTAGCAATTTCTTCTTGGAAACTGCGCACCACGCCCGCCAAATTTTGGTAGCTGTCTGAGGTCAAGATCACGAAGTTCAAAGGACGTTCGCGAAACGGCTGCCCCAACGAAGGCGGTGTGATGGGGAACGCCGTCACGCCCGGCAAACCGGCCACAGCAGGCGTCATGTCACGTGCGATTTCCAGCGTGGTTTTCTTACGCTCTTCCCAAGGCCTAGCGCGGTAAAACACGTTGCCTTGTGCCACTGTGGGGTTGCCCACAACTGTAAAGATACGATCAAACTCGGTGTACTTGTCGGCCATTTTTTCAAGGGCCATGGTGTAACGGGTGGTGTAGTCCAAGGTTGCGCCATCGGGGCCATTGATGACCGTCAAGATCACACCACGGTCTTCCATCGGAGCCAATTCGCTCTTGGTGCTTTTGAGCAAGGTCCAAGTACCAATACCTGCCAACACCATCACACCCACGACCAACCAACGGCGCGACATCTCGCGACCGAACACCACACCGCGCGACAAGGTCCATTGCAAGACACGACCATAGGCATTCGAGAGACGCTGAAGTTGATGCTCCATCGTGCGGTCAAACCAACTGGGGTTATGGTTGTGCTTGAGCATGATGGAACACATCATGGGCGTGAGCGTCAGCGCCACAAAGCCCGACACCACCACCGAGCCCGCCAAAGCCAATGCAAACTCTGTGAACAACTTGCCCGTGCGTCCCGGCGTGAAGGCCAAGGGCGCATACACGGCCGCCAAGGTCATGGTCATCGCGACCACAGCAAATCCCACTTCTTTGGCGCCCTTGATGGCGGCATGGAAAGGAGACATGCCTTCTTCGATATGCCTGTAAATGTTCTCCAGCACCACGATGGCGTCATCCACCACCAAGCCAATCGCCAACACGAGCGCCAGCATGGTGAGCGTGTTCACGGTGAAGCCAAACATGGCCATCAATGCAAATGTGCCAATCAGACACACAGGGATGGTGACCAGCGGAATGATGGACGCACGCAAGGTGCGTAAGAACACGAAAATCACCAAGGCCACCAAAATGGCGGCTTCAAAAATGGTTTGGTAAACGGCTTTGATCGAGCGGTCAATGAACACCGAGTTGTCGTTGGCTACTTCGATTTCAACGCCAGGCGGCAAGTTTTCTTTGATCTTGGGGATCATGTTGCGCACCGCCGCACTCAGGTCGAGCGGGTTGGCGGTGGCGTTGCGGATCACCCCCAAGGTGATGGCCTCTTTGCCGTTCAAACGCGTGGAGGTGCGTTCAGCTTGTGGGCCTTGTTCAACGCGTGCCACATCGCCAATGCGCACCTGAATGCCATTGACCGACTTGATCACCACATTGCTGAACTCGCGTGGCGTTTGCAAATCGGTGGAAGCTGTGACGTTGAATTCGCGCAACTTGCTTTCAATGCGACCTGCTGGTACTTCCACGTTGGAGCGTCGCAGTGCATCTTCCACATCTTGCGTGGTGAGCTTGTAAGCGGCCAAACGATCTGGGTCCAACCAAATGCGCATGGCATATTTGCGCTCGCCATACACACGCACATCCGACGCACCCGGCGCGGTTTGCAACATGGGTTTGGCAATGCGGTTGGCATAGTCGGTAAGCTGCAACACATTCAAGGTGTCTGCGCTGAACGACAACCAAATGACCGGAAAGGCATCAGCCTCGACCTTGGCAATCACAGGCTCATCAATGCCTTGCGGCAAACGTTGGCGCACACGGCTGACTTTGTCGCGCACATCGGCGGCGGCTGAGTCTGCATCACGCGACAACACAAAGTTGATGGTGATTTGGCTTTGCTCTTGGCGGCTCAACGAAGTGATGACGTCCACACCTTCAATGCCAGAAAGTGAATCCTCCAGCACCTTGGTCACTTGCGACTCCACCACCGCGCTGGACGCGCCGGTGTATTTGGTCTCCACCGTCACAACGGGGTTGTCAATCTTGGGGTACTCGCGCACGTTCAGGCGGGTGAACGACACCACGCCCACCAACACGATGAGCAAGGACAGCACGGTGGCGAACACCGGACGGCGGATGGATATCTCAGGCAACTGCATGTGAGCTCTTTGCGTTCGGGTTAGCGGCTGGCGGCTTGAGAGGCGGCACTGGCGGCCTCAGTCGCCGATGCGCCAGAAGCGGCACCCGACGCTGGCGCCGAGGCTGGGTTGGCTGGGCCACGACCCAACTCGACCACACGCAGTGGGGAACCGTCTTTTTGCAAACGCTGCTGACCTGCGACCACGATGGTGTCGCCTTCTGCCAAGCCGTCCGTGATCTCTACTTGGCCACCACGGCGGATGCCCAGTTTCACCTCCACACGCTGCGACACCAGTTTGGTATCAGGTGGCAATACAGGCGCACTCGCACCAGAACTCGCCGCAGGTGTCGGCAGATCTGCTGGCTCAACGGCCTTGATGACAAACTGCTTGCCCCCCTGCGGCACGATGGCTTCTTCGGGCACCACCAAAGCATTGGGCTTGACGGCAAACACAGCCGTCACACGCGCAAACATACCTGGACGCAAAGGACCGTTTTGCTCACCGCCCGCGCTGGTGCGTGTGCGGTCAAACATATTGGTGGGGCAACCCAAACTTTGAGGTGAAGCCAAAGCCACACCACGATTTGCCACTGCGGCGGCAGCTGGTGCAGATAGCGCAGGCTTGGCCATCACGGCAGGGGCGGACGCTGAGGCAACAGGTGCACTCGCAGCCTGTGCAGCAGGGCCTTTGCCAGGGCCAACCGCGATGGGTTCACCTGCGGTGTTGGCCAGCACAGCACGCACACCAATAGAGCGGCCATTGGCGTCAATCAGCGGATCCACCGCTTCAACTTTGGCTTTGAACAAACGGCCAGCGAACGCATCCAGCTTCACTTCAATCGTTTGGCCTGGCATCACTTTGCTTTGGTAACGCTCGGGCAAACGGTAGTCCACATACAGGCTGCCAATGTTTTCGAGGTTGATCAAGTCCGCGCCGTCTTTCACGTAGTCACCCACGTTGACGTTACGGATGCCGACCACGCCGTTGAATGGCGCAATCAAACGCATACGCTCCAAACGCGCACACGACAAACCTAACTGGGCGTCGGCCACTTGCAAAGCCGCAGCGCTTTCGTCCAACGAGCGTTGGGCAATGAAGTTTTGTGCCACCAGCTCTTGGTTGCGTTTGTGGTTGGCCTTGGCCACCGACATCTGGGCCAGCGATTGCTGCACCTCGGCGCGTTGCAAGGTGTCGTCCATTTGAACCAGCACTTGGCCGGCACGCACACGCGCACCATCGGCAAAGCCCAAAGACAGCACACGGCCTGCAATTTCGGGACGCAGCATCACGTTCTGTGACGAGCGCAAACTGCCCACGGCCTCGGCATCGTCACGCAAGGTTTGCTTTTTAACCTGGCTGATTTCCACACCCAAAGGCCTAACAGCAGCCGGAGCATTTGTATCTGACTTAGGCGTTTGCAACCACCAAGCTAGGGTTGAGGCACCCACAATGCCCACAACTGCTACAACGGAATACATCTTTTTGGAGGCCATGAATGAGATTCTTTTAAGTCGTATTTAAATCAACCGTGCAATGTACCAGCGGCTGATTTCAAAAAAGCCTAATTTACCTAGACTTCACATAATCTGTCACTTAGCAGACAACGCCAATTCCACACCTCGGTTAGCTAAACCATCGGCTCGCTCATTGTCCACATGGCCGGCATGGCCCTTGACCCAGTGCCACACGATGTCGTGGTCACCTTGGTGGGTCAGTGCATCGAGCTGCTGCCACAAATCAGCGTTCTTCACGGGTTGCTTGGCCGCAGTGCGCCAGCTGCGGGCTTTCCAGCCGTGGATCCATTCGGTGATGCCTTTGCGCACATATTCACTGTCCAAATACAAAGCCACCACGCACGGGCGCTTCAAGGCACGCAGGGCTTGGATGACCGCCATCAATTCCATGCGGTTGTTGGTGGTGTCTAGCTCGCCACCGAACAACTCTTTTTCTTGACCCGAGGGCGAGCGCAACAAGGCGCCCCAGCCACCCGGGCCTGGGTTGCCCTTACAGGCGCCATCTGTGTAGATTTCTACCGTGTTCATTCCATTCCTTTTGATGCTGTGTTGGATGCCGTCGTCACCACCACAGCGGCGCGCGGCACAGCCTTTTTCCATGCGGGCGACATGAGCCGCATGCCTTGCACGCGCTTAACAGCCACCATGCCGTACACCGAGCCCAAAATAGGCCACCAGCACACGCCAGCCTCATCCATCCAACGCCAACGTTTGAGCCAACGCTCAGTTTTCACCGCAGGTCGGTAGCAACCAAAGCTGGTGGACTCCACCTCAAAGCTCAACAGCTGCAGCCAATCGCGCAAACGACGTTGGCCAATGAAGTCCCCCATCGGCGAAAAGCCGCGCTTGCAGCTCTTGCTCAAGCCCCACAGACTGTTGGGATTGAAGCCACAAATCACCACCCGCCCCTCGGGCACCAAGACGCGCTCGACTTCACGCAAGGTGGCATGCGGGTCGCAGCTCAACTCGAGCGTGTGGGGCAGCACCAACAAGTCCAAGCTGGCACTGGGAAAAGGCAGGGCTTCGTAATTGGTCAGCACCACATCGCGCCCCAAGGGCCAAGGCCCGGGGTGCTCGTCGCAGGCCAACCAACGGTGCGGCATGCGGTTGGCCTGCAATGCATCGAGCGCTGGAAATCCAAGTTGTAAGGCGTGAAAGCCAAATACATCGGCCACGGCACGGTCTAAATAGGCTTGTTCCCATGCGCATAAATACTGTCCGGCGGGCGACGCCAGCCAGTCAGGCAAACTATCGTTTTTTAAAGGTGTGGATGACATGAAGCTGATTGGACTGCCGGCGTTCTCTGACAACTACCTGTGGTTGTGGCAACAGGACCTTATGGCCGTGGTGGTCGACCCCGGTGACGCTGCGCCTGTCTTGCAAGCGCTGGCCAAAGGAGGTCTGAAACTTGCCGCGATTCTAGTCACCCACCACCATGCAGATCATGTGGGCGGCGTGCGCGAACTGCACCTCGCCACAGGCGCTCAAGTCTTTGGCCCTGCCCGCGAAGATGTGCCTGCGCCCTTCACTCCCGTCATGCAAGGCGATACGCTTGAACTGCTGGGCCAAACCGTGCAGGTGCTGGATGTGCCGGGTCACACCGCAGGCCATGTGGCTTACTTTGTGCCAGAGGCACAACCCAATCCCCTGCTGTTTTGCGGCGACACCTTGTTTTCAGGTGGCTGTGGGCGCATTTTTGAAGGCACGCCCGCACAAATGCTGGCTTCGCTCGACCGCTTGGCGGCATTACCCTTCACAACACAGGTTTGCTGCGCCCACGAGTACACTCTCTCCAACTTGCGATTCGCCCTCGCCGTAGAACCCAGCAACACCGATTTGCAAACCTACATGGCGCAGTGCCAGCAGCTCAGAGCCGAAGGCATACCGACCCTGCCCGCCCAGCTTGGTCACGAATTGCAAATCAACCCGTTTTTACGGGCTCGACACCCCCATGTGCGACACGCTGTTGCACAGCACGCTGGACTCTCAGCGCTCGAACAAACCAACGATGTGGCTGTGTTTGCAGCCCTTCGCGAATGGAAGAACGATTTCAAATGAGATTTCTACTCGCCGTATTCAGCCTTAGTCTTGTGTTACTCACAGGTTGCGCTAACTTGGCCGACCAGACTGGCGCCAATCCTGATGGTTTGAGCCCCATTACCAAAGGCAACGCCAAGCGCGCCGGGGTAGCCCAGTTGAGCTTGCCCAACGACTTGTGGGAGCGCATCCGCAAGGGCTACCAAATGCCCGACTTGGAAAGCGACTTGGTCAACGACCGGACCCAGTGGTATGCCAACAAACCGGACTATCTGCAACGCATGAGCGAGCGTTCCAGCAAATACCTGTATCACATCGTTGAAGAACTCGAAGCGCGCAAAATGCCCACCGAGTTGGCTTTGCTGCCTTTCATTGAAAGTGCGTTCAACCCGCAAGCGGTGTCTAGCGCACGCGCCAGTGGCATGTGGCAATTCATGCCTGCCACCGGCAAGAGCTTTGACCTCAAACAAAATGTGTTCCGCGATGACCGCCGCGATGTGCAAGCCTCCACACGCGCGGCGCTCGACTATCTTGAGCGCTTGCACAAAATGTTTGGCGATTGGCACTTGGCTTTGGCCGCCTATAACTGGGGCGAAGGCAATGTGGGCAAAGCCATTGCGCGCAACAAACGCGCAGGCCTACCCACCAGCTACACCGACTTAAACATGCCCATGGAAACACGCATGTACGTGCCCAAACTGCAGGCCATGAAAAACATCGTGGGCAACCCACCGCAATACAGCTTGGTACTGCCCAGCATCCCCAACCACCCTTATTTTCAAAGCGTCCCCTTGCCGCGTGACATGGATGTGAGCGTGGCCGCCAAGCTGGCGGATATTTCTGAACAAGATTTCAAAGCTTTAAACCCATCAGCGCACCGCCCCGTTCTGCTGGCCGCAGGCACAAGCAACATCTTGCTCCCTTGGGACAATGCCGAAGTGTTCCAACGCAACTACGAAGCCTCCACATTGGGCCGCATGGCCACTTGGACCGCTTGGGTGGCTCCGTCCACCATGAAAGTGGCCGATGCCGCCAAACGCGTGAACATGAACGAGGCCGACTTTCGAGCCATCAACAACATCCCGCCCCGTATGCTGATCAAAGCAGGCTCCGCTCTGCTGGTGCCGCGCAGCGTCAACACACTGGGTGACGTGACCGCTCAAGTGGCGGACAACGGCAAGCTCGACTTGTCACCCGAGGCCGTGGCAAAGCGCAAAACAGTGGCCAAAGGTGGCAAGGGAGCCAAGGGCAGCAAGCTGGCTTCCGCGAAAGAAAGCAAAGGCTCTGGCAAGAAGCAAGTCGCTAGCAAAGGCGATAAAAAAGGCGACATCAAGGTCGCCAAGAAATAAGCTCAACGCAAGGCCTTGTGCCTTGCGCGCTTCAAGCGTCGCGCCTGTCCACCAACGCGTGGGCAATGGTGCCCAAGTCCACATATTCCAACTCGCTGCCCACAGGCACGCCACGGGCTAGACGCGTGACTTGCACGCCGCGCTTCTTCAAGGCCTCGCCCAGCACATGGGCTGTGGCCTCGCCTTCGGCGGTGAAGTTGGTGGCTAAGATGACTTCTTTCACCACGCCATCGCTGGCACGCTGGATGAGCTTTTGCAAGCCAATGTCTTTAGGACCCAAACCATCTAAGGGACTGATGCGGCCCATGAGCACAAAGTACAGCCCCTTATAAGCGGCTGTGCGCTCTACTGCTGATTGGTCTGCAGGGGTTTCAACCACGCACAAGCGGGTGGTGTCACGCCCCTCATCCAAGCAGGTGTCGCACACAGGCTGGGTGGTGAAGGTATGGCAGCGCTCGCAGTGCTGCACTTGACTGGCCGCTTGGTGCAGGGCCTGAGAAATCAGTTCCGCCCCTTCGCGGTCATGCTGCAGCAGGTGGTACGCCATGCGCGAGGCCGATTTCACTCCCACGCCGGGCAAACGGCGCAGGGCCTGAACTAGGCCTTCGAGCACGGACGTGTCGCTCATTTAGAAAGGCAGCTTCAAGCCAGGTGGCAAACCAGCGGTGAGCTTGCTCATCTTGGCTTCGCTGGTTTCGGCGGCTTTGCGCACCGCGTCGTTAAAGGCAGCAGCCACCAAGTCTTCGAGCATGTCTTTGTCGTCGGCCAAAAGGCTTGGGTCGATGGTGATGCGTTTGACATCGTGTTTGCAAGTCATCAAAACCTTGACCAAGCCAGAACCTGATTCGCCTGTCACTTCGACGAAAGCCAGCTCTTCTTGTGCCTTTTTCAGGTTTTCTTGCATGGCTTGGGCTTGCTTCATCAGGCCCGAGAGTTGTCCTTTGTTGAACATGTGTTTCCCTTTTACAAACTAAAAAATAAAGCAATTGAACTTACAGCGGCTTGATGCTGCCGGGCACGATTTTGGCGCCGTAGTCTCGCATCAAACTTTGAACATAGGGGTCGTTGAGGATGATGGCCTCTGCCCCCGCTTGGCGCTGCGCAGCGGCGGCGGCATTGCGCTTGGCAGGACTGTCTTGCACGCGCCCTACTTCCACGGCTAAGCGTACGGGGTAGCCCGCGGTTTCGAGGGCTTTTTGCAAACGCTCGCGGCTGGTGGTGCTGTTGAGCGATTCACGTTCCACGCGCAGCATCCAAGTGTCGGTATCGCGCGCCACCAACTGCGACTGCAAGCCCAGCTCGCGCACCAAGGCGTTGATGGTTTCGGCGGCAGACATTTCCATCACCAACGTGTGCCAAAACTCGCCTTCTGGGGTGACCTCGATTTGCGGCACTTCGGTGGTGGGCATTTGCGGTTCAAGCGCAGCGCTGGGCTCGGCTTGCTGGCGCACAGGCATGGCCACCACGGCGGCGTCTGAGTCGTGGTCGTAGCTCGGGCTGTCGCTGCCATCGGGGTCGTAGCTGGGGTCGTCTTCCCAAGGCGCCACTTCGCGTGGTTGCATATTCCGCACGGGCAAGGCTTGCACGTGGGCTGTTGGCTTTGGTTCGGGTTGGCGTTGTACGGCGACTGACTGCGCAGACGGTGCTGTGAATTGAACGGGAGCAACGGCGGCAGGTGATATCGGAGCCACGTGAGATGGTGGCGCTTGAACTGGCGCTGGCGCAGCGCGTTGCGAATTAATTAGAGTTTTTTTTTCAGCCGAGGCCGAAGCGAAACTTGCAGCTTGCGGTTTGAACGCCAGCAAGCGCAGCAGCACCATGGTGAGTGCGGCGTATTCATCAGGGGCCAAACCCAGCTCTTGACGGCCATGCAAACTCAAGCTGTAAAGCAACTGGGTTTCGTCGGGCGGCATCACGCCTGCCAAGCGAGCCATCTCGGCAGCTTCAGGGTCTGAAGCATCGGCGTCGGCCATGTCGGGCACGGCTTGCAACACGGCCATGCGTTGCAAGACCATCGACATATCTTCAAGCGTGGCGGCAGCGCTGAGGCCATTGAGGCGCAAAGCTTCTGAGGTTTCCACCACCGACTTACCGTCACCATAGGCCAAGGCCTCAATCAAGCGGAACACATGCGAACGGTCGGCACTGCCCAACATCTGACGCACAGCAGCTTCTTGCAAATGGCCACCACCGTAGGCAATGGCTTGGTCCGTCAAGCTCAGCGCATCGCGCATCGAGCCACGTGCCGCACGGGACAACAAACGCAGGGCTTGTGGCTCAGAAGCAATGTTTTCTTGGCCCAACACATGGCCCAAGTGCTCCAGCACGGTTTCGGGAGCCATGGGGCGCAAGTTGAACTGCAAACAGCGCGACAGCACGGTGACCGGCACTTTTTGCGGATCAGTCGTGGCAAGCACAAATTTCAAATATTCAGGTGGTTCTTCAAGCGTCTTCAACATCGCGTTGAACGCGGTGTTGGTGAGCATGTGCACCTCGTCAATCATGAAGACTTTGAAGCGGCCTTGCACAGGCTTGTAAACGGCTTGCTCTAGCAAACTTTGCACTTCGTCCACGCCACGGTTGGAAGCCGCGTCCAACTCGGTGTAATCCACAAAGCGGCCTGCATCAATGTCGGTACAGGCTTGGCACACGCCACAAGGGTTGGCGGTGATGCCGCCTGTGCCGTCTACGCCTTGGCAGTTAAGCGACTTGGCCAGCACGCGTGACACGGTGGTTTTACCCACACCACGTGTGCCGGTGAACAAATAGGCATGGTGCAAACGCTGGGTGGTCAGCGCATTGGTGAGCGCTTGCACGACGTGCTCTTGCCCCACCATCTCTGTAAAGGTTTTGGGGCGATATTTGCGGGCGAGCACGAGGTACGACATAAGCGAAGCATTCTATGTGACCTACAATAGACCTCGACGGGCCTCCTCACATGGTGAAGCGGCCAACTGGGTCAGGCGGGGAACCGAGCAGCCCTAACTGTGGAGCCAGTGCTGAGGGTCGGGCCCGTCACCCCTTGATGTAATGGTCTATCAGCAACGCCGCAAACAGCAGCGACAAATGGATGAGCGAAAAACGAAATGTTTTTCGCGCCAACTCATCCGAATAGTGGCGCATCAAGGCCACGGCATACGCGATAAATCCCACGCTCAGCACCAAAGCCACGGCCAAATACAGCCATGAACTCATGCCAATGGCGAATGGCATCAGGCATGCTGCCATCAGCAACAACGTGTACAACAGAATTTGTAAACGTGTGAAGCGGTTGCCATGTGTCACTGGCAACATGGGCAAACCTGATTTGCGATAGTCCTCCACGCGGTACAGCGCCAAGGACCAAAAGTGTGGCGGCGTCCACAGAAAAATAATCAAAAACAAAATCAGGGCTTGAGAACTTACCTCACCCGTGATGGCGGCCCAACCTAAGAGCGGCGGCATCGCGCCAGAGGCACCGCCAATCACAATGTTTTGCGGTGTCATCGGCTTGAGCACCAAGGTGTAAATCACGGCGTACCCAATGAAAGTGGCAAAAGTTAGCCACATGGTCAACGGGTTGACGAACGCATACAGGATGAACGAACCCAGGGCACAAAGCGCGGCAGAAAAACCCAAGGCCTGTGCATCAGACAGCTCGCCACGCGCGGTGGGCCGCCAAGCGGTACGGCGCATTTTGGCGTCCAAGGTTTTCTCAACCAAGCAGTTGAAAGCAGCAGCAGCACCTGCCACCAACCAAATACCCAGACACGCCCACAGGATGCGAATCCATGCATCCACAGTCGGCAAACCGGGGATGGCTAGCACCATGCCAATGAGAGCACAAAACACAATGAGTTGAATCACACGTGGCTTGGTCAGCGCGTGGTACTGGCGAAGAACGTCGGCGGTCATCATGGGTATGTCCTCGCCATCAACGTCCGGGCTTGTCCCACACCACACTGGCCATCAACAGCTTTTGCAGCATGTTCTTGGCGGCATTCGCCTGCTTGCCTTGCATGTCAGCTGGCATGCGCAACATGGCATGACCTTGTGGGTCAATCACAAACAACTGTTGCTTGGCTTCGTCAATAGGCATATCGCCCAACCAGGCTTGCAGCACAGATGCAGAAACTCGCAAAACCGTGGCGTCAGTCAACAGAGGTTGCACCTCAGAGTTGATGGCTCCGTCGTCAGTGACCAGCCAAATGCGGTCCACGCGGTCTTTGTCTTTGTTGAGCATTTCACGCAACTGGCGTTGAATGAACAAGTGCTGCGCACAGCCAGCCGCACAGTCGGCAGAACCGACGTTGACCAACAACCACTGACCTTTGAGTTGTGACAGCGCAATGGCCTGCCCTTGCGCATTAAGCAACGACACCGCTGGCATAGGACGCGCCGGATGAATCAGCTGTCCAAAGTTGGCCTGCCCTGTTGGTTTGATGACGAAGAACACAAAAATCGCCAAAAGCACAGGCAGTGAACAAGCCAAAAACATGGCCAACAACTTGCCATGTCCCGAGGGTGGCAGCGAAGTCAAATGTGGATCAGGCAATGAATGAACGGCCATGCTCAAAGGCGCATCTGTTGCTGTAGATTGGGGTTCAGTCATAAAAATTAAACGTTTGCTTTGCGATAGCTGCTGCGCAGAAAAAAAGCCAACAGCAACACCGCCATCAAGAACCATTGTGCCGCATAGCCCTTGTGCATCGGGGCCTTGTTGGAAAGCTCTGGCCAATCCCTGATCAAACCATCAGACGTATCTGTGGTCATCATCAAAATCACAACCGGTTGGAGAGGATGGTCATGTGCCGCTTGAATTTCTTCTAAGCGAATACGCGTGCGCAGTGCCCCCGTCTCACCTACCGATTCAGACACGAACGCAGGAGCCTTGCCTGAGGGCAACACTGCTCGGCCATGCACCTCCACACGCTCAACAGGCACAGGGACCTCTGGCAATACAGCACGCGAATTGCCCCACCCTATCCAGCCACGATTGACTAGGACACGCACTTGTGTGCCTTCAATTTGCAAGGGCGTGATGACATGTACCCCCGGGCGACCTTGATGTTGTTGGTTATCAAGAAAAAATTGTTGCGCCACATCAAAATAACCACGCACAACCACCGATGTGCCATCCACCTCGCGGGCATCCACCCGTTGCGCGCCAAGCAACAGGGGATTCAATGCCGAGCGCGCATCGCGCAGGGCAACTTGGGTTTCAACATTGACAGCTTTGGACCACTGCCACCACCCCAAACGCAAAAACACAGCCATCAACAAGCAAGTGGCGATGAAAGGAATCCAACGGAATTGAAATTGACGCATGGAAAAAGAAAATGTGCGGATAATTCCACGCATCACATGTCACGGAGATAGGTCATGATTGGCAAACTGCTCGCAGTACTTTTACTGCTGATTATTTTGGGAAGCCTGTTCACGGCTCTTTACCGTCTGACACAAAAGAAAGAAGACAGCGCCACGGTTGTCAAAGCCTTGACCCTGCGAGTGGGCTTATCGATTGGCTTATTTATCGCGCTATTTGCGAACTACTATTTCGGCCTCATCCCCCTGCGAGGATGAAGCCAAGCGTGCTGATTTACAGCCAGTAGACGAAGACGAACAAGATCAACCAGACTACGTCCACAAAGTGCCAGTACCAAGCCACGGCTTCAAAGGCAAAGTGGTTGTGCTCTGAGAAGTGGCCTTTCATGCAACGACCCAAAATGACGGCCAACATGATGGTGCCCAGTGTCACGTGCATGCCGTGAAATCCGGTCAAGATGAAGAAGGTTGCACCGTAAATACCAGCGCCTAAGGTCAAACCGAGTTCGCTGTATGCGTGTATGTATTCGTACGCTTGGAAGCCCAAGAAGATCGCACCCAACAACACGGTCAAGATCAAACCCAAAATCAAATGCGAGCGCTTGTTTTTGATCAAGCCCCAGTGAGCCCAAGTGAGCGTTGCACCCGAAGTCAACAACAACAAGGTGTTGAGTGCAGGAATACCCCATGGCCCCATTGGCGTGAAGGGGTCACCCATGGGGCCACTCGATGGCCAAGCCGCGGTAAAGCCCATGTAGGGATTGAGCGCATCTTCGTAGCTGGCCAACTCTGGCAATGAAATACGGCGTGCGTAATACAACACGCCAAAGAAGCAAGCGAAGAACATCACTTCGGAGAAGATGAACCACACCATGCCCGTGCGGTACGAGCGATCTTCCCAGTGTGTGTAGCTACCGTTCAGGTTTTCATGGATGATTTCACCAAACCAACCAAACAGCACATACACAATCATGGCCGCCCCAATGGGCATAGCCCATGCACCTTCAGGCACCGCATTGACTTTCAAGATCAAGCCTAAGGCCATCAAGAAAATACCCATGGACAAGGTCGTTGAGTAATTACTGGCTGCAGGTACGAAGTAGTGACCTTTAGCGTCGGCTCCAGTGGTATGGCTCATGGTTTCCTCACAATTTCAAATGGCTGTTATTTGTCGACGCATCGGCCTGCGGTTTGATCGCTTCAAAGAAAGTGTATGAAAGCGTCAAAGTATTTAGGCTGGGATCAATGTCGTTGCTGATATAAAAAACGATAGGCAGCGTTCTGACTTCTTTGGCAGCAAACGTTTGCTGATTGAAGCAAAAGCACTCCACTTTTTGAAGATAAGACGCACCGTTGGCGGGCGTGACACTGGGAATAGCCTGCCCCACAAAAGGCTCGCGTGTCACGTTCTCTACCACATAGTGGGTGTAGACCATCTCGCCCGGATGCACCTTCATTGAGAAGTGCTCGGGCTTGAACTCCAAACCTGCACCCGGCATGGCATGGCTCAAAAACTGAACCGTGACCAAGCGAGATGTATCGACCTGCGTGTTGCCAATGGCAGCGACCGCTTGTGCGTTGGTTTTTCCGTTGATGCCCGTCCATTTACAAATGACGTCATACAAGGGGACCATCGCAAAACCCAGCGCAGAAAAGACCAGCGCCACACCTGCCAATTGATAGGCAAGACGCAGGTTTTTTTGCTCAAGGCGCGGTGTGTTCGACATCTTTAGACGGGCCGAAATTTCCAGAGCGTAATCAAGAAGATAACCACAGCAAGCGCCACCAGCTTCAAGGCTAAGCGTGTATTGGCACCGCTTGTCTGCGCATCAGACACAGCATTGTGTGGAGATGTAGATTCAGTGGTCATCGTTCACAAAACCTCAATCAATCTTGGGTTGCACTTCAAAAGTGTGATATGGCGCAGGAGACGGCACAGTCCATTCCAAACCTGTTGCGCCTTCCCAACTGCGGTCTTCTGACTTCTTACCTTCACGAATGCACTTGAGCACGATGTAAATGAAGAGCAAGTGAGACAGTCCCAAGATGAACGCACCAATGGTGGAAAGTTTGTTCCACTCAGCAAACATCAGCGGATAGTCTGGAATGCGACGTGGCATCCCAGAGAGGCCCACCAAAAACTGTGGAATGAACGTGAGGTTGACACCAATCATCACAATCCAGAAATGCAAGCGACCCAGCTTTTCATCCAACATATGGCCAGTCCACTTAGGCAGCCAGTAGTAGATCGCCGCCATCGAACCCATCACCGTGGTGGGATACAAGGCATAGTGGAAATGCGCCACCATGAAATAGGCATTGTGGTACTGAGGATCCGCCGCCGCATCAGCCAACACCAAACCTGTCAAACCGCCCCAACCAAAAAGGATGATGAACCCTAGGGCAAACAACATGGGGGTTTCAAATGTGATGGAACCTCGCCACACCGTGGCAATCCAGCAGAAGAACAACACCGCCAGAGGCAAAGAAATCAACATCGTGCTATACATAAAGTACATCTGCGCATTCACGGACATGCCGCTGGTGAACATATGGTGCGCCCACACGACAAAGGCCAATGCACCAATCGTCCACATGCTGTACACCTGCGCTTTGTAGCCATAGGTTTCTTTGCGTGTGAAAGCGCTCAACACATGAGGAATCGCACCTGTAATAGGTAAGAGCAACACATACACCTCAGGATGCCCCATGAACCAGAAAATGTGTTGCCACAAAACTGGGTCACCACCACCTGCGGCATTGAAGAAATGCGTACCGAAATGACGATCCATCAGCACCATGGTCACACCGCCAGCGAACACGGGCATGATGGAAATCAACAAAATCGCGGTCACCAAAAAGCCATGTGCAAACAACGGCATTTTCATGAATGTCATGCCAGGTGCGCGCATATTCACGATGGTCACGATCACGTTGATTGAGCCCAAGATGGATGAGATACCCAGCATGTGAATCGCGAAGATAGCAAAGTCCATGCCCCAACCGCTTTGCAGCGACAAGGGGGCATACATGGTCCAGCCTGTATCGACAGCACCCGGGCCAATGTTGGCAATGCCCAAGAAGAATGGCAGCGTGAGCATCACAGCCGCTGGCGGCAGAATCCAAAAGCCCCAGTTGTTCAAGCGCGGCAACGCCATATCTGGTGCACCAATCACCATGGGCAACATGTAATTGGCCAAGCCTGTTGCGACTGGCATGGCAAAACCGAACACCATGATCAAACCATGCAAGGTGATCAATTGGTTGAAAAACTCGGGTTGCATCAGTTGCAAGCCAGGCACAAACAACTCAGCGCGGACACCCAAAATCATGGCACCGCCCATCAGCAGCATCGTGATACCAAAAATCAGGTACATGATGCCAATGTCTTTGTGGTTGGTTGTTTGCAACCAATGACGTATGCCACCGTGATGATGATGCGCATCATGTCCTGCATGAGCCAAATCGTGCGTCATATCGTGTGCCATGAACTTTCCTTTGATACTGTTTTATTTTGTAAACGTGTGCGTCATAAGACTTTGATTGAGCCCCTTAGGTACCCGCCTTTTTGCGGCTCTCAATCCACGCTTTGAACTCTTCCTCAGAAACCACATTCACCACCACGGGCATGTAAGCATGTTCCTTACCGCACAGTTCTGAACATTGGCCACGATAGGTTCCAGTTTTTTCGACAGTTGCCCAAAACTCACGCAAGAAGCCGGGCACCGCATCGCGCTTGACGCCAAACGCAGGCACCCACCAACTGTGAATCACGTCATTGGAGGTGGTGATGAAACGCACTTTTTTACCGACAGGCAGCACCAAGGGGTTGTCTACTTCGAGCAAGTAGTTTTCACCTTTGGCTTCTTTGTTGTCAATTTGCTCGCGTGGCGTGGTGAGTCGGCTGGTGTATTTCACGCCTTCTGCCGGAAATTCGTACTGCCACATCCATTGGCTGCCGGTGACCTTGACCACCAACTCAGCATCACTTTTCGAATCTTCGTACATCTTGACTGCGTGATAGGCAGGAATACCAAACACGCCGTAGTCAATGACCAACAACACAGCAAAAGGTGCCAGCACAAACATCCACTGTTTGGTCGAACGTGGGGCCGTAAAACTCGATGCTTTGTGACCTTGCGACTTGCGATGTGCCCAGAATGAATAGAGCATCAAGGCCAAAACACCAAAGAAGATGATCAAGATAATGATCATGAAGAGGTTGTGCACGTGCAATGTTTCACGCGCAATGGGCGTCACAGGTTCTGGAAAGTTCCATGTGTAACCTGCCAACACGCTTTGTGCCATGACTGCTGCAAACGCACCAGCCATCCATTTTTTCAAGCCCCGCATATCTTTTGTCCTTTTGTAAATTCTTTGACTGCCTGTCTGACCAACGGTTCAGAAGCTAAAGGCAGATGAGATGCCTGCTAATCCCGTGACGAACACCATAACCATCGGCATCACAGACCAAGCCATCTCGGTGAGTGTGGATGCGTGGAAATGCTCATCGGCATGTTTATGGTGATGCCAGTGAGATGCCAAGATGGCAGCAAACACGACAACAAATAAGACGACCGAAGCACCTAACAGCCACTCGCGCGCAGCCATGGTGAATTGCAAATCAATCATGCCGCGCCTTGTTAACGAAAACGATTGGGTTGAATGGTTTGCAACGTGGTGGGCAAACTCTCAACATAGCGCGCGATTTCTTTGAGCTCTTTGTCTGAAAACTGCTTCACAACACCGCCCATGATCGGGTTGCTGCGGCCAATTTGCGGTTTGTTTTCAGTTTTATACGCTCGCAACGCAGCGTACACATAGTCTGAATGTTGGCCTGCAATCTTTGGATAGGTAGGCGCAATGGGCTTGCTTAAGCCTTGACCATGACAAGCCACGCAACCGCCCTTTTCAACCAAACTTGCGCCAACACTCACATCAATAGGCTGCGCAGGTTTCTCTGCCGTCAAGCCTGTGGATTCGTAGTACGCGCCAAGGTCAGCCATGTCTTTATCGCTGAGTGACAGCGCCATCGTACCCATGGACGGATGTTTGCGCGCACCCGACTTGTAGTCGTTCAGCGCAGAAACGATATAGCCAGCGCCCTGCCCCGAAAGCATGGGTACACGATAAACCTCGGGAAATCCAGTGTGGTAGCCCCTAATGCCGTGGCATCCCACACACATTGCATTTTTCTGACTACCGGCTTGTGCATCGCCTTGCTGGGCGTGAACGGAGTAAATTGGGCTTAAGCAAATTGCAGCAAGGAAACCAGCCATCCATTTCTTCATCTATTCGCCTTTAGGGTTTGATCTAAATCAATGTAGATTATTAACATTTAGGATGCGCCCAACAGGCAGTAGTTACCACTAGAAAATAAATTCGGAGAATTCAAAGTTGAGCCTCAATCAAAAAAAACTATTAACCTTTGGCATCTTGCTGGCTCTTTGTGTTATCAGCCTTGGGGCCTATGTGCGCCTCTCCGATGCAGGTCTCGGCTGCCCAGATTGGCCTGGGTGCTATGGCAAATTATTAGGCGTCCCAGATAACCACATCGAAGTCAACGCGGCTCAAGTTGCGTTTCCTCACGCCCCTGTAGAAGCGGCCAAAGCATGGAAGGAAATGATCCATCGCTACCTCGCGGGCACTCTTGGTTTGGTCATTGCAGCACTCGCGGTTTCAGCTGTTTGGCCCAAGCGTCAAGCTGCATTGGCACCTCGGATTTTTCTGGTGGGTTTGGTGCTGGTGCAAGCAGCGCTAGGCATGCTCACCGTCACGTGGTTACTCAAGCCTGTCATCGTGACCATGCATCTGCTGGGTGGCATGCTCATCCTTGCCACGCTGGTCGGCATGCGCGCCAATGCTGCGCCCGCGTTGGTGAACACCACCACTTCCACGATGAAACAAGCAGCTTGGGTCGTGACAGCGCTCATCTTGATGCAAATCGCTCTGGGCGGTTGGACCAGTGCCAACTACGCTGCCATGGCATGTGCCGACTATCCTCTTTGCCAAGGTCAGCTCATGCCTGCCGATTTGGATTGGTCACATGCTTTTGCCTTCAACCGTGAGCTTGGTCAAACCAGCGATGGCCAAATGCTCAGCCTGCAAACCCTGACCGCCATTCACTGGACGCACCGCAGTTTCGCTTTACTTGTGTTGGCTGCCTGCGTGACATTTGCACGTCGCCTGAAATATCAGGACGACACAAGACCCATGGGCAATTTACTCTTGGTCGCCGTGGTGGTGCAGGTCTTGCTGGGCATCAGCAATGTTTGGTTGCAATGGCCGTTGTTTTTAGCCGTGTTACACAACACAGGTGCCGCCGCGTTATTAGCCGTGGCCGTCTATACAACCGTGCAACTTCAGCGCGCCAACAGTTAAAAGAACGCTGATGAAAAAATCACTCCAGATTGCGTTGGCATGTTGGTTGGGGGTCGTGTCCATGTCGTCACAGGCCACGGATATGGCAGAACGTATCAAGCCCTGCGAGGCGTGCCACGGCGACCAAGGTCGCGCAGGACCCGATGGTTACTACCCGCGCTTGGCGGGCAAGCCTGCGGGCTATCTGTACAACCAAATGCAAAACTTCTCACATGGCCGACGCCGCTACACGATGATGCGTCGCATGATGGAGCCACTCTCGCCGCCATACCAACAAGAAATGGCTGACTACTTTGCCAACCTGCAAGTCCCCTACTTGCCGCCATCTATCAAAAGAACTGCCCCATCTTCAGCCCAAATGACACGTGGCCAACAACTGGCGTTACAAGGTGACCCTGCCTTAAAAATTCCGGCATGCAACACATGCCATGGCGATCACCTCATGGGGCGTCAACCCAATGTGCCAAGCTTATTAGGCCTCCCCTCGGCCTATCTCGGTGCTCAACTCTCGGCGTGGTCTTTGGGTGAGCGAACCACCGTGGCACCTGACTGCATGGGCACGATTGCCAAACGTCTTTCCGCTGACGATGCGGCTGCCGTGACGGCTTGGCTTGCGGCGCAAGAAGTTCCCCAGAAAAATGCATCAAATGCACCCACTCGACTTGCCACAGAGTTGCGCTGCGGCAGTGCCCCCCAGCTTCACGGAGCACCCCAATGAAGTGGCGTACCTCAGCTTGCAAACGTATCGCATCAGTCACCATCTTTTTTTTATTAGTACTCTGCACATGGGTGGCTTGGGACAATTGGTGGCGTTTTCTTCACACATCTGAGCTTTCAACCTCACAAGCCAGTGATCCCCCAGCACTGGAGGTCTTAGCACGCGGCGAATACCTCACTCGCATTGGCGGTTGCACGGCTTGTCACACGGCCAAAGGCGGAGAACCTTTGGCGGGTGGACGACGCATTGACACGCCATTTGGTGCCGTGTTCAGCAGCAACCTCACTTCATCCCAAACACATGGCCTAGGCCAATGGACTGAGGCCGACTTTGAGAACGCTTTGCATTGGGGACGCTCGCGCGATGGCCGCTTGTTGCTGCCAGTGTTCCCCTACAACCACACCAGTGTGTTCACGCGCGACGATGTCCGTGCTATTTTTTCTTGGCTACAAACCATCAGACCTATTGAACAAGCACAAGCCCCGCATCGCCTCATTTGGCCACTGGGCACACAGCCTGTGATTGCAGTGTGGCGCTCACTGTTCTTTACCCCCACTCCGTTTAAAACCAATGACAGCGAATCAGCAACATGGAATCGAGGTGCTTACTTGGTACAAAGCGCAGGCCACTGCGCGGCGTGCCACGGTCAACGCAATGTCCTAGGCAGCTTTCCCGCCGTTGATGATTTGTCCGGGGGATTTTTGTCACCTCAAATGTGGTTTGCACCTAACTTGTTGGATGCATCACAAACCACCATGGCAAATAGCAGCCTAGACGACATTGCCAACCTGCTGCGCATCGGGCAAAACCGCTCTGCCCAGGCCAGCGGACCCATGGCTGAGTTTGTGCAACACACGGGGCAATACTTATCGCCAACCGATGCGCTGGCCATCGCGACTTACCTGACTTCTAGGATTCAGGCGGCAACACCTAGCAAGAAGTCAAACGCAACCGTGCTTGCAGCATCCAGCCCCTCCGCTGAAACGCTTTATGCAAACCACTGCGCCACATGCCACGGCAAAAGCGGCGAAGGCCAAACCAACGTCTACCCAACACTCGCGGGCAATCCAGCCGTTGTGCTGGCCTCACCCGAGAATTTGATTCAAATGGTGCTGTATGGCGGCTATGGCCCCAGCACTGCAGGCAGACCTCGCCCGTATGGCATGCCGCCTTATTTATTCACACTGAACAATCAACAAATCGCTGATGTGCTCAACCACATTCGCAGCCAATGGGGAAACCAAGCCCCAACCGTGAGCCCAATGCAGGTAGACCGTGTACGAGCCGCCACCTATTGAAAAATAATTCGCCCAAGCACTCAAGAACCCTCAAGTCATGCCGATCAAGCTTTGATGGCCGAAGAAACGACACAAGCAACCCAAGACTCCGTGAGCACTGCCGGTGTGCCCGAAGGCGCTGCTGCACCCGTTATCGCCCCCGCACAGGCCAGCGAGGCGCCTGCTGTGACGGGTGATGATCCAGCCAATGCCGCACTAAGCACAGCTGCGACAACGAGCCTCCCTCCACCCGAAACGCCTCAAGAGCCCGACGCGATTCAGCCTTTCATCGACAAGGCATGCAAAACCATTCAGCACGAAGTGGACGACAAAGATTTGGGTAAATTTTTGCGCGCCCACATCAAGACCTTCCACGAAGAATGGGACGCGTGGTCTGACTCCGCCAAAGACGCCTACATCCACATGATGACGGCGCAGTTCGTGCAACGCAAAGCCGCCACCACGCAAATCATGATGGGGCAAGAGTTCAAACTACCTGTGCCTTCGGCGCAAGCCACTTTGTTTGAATCCCTCAAGCAATCACAGAACAAGCCCCAAAAATGCACGCCTGTGTTGTTAATGCCGCCTAACTTGCGGCCTACTTATTCCCTGAAGACGTAGTTTTAGCCGCTAGGTAATCAGCCAAACTGGCGTTGCTCAAGCGCACGCCACTGTGAGCGCTGTCTTGGGCCACCGCACCACGAATTTGTTTGATCAACAAGCCCTTCACATCGCCCTGCATGGCTTGCGTGCGCAATTCCACATAACGCACCTGAGCCTTGGCTTTGTCCATCTTCGATTCCGACATGGCTTGCAGCCACAAGCCATCATCGCGCTTGCCCGCCTCTAGTTCGCGCAACACCAAGGCCCGAACCATATTGGAAGATGACTGAGACATACAGAGGCTCCGAAAAAACAAAGGGTGCATCAATTCTGCCAGTTGAAGTAGTAAATTCACTGCATCCACGCACACGAGACACCACCATGCCCGAACTGTTTGGCTCTGATGCCTACGCCCCCAAAGAAATTGCACTCAAAGTAGAAACCGTGGGCGTAGCCAAAGCGCACATGGCCACCCTGCCCTTGGTCATGCTGGGGTTACTCGCGGGTGCCTTCATTGGTTTGGGCGGCATGCTCTTTGTCATCGTCAAATCTGATGCGAACCTAAGCTTTGCCATCAGTCAACTTCTGGGCGGCTTTGTGTTTTGCCTCGGCCTGATCCTGGTGGTGATTGCGGGTGCTGAGCTGTTCACGGGCAACAACTTGCTGGCCATAGCTTGGGCCGATGGGCAAATTACCACGCGTGAGGTGCTACGCAACTGGCTGTGGGTATGCGCAGCCAATTTTGTGGGCGCCACGGGCTTGGCACTGTTGGTGTATCTGAGCGGTCACACGCACGCCAATGGCGGCGCGATTGGCGCCACCGTATTGAAGATTGCACTCAACAAACAAAACCTGCCTTGGCACGAAGCATTTTTCAAAGGCGTGCTGTGCAACAGCTTGGTGTGCCTGGCAGTATGGATGGCCATGGCGGGCCGCAGCGTGATGGACAAGGTGATGGCCATCGTCTTCCCCATCACCGCCTTTGTGGCCGCGGGGTTTGAACACAGCATTGCCAACATGTATTTCATGCAGCTTGCACTCATCATTCAGTACTTTGAGCCAGTTACTGCAGGCAGCGCCCTCAGCGTGTCTGGCATGTTTGGCAACTTGGTGCCCGTGATTTTGGGCAACCTTGTAGGGGGCAGCGTGTTTGTGGGCTTGGTCTACCACCTCATCTACCGCGTGGCAGCTGCCGCGCAGCCAGCGACTCAGCAGCTGATTGAAAAGAATTAAACGTCAGTGGCGGCGTTCATCGCCTCCACCATGCCTTGCAGCAGAGTTTCAGCCTCGTGCGCACCCGACAAACCCACTTGGCGGTTGAAGATGAAAAACGGCACCCCCGTGATGCCCATTTCACGCGCGGCTTTGTCACTGTCAATGGTTTGGCTGTGCAACGCCGAGTTTTGCAAATGCGCCTCAGCCACCGCGCGGTCCATGCCTGCAGACTCGGCAACGTCAATCAACACCGAAGCGTCCGTCAAATCACGGCCTTCTAGGAAATAAGCCTTGAAAAAAGCCTCCACCATCGCGTCTTGTTGCAGACCCGGCTCAGACACCGCAATCAAACTGTGAGCCACCACGGTGTTGGGTTGGCGGCTGATTTTGTCGAAGGCAAACGCAATGCCCACCTCTTTGCCCACGCCCGCAACTCTGTCGTAGATGGCAGTGGCTTCATCGCCAAATTTGTTGTTCACATAGTCGGCTCGGGCAATGCCCTCAGGCGCCATGTCGGGGTTGAGCTGAAAGGTGTGCCAGCGCACTTCTGGGTCCACCTCGGGGTGCTGAACGGCCAAAAGCGCCAAAGCACGCTCTAAGCGGCGCTTGCCTACATAGCACCAAGGACAGACAACATCGGAGACAACATCAATGGTGAGCGTTTGCATGGGGGTACTTGGTTTCTGCCACAATGCCCCAACTGTAGCTCTATCGCCAATTGAAAGAGGAAATAAAACCATGGCCAGCGATTTGATCAAACACATCACCGACTCCAGCTTTGAAGCAGACGTTCTGCAAGCTGACAAACCCGTGTTGGTGGACTATTGGGCCGAATGGTGCGGTCCTTGCAAAATGATTGCCCCCATCTTGGACGAAGTGGCCGTTGCCTTTGAGGGCAAACTGCAAATCGCCAAAATGAACGTGGACGAAAACCGCGACATCCCAGGCAAATTGGGCATCCGTGGCATCCCCACGTTGATGGTGTTCAAAGGCGGCCAATTGGCAGCCACAAAAGTCGGCGCCATGAGCAAAGCCCAGTTGACTGACTTCATCAACCAGCAATTGGCCTAATTCACCGCCAAACGCCTAGATCCAGAAAGCCCGCAGATTGTTCAATCTGCGGGCTTTTTTCCTGCCATAATCGGTTTCGAATTCACCTTGCAGCCCATGAGGCTACTCGGCTCCCCATCAGGGCTTGAATTCCGGTCCAGAGGTATTTCTCTCCTCACTCAGACCTCCCCACCCCAATTTTTTAACGAACTCCCTACTGGAGTCCCAAGATGCATCTGAACGAACTCAAGGCACTGCACGTGTCTGAAGTGCTGAAACAAGCCGAAGAACTCGAAATCGAAAACACAGGCCGCATGCGCAAGCAAGAGCTGATGTTTGCCATCATCAAAAAGCGCGCCAAAGCGGGCGAACAAGTGTTTGCCGATGGCGTGCTCGAAATCTTGCCCGACGGCTTTGGCTTCTTGCGTAGCCCCGACACCAGCTACACCGCTTCGACAGACGACATCTACATCAGCCCCAGCCAAGTGCGCCGCTTTAACCTGCACACAGGCGACATGATTGAAGGCGAAGTGCGCATCCCCAAAGACGGCGAGCGCTACTTTGCACTGACCAAGCTCGACAAAGTCAACGACGACCTGCCTGAGAACAACAAGCACAAGGTCATGTTCGAAAACTTGACCCCTTTGTTCCCACGCGAACAGATGAAGCTTGAGCGCGAAATCAAAGGCGAAGAAAACATTACTGGCCGCATCATCGACATCATTGCGCCCATCGGCAAAGGCCAACGCGCCTTGGTCGTGGCACCGCCCAAGAGCGGTAAGACCGTGATGATGCAGCACATCGCCCACGCCATCTCGGCCAACTACCCCGATGCCCACATGATGGTGTTGCTGGTGGACGAGCGCCCTGAAGAAGTGACAGAAATGCAGCGCTCGGTCAAAGCCGAAGTGATTGCCTCCACCTTTGACGAACCCGCCGCTCGCCACGTGCACGTGGCCGAAATGGTGATTGAACGCGCCAAGCGTTTGGTGGAACTGAAAAAAGATGTGGTCATCTTGCTCGACTCCATCACCCGCCTCGCCCGCGCTTACAACAACGTGGTGCCCTCATCGGGCAAAGTGTTGTCAGGTGGCGTGGACTCCAATGCCTTGCAACGCCCCAAGCGCTTCTTTGGTGCAGCCCGCAAAGTGGAAGAAGGCGGCTCACTCACCATCATTGCCACGGCCTTGGTTGACACCGGCAGCCGCATGGACGAGGTGATCTTTGAAGAATTCAAAGGCACGGGTAACTGCGAAATTCACCTCGACCGCCGCTTGTACGAAAAGCGCGTGTTCCCAGCGATTCAACTCAACCGCAGTGGTACACGTCGCGAAGAGTTGTTGCTACCACCCGAGATCTTGTCAAAGACCCGCATCCTGCGTCAGTTCATGTACAACATGGACGAAATCGAATCCATGGAAATGGTTTTGAAGAGCATGAAAGCCACCAAGTCCAACGTCGAGTTCTTCGACATGATGCGCCGCGGCGGTTAATCCGCTTTCGCTAAAAGACAAAGGGCGTATGCGGTTTTCGCATACGCCCTTTTATGCTTTCAACGCATTTACTCTGACGAGGCTACATGTTTTTTATTGTGATTTCTAACTAACCGCCCCTCTTTCATCAATAAGCCAATTACGCTGTAACTCAAATAGTCTTTAGAGCCACCGCCGTAATCAGATTGCAGACCTAAGTATTTCGCAGCATCAGAGTTCGTAATACCTGCTGGATTTGCTTTAGCTAACTCCATCACTGCAGATTTCATAAGCTCCAACGCCATCTGCGACTTTTCGTAACAACCGTCAGGGATGTTCACCTTGATTTGGCGATTGATTGTTTCCGGATTAGGGCGAACCTTATTGGTAAGTAATCCTCCGTGTGAGCGAATACCAAATGCAGAAATCAACTCAGCTTCAATTTTTAATGACTGATGCTCAGTCAAGTTATCAGCAATGATGGTGTGCAAAACACCAAAGCCAGCATCTCGAATTTCTTTAATCAGTAGTCCTTTTTCAGAATCATCCACATTGGCTTGATGCTCCCACGCACGATTACCTTCGATTGAGGGATAGAGTGGGTGTGTGCATGCAAAGCAAGGGCTATACGCCCGTTGGTGATCTCCAATTTCTCGGCAGTTGTGATGTAACGTGTCTCTATCCATGATGATGTCGTACTTGACGAGTGACATAGAAAACAAAGCCAGCTACGAAGCGAAGAGTGTGAGCGTGAGCGTGGGTACAGGCGCGGGCAGTGGCCTGTCTATTCCCGGTACGGGCCTGAGCGCCAATCTCAGCGGCGCAGGCATGGGCAAAGACAGCGGCAGCACAACCTCAACAACCACTGCAGGCATCTGCGGCATAGCGGGTGATATGAATCCAATGGTGATGTGTGACTGCACAAACTCCGTCTTGAAATAGGTATGACTGCAGGTAATTCGGCATTGAATTATTTTTAAATCAAAGGCTTACATTGAGGTAATCAAGCAGCTTAAGAACAGCCAAAAACAGCCGGAAGAGAATAGTGCCCAATGTGTATTGGTTAAATCTATCGATAAAGATAAACCATACCAGTCAACAGGGCGGCTGGTAAATGGAACAAGTCGCTATGTGATGCTGTATCACAAATCCACGGGTATCACAGAGCGAATTCCTTTGGGGGGAATGATTGTTAGCATTTCGAGTGTTGACGATTAAAAACTTGCATAGTGCATTTTTTACTCAAGTTTTCAGCAGGTCCGCCGATACCCTAGGCAAGTCAGTTTTATCTTTGATACCCACCATGCGTTCACGCCATTTTTCTGTTGTTGCTTTCGTGTTGACCAGCCTTCTGGCTTGGGCTGCGCCTGCTTCGGCCGAGTGGAGCGAGCTGGTGAAGGAAGACGAAGCCACCTACTACTTTGACAAAGAAGCGGTCATGCCCGTCCACGTGTCCCGTTACGCATGGGTGCTGACCGATTTGCCCAAGGGCGACAAAACCCCCACGGGCGAAAACTACAAGTCGATGATGTTGCGCGTGCGTATGTATTGCAAGAACGACACCGTGGTGCGCCTGTCTGTAAGCTACTTTGACAAGCAAATGGGCAAGGGCAAAGAGGTTGCCTCGGACGATGTGCACGAATGGCGCCCACGTGAATACCCAATTCGCCCCAACACTTACCTTGCAGCTTTGAAGAAAGAAGTCTGCGGATCTAAGGCTGCTGCGGGCTAAACCCAACTCACCCCTTGGATATAGAAGCCCCTGCCGAACGGTTGGGGCTTTTTAACTTGTGAGTGGGCATCGCCCCGCTGCCGCAGCGTTGGGCTGAACATGCGGCCATGTTTTCTGTCATCACACCATTTGCCTTGGGCTGGATTGCGGGCACTGCTTTGCAGTTGCAGCAGGTGCAGTTGTGGGCGGGTGAGGTGTATTGGGGTTTGGGCGTTGCGGCTCTTTTGCTGGCGTATGTCGTAACGCTGCGTGTGTCGGTTGGCGCTTGGTTGCAAGCTGCTGTTTGGTTGGCATTGGTTGGTATGTTGGCTTTTGCGCAAGCGGGTGCACGGGCCAGCCACTATGCACAAACCGCTTTGAACCCAGCACTCGAAGCCCGCACTTTGCACGTGGTGGGCATCGTGGCCAACTTGCCGCAGCGCATGGAAGACAGTGCGCGGTTTCGGTTCGAGGTGGAGTCAGCTAGCGACACCGATGGTGCGCTGGTGCAGCTGCCGCCTCAGTTGTTGTTCGGTTGGTATGGCAGCCGATTGAATGGCAGCGATGACAAAGTGCAATCACCGCCTGCAGACTTGCGCCCAGGCGATCGCTGGCAATTCGCGGTACGCCTCAAAGCGCCGCATGGTCACATCAACCCACACGGGTTTGATTACGAGCTATGGCTGTGGGAGCAGGGCTTGCAAGCCACGGGCTATGTGCGCAACGGCACCAAAGACGCGCCGCCGCAATGGCTAGGCCGCACTTGGGCTCATCCTGTGGAGCGGTTGCGTCAGCGCGTGCGCAGCGCCATCGACGCGCGCGTGGTCGACCGTGCAACGGCAGGCATTGTGGCGGCCTTGTTGGTGGGGGACCAAGCGGCGATTGAGCGCGTGGACTGGGATGTGTTTCGTGCCACCGGTGTGGCACACCTCATGGCGATTTCGGGTTTGCACATCACCGGCTTGGCGTGGCTGGCCGCTGTGTGTATGGGCTGGTTGTGGCGGCGCAGTGATGTGTGGTCGCCTCGCAAACCTTGGAGCTTGTGGCTGCCAGCACCCATCGCCGCAAGCGCGTGTGCCGCATGTGTGGCGTTGGCGTATGCGGTGTTCACCGGCTGGGGCGTGCCCGCGCAGCGCACGGTGTGGATGCTGGGCGTGGTCACGCTGCTGCGTGTGTATGGCTTGCGTTGGCCTTGGGTGCAGGTGTGGTTGAGCGTGTGTGCGGTGGTGTTGGCGCTGGACCCGTGGGCGCTGATGCAAGCAGGTTTTTGGCTGAGCTTTGTAGCAGTGGGTGTGTTGTTTGCCTCGGGTTCGCATACGCCTGCCAACACAGTGTGGGCCGCTGCCCAACGCATGTGGCGCGAGCAGTGGCTGATGAGTGTGTGCTTGGCGCCGCTGACCTTGCTGCTGTTTCACCAAGTGTCTGTGGTGGGTTTGTTCGCCAACTTGTTGGCTGTGCCGTGGGTGACCTTGGTGGTGACGCCGCTGTGTTTGTTGGGGCTAGTGTTGCCATTCGCATGGAGCGTGGCGGCTGAGGCTTTGCATGGGTTGGTTTGGGGGCTCAAAGCGTGTGCGGGTGCGTCGTGGGCGCAATGGTCGGCGCCCGCTGCGCCTTTGTGGGCAGGGGCTGCCGCGTTGGTGGGCATGGGGTTGTGGGCCATGCGCTTGCCCATGTGGCTGCGTTACTTTGGCGTGGCCTTGGTGCTGCCTGTGCTCAGCTGGCAAACACCGCGCCCCGCGCATGGCACGTTTGAATTGGTCGCGGCTGATATGGGGCAGGGCCATGCGGTGTTGGTGCGCACGGCCAAGCACAGCTTGCTGTACGACACAGGGCCGCGTTATTCGGCCGAGACCGATGCGGGCCAACGTGTGCTGGTGCCACTGCTGCGTGCGTGGGGTGAGCGGCTAGATCGCATCGTCATCAGCCACCAAGACAGCGACCACAGCGGTGGCGCACCTGCGGTGATGGCCATGCAGCTGCAAGCGGACGTGTTGACGTCGATTGCGCTAGAGCATCCGCTTCAAGAGTTGGGTGCTATGCAGCGTTGCGAACGCGGGCAGTCGTGGACGTGGGATGGCGTGCGGTTTGAGGTGTTGCATCCAAGTGCGAGTGACTATGCGCGCAAGCTCAAACCCAATGCCTTGAGTTGTGTGTTGCGCGTGAGCGCGCACAACACATCGGCATTGCTCGTGGGCGATATCGAAGCCGCACAAGAGGAAGACCTGCTGCAAAGCGGACAAGCGCTGCAAGCCGATTGGTTGCTGGTGCCGCATCACGGCAGCGCCACATCGTCCACGCAAGCTTTTCTAGATGCGGTGCAGCCCAGCGTCGCCATCGTGCAAGCGGGCTACCGCAACCGCTTTGGCCACCCTAGGCCTGATGTGCTGCGGCGTTACAACGATTTAGGGGTGCTCGTGGTGCAAACACCCCGTTGTGGTGCATCGACATGGCGCAGTGAGCAACCCAAGTTGGTGCAATGTGAGCGAAATCAAAGACAACGCTATTGGCAACACCTATTCTGAGGGCTGGCATCCAACTTGCGTAAGAGGTGCTAGGAGTTCCCAAGATGCACAAGTTTGATGAAATGTATGCCCAGCTGCCGTTTATCGACAGCGCGGTGCGCCCCCACTACCGGAACTACTTGGATTGGCTCAAACGCCAAGACCCACAGACCATGCGCGACAGGCGCGAGGAGGCCGAGATGATTTTTCGTCGCGTCGGCATCACCTTCGCGGTATACGGCGACAAGGATGAAGACGGCGCAGGCACCGAGCGCCTGATTCCGTTTGATTTGATTCCCCGCATCATTCCTGCCCACGAGTGGACCAGCATGCAAAAGGGCTTGGTGCAACGCGTGAATGCGTTGAACATGTTCATCCACGACGTGTACCACGAGCAAAACATTCTCAAAGCGGGTCTGATTCCGAGCGAACAGATTTTGAACAACGCACAGTACCGCCCCGAGATGCATGGTGTGGATGTGCCGCACAAGGTGTATTCCCAAATCAGCGGCATCGACATCGTGCGTGCGCCTGATGCCCAAGGCAACGGCGAGTACTACGTGCTCGAAGACAACTTGCGTGTGCCCAGCGGCGTGAGCTACATGCTGGAAGACCGCAAGATGATGATGCGACTCTTCCCCGAGTTGTTCAGCCAACACCGTGTGGCCCCCGTGGCGCATTACCCCGACTTGCTGCTAGAAACTTTGCGGGCCAGCAGCCCATCGACCACCGACAACCCCACTGTGGTGGTGCTAACCCCCGGCATGTACAACAGCGCCTACTTTGAGCATGCCTTCTTGGCGCAACAAATGGGTGTCGAGTTGGTCGAAGGCCAAGACCTGTTTGTGAAAGACAACTTTGTCTACATGCGCACCACACGCGGGCCCAAACGCGTGGACGTGATTTACCGCCGTGTGGACGATGACTTCTTAGACCCCAGTGTGTTCCGCGCCACATCGACGCTGGGCTGCGCCGGTTTGATGGAGGTTTACAAAGCAGGCCATGTGAACATTTGCAATGCGGTGGGCACCGGCATTGCCGATGACAAATCCATCTACCCCTATGTGCCGCAAATGATTGAGTTCTATTTGGGTGAGAAGCCCATCCTCAACAACGTGCCCACTTTCCAATGCCGCAAGAAAGACGACTTGGCCTACACGTTGGCCAACTTAGACAAGCTGGTGGTCAAAGAAGTGCACGGTGCAGGCGGCTATGGCATGTTGGTTGGGCCTGCATCCACCAAGGCTGAGATTGAAGAGTTCCGTCAAGTGTTGCTGGCCAAGCCCGATGGCTATATCTCGCAACCGACGCTGAGCTTGTCGAGCTGCCCCACGTATGTGGAAAGTGGCATCGCGCCGCGCCACATCGATTTGCGCCCCTTCGTGTTGAGCGGCAAGACCGTACAAATGGTGCCCGGCGGCCTGACCCGCGTGGCGCTGAAAGAAGGCTCTCTGGTGGTGAACTCCTCCCAAGGCGGCGGCACCAAAGACACATGGATTCTTGAGGTTTAACAATGCTGAGCCGTACCGCTGACCACCTGTTTTGGATGTCCCGCTATACCGAGCGGGCCGAGAACACCGCACGCCTGTTGGACGTGAATTACCAAACCTCTTTGCTGCCGCAATCTGCCGAAGTGGCGCTGTTGGGTTGGGAAGGCTTGCTGTCCATCAGCGAGTTGTTGCCGGCTTATCAAGCGCGTCATGGCGACATCACGCCACAGCGCGTGATGGAATTCATGGTGAAGGATGAGAGCAACCCATCGTCCATCATCTCGTGCCTGCGCGCTGCGCGTGAGAACGCGCGTGCCGTGCGCGGCAGCTTGACCACCGAAGTGTGGGAAACGCAAAACCAAACTTGGCTGGAGTTGAATCGCATCTTGAAAAGCGGTTTGCTCGAGAACGACCCCGGTGAATTTTTTGAATGGGTCAAGTTCCGCTCGCACCTCTCACGCGGTGTGACCGTGGGCACGATGTTGATGGACGAAGCCTTGCACTTCATGCGCTTGGGCACTTTCCTTGAGCGTGCCGACAACACCGCGCGTTTGGTGGATGTGAAGTTCCACGCCGTGCATGGCGACTTGTTTGCCGATGGCACAGAGAAAACCGAGCAGCACGACTTCTACCACTGGAGCGCAATTTTGCGCAGCGTGTCGGGCTTTGAGATTTACCGCAAGGTCTATCGCGATGTGATTCACCCCGAGCGTGTGGCAGAGTTACTGATCTTGCGCGCCGACATGCCACGTTCGCTGCATGCGTGTTTGAACGAAGTGGTCAGCAACATCTCTATGGTGTCGGATGACCGCTCGTTAGAAAGCTATCGTCGCGCGGGCAAGTTGTGCGCCGAAATGGAATTCAGCCGCATTGAAGAAATCTTGGCCAACGGTCTGCACGCCTATCTCACGCAGTTCTTAGACCGCGTGAATGAAATTGGTGCGAGCATCAGTCGGGAGTTTTTGGTCCCGAATTGATGTGCTGAGTTTTCGTCTCCTAAGTTTTATATGCCCCACTGGCTTGCCGGGCGGGGATTTTTCTTTGCTACTATTTGTTGAATAAATTAATACGTTCGCATCCAATGGCACAGAATCCTTTTTACGTTTATGCCCTCAAAGATCCCAGACAGAAACCCTCAAAACCTTTTTACATAGGCAAAGGAACTGGTACCGTCTAAATCACCGGGTTGGACTTTGACGTAGAGCTGAGGGACGAGCACCTTTTGGCGAGAGCCATCGGACAAGGTGACGGTTTGCTCTACCAACCACACGATGTCACTGGTGAGTTGGGCAATTTGCTGTGCTGTCAAGGCAATGCCCGGGCGCAGGTTGTATTTCTGACCAAACGTGATGGCACTGGTCATCAACGCTTTGTATTCTTGTTCATCACTGGTGTAGTCAGCTAAGAAGCGCCTACCAGTGAGTTGAGCCACTTGCTCACGAATGAGTTTTTGTTCGTAGAAACCGTCACCTAGGCGTTTTTGAGTGACCGTGGGATCGAGGCTCAAGCTCTGGGTCATGAAGTCACTGCCTAACCAAACTTTGTTGTTGGTGAAGCGTGTATCGGTTTCTACCAAGTAGGTCGAGGTGGCCGAGGGGTTGGTTTTATACAGGCTGCTGGCGGGTAGTGAGGTTGGAGACACCGCACCATTGCGTGCGTTGGATGTTCCCGCGCCACTGGTGTTGCCAGTGACCGTGGCTTGGATTCGCACGCCTACTTGCGTACCGCTGCCCGTGGGGGCTGTGTTTTGCAGGTACTGCGTGGGGGTCAGAGTGAGGGTCTGAATCACCACGGCAGGGTTGTAGCCCGCGCTGCTACTGCCTGTGCTGTCAGTGCCTTTTTGGCGATTGCGCCAATACGACGTCACGCTCCCCACATCCGTGATGGTGCGCTCGCCCATCACCTCGGTGTTGTTCAGCGTGGCCAAGGTAGCGGTCAGGGTCCCCCCCGCGATGATGCGACTCTTGTCGTTGGTCAGCGTACCCCCGCTCAAGTTCATCGCCCGACCTGAGAGTATTTGCCCCGGGTCGGCGTGGTCCACGCGCGTCTCGGTGGTCGTGCGTGTGTAGTTGTAAGCAGACCAGTTCTCATAGCTACCCTCGGGCGTGGCCAGATAGTCAGATTCGTCGTTGTAGATGCGCACCCCAGGTGTGCCCGGCGTGTAGCGGGTGAGTGCGTTGTCGTAGCTAACGGTCACGCTGCCTTGGTATCGACCAGTGGCTTTAGTGCCGCTGTCATCGACATTGACAGAAAGCCTGAAGGGAAAAGGCTGGCTGTACGAAACCACCAAATCACTGTCGCCCAACTGAGCACTGTCACCTTGTGCAGGCTCGATTTGAATGTCGGCTTCAGCCGTGGGGACGCGCTTGAGGTTTTCTAAGGCTTGCTCAATGTCACGCAAGTTGAGGATGTCGCCCGCTTGCATGGGCAGGGCATTCCTCAGATTAGCGCGAGGGTCTACCGGCTCGGCCAGTCGAATGGCACGTATGCGCCCCGGAATGAGGGTTAGCGCCAAAGTGCCTTGGCTCATGTCTTGTTGCGTGGCAAGAACCCGTGAGGTGACAAACCCGCGATCTACCAAAACTTTCTGAGTTCGCTCAATCAGCCAAGCTACACCTTGTGCGCCGACGCACTGCCCGATAAAGACTGGTGCATCGGGTGCAGTAAGTTGCTCAAGCACCCAATCGAATTCAGGAAGTGGTGCACCCGTGCCGCTTTGAAGTCGAAGATGCTCAATCAAAAAGCAAGGTGTTTCGATTAGCAGTGTTTGCGAAGTCGCTTTGTCTGGGGCGGTAAGCCTTACATCTGTCGTGCGCTCTAGTTGTTGACGTTGTTGCTGCTCTTGTTGTTGCTGCCTCTGCAACTCTTGCTGGTTACGAATGCCAATGTCGCGTTCCTGTGAAGGGCTGATCTGGGCAAAAACATTGATGGACAAGCACAATCCTGTCACCAGACCAGCGGCCTGTTGTCTAAGTCTGAGCGCGTCGGTCAGCCGAAAATGATGCAACATGAAATATTTACATTTTTAAAACTCCTCAATATTAATTATTTGGTATTTACTTTTTGTAGGAGAAATTCTTTTTCACTTAAAAAGTAAAAAAGAAAAAGTACCACCACATGGCGTTTTCAAAATACAAAACTAAAAAGCTCCGTGCACCGCATTGGCGCACCCGCCTTGGCGCGTGTCTTGCTAGACAAAGGACATGTCTATCCATGCCGCACTCCACCACGTCACCCACTACAGCTACGACCGCTTGGTTGAGTTAGGCCCGCAGGTCATTCGCCTGCGCCCTGCCCCCCACTGCCGCAGCAACGTGATTTCGTACTCGCTCAAAGTCGAGCCCGCGCATTTCATCAACTGGCAGCAAGACCCCTTCTCTAACTACCAAGCCCGCTTGGTATTTCCCGAAAAAACGCGCGAATTCAAGGTCACGGTCGACTTGGTGGTGGAGATGGCGGTGTACAACCCGTTCGACTTCTTCCTCGAGCCGCACGCCGAAAAGTTCCCCTTCGCCTATGGCGTGGCCTCTGCCTTAGAGCTGGCCCCCTACTTGGTGACCAACCGCTTCACGCCCAATTTCAAACATTACTTCAAAGGCATCGACTTCAAAGCCCTGAAGCGCGACCCCATCCGCACCATCGACTTTCTGGTGGACATCAACCGCAAGCTGCATGAAGACATTGCGTACACCATCCGCATGGAGCCCGGCGTGCAAACGCCCGAAGAAACGCTCACCCTGCGCAGCGGCTCATGCCGCGACAGCGCATGGCTGCTGGTCAACCTGTTGCGCCACTGCGGCTTGGCCGCACGCTTTGCCTCGGGCTATTTGATTCAGCTCGCCCCCGATGTGAAGTCGCTCGACGGCCCCAGCGGCACCGAGGTGGACTTCACCGACTTGCACGCTTGGTGCGAGGTGTATCTGCCCGGCGCAGGCTGGATTGGTCTTGACCCCACATCGGGCTTGCTAGCCGGAGAAGGCCACATTCCGCTGGCGTGCACACCTCAACCATCGAGCGCCGCCCCCATTGAAGGCTTGGTGGACGAAGCCGAGGTGGAATTTGGGCATGAGATGAAAGTCACCCGCGTGCTCGAATCGCCACGCGTGACCAAGCCCTACACCGAAGACGAATGGATGGAAGTGCTGGCCTTGGGCGACGAGGTGGACCGCCGGCTGACGGAAGGCGATGTGCGATTGACCATGGGCGGTGAACCCACCTTCGTCACCGTGCACGACCGTGACGCACCAGAATGGAACACCGATGCACTGGGCCCGACCAAACGCGGCTTTGCCACCGAATTGGTGCACAAGCTGCGTGCCGAATATGGCGATGGTGGCTTCTTGCATTTCGGCCAAGGTAAGTGGTATCCGGGCGAACAGTTGCCGCGTTGGGCGTTGGGCATTTACTGGCGCACCGATGGTCATCCTTGCTGGCACAACCCCGACTTGTTTGCCGACGAACGCGTGCCCAGCAACTACACCACCGAAGACGCACAACGCTTCACCCAAACCCTCGCACACAAGCTGGGGCTGGACGACCAATACATCACCCCCGGCTATGAAGACACGTGGTACTACCTGTGGCGCGAGCGCCGCTTGCCCGTGAACGTGGACCCGTTTGATGCCAAGCTCGACGACGAGATGGAACGCGTGCGCTTGCGCCGCGTGTTCAGCCAAGGCCTAGACAAAACCGTGGGCTATGTGTTGCCTCTCAAAGCTGGCGAAGTGGCAGGCGGCCCGCGCTGGAGCACCGGCCCTTGGTTCTTGCGCGACGAACGCATGCACCTCGTGCCCGGCGACTCACCCATGGGCCTGCGCTTGCCACTCGACTCGCTGCCGTGGGTCAGCCAAGCAGACTACCCCTACGCGATTGAGCAAGACCACTTTGCCGAACGCAAACCTCTGCCCCACGCGGCAGCCTTGCGTGCGCAGTACTCGCACCATGCACGCCACACCCATTACGACCACCACATCAACACGCACGCGGCGGGCGGCGGCTTAGCCCAAGGCGGCACGGTAGGTCTGCAAACTGGTATGGGCCAAGACGGCTTTGTGCCCAGCACTGCGCACCCCGTACCAGCCAAAGACCAATCGGCGCATTGGATCACCCGCACCGCCATTTGCGTAGAAGTGCGCGACCCATCGCGTGCCAACGGCCCCGCCGTTGAGTTGAAAGCGATGGAGAACCCACAAGGTTTGATTTATGTCTTCATGCCGCCACTCGGCGACTTGGAAGACTATTTAGAACTGCTCAGTGCGATCGAAGCCACGGCTGAAGAGTTGGGCGTGCGCATTGTGTTGGAAGGCTACCCGCCTCCACGCGATGTGCGCCTGAAAGTGCTGCAAGTCACGCCCGACCCTGGTGTGATTGAAGTCAACATCCACCCCGCCCACAACTGGCTGGAAATCGTGGACCACACCGAGTTCTTGTACAAGGCCGCGTTTGAATCACGCCTGTCTGCCGAGAAGTTCATGACCGATGGTCGCCACACCGGCACGGGCGGCGGCAACCACATCGTCATGGGTGGCGCCACACCTGCAGACAGCCCCTTCTTGCGCAAGCCTGAGTTGTTGGCTTCGCTCATCTTGTATTGGCACAACCATCCCAGCTTGAGCTACTTGTTCAGCGGCATGTTCATTGGTCCCACCAGCCAAGCCCCGCGTGTGGACGAAGCACGCAATGACCAAATTTATGAACTCGAAATTGCGCTGGCCGAAATCCAAAAGAACCGCGCAAAGTTTGGCGCTGATATGCCGCCGTGGATTGTGGACCGCACGCTGCGCAACTTGCTGATTGACGTCACAGGCAACACGCACCGCAGCGAGTTTTGTATCGACAAGCTCTACTCGCCCGATTCATCTACCGGACGTTTGGGCTTGCTCGAACTACGCGCTTTTGAGATGCCGCCGCACGAACGCATGAGCATCGTGCAGCAGCTCTTGCTGCGCGCCTTGGTCGCACGTTTTTGGGAAGCACCCTACCAAGCCCCTGCGACGCGCTGGGGCACCGAACTGCACGACCGCTTCTTGTTGCCGCATTTCGTCAAAGCCGACTTTGACGATGTGCTCACCGAGCTGGGCGACTGCGGCTTTCAGTTCGACCCCGCATGGTTTGCGCCACACTTTGAATTCCGTTTTCCACGCGTGGGCGATTTGCAAACACTCGGCATCAACCTCACGCTGCGCAACGCTTTGGAACCTTGGCACGTCATGGGCGAAGAAGGGTCGAGTGGCGGCACGGTGCGCTATGTGGATTCGTCACTCGAACGCATCGAGGTGCACGTGGCAGGCCTCAACCCCAGCCGCCACACCATCACGGTCAATGGCACACCATTGCCGTTGCAACCCACAGGCACGGTGGGCGAATACGTGGTCGGTGTGCGTTACCGCGCATGGGCGCCCTCATCCGCACTGCACCCCACCATTGGCGTGCATGTGCCGCTCACGTTTGACATCGTGGACACGTGGATGAAGCGCTCGGTCGGGGGCTGCCAGTACCACGTGGCGCACCCCGGTGGGCGCAACTACGACAGCTTTCCCGTCAACGCCTACGAGGCCGAGAGCCGTCGCTTGTCACGCTTCTTCCCACTGGGCCACACGCCGGGCAAGTTGGATGTGCCGCAAGCCACCGTGGGGGTGCCTGCCAGCAAAGAGTTCCCGTTCACGCTAGATTTGCGACGCGCCTAAACACACCATTCAAACCATGGCCAACTCCGAAGGCGGTGAGACAATGCAGCCACTGTGCAAAAGCCCTCCTCGCCCCCTTCAGCGTCTGTTGCTTCACCGCGTTTGGTTGACGTGGTGAAAGGCCTTGCACACCCCGCCGACCGCGGGCATTTTGATGAGCTGCAAGGCAAGTGTTCGCCTGCTGCTGATACAGAAGACCTGTCATCACCTTGGCGCACGTTTTTTGAACAACTCGGCAACACCGGCCTCGATGACCTAGACCGCCGCACCCAAACCTTGGCGCGCCAAGTGCGTGACAACGGCATCACCTACAACGTGTACGCCAGCCAAGGCGGCCCACAGCGGCCTTGGGCTTTGGACCTGTTCCCTCTCATCCTCACCCCCGACAGCTGGCAACAGATTGAAGTGGGCGTGACGCAACGCGCACGTTTGCTCGAACGCATGATGGCCGATGTGTATGGCCCGCAGCAGCTGATTCGCGAAGCCATGATCCCACCCGCCTTGGTGCAAGGCCACCCCGGCTACTTGCGCGCCATGCATGGTGTGGCGCCTGTGGGTGGTACGCATTTGCACATTGCTGCGTTTGACCTAGCGCGTGGCCCAGATGGCAACTGGGCCGTGGTGTCGCAGCGCACGCAAGCGCCTTCGGGCTTGGGCTATTTGCTAGAAAACCGCTTGCTCATTTCGCGCCAGTTCCCGCAAGCGTTTGAGGCCATGAACATTCAGCGCTTGGCAGCCACCTACCGTGTGTGGGTGGAGTCGCTCAAGGCGCACAGCCCCGAAGGGGCCAATGCCCACGTGGCCTTGCTCACGCCGGGCCCGTACAACGAAACCTATTTTGAACACGCCTACCTCGCCCGCTACTTAGGCCTCACCTTGGTCGAAGGCCATGACCTGACCGTGCGCGACGAGCGTGTGTACCTGCGCACCCTGCGTGGCTTAGAGCCTGTGCATGTGTTGCTCAAACGCATGGACGATGAGTTCTTAGACCCGCTTGAATTACGCGCTGACTCCACCTTGGGCATTCCCGGTTTGCTGCAAGCTGTGCGTGCTGGCAACGTGGTGGTCGCCAACGCACCGGGGTCGGCGTTTTTAGAGTCGCCCGCTTTGTTGGGCTTCTTGCCGGCACTCAGTGAAAAGCTGTTGGGCGAAGAACTGCAACTGCCTGCACTCGACACTTGGTGGTGTGGCGAGCGTGCGGCTTTGGCTTCAGTGTTGCCGCAACTCGAACACATGGCCATCAAGCCCACCTATCCCGGCTCAGCCACACATGGCAGCTTTGACGCCACACTGGGCCGCACACTCAGCCAAGCGCAACGCGACGAATGGGTGGGCCGCATCACCCGCCAGCCCGACCGCTACACCTTGCAGGCCTACTCACCACTGTCGCAAATGCCCACGTGGAAAAACACCACCGAAGGCGTGGTGCAACGCTCGGTCATGCTGCGTGTGTTTGCTTTGCGCAACGGTGCTGGCGATGGCCCAGATGCGTGGCGTGTGTTGCCCGGTGGTTTGGCACGCATTGCAGCACCTGATGCACAAATTGCCTCCATGCAACGCGGCGGCAGCAGCGCCGATGTGTGGGTGCAAACCCATGCCGACATTGACCGCAGCAGCTTGCTGCCCAAGTACACGGCCGCCTCTGGCTTTAAACACCGCGAGCGCATGGTCACCAGCCGCGCTGCCGAAAACTTGTATTGGCTAGGCCGCTACACCGAGCGCAGCGAAAACATGGTGCGTTTGGTGCGCCTGTGCATCGAAGCACTGAATGGCGAAGACCCCGCCTCACGCAGTCTGTGGGCGTGGCTGCAGTTGCTCACCCAACGCCAAGGCTTGGTGCCTGCGGGTGTGCCATCGGCACACGCCGCTGGCGAAGACAAAGCCACCAGCACACCCAGCATGGGCGCACGCCGTCGTGTGTTTGAACGCACGCTCATTGCCTGCTTGGACCAAGACGAGCACAGCACCAGCGTGGGCTACAACTTGCGCGCTTTGCAGCAAGCGGCCTCGTCGCTGCGCGAGCGCCTGTCACCCGAACACTGGAACGCCATCGTGCGTTGTGTGGACCAGTTCAGCGCCGATTGCGAACAAGCCGGATCACCGCGTGCGTTCTCTGCCGTGCAAGCCATGCAGGCACTCGATGCCGCCAGCTCGGCACTGGCCGCCATCACCGGCGCGCAAACCGACCGCATGACGCGTGACGACGGTTGGCAACTGCTGAGCATTGGTCGTCATGTCGAGCGCTTGGGCTTTTTGTCGTCTGCACTCGATTTAGCAATCGAAGTCGGCGCGTTTGAAAGCACCGACGATGACGTTCATAACGCCGACGAAAACAGCTCGCACTATGCCGCGCTGTTGTCGCTGTTTGACAGCACCATCACCTTCCAAGCGCAGTACCAACAAAGTCGCGAACTGGCACCACTGATTGAGCTGCTGGTGCAAGACAACGACAACCCGCGCTCACTCGCGTGGGTGGCACGCACACTACGTGGACGTCTGTCCAAACTGGCCGACACACCCATGGGTGAACCCGATGCCTTGGCCCGCTTGGTGCCCGACTTGAAGCAAACCGATTTAGAGCTACTCTGCACGCCCAACGAAGTGGGTCACCACCCCCACCTGCGTGCGTGCCTGAGCGAGTGCATGCAAGCTGCATGGCATGTGTCTGACGCCATCACGGCGCGTTACTTCAGCCACACCGACCATGCCGACAGCGTGGGGGCCTAAGCCATGTTGCTCTACATCACCCACACCACCACCTACCACTATGTGCCGCAAGTCAACACCGCGCAGCACATGGCGCATTTGCTGCCGCGCAGCGATGCCGCACAAACGGTGCAACACGCCGAGCTACACATCACCCCCACGCCTGCGGCGACCAGCACGCATGTGGATGTGTTTGGCAACAACCGCACCTTCTTCTCACTGCCCGTGGTGCACGACACACTCAGCATCACCGCCAAGAGCACAGTCGACACCCACTTCATACCCTACCCGCCCGAGCAAGCCTTGACCACCCCCGCGTGGGAAAACGTGCGCGAGCACTTTGTGTATCACTCAGGCGCTGCGTGGGACGCAGCCACCGAGTACGTGTTTGCCTCGCCCTACGTGCAGTCGCATCCAGACTTTGCAGACTACGCGCGCGCCAGTTTTGTACCCGCACGCCCCGTGCTGGCAGCAGCGTGCGATTTGATGACGCGCATCCACCAAGAGTTCACCTACGAGACGGCCAGCACCGACATCAACACGCCTGCGCTCGAAGCCCTCAAAAGTCGCAAAGGCGTGTGCCAAGACTTTGCCCACATCCTCATTGGCTGCTTGCGCACACAAGGTTTGGCGGCGCGCTATGTGAGCGGCTATTTGGTGACCGAAGTACCAGAAGGCCAAACCCGTTTGATTGGCAGCGATGCCTCGCACGCCTGGGTGTCGGTCTATGTGCCAGACGTTTTGGACGATGCCGCTGAAACCGCGAAAACAGGCGCACTCGCCACCCACGGTCAATGGTTTGACCTTGACCCCACCAACAACCGCTGGGGCTTAAGCTCGCCCGGCATCGACTACGTGACCTTGGCCATTGGCCGCGACTACGCCGATGTGTCACCCGTGCGCGGTGTGATTCATGGCGGGGCTAGCCACACATTAGAAGTGGCTGTCACAGTGCAGCCGGCTTCTGAGTTGGCAACTGCGCATGGACAATCGCAGTCTCAAACGCAAAGTCAAAATTAAGCGCTCTTAAAATCGCCGGATTCAAACAAGGAATCCACATGAGCGTTTACGACAAACTCCAAGCCCTGAACATCACCCTGCCTCCCGTGGCGGTGCCCGCTGCGGCCTATGTGCCTTTTGTGCAGAGTGGTAACTTGGTGTTTTTGAGCGGCCACATCGCCAAACAAGACGGCAAAGTGTGGACCGGCCAATTGGGCAAAACCATGCAAACCGCCGAAGGCGCACAAGCGGCTCGCGCAGTGGCGGTAGATTTGTTGGGCACCTTGCACGCCGCTGTGGGCGACCTGAACAAAGTCAAGCGCATCGTCAAAGTGATGAGCTTGGTCAACTCCAGCCCCGACTACACCGAACACCACTTGGTGACCAACGGTTGCAGCGAACTGATTGGCCAAGTGTTTGGCGACAAAGGCGCACATGCACGCAGCGCATTTGGCGTGGCGCAATTGCCTTTGGGCGCTTGCGTGGAAATTGAGTTGATTGCAGAACTCGCCTAAGCGGCTTATTCCGCAACCAAATCATTCATCAAAGTCCCAGATCTGATGTAGATCTAGATGAATCAACGCCAGCAACTCCACCACCTCTAGCTGCATGCGCTCAGCTGCATTGAGGTTGTCGCTGGCAAGGCGCGCAATCAGCAACACATCCGACAAACTGCCTTCGCCCAAGGTGTAGGCCTTGACCGATTTTTCTGCGGCCAAGGCTTGGCGTTGGGCGGCAGATTTCAAGTTGTCAGCCGCTGTGCGTTTGTGTTGAAACTGAATCCACATGCTGTCAAACATGGCACCCAGTTGCTGTTCAGCCAGCAGCACTTTGTCGTTGGCGGCTTGTGCATCGGCCACCAACGCAGTCGCGTGATGAAAACGTGATGCACTGGGGAACGGCATCGAGAACATAACCCCCGAAATGGTTTCAGCCCCTGCCCGTTCGCGTCCGCTGAACACACCCACGGTCGGGTCGGGCAAGCGGTCGCGCGAGGCGCGGTCAGCGGCGAGGCGCAAGCGTTGTGCGTCAACGCGCATCATGTTGAGCTCGTGGTTTTTGTCTAAGAACTCTTGACGCATGGCAGTCATGCTCTCGGTCAAAGCAGGCAAGTTGGGCGATGCATCCAAACGCAAAGCCACAGGCGTGTGCGTGGGCAACACCATGCCCGCATAGCGACGCGTGAAGGCTGACGCACTGGAGGCCAACTGCGCATCAGCCACCGAACGTGCGGCGGTGATGCGCTCAAACTCGGCATTGGCCAGCTCTGCATCGAGCTGAGAAATTTCACCTTGCTTAAGTTGGCTCTGCGTGAGGCGTTGCATCTTGGCGGCCAAGTCAAAGGTGGTCACTGCATTTTTTTGATCGGCCAAAGCACGCAGGTAAGCAAACCAAAACCGCATCAACTCGCGCGCGCCTTCGTGCATGGCATCGGCGTATTCAATGTCGGCAAAGGCTTGGGTTTGTGTGGCGAGGTCGGCGTCCATGCCGCGCTTGCCCCAAAAGCGCACGGGGCGCTCGATGCTCACCATCGACTCGTGCAGCTGTGTACCTGCGGCCACATCACGACGGCGCTGCGAGGTGCTGCGCAAGGTGAACTCTGCGGTGCCTGAGTCAATGCCTTTGGCGCGCGCTGTGCCTGCTTCTTTTTTGGAGCGCGCAGCTTGCATCAAGGGGCTGCTGAGCAAGGCGTCTTTCACCGCGGCTTCGGCGGGGAGATAAGGCGCAAGCGGTTGTGCCTGCGCAATCCCCAAAGCCAAGACACAAGTGCAAGCCACAACATAAGATTTCACGACAAGTCTCATGATTTCCTCCAAGGCAAGAAGCGCGTGAGCGCATGCCACGGCACGCTCTCTAAGCCACCAAAGCGTTCAAATAGTTTGGGCAATAACAACAAGGTCAGCAAAGTGGAGCTGAGCAAACCGCCCGTCACCACAATGGCCAAGGGACGTTGAATTTCCGATCCAGGCCCTGTGGCAAACAACAGCGGAATCATGCCCAGCGCGGTGATGACTGCGGTCATCAACACAGGGCGCAAACGACGCTCAGTGCCTAAGCGCACCACCACATCCATCGCCTCGCCATCGAGCAAGCGTTCGTTGAAGTGCGTGACCATCACCACGCCATTGAGCACGGCAATGCCGAGCAATGCGATGAAACCCACCGATGCAGGCACCGACAAATACTCACCCGAAATAGCGAGTGCCACCACACCGCCCACCAACGCAAACGGGATGTTCAAAAAGATGATGCCCGCCTGAATGGCCGAGCCAAAAGTGAACACCAAGATGGTGAAGATGAGCACCATGGCCGCAGGAATGACCAGCCCCAAACGTGCCGCCGCACGTTGCTGGTTTTCAAACTGACCGCCCCACACGATGCGCACATCACTGGGCAGTTTCAACGCGGCCACAGCCTGTTGGGCATCGCCCACAAAACCCGTCAGATCGCGCCCATCCACCGACACTTGAATGCTGGTGAAGCGCGCGCTTTGTTCGTGGTCCACACGGATGGGGCCATCGACCAAACGGATGTCGGCCAAGGCACTCGCGGCCCACACGCGACCATCGGGGGCGGCGAGCTGCAAGTTTTTAAACGCTTCAGGGCTTTGACGCGTGGCCTCGTTGCCGCGCAAGGTGAGCGGCATGCGCACACCGTCTTGCAGCACATAGCCCAGTGACTCGCCCTCCACTTGGTTCTTAAACGCTTGCTGCAAGGCCTCCACACTGAAACCCGCTTGGCCCATGGTGGTGCGATTCAAACTGACCGACACGTATTGCAAGCCTTCGGCCTTGGGCGCAATCACCTCGGCAGCGCCGGGGATGGTGCGCACAGCATCGGCAATTTGGTGGGCCGCTTCGTTCAAGCGACCAAGGTCTGTGCCAAAAATTTTGATAGCCACATCGCCACGTGTGCCGGTGAGCATTTCAGACACGCGCATTTCAATAGGCTGCGTGAAGCCATAGACCAAACCCGGAAAACCATCCAACACCACGCGCAGCGCGTCGACGATGTCGTCTTTGTTGCCGCGCCATTCGCTTTTGGGTTTGAGCACCAAGAAGGTGTCGGTCTCGTTCAAGCCCATGGGGTCTAGTCCCAATTCGTCAGAGCCTGCACGGGCGACGATGGATTTGACCTCGGGCACGTTTTCCAAAATAGCTTGCTGCACACGGGTGTCTATTTCCAACGAAGCTTCCAACGAAATCGAAGGCAGCTTTTGCAGCTGCACCAAGATGTCGCCCTCATCCAAGGTGGGCATGAAGGTTTTGCCAATGAAGCTGTAAAGCACCGCAGCCACCACCAAGGAGGCCACCGACACGCCATACAACCACTGCGGCTTGGCCCACACGCGTTCACGCAAGCGCAGATACGCGGCATGGATTTTTTGCATCACCACAGGCTCGTGCGCGCCCTCTTCCTTCAGCACCATCGAGGCCAAGGCCGGAATCACACTGAAAGCCAACAGCAGCGACGAGGCCAACGCCATGATGATGGTCACCGCCACAGGTGCAAACAGCTTGCCTTCTAAGCCTTCAAGGCTGAGCAAGGGCAAGAACACCACGCAAATAATCAGCACGCCAGACGCCACAGGCTTGACCACTTGGCGCACAGCGCTCAACAAAATTTCGGTCTTTGACAAGGCGTGGCCTTTTGGGTGAGACGCAAATGCGGTTTCGATGTTTTCGACCACCACCACCGCCGCATCCACCAACATGCCTAGCGCGATGGCCAAGCCCCCCAAGCTCATCAAGTTGGCCGTCAAGCCAAAGCTTCGCATGAGCATGAAGGTGCTCAGCAGCGACAAAGGCAAAGCCACCGCAACCACCACCGCGGCACGCATGCCACCCAAGAACACATACAAGGTGATGCACACCAAGACGGCCGCTTCAACCAAGGCGTGAATTACCGTGTCTGCAGCACGCGTGACCAACTCGCCTCGGTTGTAAAAGGTTTTCACGGTCATGCCTTTGGGCAAGCGAGGGGCCATCTCGGCCAACTTGGCATCGACTGCATTGACCAACTGGCGGGCGTTGACACCGCGCATGCCCAACACCAAGCCCTCGACCGCTTCGCCTTCGCCATCGTGCGTGACTGCGCCGTAGCGTGTGAGTGCGCCGTGCGTGACGGTGGCCACATCGTCGAGCTGCACGCGTGTGTTGCGTGTGGTGCTCAAACGCACGGCTCGCAAATCGCCCAAGGTTTTCACCGCACCTTCCACGCGCACCACTAACGCCTCTTCGCCAGCCGTCAAACGGCCTGCACCGTCGTTGCTGTTGTTGGCCAGCAAGGCTTGACGCAAGTCGGTCATGCTCACGCCCATGGCCGCCATCTTGGCGGTGTTGGGTATCACCTCAAAGGTTTGCACTTCGCCACCGAGCGAGTTGACCTCGGCCACACCGGGGATGGTGCGCAGCTCGGGGCGAATCACCGAATCGAGTACGCGGCGTTTCTCAGCCAAGCCGAAGTCGCCTTCGAGTGTGAACATGTACACCTCGCTCAGCGGCGTGGTGATGGGTGCCAAACCGCCGCTCACGCTGGCGGGCAAATCGCGCATGACCGAACCCAAACGCTCAGACACTTGTTGGCGTGCCCAATACAAATCCACGCCTTCGTCAAAGTCGATGGTGATGTCGGCAATGCCGTACTTGGAGATGGAACGCACGATGCGTTTGTTAGGGATGCTCAGCAGCTCTTGCTCAATGGGTTTGACCACGCGCTGCTCTACCTCTTCGGGTGTCATGCCCGGAATTTTGAGAATCACCTTGGCCTGCGTGGGCGAGATATCGGGAAAGGCATCAATCGGCAAATTGAGCCATGCATAGGTACCGGCGATGAACAGCAAGCCAGCACACACCAGCGTGAGGCTGCGAAAACGCAGGCTCAGTCGAATGAGGTTTTCAAACATCACTCGTCCTTTTGCAGCAATGCACGCAGGGAGGCGATGCCTGTGACCGCCACTTTGCTGCCCACAGGCAACGCCACTTCAATCAACGACAAGTCGTCGGTAGATGAAATCACATTCACGGCTTGCGCTTCAAAGCCTTTCTCGTTGGCCACAAACACCCACGGCTTGCCACGCCACTGCGTGACGGCGCGTGCGGGTACCAGCCATTGGGTATCAGGCTTGGTCGAGCCCGCTTTGCCTTTGGCATGCACGGTGACCGACACCAACTCCCCCGCTTGCAAGCTGCCACGGGTTGTGACGCTGGCGCGTGCGCGGGCCGACTGACTGGCATCGACCACACGGCTGACGCCAATGATTTTGGCTTTGGCATTGCGCGAGGCAATGCTCACCTCGTCACCCACTTGCAGCTGCGCGGCTTTGTCAGATGAGAGCTGCACGTCGAGTTGCAACTGCGAGCTGTCGGCCAGTCTGAACAACATCGCACCCGCTTCCACGCGTTGGCCCACGGCAGCAAAGGCCTCAGACACCGTGCCCGACAAAGGCGCTTTGAGCGTGCCCGTGGCGTAGCCAGTGTTGGCATCAAAGCGCATGCCGGCAGCCAATAACTCAGCCTCGCGTGCATGCAGCTGCGCTTGTGCGGCTTCTTGCTTAGAACGGCTCAGCTGCAAACGCACAGCAGGAATGATGCCTTCGTCAAACATGGCTTGGTCACGCTGCGCAGCGGCTGAGGCGTTTTTGTAATCCAGCGAGGCTTCGTTCAACAAGCGACGTGCGTCGCCCAACATCGGGCTGGTGAAGTGCGCCAAGGCAGCCCCCGCTTTGACTGAGTCACCCACGCCTACCAACAGCCGAGAGACTTGGCCTGCGTAAGGCGCGGACACCGTGAACTCTTTGCCAGGCGGCATCACCACGGTGGCGCTGGCCAGCAACTGAACACCTGTAGACGCTTGCACGGCCGCCACTTGCACACCTAGGCTGGCTTGTTGCTTGGCATTGAGCGACAGCAACACAGAGGCATTCGCAGCAGATGACGCCACAGACACCTGCGCTAATGCATTGACCGTCAATGCCAAAAACGTGCACGCCACAGCGCCACGAAGGAAAAACTTGAAAGAAGTGAACATCACCAACTCCACACATCGTTTACCGAAAACGGCGCACATGGTCGTGCGCACGGGTTAAAGGTCAGAAACGAAACGTGGGAGGTGCGTGTGGCAGCGGCGGAAAGCCGGCAAGAAACGAAGGACGGCCAGCACGTTGCGTGTCTGGCGTGCGCAAGAAAGACACCACGCGCTGGATCAGCGCGGCCATGACAAACACGGTGAGGATCAGCACGCTTTGTGGCTGCTCTTGCACATCCAACGCGGCTTGGCGTGCATAAGAAGTCTCGACGCCCACAGCCGCAGACTCTTGTTCGTCGTCTTGGCTAAAGCTGGTCATGGTCAGTGCGGGTTCAGCAACCACGGCCACTGAACTCACGCCCGCCACATGCAAGCCCGTCACCTTGGACGCGCCGTAATGCGCGTGCAAAAACGGGCCGATGGCCAACAAGGCGACCAGCGCCACGGCCAAATGCAGGCACAGCGTTTTAAATAAGGAGGTGGATTGCGTCACGCGTGGAATCTTAAACCAAGCCAACAAAAAGGGCGCCCAGAAGGCGCCCTTGAAAAAAACGGAGGGGGATCAAGCTTTGACAGCGCGGAACCCTGAGTACATGCGCGAAGCTGGACGGCTTCGTTGCTCGGCCTCTTGGGCAAGCTGGGCGCGGATGCGGTCGAACGTCGCTTTGATGCCGGTCTTTTCGCAAGACACGATTTTGAAGCGGCGCTCCACGGCAATATTCGGCGATTCGATCTGAACGACTGATTTATCCAATTTAGGCTCCTGAGAACTTAGTGAAGAATCAACGCCTCAGACTTTCATTCGGTGGACACATTTTGTAAATATATTGGCATCAAATTTAAAACAAACCAATAAGTCATTGATTTATATAAATTTACACGATTGAAACAAATGTAAAAAAACCACCCGAAGGTGGTTTTCATCAGCAAGGTCTAATTACAAAGCGTTAACGAACCACCGCGATTTGATCACGCTTGCCCGCTTTGAAGGTGTAAAGCGTCAACGCACCATTCTTGATATCGCCCTTGGCATCAAACGAAATCGTGCCCGTCACACCTTTGAAGCCAGTGGTTTTGGCCAACTCAGGCAAGTACTTGGCAGGTTCACTGGATTTGGCGCGTTGCATGGCATCAACCATCACATAGACGGCGTCATAGACATAAGGCGAATACAGCTTCACATCGTCGTTGAAACGTTTCTTGAACTTGACACCAAAGTCGTCCATGCCTTTCTTCAAAGCACCGTCCACACCACCCGCCTCAGCACACACCACTTGGCCATCGGCCATGGCATCGCCTGCGAGCTTGATCATTTCGTTGGTACAAATGCCGTCGCCGCCCATGAACTTGGCTTTGATGCCCAGTGATTTCATTTGCTTCATCATCGGGCCGCCCACGGCATCCATGCCGCCGAAAAAGATGATGTCTGGCTTTTTGCCTTTGAGCGTGGTCAAGATGGGCATGAAGTCCGTGGCTTTGTCGGTGGTGAACTCATGGCCCACCACATTGCCGCCAGCCGCCTTGACGGCTTTTTCAAACTCTTCAGCCACGCCTTGGCCATAGGCCGTGCGGTCATCGATCACGGCAATCGACTTGCCTTTGAGTTCGTTCACGGCATAGCGGCCCAAAGTGCCGCCCAAGTGCACATCGTCAGCCACCACGCGGAAAGCTGTTTTGTAGCCTTGGCGGGTGTACTTGGGATTGGTGGAAGATGGCGAAATTTGAGGGATGCCCGCATCGCTGTAGATCTTGGACGCAGGAATGGTCGTGCCCGAGTTCAAGTGGCCCACCACGCCGCTGACTTTGGCATCCACCAATTTTTGCGCGGCAGCCGTGCCTTGCTTAGGGTCGGCGGCATCGTCTTCGGCCACCAACTCCAATTTCACTTTCTTGCCGTTGATGCTCACGCCTTTGGCGTTGAGTTCTTCAATGGCCAAACGTGCGCCGTATTCGTTGTCTTTGCCCAAGTGAGCAATGGCACCGCTCAAAGGCGCCACATGACCAATCTTCACCACTTGTTCTTGCGCCATGGCCAAGCTGCTGAGAACGGCCAACGTGGCAACGGCTGTCAATTTGAAAGAGAGATGCATGCAAGAACTCCTTAGAGGTTGAAAAAAACACAGGAAAAAATCAGGCCGAAGTTTCCTTCAACTTCAAATCATGGCGCGTGATGGAATACCCGCGATCGGCATAGTGCTTCCAGCGCTGGCGTGCCAGCTGGCGGTCTTCATCGTCCAATGTGACCACTTCAATCGTGCGCTCAAAGCGTTCGTAGCCGGGCACCACATCACGGCCTAAATTCAACAACACATGATGGTGTGGCAGCTCAGGCCCACCTTCAATTTGCGCGGCCAGCACCACGGGCGATGCCATCAGCTGCTCGGCGGGGCTGCCTGCGCGGCAATGCGGCACAAACTCCAGAGGCGAAAACGTCCACAGCAGCGTGTCGAGCGCCTGCAACGCACTAGGCGCACCCGTCACCACCACACGCGCACCGCTGGCCACAGCTTTGCGCAACAAGCGACAGGCATAGGCCAGTTTGTCAGGCGCGTTGAAGTGAAAGGCGATTTCGGTCATCGGGGCTTCTTAGCAGCAGCCTTCTTCACCGGTGCTTTGGTTGCAGCTTGGGTCGTGCCCAACAAATACTGCAGCAACAAACCCACAGGTCGACCCGTGGCACCCTTGGCCGCACCGCTCTTCCATGCCGAGCCTGCGATATCCAAATGCGCCCATGGGTAGTCTTTGGCAAAACGCTGCAAAAACTTGGCCGCAGTGATGGAACCGCCATCACGTCCAGCCACGTTGGCCACATCGGCAAAGTTGGACTTGAGGCCTTCGGCGTATTCCTCATCCAAAGGCAAACGCCAGCAAGGATCAAGGGCGGCTTCGCCTGCTGCAAACAAGGCATTGGCCAAATCGTCTGAGGGCGAGAACAAACCACTGCGCACATGACCCAGAGAAATCACGCATGCACCAGTCAGCGTGGCAATGTCAATCACCGCACGAGGCTTAAAGCGTGTGGCGTAGGTCAAGGCGTCGCACAAAATCAGGCGCCCTTCGGCGTCGGTGTTGAGCACCTCGATGGTTTGGCCACTCATGCTGGTGATCACATCACCGGGCTTCAAGGCGGTGCCATCTGGCATGTTTTCGCAGGTGGGGATCAGGCCCACCACGTTGATGGCTGGCTTCAAGTGCGACAGCGCTTCAAACGTACCCAGCACGCTGGCAGCGCCACACATGTCGAACTTCATCTCGTCCATGCCAGGCCCTGGCTTGAGCGAAATACCGCCCGTGTCAAATGTGATGCCCTTGCCCACCAACACGGTAGGCGCAACCGATTTGGCCGCACCGCTGTACTGCAAGACGATGAAGCGCAAAGGCTCGACCGAACCACGCGCCACAGCAGCGAACGAGCCCATGCCGAGTTTTTCGATGTCTTTGGGGCCGAGCACTTGGCAATGGATGCCCGTCTTCTTACCTAAGGCCTTGGCCACGTCCGCCAAATGCGTGGGCGTGGCGTGGTTGGCGGGACGATTGCCCCACTCTTTGGCGAGCGACACACCAGCCACTTGGGCGCAAGCAAGGTCGAAATCGTGCTTGGCGGCTTGGGTGGTCTCAGCCGTTGGCAAAGCCAACACCACGCGCTTCAAACCAGAGGCTTTGGCCGATGGCTTGGTAGCGGTGTACACATAACTGGTGTCAGCCACAGCCTGGGCGGCAGCTTGCAAGCGATGTGCGCTGGCATCGGCCAAACACACGGTGATGTGAGCAGGCTTGGTCGCTTTGAGCGCGCCAACCGCAGCGGTCACCGCTTGGCGCACCACGCGGGCGCTGCCGTCACCACTCGAAACCAAGACCACGCGTGAGGCGCTCACGCCCTGCGGACGCCACACGCTCAGCAACTTGGCAGGCGACTCATCCAAATCACCACTTTTGCGAGCCTCAGAAATAAGTTGCGCTAAAACGCTATGGGTCGGCTTGTCCTTGGCAGATACCAAGATAATCAACGCATCGGTTTTATGCGTGGCTGCAGCGTGTAAATCTAGGGTCTTGAGCTCGAAGTTCATAATTGCGGTTTTCCTCTGTCGCTGATGTTATTCCATTCCTCCATTCGTAAAGAGCTGGCCCGCAGTTTTGGCGCCACGCTGATCGTCTTGGTCACCATCGTGATGACCATGATGCTGATCCGCACCCTCGGACAAGCATCTAACGGCAGCGTCAACCCCGCAGAAGTCATGCTCATTCTGGGCTACACCATGCTCGGACATTTGCCCATCGTGCTCACCATGAGTTTGTTCATTGCCGCAGTTGGCACGCTCTCGCGCATGTACTTAGAGAGCGAAATGGTGATTTGGCTGATCAGCGGCAAAGGCCTGCGCGCCATCGCCAACCCCATGATTCGCTTTGCGTGGCCCATGTTGTTGAGCGTTTTTGTGCTCATGCTGTTTGCGTGGCCGTGGTCCAACGAACAAATCGGTGAGCTCAAAGTTCGGTACGAACGCCGTGGCGACTTAGAGCGCGTGGCTCCTGGTCAGTTTCAAGAATCCGCCAGTGGTTCGCGCGTGTTCTTCATAGACAAAGAAAGTCTCGACAACAAAGAGGGAAAAAACGTTTTCATTTCCTCGACCGATCACAACAAACAATCGATGACCTCGTCAAAAACGGGACATATTGAAATCATTCAGGACGAGCAGTTTTTAGTTTTGGAAAATGGGCAGCGCATTGAGCAAACCCTTGGCAAAGCCGAGCTCAAAGTGACGCAATTCAAGAGCTACACCTCGCAACTGAATGAGTCAGCCACAGCCTCCAACGCCCCGCCCGCCAAAAGCATCTCAACCCTCAAACTGCTTCAAGACCCGACACCTAGTAACTTAGGCGAATTGGGTTGGCGCTTGGGTGTTGCTTTTTCCACGTTCAACGTGCTCATCATTGCCCTGGCCATCACCAGTGCCAATCCTCGTGTAGGACGAGGCGGCAACTTAGCCCAAGCCCTACTCCTCTTCGTCGTCTATTTCAATTTGATCAACCTAGGGCAAAACTGGGTGGGATCAGGCAAGGTCAAACTTGCGCCATTTCTCATTGCTTTGCATGGTGGGGTTTTCTTACTGGCGTTTTTATGGCTTTCGGTGCGACACAACAATTGGAATTGGCGTCAACTGATGTCGCGTTCTGGCGCCTAAATTCACCCCACGTATGAAAACCCTTCGCAAGCTCATTTATGACGAAATCTTGGTTTCGGTCGCGTTTGTCACGCTTTGTTTTTTAGCGCTGTTTTTCTTTTTTGATTTCATTGACGAACTGCCAAACGTCGGTCAAAATAACAATCTGTACCAACTCAGACACGTGTTCGCTTTTGTGTTGCTGTCGGTCCCTAGCCACCTGTATGAGCTGCTCCCGATCACCGTATTGATCGGTACGATTTTTGTCATGTCTCGACTGGCCCAAAGCTCAGAATTCACTATTTTGCGGACCAGCGGACTGACGCCCATCATGGCGCTTCGCAACCTCATGGGCCTAGGTGCTGTCTTTGTGCTGCTCACCTTTGCCGTGGGTGACTACCTCGCTCCCGTTTGCGATCGCTACGCACAGCTGATCAAGTCGCACTACTTGGGCACACAAATCAAAGTGGGTCAAACAGGGGCTTGGCTGCGCGAATCTCAGCCCGAACAAAAGGTGTTCATCAACATCAATCGGCTTTCCTCGGAAGGCGCACCACAAGACATTCGCATCTTTGAATTCAATGCACAAGGCGAATGGGTGGCATTGAACAAGGCGGCAGACGCTCGCATTGAACAAGGCGCATGGGTACTTGGACAGGCAGAGCGCAGCGAAATGTCCGCTCAAACCAAGAATCAACTCGTGGTCACGCATGACGCGCAGAGGCGCTGGCCCTCAGAAATCAGCAATGAAATGATTGCTGTTGCCATTTTGAAACCGGGTCGCATGGGCACGGTGGACTTGTTTCACTACATCAAACACCTGAGCACCAACGGCCAAAGCACACAGCGCTTTGAGATTGAGTTTTGGAAAAAAGTGTTCTACCCCTTGAGCTGCTTGGTGATGGTGGTACTGGCCTTGCCTTTTGGCTACTTGCATTCACGCAGCGGCAACATTGCAAGCCATGTGTTTGGCGGCGTCTTGGCTGGCATCAGTTTCTTTTTGCTCAACAACGTGTTCAGCTATTTGGGCAACATCAACAACTGGCTGCCTTGGTTTGCGGCCGCAGCACCTGGGCTGCTTTACACCCTCGCCTCTCTGGCTGCTTTTGGCTGGCTCGTGGTTCGTCAATAAAGGAACATATGCACGCCATCATTTTGTTTGCACACGGGTCACGCGATCCGCTGTGGCACCAACCCATCCAATCCGTGGCGGCACGCATTACGCAACGCGAACCCCACGCCTTGGTGCGCTGCGCGTACCTTGAGCTCACTGAGCCCGATCTGCCCAGCGCAGCCAGCGCATTGATTGACCAAGGCGCAACCAGTCTGTGCGTGGTGCCTTTGTTTTTGGGCGTGGGCCGTCACGCACGCGAAGACCTACCTGAGCTGCTCAAAGCCTTGCATACCAGTCACCCCGACATTGACATCACCTGCCAACCCGCCGTGGGCGAGCAGACCGCTTTGCTCGATTTATTGGCCGACCTAGCGCTGGGCCAAGTAGCAGGCCAAGTCCAAGCCAAATGTTAGAATGGAAGATTCCAATTACTGCGTAATACCTCATGAAAATCGCCATTGCCGGAACTGGTTACGTCGGCTTATCTAACGCAGTTTTATTGGCTCAGCGACACGAAGTCGTCGCACTGGATATCCTGCCCGAGCGTGTCACGGCGATCAATGCACGCAAATCACCGATTGATGATGCCGATATCGATCGCTATTTGGCAGAAAAAGAGCTTCATCTGCGTGCCACCTTAGACCCTGTCGAGGCTTTTCAAGGCGCTGATTTTGTGATCATTGCCACGCCTACCGATTACGACCCCACCACCAACTACTTCAACACCAGCTCGGTCGAGTCAGTCATCGCACAGGTCAAACGCATTGAGCCGCGCGCGGTCATGGTGATCAAGTCCACCATTCCCGTTGGTTTTACCGAAAAAATTCGTGCAGAGTTAGGCACTGACCAAGTGTTTTTCAGCCCCGAGTTTTTACGCGAAGGCAAAGCGCTTCACGACAACCTGTACCCCAGCCGCATTGTGGTGGGCGAAGTGTCTGAACGTGCACGCGCCTTTGCTGGTCTTCTCAAAGAAGCGTCTTTGCGTGAGGATGTGCCTTTGCTCTTCACAGGCAGCACGGAAGCAGAAGCCATCAAGCTATTTGCCAACACCTACTTGGCACTGCGCGTGGCGTATTTCAACGAGCTAGACAGCTATGCCGCCTCACATGACTTAGACACACGTCAAATCATTGATGGCGTTTGTCTTGACCCACGCATTGGCAGCCACTACAACAACCCCAGTTTTGGCTATGGCGGCTATTGCCTCCCCAAAGACACCAAGCAGTTGCTGGCCAATTACAACAACGTGCCGCAAACACTCATCGGCGCCATCGTCAGCGCCAACAGCACACGCAAAGACTTCATTGCCGACGATATTCTTCGCCGCAAACCACGCACCGTGGGCATCTTCCGACTGATCATGAAAGCGGGCAGCGACAACTTCCGCGCCAGCAGCATCCAAGGCGTCATGAAACGCCTCAAGGCCAAAGGCATGCGCGTGATTGTTTATGAACCTTTGTTGGCAGAAAAAGAGTTCTTCAGCTCGGAAGTGACGCATGACCTCGCCGCATTCAAATCGCAATGCGATGTGATCGTGGCCAACCGTCAGACCCACGAGCTCAGCGATGTGCCTGAGAAGGTGTACACACGCGACCTGTTTGGTAACGACTGATTGAGCACCTTGCAACAGATCCGAGGCATGCAACACACGTACTCGCCGCCGCCTGACGCACGTGTTTGGTTCGCAGTAGCGTTGTCACTCATCGCGGCAGGCGTCTTGGCACAAAACTCAGATTGGCATCCCAGTTTGATGCGCGAGTTGAACCACTTCGCCAGCGTCTTGCCAGACACGTTTTGGGCATGCCTCACCGTGACGGGTCTAGGCTGGGCCGTGCTGATTTTGGTGAGCGCCCTGAACCGAAGCGACTTAGGCGCACGCATCGTACTCACGGGATTCGTGGTGGGCAGCATCGTGACGCATTCGATCAAACCTTGGCTAAGCCTGCCAAGACCCGGCGCCGTGCTGCCTGCGGACGTGTTGCATTTCATCGGCGATCCGGTCATCAACCACCACTCCATGCCATCGGGGCATGCGCTGGCCGCCCTGTGCATGGGAACCCTTTGGGTGTGCTTGGTTCGCACCCAACGCTACCCGCGTTGGCTTGAATGGTTAGCTTGGACCATCGCCTCACTGATCGCTGTCTCACGCATTGCCGTAGGCGCACATTGGCCTGCTGATGTCCTCGTCGGTGCGGGCCTCGGCTTGATCATCGGTTGGCTGGCTTGGCGCTTTCCTTTTGCATGGCCACGTCAAAACGACACGGCATTCCCATGGCTTCCTGTGTTGCTAGAAGGCATAGGCGCTTGGGCGGCCTTTACCCTCGAGGAAGGCATGCCCCTGGGTTTGATTTGGCAAAACTTGTTGGGCGTGATCGCTGTGTTGAGCATCGTGTGGCGCCTCTACGCTTGGCAAGCGCAACCCAAGGCGGAAACCGCTTGATGACACGCAGTACAAAGAAACTATGGGGATCCATTGGGGTCACGCTGCTGGCCATCGCCATCATGGGCTGGATGCTGCGCGCCGTCGATTGGCAAGTGGCCATCGCCACATGGCAGCACGTGCCCTTGCACATTTGGCTGGTCAGCGCTATGGGCTTGGCCGCCAGTCACCTCCTTCGAGCGGGGCGCGTTCGCACCGAGTGGCGCGACACACTGAACATGGGTTGGCGTGAGGCCTGGGGCCTCATGGTGCGACACAGCGCATGGGTGGTACTCGTCCCTATGCGAGGGGGCGAAGCCATTTATGTGTGGGTGCTGCACCGACAAGGCGGCATTTCCTTGCGCCAAGCTGGCATCAGCTTGCTGCGACTGCGTGTGCAAGACATGGCCGTGCTCGGTGGTTTGTCTGTGGCCGTGTTTGCGCCTTTTTCAACAGCGCTCAGCGTGCTGCTGGCTCTGCTCCTGATGGTCCTCGCCATGTGGGTATTGCCCGTGAGTTGGAGTTGGCTGATGCACCGCATGTCACGCAAAGAAGGCGCCGAGCCATTCCAAGCCCCCCCGCCCGCTTGGGAGAGCTGGATTTACGCCATCTCGAACTGGATTCTCAAAGCCTGCGCGATTGCTTGGCCACTGTGGGTCATGTTGCCCATCGACTTTAGAACGGCCTTGCACGGCTCTGTGGGCGGCGAGCTCGCCGCTACACTCCCGCTACAGCCTCCGGCGGGGTTTGGTCCCTACGAAGGCGGCGTCATTTTTGGCATCCAATGGACCGCCAGCTTGCCTTGGCAAGACATTGCGGCAACGGCTTTGGCCGTGCATTTGTTGGCTTTGGCCGTCACGGTCGGATCTGCCACGCTGGCCCGTATATTGGGCTGGAGTCAAAAGCCACTGCATCGCCTCGACGGGGCGACCACCACATTCTCTCAATAAGGTTTTCACATCATGTCAAACCCCAGCGCCACCTTGCCACACCACACCCTATCGGTCGTCGTGCCCATGTACAACGAGCAGGAAAACGCCCCCTTGCAAATCAATGCCGTGCAAGAAGCCCTGCAAAACTACCCCATGCCTTGGGAAATGATCTTGGTCGACGATGGCAGTTCTGACGGAACCGTGGCCGCTTTGTGCAAACGCGCCAAAGAAATTGGCCCGCACATCCGCATTGTCGAATTGCGTCGCAACTTCAAACAAACCGCGGCCATGCAAGCGGGCATCGATGCCGCGCGCGGCGATGTGATCGTGACCATGGACGGTGACTTACAAAATGACCCACGCGACATCCCAAAACTGGTGGCGCGCTTGCTCAACGAAGACCTCGACATGGTGGCCGGTTGGCGCCAAAAGCGACAAGATGGTTTCATCTTGCGCAAGTTCCCATCCATGATTGCGAACAACTTGATTCGCAAAGTGTCTGGCTTGGATTTCAAAGACTTGGGCTGTAGCCTCAAAGCCTTTCGTGGCGATGTGCTGCGCAAGGTACGTCTGTATGGCGAAATGCACCGATTCATTCCAGCGTGGCTGGCCACGGTCACCTCGCCGCGTCGCATGGCTGAAGAACCTGTGCGTCACCACGCGCGCGTGTTGGGTGAGTCCAAATACGGCATCTCACGCACGTTTCGCGTGATTGTTGACTTGTTGGCCATGTACTTTTTCCTGCGCTTTGGCACACGCCCAGGCCATTTCTTTGGCGGCATTGGTCTGGTCTTTTCTGCGATGGGCAGCTTGATCTTGTCTTACTTGGGAATTTTGAAATTGTTCGGCGAACAAGTGGGCGGACGCCCCTTGCTGTGGCTGGGATTCTTCGCCTTGCTCGCTGGCGTGCAAATGTTGACCACCGGCGTGTTGGCCGAAATTTTGATGCGCAGCTATTTCGATCAAAGCGGTGCGCGCTCCTACCATGTGATGCGCAATGACACCCCAGAACCCGCCGATGGCTGGCATACCGCACACGCATGATTCGCAACTGCAACCCCCTTCGCTGGCCGAACGCAACTTGGGTCGCACTCGCCTTACTGAGCTTGTACTTGGTTCGGCTCGCAGGTGCGCCACTTTTTGACGTCGATGAAGGGGCATTTGCCGAAGCTTCGCGCGAGATGCTGGCCTCTGGAGATTGGGGGCACACCACCCTCAATGGTGCCGATCGTTTTGACAAACCCATCTTCATTTATTGGTGCCAAGCGGCGTTGATGACCTTGCTCGGCCCCCACGACTGGGTGGCTCGCTTGCCTTCGGCCTTGGCTGTGCTGGCCGCCACCTTTGCCGTCTGGCGCTTTGCGGCCCAGCAATGGGGCGAGGCTGCAGGGCAACGCGCGGCCTTCATGCTGGGTTCGAGTTTGGGCCTCTTGGCCATTGGGCGTGCGGCCACAGCCGATGGCATGCTCAACGCCTTGTTGATCGCCACGGGCTTGTGCTTGTGGACGTTCGCCGCCACTGGTGCACGGTCCTCATTGCGCTGGGCTTATGTGTGGTGCGGGCTAGGCCTACTCACCAAAGGCCCCGTGGCCTTGCTCATTCCAGGAGTCACGCTGGTGGTGTGGTCCTTAACCACTGACCGTGGACGCACCGCTTGGCAAGCTTTTTGGGAACCCAAGGGCTGGCTGATCTTGATCGCCATCGCTGCACCTTGGTACGTCTACGCTTTGCAGCGACATGAGATGGCCTTTGTCGAAGGCTTCTTTCTCAAACACAACGTTCAGCGCTTCACCGGCACCTTAGAAGGACACCAAGGCAACGCGCTTTACTACGTGGTGGTATTGCCTTTGCTGCTGTTGCCATGGTCGCCTTGGAGCCTGCGCTTGCTGAGTGGTTTGCGCGCGCAATGGGCGGACCCTTTGTCACGGTTTTTATGGATTTGGGTGACCTTCGTGCTTGGGTTTTTCTCACTCTCAGGCACCAAGCTTCCCCACTACATGTTGTATGGCCTCACGCCCTTGGTCTTGTTGATGGTGGCGCAGTCGGTCAAACGCCCAGCGTCTTTGACTTGGCAGGTGTTGCTGTGGCTCTGCGCAGGCTTGTCTTGCGCCTTGGCCTTTGCGTTGCCCTTCATCACCGCTTGGGGTGCCACGACCGTGACAGACACGTGGATTCAACCCTTGCTCGCCAGTGCGCCCGAAGGTGTGTGGGTACAAGGGGCGGCAGCCGTCGTGGGGCTCGTTGGCCTGTGTTTGGCCCTCACGCAGCGAAGCCATGCATGGGCTCGGCTGATGACCTTCGTGTGGTTGGTCAGCATGCTCTGGACCGCGGTCGCCATTCCTTGGTTGGGTCAAGTGCTGCAAGCGCCGTTCCAAGAGGTGGCCACATGGGCACGTCAGCATCACCCTGAAGCCCGCATCGTGCAATGGCGAATGCACCAACCCAGCTTTGCGTTTTATCTCGGTAACCCCACCACACAACAGCCGCCAGCGGCAAGCGACTGGGTCATCGTGCGCCATGACCGCGTGCAAGGGCTGCCCATGAACCGCTATGAAACAGCTCACAGCCATCGCGGGTTGTTGCTTCTCAAACCCATCCCGTGAGTCCATCACGCCACGCTTGACTATGCACCCTAGCTCTCACAACAAACCCACCACGCTCATGGTTCTCGTGCTGATCTCGGTCGCCCTGCTGGGCCTGAGGATGCTCGAATTCACGTTGAGCGGGGCTGGTTTGCATGTGGACGAAGCGCAATATTGGTTGTGGTCACATGACTTGCAGTGGGGCTACTTTTCCAAACCCCCCGTCTTGGTGGCGCTGATCAGCGCGTCCACTGCGTTGTTCGGCAACGCACTGCTGGGCGTCAAAGCTCTGTCGATGTTGTGTTGGGTGCTCACCGCATGGGTGCTCGGAGGCTTGGCGTACCGCATCAGCGGCATGCGTGCCGCTGTGTTTGCGGGGGGGCTGTTTTCAGCCACCTTGATCTCCGGCCTGTTGGGTCTGAGCGTGACCACCGATGCTCCGCTCACCTTGTTCTGGGCCCTGTGCATGCTCACCCTGTGGGAAGCCGCCCATGCCTCAGGCAAGCGTGCCATCGTGTGGTGGATCGCCTGCGGCCTGAGCCTGGGCTTAGGGGTCTTGTCCAAATACAGCGCCTTGGCTTTGGGACTCTCGGCGCTGTGGCTTTTAGCCACGGCTCCTTCTGAGCGTCGCCGCCACATCTTTTGGGGTGGCTTGCTCGCCAGCGCAGTGGCCGTGTTGGTTTTGCTGCCGCACTTGGCCTGGAACATGGCCAACCATTGGCCTACCGCCCAGCACACCTTAGAAATCACCGTCCAAGAAACAGGTTCTACCGTGGCACAGGGCGCTGGCGGTTGGCGTCGTGTTCTGGCTTCTGGGCTTGAGTTCTCTTTGGGTCAGCTTTTGATTTTGGGCCCCAGCGTCTGGATGCTCTGCATTTGGCTTTGGCGCAAACACCGCACTCACCCAGCGGCATCCGTCAGCCACACCTCGGCTCACCACGCGGGCATTTGGTCAACACGCACCTATGCCTTGGCTTTTTCCTTTCCTATTTTGGCCTTGGGCTTGATCCAAGCGCTCAATTCCAAAGCCCTCATCAACTGGTCGGTGCCCATGGCTTTGGGTGTGTGTCTGTGGTTGGCCTGTTGGGCCCAGCAGCAACAGCTGTCTTTGACTCGTTTCGTTTGGGCTTGCATTGCAGGTCTCGTGCTCAGCGGGTTCATCGCCACAGGCGGCGACATCAAGCAATGGGTGGGCGTTCAAACCCAGCCCCATCAATCCAAATGGGACATTTGGGGACGCATGCGCGGCTGGGATGAGTCCTTGCAATCCCTCAAACCCGCGCTCACGCCTTACCGCGATTTACCTTGGCTCACCAGTGACCGCAGTACTTTGGTGCAAACCGCCTACAGCCTTCGGGCACTAGAACCCAAGCTGTATGCATGGAACAGCGATGGTGGCGTGCATCACCACTTCGAATGGAAACAACCTTGGCCCGCCAACGCCACAGACAAAGCCGTGGTGTGGATCAACCCAGATGCGCCGCATGCGATGTTGCTTCAAAAATACCCAGACGCACGCAAACTCGGCGAGGCCTCTTCCGGCCGCATCACCTTGCAAGCTTGGTTGCTGCAAACCCAACCCACACAGCCATGACGCGTCCCCAGCAACGTGAAGTGCAAATTTGGTGTGCCCTCACACTGATGTGCCTCTTGGTCTACCTCATTTGGCCTGAATTGGATTTGTGGGTGGCCCGCTGGTTTTACCAACCCAATACCGGCTTCATCGCCAAGCAATGGCCGTGGGTACAAACCTGGCACATGACGGTCCCTTGGGTCGGGCGCGCCATGCTGATCGGCTGTTTACTCATGCTGGCGACGGGACGACGTTGGATGACGCCCGCCATGCACCGCAAAGTCATTGCGCTATCCGTCTGCTTGGTCTTGGGTCTGTGGATCCTCATGCACCAAGGTTTCAAAGACCACTGGGGTCGCTCACGGCCTGATGGCATCACTGAATTGGGCGGAAAAGAAGCGTACACCTCGCCCTTGGTTCCCAGTTCCGCCTGTGACCGCAATTGCTCCTTCATGAGCGGCCACGCAGGCACAGGCTTTGTCCTCATCAGCATTGGCGCACTCGCCACCACGCGCACCCGTCGTCGCTGGCTGGCCATCGGCTGGACAGCAGGCCTCACGCTTGGCCTGATTCGCATGGCCCAAGGCGGGCACTTTTTGGGCGATGTGATATTTGGCGGCTTGCTGCTGTGGGCCTGTGCATGGGCCACCCGTTGGCTTTATGTGCATTGGCGAGCGCGACGCATGGTCTAAGTCATCGTCATTTTGCGGGACAATCACCGCATGAAAGTACTACTCACAGGTTGTGCCGGCTTTATCGGCATGCATGCGGCGCAACGACTGTTAGCCCGTGGCGACGAAGTTGTTGGCATTGACAACTTCACCCCCTATTACGACGTCAGCCTCAAACATGCACGCATGCAGCAGTTGCTGGGTCAGCCCAATTTCCGCTTTATCGAAGCCGACTTGGTCAACATGTCAGCCATCGAAGCCGAGCTAGGCACTTGGCGTCCCGATGCCATTCTTCACCTCGCTGCACAGCCAGGCGTGCGCTACTCCATCGACCACCCGCATGTGTATGCGCAATCCAACTTGGTCGCTTTCTTGAACATTCTCGAATGGTCGCGCCACTGGCAAGTCAAGCATTTGGCCTACGCCAGCAGCTCCAGCGTGTATGGCGGCAACGAAAAACTCCCGTTCAAAGAGTCAGACCCTGTCGACCACCCCGTCAGCCTGTACGCCGCCACCAAGCGCGCCAACGAACTGATGGCACATACCTACAGCCACTTGTACGGCACGCCCACCACGGGCTTGCGCTTCTTCACGGTCTATGGGCCTTGGGGACGCCCCGACATGGCCCCCTTCAAATTTGCGGATGCCATCATCAAAGGGCAAACCATCGAGATTTACAACCACGGGCAGCAAATGCGCGACTTCACGTATGTGGACGACATTGTGGAATCCGCCTTGCGCGTGCTCGACCGCCCACCCGTGCCGCAAACCTTTGCCAAAGGCCAAGAACCCGGCTGCGCCGAGAGCTGGGCGCCTTACCGCGTCTTGAACATTGGCAACTCAGACCCCGTGCAACTGATGGACTTTGTGCGCACCATTGAGCAAGCCGTCGGCGTGGAAGCCAACAAAGTCATGAAACCCGCCCAGCCAGGCGATGTGACCGCCACTTTTGCGGACACTACCCAGCTCGAAGCCTGTATCGGCTTTACCCCCGCCACGCCCTTGAGCACAGGCATTGCTCGCTTTGTGGCGTGGTATCGCGACTATTACAAAGCATAAAGAAATGATTAGTTAGATGCTCAAGGCATAATGGCGCGGCACATTACACCGCCACGCCATGAACCTGCATCAATTCCGCTTCGTCCAAGAAGCCGTCCGCCGCAACCTCAACCTCACCGAGGTGGCCAAATCGCTGCACACCTCGCAGCCCGGCGTGTCCAAAGCCATCATTGAGCTGGAAGAAGAGCTGGGCATCGAAATCTTCTCGCGCCACGGCAAGCGCCTCAAGCGTGTGACCGAGCCCGGCCAGCATGTGCTGCGCAGCATCGAAGTCATCTTGCGTGAAGTGGGCAACCTCAAGCGCATTGGCGAACAGTTCAGCGCTGAAGACAGCGGCACCTTGTCCATCGCCACCACCCACACCCAAGCCCGTTATGTGCTGCCCGTGCCCGTGGCCAAGCTGCGCGAGACCTACCCCAATGTGAACATCAGTCTGCACCAAGGCGCCCCCGCACAAGTGGCACAAATGGTGATGGACGAAGTGGCAGAAATTGGCATTGCCACTGAGTCACTCTCTGAATACCCCGAGCTAGTCACCCTGCCCTGCTACGAGTGGGAACACATGTTGGTCATCCCCAAATCACACCCGCTCGCGGGCAAAGTGCGCATCACACTCGAAGACTTGGCGGCGGAACCCATCATCACGTACCACCCCTCATTCACCGGTCGCACCCGCATTGACAAAGCCTTTGCCGCCAAAGGCCTCACGCCACGCATCGCGCTCGAAGCGATTGACTCTGACGTGATCAAGACCTATGTGCGCTTAGGTTTGGGCGTGGGCATCGTGGCCGAAATGGCTGTGAAAGACGGCTTGGACGACGACCTCGTGGCGCGTCCCGCCTCGCAGCTGTTTGGCAAAAACGTGGCGCGTATTGCGTTCAAACGCAGCGCCTACATTCGCCACTTTGTGTATGACTTTGCCGCGCTCTTGAGCGACCGCCTTGATCGCAACCTCATCATGAAGGCCCTCGACGGCCATCCCACTGACTTCAATATGTGAGCCACGCAACATGACTACACCGCACCTCGACACCAAATTCCCAAAAATCGGCACCACCATCTTCACGGTCATGTCAGCGTTGGCCACTGAAAAGAACGCCGTCAACCTCGGCCAAGGCTTCCCCGACTTTGATTGCGACCCCAAGCTCGTGGCCTGCGTCAACGACGCCATGACCCACGGCCTCAACCAATACCCACCCATGACCGGCGTGCCTGCCCTGCGCGAAGCCGTGGCCGACAAGATTGAATCGCTCTACCAACACCGCTACGACCCCACCAGCGAAATCACCATCACCGCGGGTGCGACACAAGCCATCCTCAGCATCATCTTGGCCATCGTGCGTGCGGGTGACGAGGTGATCGTGCTCGAACCCTGCTACGACAGCTACATCCCCAACATCGACATGGCGGGCGGCGTGGCCGTGCGCGTGCCGCTCACCCCTGGCACCTTCCGCCCCGACTTCGACAAAATCTCGGCGGCCATCACGCCCAAAACACGCGCCATCATCGTCAACAGCCCGCACAACCCCAGCGCCACCGTGTGGACGCGTGAGGAAATGCTCAAACTTCAAGAGCTGCTCGCGCCTACCAACATCGTGCTCATCAGCGACGAGGTGTACGAGCACATGGTCTACGCCCCGCTGCAACACTTGAGCGCCTCTAGCTTCCCCGGCTTGGCCGAGCGTGCGTTCATCGTGTCGAGCTTTGGCAAAACCTTCCACGTCACCGGCTGGAAAATTGGCTATGTGGCTGCGCCTGCAGCCTACAGCGCCGAGTTCCGCAAGGTCCACCAGTTCAACGTGTTCACCGTCAACACACCGGTGCAACACGGCTTGGCCGCATTCCTGCAAGACCCACAGCCCTACTTGCAACTGCCCGCTTTCTACGCCGCCAAGCGCGACCTGTTTCGTCAAGGCTTGGCCCAAACCAAGTTTGAGCTGTTGCCCTCGGAAGGCAGCTACTTTCAGTGCGTGCGCATCGACAAATTGGGCGTGCCTGAGAAAGACCTCAGCGAAGCCGACTTCTGCAAATGGCTCACCTCTGAAATTGGTGTGGCCGCCATTCCCCTCTCAGCCTTTTACGCCGATGGGTTTGACCAACGCGTGGTGCGCTTTTGCTATGCCAAGAAGGATGAGACGTTGAAGTTGGCGCTGGGGCGGTTGGCGCGACTTTAATCAGAATCAATAACTCAACTGCTGCCAAGCCTTATCCAGCCGCTTCACACTCACCGGCTGAGGCGTGCGCAGCTCTTGCGCGAAGAAGCTCACGCGTAGTTCTTCCAGCAGCCACCTGAACTCTTGCATGCGCGCATCGGTCACGCCTTTGCGCTCGGCCACCAAACGCCAATACTTTTGATCCAGCGGTTTGAGCTCGGCCAGTTTGGTGGCGTCGCGTGCTGCATCGGCGCGCAGTTTATCGAGTCGTAGCACCACCGCTTTGAGGTAACGCGCAAAGTGTTGCAGCTGTGTGTAGGGCGTCTCGGTGATGAAGCGTTTGCCCACCAAGCGTTGCAGTTGTTGCGCGGCATCGGCCACGCTGTCGGGGCTGATCTTGGTGTCTTTCACTTTGCGACTGGCCGCCGCAAACTCGGTCAGCACCGTGCCTGCCAAACGGGCTACTTCGTTGGCGATCAGCGTCAGTCGGCCACGGCCTTCTTCTAGTCGGCGTTTGAAATCGGCCTCGCTCGTGGGCAATGGATCAAGCAAGAAAGCGCGGTCCAAAGCTACATCGAGTATTTGTTGTTTGAGTTCGTCCGACGCTCCCAAGCTCATGTACGCCACCGACATTTTTTGCAAGTCAGGCAAGTTCTTTTCAAGGTACTTGAGCGCGTCTTTGATTTGCATGGCAAACAAGCGGCGCAAACCCGCACGGTGTTTGGTGGCTGCCACCTCGGGCTCGTCAAACACTTCAATGCACACGGCATCCCCCACATCCACCAGCGCAGGAAAACCAATGAGGGTTTGTTTGCCTTTGGTGATTTCCATCAGCTCAGGCAATTCACCAAACGTCCAGCTGGTGTAACGCTGATCCGCAGGCGCAGAAGCGGCAGAACCACCACCAAAAGGCGTTGAGCGATGCGGGGCAGCGGGTGACGATTTCTGTAAAGCATGAGGAGCCCGCTGCCCCGCATCGCTCAACGCCGCTGCATCGTCAACGCCCGCAACAGACCCCGAAAGAGTACCCACACCTTTCAACGCAGCCAACGCCTGAAACGCCCCCCGAGCCTGACTCCCCAACTCAGCCTTCAAAGCCCCCAAATTGCGCCCATGCCCCAACTGCCGTCCATGCTCATCTACCACGCGGAAGTTCATGAACAAATGCGGCGGCAACATGTCGACTTTGAAATCTGCGCGCTTCACATCCACTTGTGTGGCATCGCGCACCAACTTGAGCAAAGCATCCACCAAAGGACCAGAGCCAAACACCGTGTCAGCAGACAACGCCTCCGTCAACCGTGCTGCACTCTCAGGCAGAGGCACCAAACGCGAGCGAGGCCGTTGATGCAAGGTTTTGAGCAATGCGTGGATTTTTTGGTTCAGCATGCCCGGCACCAACCACTCGGCGCGCTCTTCGCTCACTTGGTTCAACACAAACAAGGGCACAGTGACGGTCAGGCCGTCTTTGGCGTCGCCGGGCTCATGCAGGTAATCTGCGGTGCAGTCCACACCACCCATGCGCAATGTTTTGGGAAACGCTTGCGTGGTGATGCCCGCCGCTTGGTGGCGCATCAGCTCTTCGCGGCTCAGGCACAAGAGCTTGGGCTGTCGTTTCACCTCATCTCGGTACCAATGCTCCAGCGTGACCAAGCTGCACACATCGGCAGGCAACTGTTGGTCGTAAAACGCGTAGATCAGCGCATCGTCCACCAACACGTCTTGACGGCGCGACTTGTGTTCCAGCTCTTCCACTTGCGCGATGAGCTTTTGATTCGCCGCGAGGAACGGCAGCTTGGTGTCAAGCTCGCCCGCCACCAGCCCTTCGCGAATGAAAATTTCGCGCGCGCCCACCATGTCCACTTTGCTGTAGCTGACGCGGCGACCGCTGTAGACCACTAGGCCATACAACGTGGCGCGCTCCAGCGCTTTGACTTCGCCCGCTTTCTTTTCCCAATGCGGGTCTAGCAATTGTTTTTTCAGCAGATGGCCACCCACCTGCTCTAGCCACTGCGGCTCCATCGCGGCGATGCCGCGGCCAAACAAGCGCGTGGTTTCCACCAGCTCGGCCACCACAATCCAGCGGCCTGGTTTTTTGCGCAAATGCGCACCAGGATGGCGGTAAAACTTGATGCCGCGTGCGCCCAAATACGCCTCGTCATCTTCGAGCTTGCAGCCCACGTTGCCCAGCAAACCCGCCAACATCGACAAGTGCAGTTGCTCGTAGCTAGCAGGCAAAGTGTTGATGCGCCATTTGTGTTCGGTCACCACAGTCAACAGCTGGGTGTGCGTGTCGCGCCATTCGCGCACACGGCGCACGTTGATGAAGTTTTGGCGCAGCAGCGCTTCGTATTGGCGGTTGCTCAACTTGTGCTCGGTCGGCACGCCCGTCATGCCCACCTTCACTGTGCCCTGCTTGCTTTGCGGCTGCTTGACCGCAATTTGTTGCTTCATGCTGGCGGGCAAATGGGGCTTGCCACCACGCGAGTTTTCTAGCCATTTCCACAGATTGAGGTAGCCGCTGAATTCGCTGCGGTCGTCGTCAAACTTGGCATGCGCTTGGTCGGCTGCGGCTTGCGCTTCCATCGGGCGGTCGCGCACGTCTTGCACGCTCAAGGCCGAGGCAATGATGAGCACTTCGTCCAAGGCGTTGCGCTCTCGCGCTTCCAAAATCATGCGCCCCACGCGGGGGTCAAGCGGCAGTTTGGACAACTCGCGGCCGACGTGGGTCAGCTCGTTCTCGTCGTCCACCGCGCCGAGTTCGCTCAGCAGTTGGTAGCCATCGGCAATCGCTTTGGGACGCGGTGCTTCGAGGAACGGAAACTGCTCCACATTGCCCAAGTGCAGCGACTTCATGCGCAAGATCACACCGGCCAACGATGAACGCAAAATTTCGGGATCGGTGAATTTCGTTCTGCCGTTGAAATCCACTTCGTCGTACAAGCGAATGCAAATGCCGTTTGCCACACGGCCGCAACGGCCTGCACGTTGGTTGGCCGCAGCTTGGCTGATGGGCTCGACCATCAACTGCTCCACCTTGCTGCGCCAGCTGTAGCGCTTGACGCGCGCCGTGCCTGCGTCAATCACATAGCGAATGCCGGGCACAGTCAGCGAGGTTTCGGCCACGTTGGTCGCCAGTACGATGCGGCGACCCCCACGCGTGTCAAACACACGGTCTTGCTCGGCGGTTGAGAGCCGAGCAAACAATGGCAGCACCTCGGCGCTACGCATGACAGGGCTGTGGCTCAGGTGGGCACGCAAGTGGTCGGCCGCTTCGCGAATTTCGCGCTCGCCCGGCAAGAACACCAAGATGTCCCCCTGCTGCGAGGGGTTGCTCCACAGCTCATCCACGCCATCGGCAATGGCGTTGTTCAAGTCGTAGTCGCGCTTTTCTTCAAATGGGCGGTAGCGCATCTCGACAGGGAAGGTGCGGCCCGACACCATCAAAACTGGCGCTGGCCCCTTAGCGGACGCAAAGTGCTGCGCAAATCGGTCCGCATCAATCGTGGCCGAGGTGACGATGATTTTTAAGTCTGGCCTACGCGGCAAGATTTCTCGCAAATAGCCCAGCAGGAAGTCGATGTTCAGACTGCGTTCGTGGGCCTCGTCAATGATGAGTGTGTCGTAGGCTTTGAGCAGCGGGTCGTTTTGCGTCTCGGCCAGCAAAATGCCGTCGGTCATCAGCTTGACTGAGGCGTCTTTGCTCAAGCGGTCTTGGAAGCGCACCTTGAAACCCACCACGTCACCCAGCGGGGTTTTGAGTTCTTCAGCAATCCGCTTGGCCACCGAGCTGGCGGCAATGCGGCGAGGCTGGGTGTGGCCAATGATTTGTTTGCGTTGCCCAGGCTTTGGGTTGGGGCCCAGTTCGCGGCCTAGCCCGCGTACATCATCGGAGCTTGGTCGCTGGCCGCGACCAAGGGCCAGCGCCATCTTGGGCAGCTGCGTGGTTTTGCCTGAGCCCGTTTCACCACACACGATGACCACTTGATGGGCCTGCATGGCAGCCATGATTTCCTCGCGTCTGGCCGAGACAGGCAACGATTCTGGAAATTCAATCTTGAACGGAAAAGACTGGGGGCTAGAGGTGGGCAAAACAGGCGCTAACTTGGGTGACAATTCGCAATTATCCCCGTCTCGGCTCTCACCGAGAACGCCCCACCCTTTACCCGCCACAAACCAGCCCACATGTCCGCCGTTTTTGACTTCACCTTTGTGCCTTGGTTCCGTTCGGTCGCGCCCTACATTCATATGCATCGCGGCAAAACCTTTGTGGTTGGTATCGCGGGCGAGGCCATTGCCGCAGGCAAGCTGCCCAACTTGGCGCAAGACTTGGCGCTCATCCAAAGCATGGGCGTGCGCATTGTCTTGGTCCACGGCTTTCGTCCACAGGTGAACGAACAACTGGCCGCCAAAGGCCATGTGCCCCAGTACTCACACGGCATGCGCATCACCGACGGTGTGGCCCTTGACTGTGCGCAAGAAGCCGCAGGCCAACTGCGCTTTGAAATTGAAGCCGCCTTCAGCCAAGCCCTGCCCAACACGCCCATGGCCGGTGCCACCGTGCGTGTGATTTCAGGCAACTTCATCACCGCCCGCCCTGTGGGCATCTTGGATGGCGTGGACTTTCAACACTCGGGTCTGGTGCGCAAGGTGGACGTGGCGGGCATCACCCAAACCCTCGCTGCGGGGTCGATGGTGCTCATCTCGCCCTTTGGTTTTTCACCCACGGGCGAAGCGTTCAACCTCACCATGGAAGAAGTCGCCACCTCAGTGGCCACTGCGTTGCAGGCTGACAAGCTGATTTTTGTCACCGAAACCCCCGGCATCCGCATCCACCCGCTGGAGCCTGCAAGCGAAGACAACCCCATCGACACCGAGCTGCCCTTGGACGTGGCCAAACAACTGTTGGCCACCCTGCCCCACACCTCCAACCCATCGGACATTGCGTTTTACTTGCAGCATTGCGTAAAGGCCTGTGAGACCGGTGTGGAGCGCAGCCACATCTTGCCCTTTGCAGTGGATGGTTCGCTGCTGCTGGAGGTATACATGCATGACGGCATCGGCACCATGGTGGTGGACGAGAAGCTGGAAGAGTTGCGCGAAGCCACGCATGAAGACGTGGGCGGTATCTTGCAACTGATTGAGCCGTTTGAAAACGACGGCACGCTGGTCAAACGTGACCGCAACGAAATTGAACGCGATGTGGGCCAATACACCGTCATCGAGCATGACGGCATCATCTTCGCTTGTGCAGCGCTGTACCCCTACCCCGAAGCCCAAACTGCAGAGATGGCGGCACTCACCGTGTCACCCCAATCGCAAGGCCAAGGCGATGGTGAGAAGGTGTTGAAGCGCATCGAACAACGCGCACGCAACAAAGGCCTGAAAACTATTTTTGTGTTGACCACACGCACCAAGCACTGGTTCTTGAAACGCGGCTTTGTGCAGGTCGACCCTGATTGGTTGCCCGAAGCCCGCAAGCGCAAATACAACTGGGACCGCAAGAGCTTGGTTTTGGTGAAGAAGCTGTAAATAAAAAAACGGGGCTTGAAGCCCCGTTTTTTTATTGTCAATTTACGGCGCCACGCCTTCGTCGGCTTGGTCCGTCACGGCAGGTTGGCACGACAAGCGAATGACTGTCGCCAGCGCTAGCAACCCCAACCCCACAAACGCCACAAACGACCAGTTGGCAATCGAGCCGCCTAAGAAGGTCCAGTCGACTTTGGAGCAGTCACCGCCGCCTTTAAAAATCATGGGGATCGCACGTTGCAGCGGGAAGGTTTCGATCATGCCGTAGAAGTCGCGGCCACAGGACACCACCTCGGGCGGGTACCACTGCAGCCAGGTTTGGCGTGCCGCCACATAAGCACCGCTACCGGCCAACACCACCAGCAAGCCACCGACGACCCACGAGGTTTTGCGGCCCGACAAGCCAGCGCCCAGCAAAGCCACCAAGCCCATCAACACCATCACATAACGCTGCACGATGCACATGGGGCAAGGCTCTAAACCCACCACGTGTTGCAGGTACATGCCAAAGATCAGCAAACCCGCGCACACCAAGAAGATGAACAAGTAAACGCGACGAGAACTATCCAAAAGTTTTACAAACACAGCTGTCTCCAAAGGGGCTAGCTGTGATTGTCGCTGTGAAACAATCAGACCCATGGTCTAAACGCCAAAAAACCAGAGACAAGCCATGACTTTACGCACGCCACAGCTCGCAGATACGCCACGTTTACAAAAATTCGTTTCTCAATTGGACGCGCTGCTCCAAAGCACCGCCGACGAAGCCGCCATTTTGGCGAGCGGCAAAACTCTGCTGACCGAACTGGTGGCCCAAGACGATTGGCTGCCCGACGACTACGCCCAACCCAACCCCGAGCGTTACCAACAGTTCTTGCTGTACGCCGACCCCGATGACCGTTTTTCGGTGGTGAGTTTTGTGTGGGGTCCTGGCCAAGCCACGCCCATCCACGACCACACCGTGTGGGGCCTGATTGGCATGTTGCGCGGCGCTGAGTTGTGCCAACCCTTTGCCAAAAATGCCCAAGGCAAGTGGCAACCCAGCGGAGAACAAACCCGCTTGGAGCCTGGCCATGTGGAAGCCGTGTCATCCACGATTGGCGATGTGCACCGTGTGTGGAATGCCCTCGCCGACCAAGCATCCATCAGCATCCATATGTACGGCGCCAACATTGGCAAAGTCAGCCGCCATGTGTTCCATGAAGACGGCACAGTGAAAGAATTTGTGTCTGGCTACAGCAATGCCAAGTTGGAAGCGCCGCTTGAATTCCCCCTCGCACCTTATGCCCGCGTGCGCGAAACCCTGTTGCAACGCCAAGAAATCGCCATCCTCGACGTGCGTGAGGAAGACCCCTTCGCCCAATGTCACCCACTGTTCGCAGCCAACCTGCCACTGGGTCGCATCGAAGCCGATGCATGGACGCGCATCCCTCGCCTCGACACCTTCATTGTGGTGTACGGCACGGCGTTCAATGGCGACGACCTCGCCCTGCCCGCGGCTCGTACCTTGAAGCGCATGGGCTACACGAATGTGCACCTCCTCGCCGGCGGCTTGCAAGGCTGGCAAGACGCAGGCGGCGAAGTGTTCCGCGATGTCAACGTGCCCAGCAAATCGTTTGGTGAGTTGGTCGAGTCCAAGCGCCACACACCGTCGCTCTCGGCGCAAGAAGTCAAAGCCCTCATCGATTCAAAAGCCGATGTGGTGGTGATGGACGCACGTCGTTTTGACGAATACCACACCATGAGCATTCCCAGCGGCATCAGCGTGCCTGGGGCTGAGCTGGTGTTGCGCGCGCGCTCGCTCGCGCCCAATGCCACCACGCGCATCATCGTCAACTGCGCAGGCCGCACACGCAGCATCATTGGCACGCAGTCGCTCATCAACTCGGGCATTCCCAACCCCGTGAGCGCGCTGCGCAACGGCACGATTGGTTGGACCTTGGCAGGCCAAGAACTGGTCCAAGGCGCGAGCGCGCATTTCCCCGAAGTGGACGACGCGACCCGATCCAAAGCTGCTGCCAGTGCCTTTGCAGTGGCCTTGCGTGCGGGCGTGAAACGCGCCCGCATGGACGACGTCAAGGCTTGGCTGGCCGACAACACACGCACCACCTATTTCTTGGATGTGCGCACCCCCGAAGAATACGCAGCCGGCCATGTGGCCGGCGCACGCAGCGCCCCCGGCGGCCAACTGGTGCAAGAGACCGACCACCAAGCCGCCGTGCGCGGCGCGCGCTTGGTGCTGTGCGATACCGATGGCGTGCGCGCCCACATGTCGGCCTCGTGGTTGGCCCAAATGGGGTGGGAGGTGTATGTGGTGACGGGCCTCAGCGCCGAAGACTTCAACCAAACCGACACAGCACCTTTGCAACTGCCCGAGCCGCAAGGTCCGGTGACGGCCGTGAGTGCAGCCCAAGTCAAAGCGTGGCTGGCTGACCGCAACAGCCACACCGTGGTGCTGGACTTCAGCACCAGCGCCCAATACATCCAAGGTCACATCCACAGCGCATGGTGGGTGTTGCGCACCCAGCTCAAGGACTCGCTGGTTGCGGCGCACAAAGGCAATCGCTATGTGCTCACTTGCCAAAACGGCAGCGTCTCGCGCTTCGCAGCACCCGAGGTGCAGGCCGCTGTCAAGGCCGGTGTGGACGTGGTGTGGCTCGATGGCGGCAATGCCGCTTGGGTGGCCGAAGGCGGCAAGCTCAACACCGGCGCGCACCAAATGGCCGTGGCGCGCGTAGACCGCTACCGCCGCCCTTATGAGGGCACCAACAACCCCGTGGAAGCCATGCAGGGCTACCTCGACTGGGAGTTCGGTTTGGTGGAGCAGCTCGCCCGCGATGGCACACACCACTTCAAGGTCATCTAAACATTGCTACAGTCTTGCCTTAGTTTTTAACCCCATCACAGAAAATCACATCACATGTCACGCACCGTTCAATGCATCAAACTCGGCACAGAAGCAGAGGGCCTCGATTTGCCACCGTACCCAGGCGAGTTGGGCAAGCGCATTTGGGAAAGCGTGAGCAAGCAAGCGTGGGCCGATTGGATCAAGCAGCAAACCATGTTGGTGAATGAAAACCGTTTGAACTTGGCCGACCTGCGCGCCCGTGAATACCTCAAGCGTCAAATGGAAAAACATTTCTTTGGCGACGGCGCGGACGCCGTGCAAGGCTACGTGCCGCCTAGCGCATAAACCTGCGTGACGCGTCGCAACGCATGGCACGGCTGCAGCAGCTGGTGCCACACCCAAGCCAGCTTTGACAAGCTGGCTTTTCTACGTCTGTGGCACGACTGGGCAACCGATGTTGCACGGCCCACCCACTTGCACGTGGTGGCACACACCGTGCAGCCTTTGCAAGCGGATGCGTTGCTGAGTGTTATTGCGACCAAGGCACCCGAGCTATTAGCGCTGGCCGAGCAACTCGCGTCGCAATGCTGGGGCCTGTTGCCCGGCATACACCGCTTGCGATTTGCGTTGGCGGGCGAACATTACACCAATGCTGAGCCTTCACAGGTCAGCGATGCCCGCGTGATGCTCACCCTCTGCGTGGGCGCGCACGAAGACTGGCCCGAGTTTGCCGACGTGCTGCGCGCACATCCGACGGGCCCATGCACCCTGCCTGTCGACGCGCCCGCTTTGGACGCGCGCACTGTCACCCTCATTGGTTCAGGCATTGCAGGCGCAGGCACGGCACGCGCTTTGGCCGAACGCGGCTGGCAAGTGACGGTGCTCGACGCAGGTGCAGCGCCTGCAGCCGGCGCATCGGGCTTGCCCGTGGGCGTGGTCGCGCCGCACACCTCACACGACGACAGCGGTGTGTCGCGCCTCTCGCGTGCAGGCTTACGGCTCATGGAACAAACCATGCGCGGCTTGCTGACCGAAGGTGTGGACTGGGGTTGCACCGGCGTGCGCGAGCGCCGACTGCCCGGCAAAACCCGACGCGGCGGTGTGCCACTGAGCTGGCTGAATGAGCACGCCCACACCGCGAACGACTGGACACACAAAGCACCACCGCCTGCCCCCGATGACGCGTACTGGCACCCGCGCGGCGCATGGCTCAGACCTGCGCAATTGGTGCGTGCCTTGCTCAACCATCCCAACATCCATTGGCAAGGCCACGCGAAAGTAGATGCGCTCAAGCGCATCACACACGAAGCTCAAACGGAGCACGCAAAAAACAACGCTTCCTTTAAAAATACAAGCGTTTCAAAGTGGCAAGTTCTGCACGGCAGCAAGGTCTTAGCCGAATCATCACGCGTGGTGTTGACCGCCGGCCCTGGCTCTGCGGCCCTCATCGCCACGGCCATTGAAGACGGCAGCGCACCGCGCATTAACCCGCTGCGCGGGCAAGTGTCTTGGGGCTTGATGGCCGATGTGCCGGCGGGGGCTCACATGCCCGCCACGCCTGTGAACGGCAATGGCAGCTTTGTGCACAACATTCCCTCGCCCGATGGACCCGCTTGGTACACAGGCGCCACGTATGACCGCATCAGCGGCGATGCCCGCTTGCTGGATGCAGACCATGCCGAGAACTTAGAACGCTTGCAAGCCTTAGAGCCAGACACTGCGGCCGCACTTGCGCCCTTGTTTGCCACAGTAGGCACCAACGCCCCACGCGTGCATGGCTGGGCCGGTGTGCGCTGTGGCGTGCACGACCGCTTGCCCATGACAGGCCGCGTGCCCAACGCACCCGAAGGCTTGTACATGAACACGGCCATGGGCTCACGCGGATTAACGCTGGGCTTGCTGTGCGGGGAATTGTTAGCCGCACAATGGCATGGCGAGCCCTTGCCCATTGAGGCACGACTGTCCAAGTTTTTAGATGCCACGCGCTTCAAACCTAAGTTGTGAATACATACGCAGCGATCAGTGAACCTGAAAATGGATCCGCAACAGGAGGATCTATGAGTCAAAACCGCGTTATCACTGTACAGGGCACACCCGTTAGCGTCACCCAACACCAGGAGCAAGACTACATCTCACTCACAGACATGCTTCGCGGAAAAGATGGGGACTTTTTTGTTTCAGATTGGCTTCGCAATCGCAACACTGTGGAGTTTCTAGGCATTTGGGAAAGCATTTACAACCCCAAATTTAATTATGGCGAATTCGCCACAATTAAAGGCCAAGTAGGCCTAAACAGCTACAAACTTAGTGTCAAAGACTGGGTAGAAAAAACCGAAGCGATCGGAATTTATGCCAAGGCTGGCCGCTACGGCGGCACTTACGCCCATAAGGACATTGCATTTGAATTTGGTATGTGGATCAGCCCCGAGTTCAAGCTCTACCTCATCAAAGAGTTTCAGCGACTCAAAGACGATGAAACCAAACGGCAATCTCTCGAATGGAACCTGCAGCGGACCTTGGCCAAGGTCAACTACAAAATTCACACCGATGCAATCAAAGCACAACTGATTCCTGCGCACATCACCCCTGAGCAAGCAAGTGTCACTTACGCTAGCGAAGCTGATTTGCTCAACGTTGCTTTGTTTGGCGTAACTGCAGCGCAATGGCGCAACAAGCATCCAGACGATTTAGGCAATATGCGTGATGCAGCCACATTGGAACAGTTGGTGGTTTTATCTAACCTAGAAAGCATTAACTCAGTGTTGATATATCAAGGCTTGGCTGCGCCTGAGCGTTTGAGACAATTGAACACCATTGCAATCACACAAATGCATTCGCTGATAGACATGGTTGAGCTCAAACAAATCGGAAAAGAGAAAAAACATCAATCATGAAACAAACAACTCACTCTCACGACGCTGCAGAGATGCCCCCAGCCCCCGTCAGCATGGCCGAAGCCTTTTGGTTTTGGCTCAAGCTCGGCTTCATCAGCTTTGGGGGGCCTGCGGGGCAAATTGCCATCCTGCACCAAGAGCTGGTGGAGCGCCGCCGTTGGTTGTCGGAGCGACGTTTTTTGCACGCGCTCAACTACTGCATGGTGTTGCCTGGGCCTGAGGCGCAGCAGTTGGTGACCTACATCGGCTGGCTCATGCACAAGCGCTGGGGCGGTGTGGTAGCGGGGGCTTTGTTTGTGTTGCCTTCGTTGGCCATTCTCATTGCGCTGTCGTGGGTGTACATCGCGTTTGGCGATGTGCCTTGGGTGGCAGGTTTGTTTTTTGGCATTAAGCCTGCGGTCACGGCCATCGTGGTGCAAGCGGCGCATCGCATTGGTTCGCGTGCGTTGAAGAACAATGTGCTGTGGGCCATCGCCGCGGCATCGTTTGTGGCCATCTTTGCGCTCGACGTGCCCTTCCCGCTCATCGTGGGTGTGGCGGCTACGGTGGGCTATGTGGGTGGGCGCGTGTCGCCTCATACCTTTCAAACAGGTGGCGGGCATGGTGCGTCGAATGCCTCGTATGGCCCTGCGTTGATTGACGACCACACGCCCACGCCGGCACATGCGCATTTCAGCTACACGGGCTTGGCGCAAGTGTTGTTGTCGGGTGTGGTGCTGTGGGCGGTGCCCATGGGTGTGCTGTACGCGGTGTTTGGCTGGGAACACAGCTTCACACAAATGGGTTGGTTCTTCACCAAAGCTGCGTTGCTCACCTTTGGTGGCGCGTATGCCGTGTTGCCCTATGTGTACCAGGGCGCAGTCAGCCAGTTTGGCTGGGTCACACCCACGCAAATGATGGACGGTTTGGCCTTGGGCGAAACCACGCCGGGTCCGCTCATCATGGTGGTGGCGTTTGTGGCGTTCATCGGCGGCTATGTCAAAGCCTTGCTCGGGCCTGAGAGTTTGTTGGCTGCAGGTGCCTTGGCCGCGTGCCTCGTGACATGGTTCACATTCCTGCCTTCATTCATCTTCATCTTGGCGGGCGGCCCCTTGGTCGAGAGCACGCACCGCAACCTCAAGTTCACCGCGCCCCTCACGGCCATCACCGCAGCCGTGGTGGGTGTGATCTTGAACTTGGCCCTGTTCTTTGGCTACCACCTGTTGTGGCCCGAAGGTTTTTCCGGCGCGTTTGATGGGCACTCGGCACTCATTGCCATCGCAGCTGCGTTGGCCTTGTTCAAATACAAACGCGGCGTGATGGAAGTGATTGGCTTGTGCGCCTTGGTGGGTTTAGCGGTCAAGCTCATCCCACTTTAAAAAATGCACACACTGGAACAGCTGCGAAGCGGCGAACTGGCAGGCATTCAACGCCTGCAACTGCGCTGCGGTTTGAGCGAATTTCCACGCGAAATTTTTGAGCTGGCTGATTCGCTAGAAATCTTAGATTTATCGGGCAACCAACTCCGCACCTTGCCCGACGACTTGCCACGCTTGCACAAGCTGCGCGTGATTTTTTGCTCAGACAACCCGTTCACCGAATTGCCCGAGGTACTGGGCCAATGCCAGCAGCTCAGCATGGTGGGTTTCAAAGCCAACCGCATCGCGCAGGTGTCGCCCAAGGCTTTGCCGCCGCTGTTGCGTTGGCTCATCCTGACCGACAACACGCTGACTGAATTGCCTGCTGAGATTGGGCAATGCACACAGATGCAAAAGCTGGCATTGGCAGGCAATCAATTGCTTTGCCTGCCGCCAGAGTTGGCCAATTGCACTCGCTTAGAACTCCTTCGTGTCTCCGCAAACCAACTGGCTGAATTCCCCAACTGGCTGCTCAACATGCCACGCTTGACTTGGTTGGCCTACGCAGGTAACCCCTTCTGCGAACATTTGGAATCTACGGCCATCGCCAACGCGCCCATGCAGCACATCGCATGGCATCAGCTCCAACTGCAACACCCACTGGGCGAAGGTGCCTCTGGTGTGATTCATCAAGCGACGATGCGCACTGACGAAGGCGAACAAACCGTCGCCGTCAAACTGTTCAAAGGCGCCGTCACCAGCGATGGTTTGCCCGACTGCGAAATGGCCGCCTGCATGCACGCAGGCGCACATCCGAATTTGGTGTCTGCCATGGCACGGGTGACCAAGCATCCAGACGGCAAACAGGCCTTGGTCATGCCGCTGATTGCGCCCGCCTTTGGCAACCTCGCAGGACCACCCAGCTTAGAAAGCTGCACGCGCGATGTGTACGCGCATGACAAACGCTTGAGCTGGCCCGCCACGCTGCGCATGGCGCGTGGCATGGCATCGGCCACGCAGCACTTGCACACACGCGGCATCTTGCATGGCGACTTGTATGCGCACAACATCTTGCACACCGCCGAAGGCAATGCCCTGCTGAGCGACTTTGGTGCAGCTGCGTTTTTTGATGTGAACGATGCAGCACTTGCGCAAGGTTTGGAAAAACTTGAAGTGCGTGCCTTGGGTTGTTTGCTAGAAGAGCTGGCGGTGCAATGTGATGCCACGCACGCCGAAGCTGACCGACTTCAAGTCTTGGCCGAACTCGCGCAACGGTGCTTGCACGACACACCATCCCAACGCCCCAGCTTGGCGCAAATCAGCGCCGAGCTGGAAGCCTTGAGCGACTGAGGCGCTTAAACCTTTAAGCGCCTACCACGCCGCCATCGCGACGTGAGATGGCGATGATGGACGAGCGTGGCACGGCATCGCCCCCTTGTGGGAAATGCGAAGGTGCGAGCTTTTCACCTGGGTGTTGAATGCCCACAAACATGGTCTTTTGGTCAGGGGTGAACGCAATGCCCGTGATTTCGCACGCCACAGGCCCCACCAAGAAACGTTTGATGTCGCCCGTCACAGGGTTGGCGCACAACATTTGGTTGTTGCCCATGCCCGCAAACTCTTTGGCGTTGCTGTAGTCGCCATCGGTTTGAATCCACAAACGGCCATCGCGGTCAAATGCCAAACCATCAGGGCTGTTGAACATGTTGTCGGGCGTGATGTTGGCTGAGCCGGCATAGGCGTCTTTGTGCAACGTAGGGTTGCCTGCTAATGCAAAGATGTCCCATGTGAACTGGTTGGCCGTGTGGTCATTGCCCTTGGGCGTCCAACGCACGATTTGGCCGTACACGTTTTTGGCGCGAGGGTTGGGGCCGTTTACGGCTTGGTTGGGCTTGGTGCCACGGTCACTGTTGTTGGTCAGGGTCACATACACCTGCGCTTGCGTGGGGTGCACAGCAATCCACTCTGGGCGGTCCATGGTGGTAGCGCCCACCACGGTGGCAGCCAAACGTGTGTGCACCAACACATCGGCTTGGTCTTTGAAGCCCGCCTCTGCGGTCAAGCCGTTTTTGCCGTGGGTCAGTTCCAGCCATTCGCCTTCACCTTGGGCTTTGCCATCCACAGTGGCGAAACGCGCCACGTACAAAGTACCTTCATCCAGCAAGTCGCGATTGGCTTTGAGATTTTTAGGATCGAACTTTTTGGCCGACACAAATTTGTAAATGTGCTCGCCCTTTTCATCGTCACCCATGTAGACCACCACATGGCCGTCGGCGTTCACCACAACTTCGGCGTTCTCATGTTTGACGCGACCCAAAGCTGTGCGCTTGATGGGGGTGCTGGTGAGATCCATCGGGTCGATCTCGACCACCCAGCCAAAACGGTTGGGTTCGTTGGGATTCTTGGCCAAATCGAAGCGGCCATCAAAGGTGTGCCAGTTGTAGCCCGCGCCTTTGGCACTGATGCCGTAACGCTTGAAGGCGGCGTTGTCAGTCAAACTCTCGGCGCTGCCAAAGTAGCCGTTGAAGTTTTCTTCGCAGGTTAGGTAGGTGCCCCAAGGCGTGCGGCCATTGGCGCAGTTGTTGAACGTGCCCAAGGCCACGGTGCCTGTGGGGTCGGCTTGGGTTTTGAGCCATGCGCTGCCGGCAGCGGGGCCGCTCAAACGCATTTCAGTATTGGCCGTGATGCGGCGGTTCAAACGCGCTTGCGGTTGCAGCTTCCACACACCGCCGATGCGACGCACTTCAAACACGCTCACGCCGTGGGCGGCTTGGGCTTTGCGGGTGTCTTCGATGCTGCTGCAACGGCCATTGGTAAACAGATATTCGTAGTTGGCGTATTCGTTGTTCACCGCAATCACGCCGTGGTCTGCGCCCAAGCTGAAAAAACTCATGCCATCGTTGTTGTCGCCGATGGACAGGCTTTGGCTGGTGGCCGTGCCGCGTGTGGCGTGGTCAAACGCCGTGCCGCCAGGAAGAATCGCATCGCCCCACGAAGCCAACACGCGCCATTGGTAGCCCGCGGGCACGGTGATGGTGTCCAGAGAGTTTGCAGCAATGGGTGTGAAGCCAATCCGAGGGCCCGCCTGAGTTGCGGGGGTGGCCGCCTGTGCCAAGCCTTGACCGCCCAAGAACAAGCCCATGCCTGCCCCAGCAGCACCCAACAACTGGCGGCGACTCAGCAAGGTGTTCACCATCTGTGTGAAGTCGCTGTCGTCAGGACGTGGGTGGTTGCGTTGGTCGTTTTCGTCAAAGATATTCATGGTGGCCTCGGTCAAAGAAGTGAGGTGAACTTTACGCATCCTCCGTGACAGTGGCATGACATATAGTTGTCATGAATAAACGGTAATATTGTTTTCATGAAACACGGCACACTCCTCGCAGCCATTGATTTGGGCTCTAACAGTTTTCGTCTTGAAATTGGTCGCTACGACCATGGACAAATTCAGCGTGTGGCTTATCTCAAAGAAACCGTGCGTCAAGGCAACGGTCTGGATGCCGATCGCAACCTCACCCCAGAAGCCATGCAACGCGGTTGGGACTGTTTGGCACGCTTTGCCGAGCGACTGTCGGGTTTTAAAAAATCGCAAGTGCGTGCCGTGGCCACGCAAACGCTGCGTGAAGCCAAAAACCGTGAAGAATTTTTAAAGCACGGTTGCGAAATTTTGGGCTTCCCTATCGAAGTCATCGCCGGCACCGAAGAAGCCCGTTTGATTTACCAAGGCGTGGCGCACATGCTGCCCAGTGACAACGAGCGCCGCTTGGTGATTGACATTGGCGGACGCTCGACCGAGCTGGTGTTAGGGCAAGGCCTCAACGCATCTGAAACGGCGTCGTTTCGCGTGGGCAGCGTGACTTGGTCGATGAAATATTTTCCTGAAGGCGAATTCACCGAACAAACGTTTTACCGCGCAGACATCGCGGCCCAAGCTGTGCTTGAAGAGGCTATTTCCGCCTACCCAAGCAGCCAATGGGAAAAGGCCTATGGCGCTTCGGGCACCGTAGGGGCTGTGGCAGAAATCTTGGAATTGGCGGGCTTCCCTGAAGGTGAAATTACGCTGGATGGCTTGGACTGGTTGGTCAAATGCTTGGTGCGCTCTGGCAACGCCAGCAAAGTACAACTCGAAGGCTTGAAGGATGACCGCCGCGCCGTCATCGGCGGAGGCGTGAGCGTTTTGCGAGCACTGATGACCATTTTGCAAATCAAGACCTTGCACGTGGCACAAGGCGCTTTGCGTCATGGTGTGTTGTATGAAATGGTGGAGCGCGAGGACCACAACACCGACACGCGTGATGTGTCTGTGCAACGCTTGGCATTGAAGTTTTCTGTGGACATGCAGCAAGGCCAGCGTGTGAGCCAAGTGGCCCAACATGTGCTGCAAGACATGTATGCCTCAGCGCAAGAAGATGAGGCACAGATGGAACGTCTGCGCCGCAAACTCAACTGGGCGGCACAGCTGCACGAAGTGGGTGTGGCCATTTCGCACAGCGACTATCACAAGCATGGCGCCTACATTTTGGACAACGCAGACTTGGTCGGCTTCAGCATGTTTGAGCTGCATCGACTCGGCTTGCTGATCTTGGGCCAACGTGGCAAGCTCAAAAAGCTAGAGATCGAGTTGGAAGAAAACGAATTCGCCAAGATGCTGATGGCCCTGCGTCTGAGCTTGATCTTGTGCCATGCGCGCAAAGACCCAGACCACCATGCCCTGCACTTGTCGTGCGACGAGCACAAGCAACGCATCACATTGACAGCACCTGAATCATGGGTCAGCGACTACCCACAATCTACGCACTTGCTCAAGATGGAAATCGCCTCATGGCAAAAAGCACCTTGGTCATTTGAGTTTGTGACGAAACCATGACACATATGACACTAGGTATTTCAAATTAAACGGTATAAACTGTTTATTCTTTTAAATTTCTAAGGAATAAACAGTGAGCACAAGCACTCAAAAAACCATCGTCCAAGCGGCTGTCAAATCACGCGCGGCTAAAACCCCTGCAGCTAAAAAACCAGTGGTGACAAAACCTGTTGCAACGAAGCCTGTTGCAACAAAACCCGCGGCCAAGATGCCTGCTGCGAAAAAGCCTGTGGTGAAAAAAGCAGCCGTCAAACCTGTGACCAAAACTGCGGTTAAAAAAGCGCCTGTGAAAACTGCAACACCTCAAGCAGCCAAGCCCGTCAAAGCGGCGAAGCCTGCCAAAGTGAAAAAGCCAAAGTTGGTGCGTGACAGCTTCACCATCCCCAAAGACGAATACGTGGTGATTGACAGCCTCAAAGTGCGTGCTGGCAAGCTCGGGCAAGCCGTGAAGAAAAGCGAATTGCTGCGCGCTGGCGTCAAAGCCCTCGCCGCCATGAGCGACATTCAGTTCAAAGCAGCTTTGAGCAACGTGCCGACCATCAAGACCGGTCGTCCCAAGAACTCGAAGTAAGTTCGGGACACGCGACGGTCAGCAACACCGTTTGGGGTTGACCGTCGCGAATGCGGGTGCGTAGCCACCACACACCGCCCTTGCGCACAGGGCACACGTCTTCTTTCATCCCCAGCAACTGCGCAACCAACTGCCCCAAATAGGGCTGATGCCCCACCAGCAGCACAGGGCCTTTGAGTTGTGGCCCCGTTGTCGCATCCCACTTCAGCAGCGTCAACACATCCGCCACGGATGTTTCAGGCACCAACTCATCACGTAATTTGAATTTGCGCCCCAGCGGCGCCACGGTTTGTTGTGTGCGCACCGAGGGACTGACCAGCACACGCGTTCCTTCTGGCAAATGCCGGTCCAGCCAATTGGCCATGCGTGTGGCTTGGCGTTGGCCTTTTTTGGTCAACTCACGCGAGAGATCGTCACCCCCTTCTGGGGCAACTTCGGCTTCGGCATGGCGCCACAAAATCAAGTCCATGTTGAATCTCTCCATTCAGCATCACAGTTTGGCGGCGTACAGCGCCATCAAGGCGGCTTGTGCCCCTTGTGCGGGCACAGGCGCTGCAGTTTGAACCGCTTTGGTGGAAGTGCGTCTAGGTTTGCTCACCTGAACCCGTGTGTACTCGCCATTGGCATTCAAACTCCATGCATCGACGGTGTCATGCAGGTAGGCCACCAAGCACTCGTCAATCACACGTTGACGCAAGGCAGGATCGTCCACCGGCCAAGCCAGTTCGACACGGCGCAACATGTTGCGGTTCATCCAATCGGCACTCGACAGGTACAAGGACTCGTCATTGCCTGAGCGGAAATAAAACACCCGCGAGTGCTCTAAGAACCGACCAATGATCGAGCGCACACGGATGTTGTGGGTCTCGCCTGGACGCTGTGCGGGCAACATGCACGCGCCGCGAATGATCAAGTCAATTTGCACACCCGCCTGCCCGGCCACCACCAAAGCCTCCATCAGCTTTTCATCGGTGAGCGTGTTCATCTTCAAGATGATGCGACCCGCCACACCCTGAGTGGCTGCGAATGCAATTTTTTCAACCTTGTCAATCAGGCTGCGTTGCAAGTTAAACGGTGCAATGATCAGCTTGTTCAAGCGAGGAATCTTGCTTTGATTGGCCAAGAGGTTGAACACACTTTCCACATCTTGCGTCAGCTTGGGATCGCAAGTGATGTGGCTCAAATCGGTGTAGAGCTTGGCTGTGCGTGGGTTGTAGTTGCCAGTAGACAAATGTGCGTAACGGCGAATGCTGCGGCCTTCACGACGCGTCACCAGCAGCATCTTGGCGTGGGTCTTGAGGCCCACCACGCCGTATACCACTTGGGCGCCGATGTATTCAAGCTTTTCGGCCCAATTGATGTTGGCCTCTTCGTCAAAGCGGGCTTTCAGCTCCACCACCACGGTCACTTCTTTGCCGCGTTGCACGGCCTCGCGCAACAACTCCATCAACACCGAATCAGCGCCCGTGCGGTAGATGGTTTGTTTGATGGCCAGCACATCGGGGTCGCGCACCGCTTCGCGCAAAAACTCCAACACGCCGTCAAAACTTTCGTAGGGCTGATGAATCATCACATCGCCACTTTGCAAGCGGTCAAAGATAGATCCATTGGTCACCATCTGCTGCGGGTAGCTGGCGTTGTAACGCGGGAATAACCACTTGGGGTTGTCCACCAAATCAATCAACTGGTTCAAGCGCACCAAGTTCACGGGGCCATGCACGCGGTACAAGGCCGACAGTGGCAACTCAAACTGCTTCAACAAAAATTCAGACAAATACTCTGAACACCCCGAAGACACCTCAAGGCGCACCGCCTGTCCGTAATTGCGATGCACCAACCCTTTGCGCAAGGCGGTGCGCAGGTTTTTCACATCTTCTTCATCCACCGACAAATCCGAGTGACGCGTCACACGGAACTGCGAGAACTGCCCCACATCACGCCCTGGAAACAAATCCTTCAAGTGCGCACGAATCACACTAGAGATCGACACAAACAACTGGCGTTTGCCAGAGAGCTTTTCTGGCAGCGGAATCAAGCGCGGCAAACTGCGCGGCACTTTGACAATCGCAATTTCGTTGTCACGGCCAAACGCATCTTTGCCCGACAAACGCACGATGAAATTGAGCGACTTGTTGGCCACTTGCGGAAACGGGTGCGCAGGGTCCAAGCCCACAGGCAGTAACAAGGGGCGCACTTCGCGCTCAAAAAACGACTTCACCCACTGGTGCTGCGCCAAGGTGCGCTCGCCATGCGACAAGATGCGCACGCCCTCTTTGGCAAAGGCGGGCAAAAGCACATCGTTATACAAAGCATATTGCTCGTCCACCAACGCATGGGCCACTTTGCTGAGCGAGTGCTGTGCGTGTGTGCCTGCCGCATCCAATGGTGCTTTGGGATGCGCCACACTGTGGTGCAAGGCTGCGCGCACTTCAAAAAACTCATCGAGGTTGGACGACACGATGCACAAATAACGCAAACGTTCCAACAAAGGCACATCCGAACGTTTGGCCCAGTCGAGCACGCGTGTGTTGAAAGCCAAAAGGCTCAAGTCACGGTCCAGCCATTCAACTTTGGCGGGTTTGTGGGTGTGCGGCTCTTTGCCAGTTGCGCCTGTCGTCATGTGTTTACCTATCTAACTGGCACTCAGTGTGTCCATTTTTCATGACAAGCATGTGACAAATATGACATTTGTGACAGTTTTAACTCATCGCCAGACTTGCAGCAAATCGAGCAGACGCGATCAAAGAGTAGGCGACCCACGCCATATTCGCAAAAGCCGACAAAGCAAGTCCGACAAGCGTGAACTTCATGCCCGTGACGCGGTCTTCAAAATCTGCCCCATCGTGATACAGGCCTTTGGCATGAAAGTACCGTCCGAGAACCAAAAAACCACCCACAAAAGCAACCAACATCCAAGGTGCGCCATTGAGCTCTAGCGCGCCCATCAAAATCAACCCCATGGGCACGTACTCAGCAAAATTAGCATGTGCACGAATCGCACGTTCCAACGCATCAATGCCGCCATCGCCAAATGCCACCTTGTGCATTTTTCTGAGCTCAATCACTTGGAACGACAACTTGATGAAGATGAAAACCAATAGTGCAGAAACAGTTGCAGTGACGTACATCATTCGTAACTCCGGTTAGGACTTTGCCAATTCGCACGGAGTAGACCTCTTTTCTATGACTATCGTGTGAACTGAACGTTTCACAAATTCGCACATTCATTAAGATGTATCCATGAACTGGAATGAATCACTCTTTGAACTGCTAACGGCACTGGGAATTGGCCTCTTGATTGGCACGGTCCGAGAGCGTTTGCACAAACCCGGCGCCATGAAAGCGGGCGTGCGCACACACGCCATCGTGGCGTTGTTGGGCGCTATCAGCTTCAGCATTGGGCTTCCCCTTTTCTTAATGGCCCTGTTCATCACAGGCATCATGATCGCGATTGGGTATTACCAATCTGCGCAACAAGACCCGGGCATGACAGGCGAGTTCGCGCTGCTGTTGACCTTGGTGTTGTCAGGGCTGTCCATGCAAGACCCTTCCTTGTCAGCGGCTATCGGCGTGGTTGTGGCGTGCTTGTTGTTTGTCAAAAAACCATTGCGCCGCTTCAGTCAAGAAATCTTGACTGAGCAAGAGCTAGAGGACGCGTTGATGTTGTGCGCCTCAGCCTTGGTGGTGCTGCCGCTTTTACCCACCACCGCCATTGACCCGTGGAACGCCCTCAACCCCTATGCCATGTGGAAAATTGTGGTGCTGATCATGGGGATTGGCATCGTGGCCCACATTTGCATGCGCGCGTCTGGCGTGCGCTGGGGGCTGCCACTGGCTGGTTTTTTCACAGGCTTCATTTCCTCGACGCTGGCCGTGGCCACCTACGGACAAAAAGTACGCGAGAACCCAGAGCTTGAATCCATGGCCAGCGCATCGGCGTTGCTGTCCACCCTGTCCTCACTCATGTTGTTCACACTGGTGCTGGCAGTCAGTGGCCACGAATTGATGATGTCAGTGAAATGGCCTTTGCTGTCTGCTGGGGCTGCCTTGCTATTCTTCGCCACGTACGTCATTCGTCACACAGACATCAAGGATGGCTATTCACTGCCCGCCACAGAACATGCGTTCAAAGCCTCTCATGCGCTGATCATTGCCATCACCATCAGCACCGTCACGCTGTGTTCCGCATGGCTGCGACACCTCATCGGTGACTCAGGCACCTTTGCCACATCCGCAATTGTGGGGTTGGTTGAAATTCATGCCGCCGCCGTCAGCATTGCCCAACTCAACCAACACGACCCCGTCCAATCAACCTATGCACGCTGGGGCGTGATGGCCATTTTGGCGTCGAGCGCAAGCTCCAAAATCGTGTTGTCTTATCTGAGTGGCAGCCGAGGGTACGGCGATCGCATTGCTTCTGGTCTTGGGGCCATGCTACTTGCGGCCATCACCTGCATGCTTCTCACGTCATAAGCGCTAGCGCTTGCAACCGTTCTAGCAGTTGCTGACCCGCATGGTCTAAGTGGGTGTCGTTGCTGATTTCAATCAAAGTACAAGCCGTTGGCACTGCCAAGTCAACGTTGCGGCTTAACCTCGCCTCAATGGCTTGGGCAGACTCACGACCTCTTTGCTTGAGACGATCACGCAACACCGCAGCGTCAGCGGTGATGTGCAAAACAGTCAGCCCTGGGTACAGATGAGCGGCCATCGGCAAGTGCGCACGCGAGCCGTTGACCAGCACACAGAACGCCGGATCGCTCAACCGTGTGAGCTCTGAGGCGCGTATGCCATAACGATGCGTGTTGGCGTCCCACTGCATGGCAAAGGCACCTTCTGACACCAGTTGTTCAAAGGTCGCTGATTCGACACTCTCGTGATCTTCCGCGTTGAAGCCTTCCGCGGAAGGGCGGTTGATGGTTCGCTTGGCCCAATGCACGGGTGCAGACGAAGGGATGTGAGCGCGCAACCACAACAACAAGCTGTCTTTACCCGCCCCAGAAGGACCTACGACATAAATCAGACGACGGTTCATGCCAACAACTCCACTTGGTCAACCCATTGAAAATCAGCACCTGGGGTAGGCTCGACGAACAAAGCCAAACGGTCAAAACGACACACAGGCAGGTCATGAAAGTGGGCTTGTGCGGCCCCTTGCCAAGCCGTTTGTTCAGCCTCTGACATGCCATCGAGCCGACCTGTGAGTGACAGATGAAATTGAAATTCATCGAACACATAGGGGTAGCCCCAGGCCAGCAGCAAGCGGTCTTGTTCTGGCGAGAGCGCGGCCTGTCGACGACGCGCCACATCTGCCTCGCTCAAGGGCGCGGCCAAGCGATGCAAGGCCTTCACACACGCAGCGGCCGTGCTGTTGATGCGCGACACATCGCCCACGGGCCTCAACGCCAAAAAGCCATCTTGTTTGCTGACTTGCAAGGCAGGCAAATCAAAAGCAGGCAAGGTTTTCGCCAAAGCATGCAGGCTTGACACAACAGACGCCACATCCTCACCCGACAACATTTGGAAAGGGGCTTTGAGCGTGGCATGCCAACCATAACGCCGAGGGTCTGAGGTGGTGGCCCATTGGGCCTCTGGCGAAATATCCGACAAACGTGGCTGCGCCAGCGATTGCCCCGTGGCAGCGCAACGGCCTAGCCATGCGCTGCCCGCCTGCCACCAAGCGCTGTGCACTTCGGGCACAAAATAAATCGCACAACGGTAGGGCTTAGAAAACTGGGACGAATTAAGGCTCATGGTGATTCACCGTCAATGTCACGCGGTCACCCGCAAACCAAGCTTTGGAAAATTCAATCGGCACACCTTCTGTGTCCACGTTGACGCTGGTGACCAACAAGGCGGGACGCGACAAGGTCTGCCCCAACAAATCGGCCACGTCTTTGTCGGGCAATCGTGCGCTGATGCGACTTTCTTGTCGCAAATAATCGAGCACACCATGCTGCGCAAACGCTTCGGTGATGGAGCCGCTGCTTGTCACCACCGCCGCTAAATTTGCAAAACGCGGCAATGGAAAAAACCGCTCACTCAAGTGCAGCGGCTGACCAGCCCCCTCACCCAGCACCTGCAAATACAGCAGCGGGCTGCCCACAGGCACACGCAAGGCCTGCGCCTCATCTGGCCCAGCTTCCACCCGCTGAGATTGCAACACTTGCAACCCACCACGCAAACCCGCATTCGTCAAACTGTGGCGATGGCGCGTGCGTTTGCCCAGCACCAAATCCACAGCAAACGATTCGACAAACGTACCGCGTCCCTGTGACGCATGCACCAAACCACGTTGCCCCAAGCTGGCCAATGAGCGTCGAATCGTGTGGCGATTGACGCCAAATTGCTGCGCCAAGCTGTGCTCAGAAGGCAGCCGAACACCCGGTGGGTACACCCCTTGCCCAATGGCTTCAGCCAGCTCATTGGCAATGCGTGACCAAAAGTGATCTGGCTCACGTGAAGAAGACATCGCATCCGTCATGAAAGTTACACATGCATTGCCTAAGCTTGCATCCATGTTTGAGTTGTATAGACAAGTGATAGGGTGCCACAAAGATGTTTCATACGTTTGACAATAGCTCGCCGCCCACGCGTCAGTCCTGGATGGCTTTGCTCGCCAGAGCGCCACAACCACTGCTGGACAGCGCATTAGCGGGTCACACCGACACACAGCCGCAATGGCTGCGTCGCCCAGAGACGGGTTTGATGATGGTGCAAGGCCGCATTGGCGGTACAGGCGAGCGCTTTAACCTTGGCGAAGTCACCGTCACCCGTTGCGCACTGCGTTTGAGCCATGCCAACAGCGAGGCCCCCGTGGGCGTGTCGTATGTGTTAGGCCGTAACCACCGCCAAGCCCAACTGGCGGCTGTCGCCGATGCCTTGCTGCAAGACCCCGCGCAACACCCCGCACTGGAGGCTAGCTTGCTCGCCCCCCTGCGCTCACATCTGCAACAGCAGCAAGCTGAGCGTCACGCAAGCGCACAAACCACCAAGGTGGACTTTCTCACCGTGGCACGCGAAGCCGGTGCAGATGACGAGGGAGACGAATCATGAAAGCGCAAGACTTGCAACACATCGCCGCTGGCTTCACCCACGAAGCCTTTGGCAGCCAAGCCGTGTTCCGTGCCGCGCTGGATGCGCTGTCGCATCCCGGCCGCCCCATCCTCATGCCCACCGACTGCGCCCTGCCCCGACATGGACAACCAGCAGCCGCTGCATTGTTGCTGGGCTTGCTCGACGCCGACACCACGCTGTGGCTGTCCCCCGCACTGGCCCGCAGCGACACCGCCATGTGGCTGCGCTTTCACACCGGTTGCCACATCGTGGCGCAAGCCAGCGAGGCGCATTTCTTGTGGATCGCCTTGGGCGATGCACTGCCAGCGCTAGACACCCTGCGCTTGGGCAGCGATGCCTACCCCGACCAATCGGCCACCTGCGTGATCGAAACCTTGGCCGTGCATGCAGACGTTGCGGGCTGGACGCTGCAAGGCCCTGGTATTCCAGACCAACGCCAGCTGCAGGTGAACGGGCTGACACCTGATTTCACACAAGCGTGGCAGCACAACCATGCTAGCTTTCCACGTGGGGTCGATGTGCTGCTGAGCACACCCACCCATGTGGTGGGCCTGCCGCGCACCACGCGCATCACCCACACACAGGAGGCCTGAGATGTACGTGGCCGTCAAAGGCGGAGAAACCGCCATCCTCAACAGCTACAAGTTGCTCGCCGAGCAGCGCCGTGGTGACACCGCACAGCCGGAACTCAGCGTTGAGCAAATTCGTCAACAACTCAAACTGTCGGTAGACCGCGTGATGACCGAAGGCTCGGTCTACGACCCCGAACTCGCCGCACTGGCCATCAAGCAAGCCAGTGGCGATTTGGTCGAAGCCATCTTCTTGCTGCGCGCCTACCGCGCCACCTTGCCACGCTTGGGCAACACCTGCGCGCTGGACACCGCGCACATGCAGCTGGATCGCCGCATCTCCGCCACTTTCAAAGATTTGCCGGGTGGCCAAGTGTTGGGCCCCACCTATGACTACACCCAGCGTTTGCTGGACTTCACGCTGTTGGCCAATGCACAAGCAGAAGGTGCACATGAAACAGCCTCTGCGCCAACTGCCAACACCCCACCTGAGCAAGTGCCACGTGTGGTGGACTTGCTCAACCAAGAAGGTTTGATTGAAACCTTTCCTCGCCCCGAACATGATCCCGCGCCCATGGACCTGACGCGCGAGCCCTTGCGCTTTCCAGCCAACCGCGCCACACGCTTGCAAAACATCGCGCGCGGTGACGAAGGGTTCTTGTTGGCCATGGCGTATTCCACGCAACGCGGTTATTCGCACACCCACCCCTTCGTGGGTGAAGTGCGCTTGGGCCAAGTGGCGATTGAGATCGAACCCGAAGAACTGGGTTTTGCCATCTCGATTGGGGACATCGAGATCACCGAATGCGAAATGGTCAACCAATTTGGTGGCAGCAAAACCGAGCCGCCCAAATTCACACGCGGCTACGGCTTGGCCTTTGGCCACAGCGAACGCAAAGCCATGGCCATGAGTTTGGTGGACCGTGCCTTGCGCGCTGACGAGCTGGGTGAAGCCATCGAATCGCCCGCGCAAATGCAAGAGTTTGTGCTCTCACACAGCGACAGCCTTGAAGCCTCAGGTTTTGTGCAGCACTTGAAGCTGCCGCACTACGTGGACTTTCAGTCCGAGTTGGAACTGGTGCGCAAGATGCGCGCAAGCCACAGCAGCGATGCCGATACGCAGGAGCACCCATGAACGACACCGCACCCGACGTGAACTTCGCGTATTTGGACGAACGCACCAAGCGCATGATTCGCCGCAGCATCCTCAAAGCCGTGGCCATCCCTGGCTACCAAGTGCCATTTGGTTCGCGCGAAATGCCACTGCCTTACGGTTGGGGCACAGGTGGCATTCAAGTCACCGCGTCGGTCATCGGGCCTGACGACACCCTCAAGGTGATTGACCAAGGCTCTGACGACACCGTGAACGCGGTCAACATCCGCCGTTTCTTTGAACGCACTGCGGGCGTGAACACCACCACACGCACGCATGAAGCCACACTCATTCAAACGCGCCACCGCATTCCCGAAAAGCCTTTGGTCGAAGGCCAAATCATCGTGTTCCAAGTGCCTGTGCCTGAGCCCATGCAGCGCTTAGAGCCACGTGAGACCGAAACACGCACATTGCATGGCTTGGCCGAATACGGCCTGATGCATGTCAAGCTGTATGAAGACATTGCGCGTTACGGCCACATCGCTACCACCTACGACTACCCCGTCATGGTGAACCACCGCTACATCATGTCGCCCTCGCCCAACCCCAAGTTCGACAACCCCAAGATGCACATGAACCCCGCCTTGCAGTTGTTTGGTGCGGGTCGTGAAAAACGCATTTACGCCGTGCCGCCCTACACAGCCGTCGAGAGCTTGGCGTTTGAAGACCATCCCTTTGAAATCCAAAAATGGAATTCGGTGTGTGCCAAATGTGGCGCCACAGATTCGTTCCTCGATGAAATCATCATCGACGATGCTGGAGGACGCATGCATGTGTGCTCTGACTCAGACTACTGCCAAACACGGCAAGACGAACAGCCCGCGGAGGCTGCATGAGCGTGAATGCGAGCGTGCACGTGCGTCAAGCCACCGCCGCTGATTTGCCCAGCGTTTTGGCGTTGTACGCACAACCCGCCATGGACAACGGCCAAGTACTGGCCATCGAAGAAGCCGAACAACTGTTGGCGCAGTTCAGCCACTACCCCAACTACCGTTTGTTTGTGGCATGTGACGCCGACCGTGTGGTGGGCACCTTCGCCTTGCTGGTCATGCACAACCTCGCCCACCAAGGCACACCCTCGGCCATTGTGGAAGACGTGGTGGTGAGTGACGCCCATCAGTCTCAAGGCATAGGCCGCGACATGATGCACCACGCCATGGCCTTGGCGCGCGAAGCGGGTTGCTACAAGCTGGTGCTGTCGTCCAACCAGAAGCGCGAACGCGCCCATGCTTTTTATGAGTCGCTGAGTTTTCAGCGACATGGCTTCAGTTTTTCAATCGAGATGTGACATGCCTACCTTAGACAACTCTCCCCCCTTGCTGCGTGTGCGCGGCGTGGGAAAAAGCTACGGTGAACGAATTGCCCTGCACGAAGCCAGCTTCGATTTGTGGCCCGGTGAAGTGATGGCCGTGGTCGGCGAATCGGGCTCAGGTAAATCCACCTTGCTCAACACCATTGCCGCACGCAGCCGCCCTGATGCGGGCCACGTCGAATTCCTCAACCGCGATGGACAGATGCAAGACATCTACACCATGACCGAAGCACAGCAACGCCTGCTGGCTCGCACCGATTGGGGCTTTGTGCACCAACACGCGGCCGATGGCTTGCGCATGGACGTGTCCGCCGGCGCCAACGTGGGCGAACGTTTGATGGGCTTGGGCGAGCGCCACTATGGCCGCTTGCGCAGCACCGCCGAGGAATGGTTGCAACGTGTCGAGATCGACCCGGCGCGCATCGACGACACGCCACGCACCTTCTCGGGAGGCATGCGTCAGCGTTTGCAAATTGCACGCAACTTGGTGACCCAACCGCGCTTGGTGTTCATGGATGAACCCACCTCGGGTTTAGATGTGTCGGTGCAAGCCCGTTTGCTGGACATGCTGCGCCAACTCACACGCCAAATGCAATTGGCCGTGGTCATCGTCACCCACGATTTGGCCGTCGCACGGTTGCTGGCCCACCGCATGATGGTCATGCAGCGTGGCCGCGTGGTGGAAGCTGGGTTGACCGACCAAGTGTTGGACGACCCGCAACACCCCTACACCCAGTTGTTGGTGTCTTCTGTTTTGCAACCCTGAACCGTTTGAGAGAAATCACCATGCTGCACATGAAACAGGTGTCCAAGCGCTTCACGCTGCATCACCAACACGGCGCCGAATTGCAGGTGCTCCACAACGTGAACTTGTCACTCGCTGCTGGCGAATGTGTGGTGCTCGATGGCCCCTCGGGCATGGGCAAAAGCACCTTGCTCAAACTCATTTACGCCAACTACCGCGCCACCAGCGGCCACATTGATGTGCGCCAAGCCGATGGCCGCGTGCTTGAACTCACCCAAGCCACCCCACGTGAACTGGTGCGCATGCGCCGCGACACCGTGGGTTATGTGAGTCAGTTTTTGCGCGTCATCCCCCGCGTGTCTGCGTTGGACGTGGTGGCCGAATCACTCATCGACGATGCCGCAGACCAAGCCGAAGCCATCGAGGCGGCACGCGAGCAAGCCCGCACATGGCTGACTCGTTTGCGCATTCATGAACGCTTATGGCACTTACCACCCGCCACCTTCTCGGGGGGTGAGCAGCAACGCATCAACATCGCACGCAACATGATCAAGCCGCGCCCCATTCTGTTGCTGGACGAACCCACTGCCTCGCTCGATGCGGCCAACACACACACCGTGATCGACCTGATTCAAGAAGCTGTCGCACGTGGTGCCGCTGTGATGGGAATTTTTCACGACACCCACGTGGGTCAAGCCGTCGCCACACGTCACATCGATGTGGCGCAATTCAGAAACATCACCAAGGACGCCACATGAGCACCGCTGTTTTTAAAAATGCCCAATTGGTTTTACCCCATGAGGTGGTCCTAGGCAGCGTGTCGGTGAACCAAGGCCTGATCACCTCCGTGGACCAAGGTCCCGCCTCTCAAGCGGATGGCTGGGATCTGCAAGGCGACTACCTCATGCCTGGTTTTGTCGAAATGCACACCGACAACTTCGAGCGCCACCTCATGCCCCGCCCTAAAGTGCAATGGGCCGAAATGCCCGCCCTGTTGGCACACGACGCCGAAGTGGCTGCAGCAGGCATCACCACCGTGTTTGATGCTTTGGGCGTGGGCGATGCCGATCCCGACAGCTTGCGCGGCAGCACATGGGACCCCGTCATTGAAACGCTGGACACCTGCGCGCGTGAAGGCCTACTGCGCGCCGACCACCACCTGCATGTGCGCTGCGAATTGCCCGCCCCCAACACGATTGATTTGTTTGCTCCTTTTCATGACCACCCACGCCTATCGCTCATCTCTTTGATGGACCACACCCCCGGCCAACGCCAGTGGGAAAACATCGATGTGGCCCGTGTGTACTACACCGGCAAAAAAGGCTGGTCGAATGAAAAGTTCGAACGACAAGTACAACTTGCGGGTGAGTTGCAAGCCCGCTATGCAGCGCCACACCGCAACTACTTTGTGAACTACTGCCAAACCCATGGCATTGCACTCGCCAGCCACGACGACACCACGCCCGCGCATGTGCAACAAGCCCACGCAGAAGGCGCAAGCATGTCCGAATTTCCCACCACCTTGCTGGCCGCACGTACCGCCCATGAGCATGGTTTGTTGAACGTGATGGGTGGGCCCAACGTGGTGAGAGGGGGTTCGCACTCAGGCAACGTGGCAGCAGCTGAATTGGCGCGCCACGGTCTGCTTGACATCTTGTCATCCGACTACGTGCCAGGCAGCTTGCTCAGCGCCGCCATGCGCTTGGTCGACGATGAAATTTTGACGTTGCCACACGCCATTGCCACGGTGTCGCACAACCCCGCACAAGCCACCGGTCTGAAAGACCGCGGCCAAATTTCCGTGGGACTGCGGGCCGATTTGATTCAGGTGCGGGTCGTGAACCTGCCACAAGGCAAGCGCCACGCTGTGGTGCGCGCGGTGTGGCGTGAAGGTCAACGCGTTTTGTGATTTTCTTTACCAATGTCAAAAGCCTGTCACACAGGCTCTGCACACTGAGTTTGTATAGACAACTTAAAAGGTCGCTCTCATGGCGCTGCGTATTGAAAAATTAAACAAGCATTTCGCGAACGGCAAACACGCTTTGCGTGACATTAATTTGCACATTGGCGACAGCGAGATGGTGGCCTTGATTGGCGCTTCAGGCTCAGGCAAGTCCACGCTGTTACGCATGGTGGCGGGTTTGCTAGAAGCCGATGCGGCACCCGGCTCTTTGATCGAAGTGAACGGCCAATGTGTGCAACGCAATGGTCGCATCACCCATGACATTCGCACCATTCGATCGGAAGTCGGATTTGTGTTCCAACAATTCAACTTGGTCGATCGTTTGTCTGTGCTGATCAATGTCTTGGTCGGTCGTGTCCACGGCATGCCTTGGTGGCGTGGTGTGTTGGGTTGGTTCAATGCGCACGAACGCTCCGCTGCACTAGAAGCGTTAGAACGCGTGGGCATTGTGGATTGCCATGCGCAACGTGCCTCCACTTTGTCTGGCGGACAGCAACAACGCGCTGCGATTGCGCGCACCTTGGTGCAAGGCGCCAAGTTGGTGTTGGCCGATGAGCCCATTGCCTCGCTCGACCCAGAGTCGTCGCGCAAGGTGATGGAGATTTTGTCCACCATCCAACGCGAAGATGGCCGCACCGTGGTGGTGTCTTTGCACCAAGTCGACATGGCCATTCGCTATTGCCCACGCGTCATCGCTCTGAATCAAGGCCAAGTGGTGTACGACGGCCCATCTGCCAAGCTCACCCCCGAACTTTTACGTCAGTTGTACGGCATGCAAGCTGATGAGTTTTTGAGCGGCAGCGAATTGCTGACCTCACTACCCGCACATCACACCAGCCCCACCTTGGCGTGGTCGACCTCACTGGCGCAAGCCGCTTAATTTTGTTCTTTCTTTGCAACCCTACTGGAGTTTAAAAATGTTTAAGAAAACCTGCATCGCAGTGGCCCTAGGTCTGAGCTTCACTGGCGCTATGGCGCAAGACATCAGTTTTGGCTTTATCTCCACAGAGTCATCGCAAAACATCAAGTCGGACTGGATGCCCTTGATCGAGGACATGGAAAAGCAAACGGGCTTGAAAGTCAAAACATTCTTTGCCTCTGACTACGCCGGCATCATCGAAGGCATGCGCTTCAACAAAGTGCAATTGGCTTGGATGGGCAACAAGTCAGCCATGGAAGCGGTCGATCGCTCCAACGGCGAAGTGTTCGCGCAAATGGTCAACGCCGATGGCAGCCAAGGCTATTACTCACACCTGATCGTGCACAAAGACAGCCCGTTGAACAACTTGAACGACATGTTCAATAACAGCAAGAACCTGAGCTTTGGCAATGGCGACCCCAACTCCACCTCAGGCTTCTTGGTTCCCAGTTTTTATGTATTTGCACAAAACAAGGTCGACCCCAAGACCTCATTCAAAGTGGTGCACAATGCCAACCATGAAACGAATGCCTTGGCAGTGGCCAACAAGCAAGTCGATGTGGCAACCAACAACAGTGAGAACCTAGAAAAGTTCAAAGAACGCCAACCAGAAAAAAACAAAGAAATCAAAGTCATCTGGACTTCACCTTTGATTCCTTTGGACCCACTGGTCATGAGCAAGAACTTGCCTGAAGCCACCAAGGCCAAGATCAAGACCTTCTTCTACAACTACGCCAAAACAGACCCACGCGAAAAAGAGATCGTCCTCAAGATCAATAAATTGTCTGGTTTCAAAGCTTCGACCAACGAACAACTCAAACCCATCCGTCAGTTGGATTTGTTCGCCAAGCGCAACAAAATCGACGCCGACACCACCTTGTCTGACACAGACAAGAAAGCCAAATTGGCTGACATCGACCAGCAGTTGGCTGCGGTGAAGTAATTACAGACCAACATGCACTCTATCGCTCATCCCCCCTTGCACGCCTTGGCTGAAACTGCGGGTTCCAAGCGCAGCTTCACTTGGTATTTCACTTGGGGCATCTTGCTTTTGTTGTTGGCAGCTTCTTGGCAAGGCGCAGACATGCGACCGGTCGAGTTGTTTCGCGACTCAGGCAACATGGCCAAGTACGCTGCCGAATTTTTCCCACCGAATTTTTCGCAATGGCGTATTTACGTGGATGAGATGGTGATCACCCTGCAAATTGCTTTGTGGGGCACCGCGCTGGCAGTCATCACGGCCATTCCCATGGCCTTGATGGCATCGGCCAACATCGTGCCTTGGTGGGTCTATCAGCCAGTGCGGCGTTTGATGGATGCATTTCGCGCCATCAACGAAATGGTGTTTGCCATGTTGTTTGTGGTGGCTGTCGGCTTGGGACCTTTTGCTGGCGTGCTGGCCTTGTGGATTCATACCTCAGGCATCTTGGCTAAGTTGTTTTCCGAAGCTGTAGAAGCGATTGACCCACAGCCCGTAGAAGGCATTCGCTCTACCGGTGCATCTGCCATGCACGAAATTATGTATGGCGTAATTCCGCAAGTGATCCCGCTTTGGATTTCATTCACGCTCTACCGCTTTGAATCCAATGTGCGCTCTGCCTCGGTGGTGGGCATGGTAGGTGCAGGCGGCATTGGCGTGGTGCTATGGGAAATCATCCGTGGTTTTCAATATGCCGAAACCTGCGCGGTGATGCTCATCATCATCCTGACGGTCAGCATCATTGATTTGGTGTCTGCCGGTATTCGCAAACTTTTTGTGTGAGGTGATTCATGTCTTTGACCTTGTCTGATGTTCACGACCTGTTGCTGCGTCGCGGCCAAACCCAATACGGGCTTGAAGCCATCAACCAACTGGAACATGCTCTGCAATGCGCCCACCTTGCTGAATTGGCAGGTGAAACCTCCGAAACCATCGTGGCGTCCTTGCTGCATGACTTGGGCCATTTGCTTGCTGCTGAACGCGAAGGCACGGTGGAACACGACACCACCGAAGACGATCTTCACCAATTCATCGCCTTGCCCTTCTTGCGTGGTTTATTTCCCGATGCTGTGCTGGAGCCCATTCGCATGCACGTGGATGCCAAACGTTATTTGTGCTTGATCGATCCAGGCTACTGGGCTGATTTATCGCATGCCTCTAAGCACAGCTTAGAGCAGCAAGGCGGCGTGTTCGACGAAGCACAAGCCCAAGCCTTCATTGCACAGCCCTACGCGGAAGAGGCGGTGCGCTTGCGTCGCTATGACGATTTGGCCAAAGTGCCCAACAAGCAAGTGCCAGGACTTGCGCATTACCAAGAGCAATTAGCTAATGTCGCGCTAAGACCTCTCATGGCTTAATTGATAGGTTCAAAAAAATCTACACGATCTGTGATCAGCCCATCTGTTTTCAGTTCCTGAAGACGATTGGCATGCACTTGCTCGTTGACTGTGTAACTCAAGCAGCGGAGCCCCGCTGCGTGAACTTGGCTCACCAAAGGCTCATTCCAGAGCGTGTGATTGAGCACAACCGCGACGCATTCAAGTTCAAGTGCGACCTCAAACCACCCCTCCCACAGCGCATCCACAAGCAACCCTCTTGGTAAATTTGGCGACGCTTTTTTGGCGGCCGCTAACGCATCGGGTTTGAATGAGGTGAGCAACGGAGGGACTTTGACACCTGCCCAAAGTCGTGCGGCTTGACGTGCCACCTCGTCACCTGTGAGGGCGTCTGTGCCAGGTGTGGGTTTGATTTCTATGTTTAAAAAATAACCATGGGCCAAACAAAATTTGGCAATCCCCTCTAAGGTCGGCAAGGGTTCACCCGCGAAAACACTGGAGTGCCAGCTTCCTGCATCTAATTGTGAGAGTTGTGCCCAAGTTTTTTCACCGCCAACACCGTGACCATTGGTCGTCCGCTCTAACAAGGCGTCATGCATCAAAAAAACCACGCCATCGCTGCTCAATTTGGCATCGCATTCAAACATGCGATAGCCATGCTCTGCACCCCGTCGAAATGCAGCCAAGGTGTTTTCAGGGGCAAGCTTGCCAGCGCCCCGATGTGCGATCCATTGGGGGTAAGGCCAATCAGAAAAATGTTGACTCATGCGGCCTCCCATCGCTTGCCAGTCGTGGCATCAAACCAGTGCAGCCGATCAGTTCTTGGGCTTGCATGGAAATGCTCGCCCGGTTCAGGTGCAGACACGGAAGCATCCAAACGCAAAGTGATGAGCTCCTCACCCAAGCGTGCATGCACCAGTCGCTCCGCGCCCAATAGTTCAACCGTGTCTGCGCGCAAGGCCCAACCCGTATCAGGGGTGAGCTCTAGATGCTCGGGACGAATGCCCATCACACGCCCAGCCAAACCACCCGGCGCTTGTCGCAACAAGTTCATTGGGGGCGATCCGATGAAGCTGGCAACAAAAGTGCTGGCGGGTCGGTTGTAAACCTCTTCAGGTGTACCAAACTGTTCCATGTGACCGCCATTCATCACAATCATGCGCTGGGCCAACGTCATGGCTTCGACTTGGTCGTGCGTGACAAACAGACTGGTGATGCCTAGCTCGCGATGCAGCTTTTGAATTTCTAGTCGAGTTTGAGCACGCAGCTTGGCATCTAAGTTCGACAGCGGCTCATCAAACAAAAACACTTGCGGTTGTCGCACAATGGCGCGCCCCATCGCCACGCGCTGACGCTGACCACCAGACAGCTCACGTGGTTTTCGTTGCAACAAATGGGACAACTCAAGAATGTCTGCAGCCTTCGCCACACGCGCCTGAACTTCCTGCGCAGGGTGCTTGGCGATCTTGAGACCGTAAGCCATGTTGTCAAACACCGTCATGTGCGGGTAAAGCGCATAGTTTTGGAACACCATCGCGATATCGCGCTCAGCTGGTTCCAAGTCGTTCACCACACGTGCGTCAATCGACACCGAGCCTGCCGTGACTTCTTCTAGGCCCGCCACCATACGCAACAACGTGGATTTGCCGCAGCCCGATGGGCCGACGATGACGACGAACTCGCCATCACGAATATCAGCACTCAGACTCTGAATAACGGTATTACCTTTGGAACCTGAGCCATAGGTCTTTTGAACTTGAAAGAGCGTGATGGAAGCCATGTGTTATTTCTCGGTATCTACCAGGCCCTTGACGAACCATTTTTGCATCAGCACAACGACCAGTGCAGGGGGCAGCATGGCCAAAATGGCAGTGGCCATGACCAGGTTCCATTGCACTTGCGCTTCGGCCCCCGCCGTCATGCTGCGGATGCCCATCACGATCGGGTACATACGTTCTTCTGTGCTCATCAGCAAGGGCCAAAGGTACTGGTTCCAACCATAAATGAACTGAATCACAAACAAAGCAGCCACACTGGTACGCGACAGCGGCAAGAGCACATCCCAAAAAAAACGCATAGGCGATGCCCCGTCCATCTTGGCGGCTTCTGCCAACTCATCGGGCACTGTCAGAAAAAATTGCCGAAACAAAAAAGTGGCTGTCGCCGAAGCGATGAGCGGAATGGTCAAGCCCGCAAAACTGTTGACCATGCCAAAGTCGGCAATCACTTGGTAGGTGGGAACAATGCGCACCTCCACTGGCAACATCAAAGTCACAAAGATGCCCCAGAACACCACTCGCCGAAATGGAAATTTGAAATAAACGATAGCAAATGCGCTGAGCAAGGAAATGATGATCTTGCCAATGGCAATGCACAACGCAGTGACCAAGCTGACCCACATCATGCGAGCCACAGGCACTTGACTTGTCATTCCAGGCCCCTCGCCCATCAAGATAGCACGGTAGTTGTTCCAAGCATCGTGACCAAACCAGATCGGTATCGGCGATTGCGCCATTTCTTGAGCCGAATGGGTGGAGCCCACCAAGGCCAAATAAATCGGGAACACGATGACCAATACACCCACGATCAAAAAACCATGGGACATCACATCAAGCCAGCGGTGTCGTTCGACCATGTCAGTAATTCACTTTTCGTTCAACATACCGAAATTGCAGCACCGTCAAACCAATGACGATGGCCATGAGCACCACCGATTGGGCTGCCGATCCGCCCAAATCCATGGCTTTGAAGCCATCAAAGTAAACCTTGTAAACCAAGATGGCTGTGTCCTTGCCGGGCCCGCCTTTGGTGGTCGCATCGACGATGCCAAACGTTTCAAAGAAGGCATAAACCGTATTCACCACCAACAAGAAAAAAGTGGTGGGTGTGAGCATGGGCAACTGCACCGTCCAAAACCGTTGCCAGACATTGGCCCCATCGATGGCCGCCGCCTCCATCAAAGATTTCGGAATACTTTGAAAGCCCGCCAAGAAAAACAAAAAGTTGTATGAGATTTGTTTCCAAACCGCAGCAATCACGATCAAGCTCATCGCATGCGCGCTATTTAGCAAGATATTCCAATTCATGCCGCACCACTCCAGCAGATGCGCCAACAAACCCACAGACGGAGAGAACAAGAAAAGCCAAAGCACGCCGGCCACCACGGGTGCAACGGCGTAAGGCAAGATCAACAAGCTGCGATAGATCCAGATGCCACGCACGATGCGATCCGCGAAAAATGCCAAGACCAATGACAAGGAAATGCCTAGACCAGCCACCAACACCGAAAACAAGGCCGTGGTTTTGAACGATGCCAAATAGGTGTCATCGCGCCACAAGGCGGCAAAGTTGTCTAAGCCACTCCATTGCACCGATGTGCCAAAAGCATCGGACTGCTGAAACGATTGCACCAACGCTTGACCCGCAGGCCAAAAGAAAAAAGCCAAAATGATCACGCCCTGAGGTGCGATAAGCACCCAGGGCAACCAACTGGAACGAAAAAGTACTTTTTTATCGTGACTCAAAATCAGGATTTATTGGCTTTTTCGAATTTTTCAAGCAAGTCATTGCCGCGTTTAACGATGCTGTCCAAGGCCTCTTTGGCAGACTTCTTGCCAGCCCAGACTTGCTCAAGCTCTTCATCCTCGATGGTTCGAATTTGCACATAGTTGCCCAAACGAATGCCGCGCGACTTGTCTGTGGTCTTGCGAATCATTTGATTCACCGACACGTCCGTGCCTGGGTTTTGTTTGTAAAAGCCAGACTCTTCCGTCATCTTGAACGATGCCATGGTGACAGGCAGGTAACCGGTGCGCTTGTGGTTGGCCGATTGAATGGCGGGGTCAGACAGGTAGTTGAAGAAGGCCGCTACACCTTTGTATTCGGCAGGCTTTTTACCGGCCATGGCCCAGAGGCTAGCGCCACCAATTACCGTGTTTTGAGGTGCGCCCGCCACATCAGGGTAGTAAGGCAAGGTGCCTACCGCAAATTTGAATTTGGCATTCTTGCTCACGCCAGCATAAGCTGCTGAGGAGTTGATGCTGATTGCGCACTCACCCGATTCAAAGGGAGCACCAGCGTTACCCGCACGACCTTTGTAAACAAACAAACCCTGCTGCGCCATATTGCCCAAATTCTCTATGTGACGGACATGCAAGGGAGAATTCACGACCAAGCGTGCGTTCATGCCTTTCATGCCGTTGCCTTGGGTGGCCAACTCGGTGTTGTGCCATGTGGAAAAGCTCTCCAATTGCGTCCAGCCTTGCCAAGCCGTGGTGAAGGGACACTTATGGCCATTGGCTTTGAGTTTCCCTGCAGCCAAGGCCACCTCTGGCCAAGTTTGTGGCAACTTGTCTGTCGAGAGACCCGCGGCTTTGAACGCATCGAGATTCACCCACATCACGGTGGTGGAACTGTTGAATGGAAACGACATCATCTGGCCAGTGGGCGAGGTGTAGTACCCAGCAACTGCTGGCACATAGGACTTAGGGTCAAACTTGTAGCCACCATCACGCATGATTTTTTCAACAGGAACCACGACACCTTTGGACGCCATCATGGTGGCTGTGCCGACTTCAAAGACTTGCAAGATGTGTGGCGCATTGCCAGCACGAAATGCAGCCACCGCGGCGGTCATTGACTCATCGTAGTTGCCCTTGAAAACGGGAACCACCTTGTATTCGTTTTGCTTGGTGTTGAAGTCTTTGGCGATGTCACCTACCCAATCCCCCAACGCACCGGACATCGAGTGCCACCATTGAATCTCAGTTTGTGCTTGCGCCGTCGCAGCAAACAAACTCAATGCGAAAGCAGGCAATAAAAATTTAGTCTTCACAACAATCCCCTGTGCAAATAGAACAAATTTCATTGTGTGATCAGCACATGACAACGCTGTGACTTACTCAATATGCTTGCGCATGAAACAAAAAAGGGAAGACCCCGAATGGACTCTTCCCTTGCGCAAACACCTAGAGAGATAAGACGGCTCAGGCGGTCTCAACGTCGTCTGATTCGTCGTCGGTCAATTCATCACTTTCAATCACCGCCATCTCTGCATATTGGTTGGCCACGAGCTTATGGCGATATGCCAAAAATACATGGGAATTCCGAGCTTCTTCATGGCCTTGGTCATCGGCATCAGCCGCCAACGAATGGTGCTTGGCCGCTTGCGAGTAATGCAAGGCTGCGATGCGGTGGTAGTCAGCCAAGGTGTCGTAAGCCTCGTCATCTTCGTGGATTTCAGGCTCAAGGTTCTGTGCATGGGTCATTGAAAAAGCTCCATCTAGATTGCAGCGGATTGCTGCAACACCAAGCATGACAAGTCCCAATGAATGTTTGGTGACATGACCGAGAAATCACCCTCTCTTAATGTTTAACCAACAAAGCCTCACCCATGCGCAGGCGTTTGCCACTTTCAATGCCAGAGGCCAGTGCATAGCCGGGTGGCACAAACACCAAAATGGTGGAGCCATGCTCAAACCACCCCATCTCTTGGCCTTTGGCATAGCGCGCATCACAAGGGATGTCGTTCGGGCCTTGGTAGCGCAAATTCAGCAGCACATCCACGGCATGAAAACGCATGCTGGCCACCAACACGGCGGCCACAGGCACGATCAAGAAAGGAGTGCCCTCAGTCGTTTGCATTTGCAACACAGCCCGTTCGTTTTTACAGAACAACTCTTTCACACGCGCCAAGGCAATGGGGTTGACGTTCCAGGTATCGCCCGAGATGTAGGTCACGTGGCTCAGGTGTGCATCGGTGGGGGCGTGAAAACGGTGGTACATGCTGCTGGTCAAACGCATGGTCACAAACGTCCCACCTTCTAGCAAACGCGGCCAACGCGTGATCAAGTCAGGTGCGCTGAGCAAGCTGTCGAGAGTGTAGGGAAAACCTTTGGCTTGAAAGACCATGCCATCACGGATCTCACCACACGCCCCCACGATGCAGTCACACGGCGAGCTCATCACGGCGGGATTGGGATCAATGGGGCGCAAGCCAGGTCGCAACTCACGTGTGAAGCATTCATGCAAGCTGGCAAATTGTTGTTGCTTGGCTTCACTCAAATCCAAGTCACTGAACCAACGCCACACCGCCATGGAGCCTTTGACAACCCAAGGGTGGCGCAACTGACTCCACCAACCCATGAAGCGTGTCAAGGTGATGCGCGGGATGCGATTGGTCAATAAAAAATTGAGGTCTTCTTGCAGGAGAAAAGTTTGAAATTTATTTCGAATCTTCATCGTCTTGTCACTTAATTTAAATACAAAGGAATATCTCTTACACAAGGAAATTGACTGTGAACACCACTTGGATGAGCTTGGGCGCACTGGCCGCATTGGCCCCGTCTATCTACCGACGACTTCAACTCTCTCGCGCCAAGCACCGCTCGTTGGCAGGCCACTCACGCATGGCCAAACGTTTGGCCCGCCTGCTGCCCGGCTACCATTTTGACGAGCAAGTGTTCTTTAAATGTGACAACGCGCCATTTGAGATACAAATTCTTCGCCGCCAAGCATTTTTCAAAATCGCCGAGGTGCTCAAAGCGCGTCACCCCTTGAGCATTCAGGCCACAGCGGCTGCGCGCGAAAACATCTCGGACATGCAATTCATCTCGGCCTACCGCGTGCCGTTTCAGTTCAGTCCCTTGGTGCAAGAACACCTCAAGGTGGGTTCGTTTTTGCAATCGGCCACGGGCGTGCATGTGACCGACTTGGATGGGCAGTCGTTTTACGACCTGACTGGCTCTTACGGCGTCAATGTGTTTGGCGCAGACTTTTACAAAAAGACCATGGCCGAAGGCATGGCCAAAACCCAAGCCTTGGGGCCTGTGCTGGGGGCGTATCACCCCTGCGTGGCCAGCAACGCGGAGCGATTGAAAAAAATCTCGGGCATGGACGAAGTGTCGTTCCACATGTCGGGCACAGAAGCGGTGATGCAAGCGGTGCGATTGGCGCGCTACCACACCCGACGCAAAAACATTGTGCGTTTTTGCGGCGCCTACCACGGCTGGTGGGAAGACGTGCAACCCGGCCCTGGCAACCCCATGCCCCCACGCGAGACCTACACCTTGAGCGAGATGAGCGAGCACAGCTTGGACGTGCTGCGCACCCGCAAAGACATTGCCTGTGTGTTGGTCAACCCCTTGCAAGCGCTGCATCCCAACGTCAATGCACCGGGCGACTCCACCTTGGTTGACAGCAGCCGTCGCGCCGCTTATGACCGTGAGGCCTACACCACATGGCTGCATCAACTGCGCGAGGTGTGCACGGCCAATGGCATTGTGTTGATTTTTGACGAGGTGTTTCTCGGCTTCCGCCTCGCGGCTGGGGGTGCACAAGCCTACTTCGGCGTGCAAGCCGACATGGTGACGTACGGCAAAACCTTGGGCGGCGGTTTCCCTGTGGGCGTGGTGTGCGGCAAGCGCGAGTGGATGCATCGCTTTCATGCCGACCGCCCTGCCGACATTTGTTTTGCACGTGGCACCTTCAAAGAGCACCCCGCCGTGATGGGCGCCATGTCTGCCTTTTTAGACCAATTGGAAACCCCAGAAATTCAAGCCATGTACGACGGCTTGGATGAACGCTGGAACGCGCGTGCCCAATACTTCAACAGGGCCATGCAAGCCAATGACATCCCACTGCAAGCAGCCAATATGTCCAGCGTGTGGACTTTGTTTTACACACAACCCAGCCGCTACAACTGGATGTTGCAGTACTACCTGCGTATCCACGGCTTGGCATTGAGCTGGGTGGGCACGGGTCGTTTGATCTTCAGTCTGAACTACAGCGATGCAGACTTTGAAACCGTGGTGCAACGCTTTGTGCTTGCGGCCACCCAAATGAAAGCGGATGGCTGGTGGTGGCAAAGCCCTGAGCTGACCAACAAGAGCATTCGTCGCAGCATCTTGAAAGAAACGCTGTTTCGATGAATGAAAAAAGGGTTCAGGTCTAAGACCTGAACCCTTTGTGTCAAGCCGCTGAGATCAGTGGCTGGTATTCAAGAAGCTTTGATCAAAGCGCTGACCACGTAGCAACTGCCATGGAGCCTTGTGGTACAGGTACACGTCGTGGAAGGGGTCAGTGAGAATTTTGGTCATCCACACCAAGCCGGTTTGCACATCTTTGATGAAGCACAGGTGGATGGTTCTGAACAGCAAACCGCCCACACCCAAAGCCAACCAAGCGTAGCCCACCGCTTCTGAAAACTCCACCCAAGTTTCATGCGCTGGCACCACGTTCAACATGCCAGGAAAGTAGTAAATCACCAGAGGCAACAGCACCCAGAGGCTGAGCAACACCACTTTGCGACGCAGGTTGTAGCCCACCTTGATTTCTTCTTTGAACTCGTTGCTGGCTTGGTTCACATGGTCATAGCCCAAGGGTTCAAAAAAGAAGTGGCCCGATTGACGTGCGGTCATAGAAACCAACCAAGCCAACAAAGCGGCCCAAGCGGGGTTCACAAACAACAAGGCATACGAAATCAAAAAGCAAATCGCGCTGAGCAAATGCAATGACTGATTGATGCGGCAGTGGTGGTAGTAGCGATGGTCATCCCAGCGTTGAATGCGCAAGGCTTCTAAAAAGTTTTTCACGTCTGATGTTCCTCATGTGTTTCAAGACCCATCAATGATGAGCTTGTCATGTGAAAAAACGGTGACAACACACCGAAATACAAAGATGAAATAAAAACATCAAATGCGTGTCATGTCATCAGCTTGTTAAATTCAAACGCGAACATGGTGCTATGGAAGCATCAACCCACACCCCCATCACTGTCGAAAACTTTGAACCTGCACAACGGTTTCTGAGAATTGCCGTGGTGACCGAAACATGGCCCCCCGAAGTCAATGGCGTGGCCGTCACCCTGTCCAAGCTGATTCATCATTTGGGCCGTCGACAGCACACCATCCAACTGATTCGCCCACGCCAAGACAAAAACGATGAAGGGCTGGAACACATTGGTTGGTCTGAATTGTTGTTGCGGGGTTTGCCTATTCCTCGCTACCCGCAACTCAAATTGGGTTTACCCAGTAAAAAAGCCTTGATCAAAGCTTGGAGCACCAAACGCCCTGACTTGGTACACATCGCCACGGAAGGCCCGTTGAGTTGGTCGGCGCTGCAAGCCGCACACACCCTGCGCTTGCCAGTGACCTCAGATTTTCGAACCAACTTTCACAGCTACTGCCAACACTATGGCGTGGGCTGGCTCAGCAAACCTATTGCCGCCTACTTGCGCAAATTTCACAACCGAACCGGTTTCACCATGGTGCCCACGCAAGCCATGAAATTCCAACTCGAAGCCATGGGGTTTAAGAATTTAAAAGTGGTGGCACGGGGCGTTGATACGCAGCTGTTTCACCCCGACAAACGCAGCGATGCCATGCGTCAACGCTGGGGCGTGACACCTGACACCTTGGTGCTGCTGTCAGTGGGCCGCTTGGCCGCAGAGAAAAACCTCGACCTCACCATCCAAACCTACCAAGCCCTGATCGCGGCAGGTCGCCCCGTCAAGATGGTGTTTGCGGGCGATGGCCCCATGCGTGCTGCGACTGAGGCCAAATGCCCAGACGCCCTGTTCATGGGCATGTGCAGCCACGACGAATTGGCCACGCTGTACGCCAGCGCTGACTTGCTGCTGTTCCCCAGCTTGACAGAAACATTTGGCAACGTGACCTTGGAGGCCCTGTCATCGGCAACGCCGGTATTGGCATTTGACTGCGCCGCCGCCAGTGACTTTGTCACCGACAAAAAGAATGGTTGGTTGATTGACAGCAACGAACCACACACCTACATCCAACGCGCCTTGGACATCACAAGCGACTCAGCCACGCTGCGCCAGACCCGTGAGTTTTCACGACACAGTGTGGAGCATCTGGGTTGGGATGAAATTGCAGGCCAAGTTGAAGGAATTTTTCAACGTGCCATTGAACTGGGGTAACCCACCTTCAAGCACCGCCGGTGCTTAACGCAATTTGCGCCACAGCAACAAGCACAGCGGTGCCATGCCGGCGATCAGCACGGTGGCCAATAAGGTCATGATGATGGCCAGCGGCACCTCAAAGGCGAGCAAGGCGCTGTAAGCGGCCAACATGAGCAGCACACACAGGTTTTCATTGAAACCCTGCACCGCAATCGAACGGCCCGAGCTCAGCACTTGCATGCCTCGGTGTTGCAGCAAGGCATTCATGGGCACCAACAGCATGCCGCCCGCCACACCCACGCACAGCAGCAAAGGAATGGCAATCCAAAGCGCAGAGATATTCACCATGACGGGAAGCAACATGGCCAACAGCAAACCCCAAGGCAACGCTTGGCGCGCCGAGTGCAACTTGAAGCGTCGCCCTGCAAGGTAGGCGCCCAAAATCACACCCACCGCCACCAAGGCTTGCAAATACGCACCCAACTTGAGTGTCAAGCCCAGCGTGCGTTGCGCCCACACCAACACGGCAAACTGCATCACCGCCCCCACACCCCAATACAAAGTGGTGACATACAGCGACACACCGCCCAAGGGGTCACGCCACAGCCTGAGGTTGATTTTCCAAAAATTTCCCCACTGCACCGCCCGCCATGTCAAGGGCACGATCACACCGCGGTGCTTCACAGCCGTGAGGCCAAAATTTAAAAGGGCTGCCACTAAATAAACACCCAGCACCACGCCCATGGCAGGCACGGTTTGGGTGGCAATCACATACTCGGTCAACACGCTGGCTTGGGACAAACCTGTCAAGGCACCGCCCAAGGCAATACCAAAAACAACCGAGAGCACCACCGACACTTCCAACCAAGCATTGGCGCGCACCAAAGCGCGTGGGGGAACAGACTCGGTCACCAAGCCGTACTTGGCTGGGGCGTACACCGACGCCGCCAGGCCGATCAGCGCAAAGGCGCACAAGGGCTGCCCCCCTGCCAACAACACAAACACCCCCACCATCTTGAGTGCGTTCATGTAGGCCATCAAACGGTGTTTGGGAAAGGCATCGGCCACAGGCCCCACCACACAGGCAAGTAACACGTAGGCCAAGGTCAGCGAGAACTTCAGCAAAGGCGCCCACCAGCCTGGGTAGCCCTGCTCTTTCAGAAAGTAAATTCCTAAAATCAACAGTGCGTTGTCAGCCAAACCGGATGCGAACTGAGCCCCAATGAGAAAGTAAAAGCCTTTAGGCATGGGCTGCGTCATAGCGTGTTTAAGTCGGTCGCCAATGCGCAAGCCCCATGATCAGAATGACGCGTAAATGGTTGTTCAACTGGTCTAGCCCTTGCACCTTGGCCGCTTGTCCTGCTTGCGTGACGCAAAAAGATTCGTGGCGGTGCAAAAACTCAATGTCAATCACATCAGGCACAAAGCCCATAGGGGTTTGGATGTGAATGGCAGGAAACTGCCCTTCAAACCGGTTGCTGCATGTGAAGCGACAGTGCCGACGGCTGGAAAACTCGTCAATGGAGCCAAACAACTCTGGCAATAATTTTTCTTTCACATCTCGGTAATCGAGATAACGGTGCGTATCACGCAAATACGTCTCAAACGTCGGGTCGCTGAGACTGTTCGCTAAAAAATACAGCGGCGTCACGAGAGAACTTCCTTCTCCTCTCGAAGCCCACGCTCAATACGCACCAAATGCTGTTCAAACAAACGCGTGGACTCACCCCAGCTGAAAGACAGCGCTTGCGCACGCGCTTGAGCACGCGGAATTTTCAAAGCCTCTAAGCTGGCGTAGGCCAAGTCTTCGTGCAACACACCACCGCTGTGGTGGTGTGAATCACCCGTCTCCGCGCGCAGCACTTCCAGCGGGCCATCCACAGGGTAAGCAGCCACAGGGGTGCCGCAGGCCATCGCCTCCAGCATGACCAAGCCAAACGTCTCATTGCGACTGGGAAAGGTGAACACATCGGCGCTGGCATACACGCGGGCCAACTCATCACGTGGCAACACGCCTAACCAACGCACGTGGTGAAACTTCTCTTTGAGTTCATCTTCAAGCGGCCCCACACCGCACACCACTTTGCTGCCGTGCCACGGCATGGCTAAGAAACTGTCAATGTTTTTTTCGTACGACACGCGTCCTACATACAAGGCAATGGGGCGTGGCAAATCGGCCAAGTCAGGGTGGTTGGCCACTGCGTCTTCGTAGCCAAACAACTGCATGTCTACGCCGTGAGTCCAGCTTCTTAAATTTTTGAAACCCCAACCATCGAGCAAGCGCATCACGCCCTGCGTCGGCACCAACACCCCCGCCGAGGGTTTGTGAAAGTGACGGAAGATGGCATAACCCATCCACAGCGGCATGCGCAAGGCTGCCTTCAACACTTCGGGGAAGCGTGTGTGAAACGCCGTCGTGAAAGGCAAGTCGTGTTTCAAACAGTATTTGCGAGCGGCCCAACCCAAGGGACCTTCGGTGGCCACATGAATCACGTCAGGCGCAAAGGCGTCCAACTGACGCGCCAATTGCGGGTAAGGCTTGACAGCCAAATCAATGCCGGCATAACCAGGGCAAGGACGGGTTTGGAACAAGTCGGGATGAATCACCTCCACCACATGACCTTTGGCATTGAGTTGGTCCACCAACTCCACCAAGGTGGTAACCACGCCATTGATTTGAGGGCGCCATGCGTCAGTGATGAGTGCGATTTTCATGCGGCTTTGGCCAATTCAGGTTTAGCAACCACCACTGGCTCGGTTTGCCAGTAGAGCAACGACAACTCGCCGTGTTCGTTTTCTACCAAGGCACTGCGGCTCTCCACCCAATCGCCGTCATTGCAATACAAGACCCCATTCACATCGCGAATCTCGGCACGGTGAATGTGGCCGCACACCACGCCTTGGTAGCCATGCTTGGCAGCTTCATGCGCCACCGCATTTTCAAAATCAGTGACGTAGTTCAGCGCTTTTTTCACCTTGTGCTTGAGGTAGGCCGAAAGCGACCAATACGGCAAGCCCAAACGGCCACGCATGTTGTTCAAGTAGCGGTTCAGCTTGAGCGTGAACTCGTACAAATAGTCGCCCACATACGCCAGCCACTTGGCCTGTTGCACCACCGCGTCAAAGTAGTCACCGTGAATCACCCACAGCTGACGCCCGTCGGCTGTTTTGTGAACGGCCTCCTCCACCACCTCGATGCCACCGAAATGGTGGTCCAAGAAATGGCGCGCGAATTCATCGTGGTTGCCTGGCACATAAATCACACGACAACCTTTGCGCGCTTTGCGCAAGAGTTTTTGAATCACGTCGTTGTGTGCCTGAGGCCAATACCAACGGCGACGCAATTGCCAGCCATCAATGATGTCACCCACCAAATACAAATAGTCGCTGGTGTGCTCTTTCAGAAAATCCAACAAGGCATCGGCTTGGCAGCCTGGTGTGCCTAAGTGCAAGTCTGAGATGAAGATGGCTCTGTAGTGCATCAAGCGCCCAAGAAGTGTTTGCGGTAGCGCGGTGGCATGTCGTTGATCTTCATCAACATGGGCAAGTCAGCGGTGTTGAAGTCTGGGTCCCAAGCGGGTGCACCCAACACTTTGGCGCCCAAGCGCAAATAACCTTTGATCAGGGCGGGAGGCTCAAACGCGGGGTTCACTTCCCATTGCTCCACGGGCAAGGCCAAACGCGGTGTGACTTGGTTTTCAATCTCTGCCAAGTGCGTCTTTTTGAGTTGGTGCCAAATGCTGGCAGCCACTTCGCCGCTCACCACACCTTGATGCAGCATGGGGATGCTGGCACAGCCAATCATCACGTCGAGTTTGTTGCGCACCATAAACTCAGCCAACGCGCCCCACAAGGCCATGATGACGCCACCGTGGCGGTGCTCGGGGTGCACACAGCTGCGACCCAGTTCCACCATGCGTTCGCGGTACTGGCGCAAACGTGTGAGATCAAATTCCAAATCCGAATACGTGCTGCCAATGCGCTTGGCTTGGGCCGGTGTCAACACACGGTAGGTGCCAATGACTTGCTCCGTCACGTCGTCACGGATGATGAGGTGCTCACAAAAGTCATCGAACAAATCAATGTCGTGACCGGGAATGCTGTCTTTCAAGCGTGCGCCCATCTCTGTGGCAAACACGTCATAACGCAAACGCTGTGCTTCACGCACCTCGTCTTGGTGCTTGGCCCATTCGACAATCAGAGCGGGGCGGGTTTCAGTTTTTTGTGCCGAGACAGATACTTTTTGAGCGTCTTGATCGTTTCGATGAAGCGACCCCCGTGGCACATCGATGAACGACAAAGGCATGGTTGGGTTAGGTAGTTCTTTCATGGTCTGTCCTGAGTGAATCAATGGCCTAGATTCTTGACAGCGCATGTGAATTCACCGCGAAGATTGTGTGAAATATTCGTGACAAACACACCTAAACATTCACCAATTTGTCACACGACACACCTATGCTCATCAGCCAACTATGTTGATGAAATACCTACGCTTGCTACACGCCTTTGCGCGTGCCTTTTGGATTTTGTGGATCAAATTTCCCCGCCTGAGTCGAGACAAAAAACTTCAAGCCATCCGAGATTGGTCTCAAAGCACCTTGACGCTGCTTGGCATTGAAGTGATTCACGACACACCGCTGCACCACATTCAAGAGGCCAATGCTCCGCTTCTGTTGGTGGCCAACCATGTGTCATGGGTAGATGCACTCATCATTCAAACCATTCAGCCCAGCGTGTTCGTGGCCAAGTCCGAAGTCAAGGCGTGGCCCATCGTGGGAAGCATTGCCACGGCGTGTGGCGTGGTGTTTGTCGACCGTGGCTCCCCCAGCTCGGCACGTCGCATGGTGGACGATGTGGCCAGTGCGCTGCACCACGGGTATTGCGTGGCTGGTTTTCCTGAAGGCACCAGCAGCGAAGGCCGTGCGGTCAGCTTGTTCCACGCCAATTTGTTTGAAGCCGCCATCAACCATGACATTCAGGTGCAGCCTTTGGCCATTCGCTACACCCACCCTGAAACAGGCGCCCTGTGCTTGAAAGCGGCCTTCGTTGGCGACATCGGCTTTGTTGAGTCGCTGCACCAGGTGATGACCTCATCAGGCATACACGCCAAAGTCCATGCAGGAGATTTGCTCTCGCCGCAAGGACATTCACGGCGCACCTTGGCGCACTTGTCACACAAAAGCGTCAGCAGCCAACTCGAATTGCTTAACGCGTAAAAGACGCCACCCAACTTGGCAAACCCGTGGCGAGCAAGGGCAACCAAGAAATGGTCAAGGTGCCCACAAAAATAGCCAGCAACGCAGGCGCCACAGACGCCGCCACTTTGCGAATGGGTTGCTTGAACACCGCCGACGCAAAGTAAATATTCATGCCAGCGGGTGGGCACAAAAAGCCCATTTCCATGTTGGCCAAAAAGATTATGCCAAAGTGAATGGGATCAATGCCATAGCTGGTGGCCAAGGGCAACAACAGCGGTACCAACACCACAATCGCGGCATAAATTTCCATCAAGGCACCGGCGGCAAACAAGAACACGTTGAGGGCCAGCAAAAACACCCACTTGTTTTGCGTGACGCTTTGCACCCATTCGGTGGCGAGGTCGGGAATGCCGGCATCCACCAAGTAGTTGGTGAGCCCCAAGGCCATGCCCAAAATCAACATCACGCCGCCAATGATTTGGGTGCATTGCGACAAACAGTGGCCCAGCTTCTTGGCATCCAACTCGCGGTGCGCCCAAGCCTGTGTGAGCACGGCGTAAATGGCGGTCAGTGCCGCACTTTCCGTGGGCGTGGCCCAGCCACTGCCCAAGGAGCCAATCGCCACCACCGGCGCAAACAGTTCCCACTTGGCATGCCACGCGGCGCTGCGCAGTGTGGCCATGCTGAAGACCGGCTTCTCAGCCTGTGCAGGACGCACCGCCCCTTGGCGCAGATAACCACCAAAGATCAGCAAGCACACCACCATCACTACAGCGGGGACGATGCCCGCTAAAAACATGGTGTTGATGGGCACACGCGCAATGATGGCGTACATGATGAGTGGCACCGAAGGCGCCAACAACACCCCCAAGGCACTGGCACTGGTGACCAAGCTGATGCCTTTGCGTTCGCGGTAGCCCACGCCTTGCAACAACGGCAGCAACAAGCCACCCAAAGCCAAGATGGTCACGCCACTGCCGCCCGTGAAGGCCGTGAAGCAAGAGCACAACACCGTGGCGGCAATCACCGTGCCCGTTTGACCTCCGCCAAACAAAGCCACAAAGACCGCACCCAAGCGCTGCGCGGCACCCGTGCCTGCAAAGATCAATCCCGCCAAGGTGAACAGCGGCAGCGCGGGCAACGAGGGGTTGACCGTGATTTGGTAATGCGACAAAGCAATCGATGCCAGAGGCAAACCATCCTGCCAAAACAAGGCCAGTGCCAAGCCACCCAGCACCGCGAAGATGGGCGCACCAAACGACAACAGCGCCGCCAAACCGATCACCCAAGGCCACAGGGGCAAGGCTTCGCCATCAAAGCTGTAGGCCAAGCAAGCCCCCAGCAATGGCGCACCTAGCGCACACGCCCACTTGACGCCTTCGCGTGCGCTGCAACGCGCACCCAACTTCAAGCCCAACAAAGCAAAGCCCACAGGCATGGTGGCTTCAAACCACCACACTGGCATGCCATAGGCCAAGATTTGTTCTGCCGACATTTCGCTGAGCACCAACTGCCCACTGGCCCACGCCAACACACCGCATACCGCGGCGGCGCCAAACTGCCCGACCCCATACAAACGCGGCACTATCACCCCCAAACTGGTGAGGTGACCAAACCGTTCAGCCGCAATCGCACCGGCCATGGCCATCAACAAGCCAAGGTGTTGCACAACCACAGGGGCGTTGTCAATGCCTTTGCCCATCATGGGTCTAGACAAAATTTCGACCAAGGGAATCAGGGCCATCAAGGCCAAGGCCAACGCTGCCAGCCACGCATCGGCCTGCGTCAGGCCGCGAAGAAATCGCCCCATCATTTGCCTTTGCCTGCGCGGTACGCTTTCAGGTGGCGGAACACTTCGTCAAAGGTATCCGCAGGCACCAAGGTGCCGCGAATGCGTGGGTAGAGTTTTTCTGCCAACTCGTTCCATGCGCGCATTTGCTCGGCATTGGGCTTGTTCACAATCAGGCCGCGTTTTTTCATGGCGTCCACCGCGTCGTCAACTTCTTGGCGTGCTTTGGCGCGCATTTGTGCACCGGCTTTGTCGCCCGCCGCGCGCACGGCAGCTTGCGTGTCAGGGCTCATGTCATCCCAAGTTTTTTTGGTCACCACCAAAGCACCCACGATGGGTGCCCAGTTGATTTCCAACATATTCGGCGCCATGGTGTAGACCTGACTGGCCAACGCAAAGTAAGGCGTGGAAGGCACCACGTTGATCATGCCGGTTTGTACAGACGGCAAGATGTCGCTGGTCTCTAAGGGCACGGGTGTGTAGCCCATGCTCTTCATGATTTCTTGCTGGTCGGCTTCACCGCCCCATGCAAAAAACTTCATCTTTTGGTAGTCCTCGGGTTTGAATGCGGGGTCTTTCGAAAAGAACCTGACCCAACCTGCATCGCCCCATGCCAACACCACAAAGCCTTTGTCGAGAAATTTTTTCTCCATCGCGGGGCGCATTTTTTCGCGCACATAGTCCACCTCGTCCCACGTCTTGAACAACAAGGGCATGGATTGCAAGGCAGCAATCGATGGCTCAATTTCACGCAAGCCCACCACCGACAACAAGGCACCTTGCAACTGGCCAATGCGCATGCGACGGGCGAGTTCTGTTTCACCACCTTGACTGCCGTCTGGGTACACCACAAACTTGGCATTGCCCCCTTGGGCATTGCGCCAGACCTCACCGACTTCCATCAGTTGACGGTGGTAGAGAGAATTTTTAGGAGCTAAGGTGCCTAGGCGCAACTGCTTATCAGGCGCGGCCCAAGATGCGGTCTGGCCGCACAACAAACCAACCGCCACACACACTTGCACACACGATTTCAAAAATTTAGACATGACTGGCTTTCAAAAAAGATCATCGACTGAGGAGAGCAACCACTGCGCACGTTCGCGCATCACTTCGTTTTGCAAGCTGCGGTGTTGTCGGCTAATGTCCAGTGCTTGCTTCAACAATTGCTCAAACTGTTTGCGGTCATCAGCGGGCAAGGCCACGCCTTCGGCTTTGGCCACATACGGCCCAGCCTCTTGCCCCTGCCCTAGCGCAATGGCTTGGTCAAAATAAGCCTGCGCTTTTTGACGTGAGCCCCCAACCTTGGCCGCTTCCAATGTGCCCATCAAACTGGCCAAGGCACCTTGTCCATACGCGGGGTTGGTTTGCCAAGCCAGATCAGCCAAGCGAATCGACAGCGGCAAATCAGCCACCACATCGGGGTCATCTTTGGACATGGAAATCAAGCCGCCCAACGATGCCGCAGCCCAATACGCCAGAGGCACTTGGTCTGGCGTCAGTCGCGGTTGTTTCTTGGGGTCGGACTGCCGCAATGCAGCAGCAAACCCTGCATCACGGCGCTCAAGAGCCGTCATGGCATGGCGATGCGCGCGGGCATACAAACGTGCAGCGCGTTCACGCAAGGCAGCAGCAGCTTGGGGATTTTTGGCGTCTATTTTTTCGGCATCAAACGCCACAAAGGCATAGGCATATTGGGTGAACCCGGCCGACACAGATTCGGCCAATTTCAAATGGCCGGGTGTTTCTTTGAGCACCGACTCGGAGAATTTCAAATAAAACGCACTGGCTTCACGCGCCAGTTGCACATCGTCTTCATTCGACAAGCCTTGACCCGAAAGGGCCTGCGCAGTTTGCTCCACCACCAAAGGTCGAACCGCACAGCCAGACAACGCAAGAACCAACAGACAACAAGAAAAGAGACGGTAAGTGATAAGAGCACCTCTTGAAAATTTTGGCCAAGCGAATTTAAAAAATGTAAGTCAGCGATGTGAATATTCCGTGACAAAGCGTCATCAAGTTGAAACAGTCCGAGGCCATGATGTGCACAAAGGAAATCACCATGAGCGATCAACACCAACTCAACGAAGATCAAATTCAACGCCTGCGCGATGACATCTTGGACACGCTCGATGAAGAGCTGGAAATGTCCATCGACGAAGACGGTGACAACACCGACCGCGTCAAGTACTTCCGAGAGCTGCTGCGCCTGCAAGGCGAATTGGTCAAGCTCCAAGACTGGGTGGTTGCCACCAAACAAAAAGTGGTGATCTTGTTTGAAGGCCGTGATGCGGCGGGCAAAGGCGGCGTGATCAAACGCATCACTCAGCGCCTGAACCCACGCGTGTGTCGCGTGGCTGCCCTGCCCGCGCCCAACGACCGTGAGCGCACGCAGTGGTACTTCCAACGTTATGTGGCCCATCTGCCCGCAGCCGGTGAAATTGTGTTGTTTGACCGCAGCTGGTACAACCGCGCGGGCGTGGAACGCGTGATGGGCTTTTGCAACGACAACGAATACGAAGAATTTTTCCGCACCGTGCCTGAGTTTGAAAAGATGCTGGCACGCAGTGGCATCACCCTCATCAAATACTGGTTCTCCATCACCGATGATGAGCAACACGCACGCTTCCTAGGTCGCATCCACGACCCCTTGAAGCAATGGAAGCTCAGCCCCATGGACTTAGAAAGCCGCCGACGCTGGGAAGACTACACCGTCGCCAAAGAAACCATGATTGAGCGCACCCACATCCCCGAAGCACCGTGGTGGGTGGTTCAGGCGGTAGACAAAAAGAGTGCACGCTTGAATTGCATTCAGCATTTGCTGGATCATTTCAATTACCACGAGATTGAACACCCAGAGATTCAACTGCCCGCGCGTGTGCGCAATCCCGATTACATCCGCCATCCCGTCCCCGGCGACATGATGGTCCCCGAAAAATATTAATAAAAGGTAGATGGATCGCCCATGGACCCCATTCATGAAAACCTACAAAAGCAAAGACGTGGGCTGAATCGAATCGTTCACGCTTTGGGTTACTCCATCCAAGGCCTGCAAGCGGCCATGCATGAAACTGCGTTCAAGCAAGAGGCTTACTTGGCTTTGGTCTTGATTCCGTTGTCGTTTTACTTGGGCAACAACTGGGTTGAAATTTCACTTCTTTCAGGATCGGTTATTTTTGTTTTGACAGTCGAACTCTTAAACACGGGCCTTGAGTCCGCCATTGATCGCGTGGGCCCACAGTGGCACGATCTCTCCAAGCGCTGCAAAGACCTCGGCAGTGCTGCCGTGCTGCTGAGCATTCTTCTTTGTATGAGCATTTGGCTCACGGCTTTGGTTTTGAAGTTCTCTCACTTCGTTTGACAGTACTCACGCGTGATGGCAATGACGCACCTTCAGCGCTTGGTAGTTGTTGTGTTGTGGCTCACCGCATCGACCCACAGTTTTGCAGCACGGCCCTTCGTCACCGACGACGCCAGAATGACGAACGCCGAAAGCTGCCAGCTCGAGAGCTGGTCACGCACCTACAAAACGAGCAATGAATTCTGGGTGCTTCCAGCTTGCAATGTCACGGGCAACTTTGAAGTCACGGCGGGGGCAGGCACCGCCACCAACCTAGGACAAGCAGCCACCAAGGACTTCGTCCTCCAAGGCAAAACCTTGTTTCGTGAGCTCACCACCAACGGATGGGGCTGGGGCCTCGCGGTCGGAAAAGTGAGCCACCCCGACATTGCGCCGGGCCCCAACTTGCTGGGTAACACCTACGCTTACATCCCCGTGTCGTGGTCGACCCACAATGACAAAGTTATTTTTCACACCAATGTGGGTTGGCTCAAAGACAAAGCCACAAGCGAGAACCGAGCCACTTGGGGGGTAGGTGCGGAGCTGCAAGCCACACCACGCATCTTGCTCATCACCGAATCGTTTGGTGACAACAAAAATAACCCCTATTGGCAACTAGGGGCGCGCTACGCCATCGTGCCTAATTTCTTTCAAATAGATGCCACCACAGGTCGACAGTTCAATGGGGGCGTGGAAACGCGTTGGATTTCATTTGGTTTACGCATCACACCCGAAAAGCTTTTCTGATTGAAAAGCCCATCACCTCAGTCCGCGTGATGGATGGGGTCAAAGCTGATGGTGTTGGATGCGTACAAGATTTCGACCAAATACAACACACAAGCTGCCACCAACGACAAAAAACTACCGATGAAGGTAATCGGCACCCAGTTCGAAATGTGCAGCTTGCCCGGCTCGATGCTGACCGAGAAAAAGAGCTCAATCACCGTCAGCGCAATCAGCACCGCACTTAACACCAAAAAAGCCGTGGCGATGTTGATGATGAGCTTTCGGCGCGTCAACGACTCGAGCTCCAAGACATAACTCGCCACACGGTCGCCACCGTAGCCTCGGCTGCTGCTTGAATCTTCAATCAAAGACTGCACGCGTCTGGCGCGATCAATGACACGCCCCAGTCGGCTACCCAGCACGTTCAAGATGCCGCCCACACCTGTCAAAAGAAAAACCGGCGCAGTGGCCAATTTGATGGCCTCAGAAATCACACCCATTTCCATAGCAACTCCTCACATTTTTCAAATTAACCAGATGGTTAGTTTTTAACACGTCCACGGCCGTCACACGGGTGTCATGGAAATTTAATAAATTCACGGTGCGTATAAAACAGTCTTTACTCTTCATGTCACTTAAAAATTTGATCGATATGTTGAACAAACAAAAATTAGTGGATGGCATGGTCCACAGTCAACAGATGCACAAGCATGACTTTGTGGAGTCCTTGCTTCAAAAGCAACACGATGCAGAGCTGCAAAACTTCATCGCCAAACAAAGCTCTGCTGAGCTAGGCGGCTACCTCGATGCACTGCCGCTAGAAGATGCCCAAAAACTTTGGCACAAGATTCCTGCCATGCGTGAAAACGATGTGCTGTGGGAAATATCAAACGAACGACGTGCCGCCCTCGCAGGGGACCGACAACCCGACTTTGAAGACAGCAAGATCAATGTGTACGAACTGGTGGATGGTCGGCTGAAAAGCATTCCCCTCTCGGGTCGCAAAGACTTGGAAGGGGCCAAACCAATTTGGGTTGACCTGATCAACTCCAGCAAGGCAGAGCGCGTGTTTGTCGGCTCGCACTTTGGCGTTGAATTGCCCGACCCCATTGAAGCCACCGACTTGGAAGTGAGCGCCCGATTTCACGTCGAAGAAAACGACGACATCCACTTGCACTCCAACTTTTTGTTGGACCGTGATGGCAGCTCCAAAAGCGTGCCTGTGGCGTTCATTCTGCACGGGGGTATTTTGTTTTCCCTGCGTAATGAAGAGTTGTCTGTGTTTCGCCTACAACGTCGACGTGCCCTCACACAGCCTAACTACGTCACCGACTGCATCGACTTGCTGCTCGACCTCTACGGCGCAGACGTGGAGGTGTCCGCGGACTCTTTGGAAAACATTTACGCCAAACTGGGCGTGGTGGGCAGGCACGTGCTCAGCGAAGCCATCACTGACCAAGAAGCTGCTGGCATCTTGGCTGACATCGCGGAAGAAGAAGACCAAAACGGACGGATTCGCAGCAATATTTTGGACACGCAACGCGCGCTCAGCTTTTTGATGCGTGGCCGCTTGCTCACGCCTGATCAAATTTCGGATGCCAAGCAAATTTTGCGCAACATCGATTCCTTGAACAGCCACACCGCATTCTTGTTCGACAAGATCAACTTCTTGATGGATGCCACCATCGGTTTCATCAACATAAACCAAAACAAACGCGTGAATCAGCTGACGGTGTTCAGCGTGGTCTTCATGCCCATCAACATTTTGGCTGGCGTAGGTGGTATGTCTGAGTTCTCCATGATGACCGAAGGCATACCCTGGCCACTGGCATACGGAAGCTTTTTGGTGGGCTCTGCATTCATTGGCTTGATCACGTATGTGCTGCTCAAACATTTTGAAAAACGACGTCTTAAAAAATGAATCGAAGCCTCGACATGACTTATCACAAACACGAAGCGTCTGAAATCAAAGACGATGGCTTGCGTTACAGCAAAAAGAAAAATGGCTCTCCTTTTGAGGGCACAGGCCGAACTGGGGAGATGATGAGCTGCATCAAGTGCGGCACACACAAACCAAGATCAACCGGCTCGTTCCGTCGCTTTTTGAATGCCAATCACTTTTTTTGCGGCGAGTGCCGCGCCGTGCCGGCTTAACGGCTTAAGCAGGCAGGCGCCAACGGGTCGCAGGGAAACTCAACTGGAAACACGAGCCCTGCCCCACTTCGCTGGTGATAGACAAGCTGCCACCGTGGCGTTGCATCACGTGCTTGACGATGGCCAAACCAAGGCCTGTGCCACCTGATTCGCGTGAACGGCTGCGGTCCACGCGGTAAAAACGTTCGGTCAGGCGCGGCAAATGTTCTGCCGCAATACCCGCTCCCGTGTCACGCACCGCCATCAACAAGCTGCCATCTGCGCTTGGTTCTACCGTGACATGAATATGCCCACCCGCTGGCGTGTAACGCACCGCATTGCTCACCAAATTCGACAAGGCACTTTGCAGCTCGCGCGGCTCCCCCATCAACTCGGCATGGGCCAACAAGGGGTTCACCTCAAACACAATCACTTGGGCTTGTGTACCGTGCGAAATGCTGTCGGACAAACCACGTGCTTCCAACTCACATGCTTGCACCAAACGCGCCAAAGGCATGGTGTTTGCAAAACTAGGAACAGGGCTACCCTCTAAACGCGAGAGGGTGAGCAAATCTTCGACCAAGCCTTGCATGCGAACGGCTTGGATCGCCATCAAGGCCAAGTAACGCTTTTGCTCATCGGCACTCAGGTCTAGCGTTTGCAAGGTTTCAACAAAACCAGACATCACCGTCAATGGGGTGCGAATTTCGTGCGACACATTCGCCACAAAGTCACGGCGCATGGCCTCGGCTTGCTCCAACATCGTGACATCACGCGTGAGCAATAACTGCTTGCCTTCACCATAGCGGTGACGCTGCACCGAAATGCGCACAGGGCGCTCCACACGATGGCGATGCCCCGCAATCACGATCGGATCCACGGGCTGCTCCACCGCCATGTAGGCTGTGAAGAGCGGGTCACGCAGCAAATTGCCTACGCGCTGCATCACATCGCGTTCGGGGTGAATGCCCAAATGGGTCGCCGCTGTTTGGTTGCACCACTCGATTTGCGCGTTGGCGTCAAGCATCAACACGCCGTTGGGTGAGGCTTGAATGGCAGACAAGAAATCTTTGAGCCGCTGCTCACCCGCATCAATGCTGCGCTCGCGTTCACGCAAGAGCTTGCGCGCACGGTCTGACAACACACCCCACCAACCCGACATTTGCGGGGCCATGGCCAAGTCACCGTGGCGCAACCATGAACGCACGCGGTAGCCACGCCACGCATCGACCATCATCCAAGCCAAGCCAGCGACCAACGCACCCAGCAACAGATAAAAAGATGGCGACGGTTTATCGCCCATCACGGCCCAAGAGAAACCGATCGCGGCACCAAAAGCCAACAGAGAGAGGAACGACAGGAAGCGACTAATCACAAGAACCTTGCATCAATTTAGATCTGATGGGTGATTCTGTATCCTACGCCACGCACGGTTTCCACCATAGCCCCTGCAGCCCCTAGGGCTTCACGCAAACGCTTGACATGCACGTCCACCGTGCGTTCTTCGATGAACACATGGTCGCCCCACACGCGGTCCAGCAGCTGGCTACGGCTGTGCACGCGTTCGGCGTGGTGCATCAAATAATTGAGCAATTTGAATTCAGTCGGCCCCAGCTTGATGGCTTGGTCATTGAAGCTGACGCGGTGGGTGGAGCCATCGAGCTGCAAAGCGCCGATGCGCACCACATCGCTGGCTTGCTCTGGCGCACGGCGGCGCAGCACTGCACGGATGCGGGCCAGCAGCTCTTGGGTCGAGAAAGGTTTGGTGATGTAGTCGTCCGCACCGGCATCCAAGCCAGCAATTTTGTCGGGCTCATCACCGCGGGCGGTGAGCATCAAAATGGGCGTGGTCTTGGTGCGTGGGTCAGCACGCCAACGACGAGCCAACTCCAAACCACTTTGACCTGGCAGCATCCAATCCAACAAAATCACATCGGGCAACACCTCATCGATGTGTTTTTGTGCGGCGATGCCATCTGCTGCCAACATGGGCAGCATGCCGTTATGACGCAAATTGATCGAGATGAGTTCAGCAATCGCCGACTCATCTTCAACCACCAAAACGCGGGCAATTTTCATCTTCCAAAAACCTTCAATCAGCTCATCGACGATTCAACATCGGCCAAAGGTGTGTGACGCACGTCTTCGCCTTTGACAATGTAGATGATGAATTCCGCAATGTTCTTGGAGTGATCACCAATGCGCTCAATGGCTTTGGCAATGAACAGCAAGTCCAAGCTGGCAGAAATTGTGCGTGGGTCTTCCATCATGTAGGTGATGAGTTTGCGCACAAAGCCATCGAACTCTTTGTCGATTTCGTTGTCTTCACGCAAGATGCTCACGGCCATGGGCACGTCTAAGCGAGCAAATGCGTCCAAGGCTTTGCGCAACAAGCCAGAAGCCAGTTCAGCAGACACACGCAAATCGCTGGAAGGCAAAGAACGTGGTGCAGAGCTCTCAATGATGGACTTGACCATGCGTGCGATCTTGGCAGCTTCGTCACCCACGCGTTCCAAATTGGCGGTGGTTTTGGACATGGCCATGAGCAAGCGCAAATCGCGAGCCGTGGGTTGGCGACGGCCAATAACGGAAGCGATTTCGCGGTCGATCTCGACTTCCAAGCTGTTGACTTTGTTTTCAGTCACGATGACGTCTTCAGCCGCCTCGGGGCTGAACTGAGACAGCGCATAAATGGCTTGGCGAATTTGAGATTCGACCAAACCGCCCAACTCCATCACATGCGAGGAGATGTGGTTCAAGTCGGCATCGAACTGTGAGGACAGGTGTTTTTCTGGCATGGTTCTCTCTCCTATTAGCCGAAACGGCCAGTGATGTAGTCTTCTGTGGCGGTTTTGTTAGGCTTGAAGAAGATTTGCTCTGTCTCACCAAACTCGACCAATTCGCCCAAATACATGTAAGCGGTGTAATCGCTGCAACGCGCCGCTTGTTGCATGTTGTGGGTCACGATGGCAATGGTGTAGTCGGCTTTGAGTTCATGCACCAGTTCTTCCACTTTGCCCGTAGAAATAGGGTCGAGCGCTGAGGTGGGCTCGTCCAACAACAGCACCGAAGGCTTCACGGCCACGCTGCGTGCAATGCACAAACGTTGCTGCTGACCACCCGAGAGTGACAAGCCGTTTTGACCCAACTTGTCTTTGACTTCGGTCCACAGCGCCGCTTTGGTCAGCGCCCATTCGACACGCTCGTCCATCTCAGTTCTGCTGAGGTTTTCGTAAAGACGCACGCCAAAAGCGATGTTGTCGTAAATCGTCATGGGGAATGGCGTCGGTTTTTGGAACACCATACCGATGCGGGCACGCAGCAAGTTCAAATCTTGCTTAGGGTCCAGAATGTTTTGACCATAAAAATTGATTTCACCCTCGGCACGTTGACCGGGGTACAAGCTGTACATGCGGTTCAATGTGCGCAGCAAGGTGGACTTGCCACAACCCGAAGGGCCGATGAACGCCGTGACTTTGCGCTCGGCAATGTCCATGGTGACGTTGCGAAGGCCTTGAAACTTGCCGTAGAAGAAGTTCAGGTCGCGAACTTCGATGGCGTTCTTTTGTGCTGTATGGGTTTCAGACATTTTTAAAATTCCTGATTGAAATTAGGCGCTGACTTTTTCGCGGAAGAAAACACGTGCCAACACGTTGAGCACGAGCACGGTCAAGGTAATCAAGAGGGCACCGGCCCAAGCCAATCGCACCCAGTTGTCATAAGGGCTCATGGCAAATTGGAAAATCACCACAGGCAAGTTAGCCATGGGCGCACTCATGTTGGTGCTGAAGAATTGATTGTTCAACGCAGTGAACAACAAGGGCGCTGTCTCGCCGCTGATGCGGGCCACGGCCAACAACAAACCGGTCATCACGCCGCTCTTGGCTGCACGCAAGGTGATGAAAGTAGACACTTTCCAACGCGGTGCACCTAAAGCAAATGCAGCTTCGCGCAAACTACCGGGCACCAAGCGCAGCATGTTTTCGGTGGTGCGCATGATCACAGGCACGGCGATCAGTGACAGAGCCAAGCTGCCGGCGTAGCCCGAAAAGTTACCCACAGTCGCCACGGCAATCGCGTAGACAAACAAGCCCAACACAATCGATGGGGCAGACAACATGATGTCGGTCACAAAGCGGGTGAGCTCGGCTGTTTTGCTTTCGTCACCGTATTCGGTGAGGTAAACGCCGGCCAAGATGCCCACGGGGGTAGAGACCAACACGGTCAAACCCACGATCATCAAGCTGCCCACGATGGCGTTGCGCAGGCCACCACCTTCGGTGCCAGGCGCGGGGGTGTCGCTGGTGAGCAAGTTGCTGTCCAAAGCCGACAGGCCGTTGGCAAACAACACATAGAGAATCCAGAGCAAGACCGCCAAACCGACGGCCATAGCGCTCATGGAGAACACCAAGCCCAGCATGCTGGTGACGCGGCGCTTTGTGTAAAGTTGATTGTTCATTTCCATAGAAACCTCTTAGTTGCCTTTGGCTTTTTCAGCACGCATGATCATCACCTTGGCAGCAGCCAACACCACAAAGGTGATGACAAAGAGCAAGAAGCCCAGCGCAAACAAAGTGGAGAAATGCAGAGCTTCGGCCTCACCAAACTCGTTGGCCAGAACTGATGCAATGGATGTACCAGGAGAGAACAAAGAGGTGGGCATGCGGTTGGCGTTGCCAATCACAAAGGTGACCGCCATGGTTTCACCCAAGGCACGACCCAAACCCAACATGATGCCGCCGATCACACCCTTTTGCGTGTAAGGCAACACCACTTTGCGCACCACTTCCCACGTGGTGCAACCCAAACCGTAGGCAGACTCACGCAGAATAGGTGGCGTGATTTCAAACACATCACGCATCACCGCAGCGATAAATGGCAACACCATGAAGGCCAACACAATGCCAGCGGCCAAGATGCCCATGCCATTGGTGGCACCGCCAAACAACCAACCAACCAGAGGCATACCACCCAAAATTTGTTGCAACGGCACTTGCACGTAGTCGGCAAACAAAGGTGCGAACACAAACAAGCCAAACATGCCGTAAATGATGGACGGCACAGCCGCCAACAATTCAATTGATGTGCCCAAGGGGCGACGCAACCACACGGGGCAGGTTTCGGTCAAAAATACAGCCACACCAAATGCCAATGGCACAGCTAACAAAAGCGCAATGCCTGCACTAGCCATGGTGCCCACGATGGCAATGGCAGCGCCGAATTCTGCATTGATGATGTCCCACTCAATGCGCCACAAAAAATTAAAACCAAACTTCTGAAAAGTAGGCCACGCATTCACAAACAAGGAAATGATGATGCCCAACAACGCCGCCAATACGAGCAATGAAAACGCTTGCGTGATGCGGTGAAAAAAGAAGTCTTGCGTGCGTTGCTTCTGCGCAATCGCCACCATGTCAGCGCTGACGGCTTGACCTGATTCTTCTCTCAATAAATTTTGTGAGCTCATGACAGACCCTAGACTCATAGAAACACCCTACTTCTTAAAAACTAAAAATCCGTCGGCACTGACAAGGAGGCCGACGGAGTTTGTTAGCTCAATTCAAATTACTTTTGAATTTGTGTCCACACCTTGGCGCGGATTTGAGTCGTCAAGCTGTCTGGCAAAGCCACGTAGTCGAGGTCTGATGCCATCTTCTTACCGTTCGTGAATGACCAATCAAAGAACTTGATGGCTTCAGCCGCAGCCGCTTTGTCAGTGGGTTGCTTGTACATCAAGATGAACGAAGCAGTGCTGATAGGCCAGCTGTTAGCGCCTTTGGCGTTCACCATGGACACGCCCATACCAGGCACGCTCATCCAGTCAGCGCCAGCTGCAGCTGCAGCGAATGTCAAATCATCTGGTGCCACATACTTGCCATCAGCGTTTTGCAGCTGCATGAAAGTCATGTTGTTCTTTTTCACGTAAGCGTATTCCACGTAGCCCAAAGAGCCTTTGACGCGGTTCACGTTGGCAGCAACGCCTTCGTTACCCTTACCACCCACTGAAGAAGCAGCTGGCCACTTCACAGCAGCGCCCTTGCCCACTGTGGCAGACCAGTCTTTGCTGACAGCTGTCAAGTAGTCGGTGAAGTTGAAAGTGGTACCTGAGCCGTCAGCGCGGTGCACGATGGTGATAGCTTGGTCAGGCAATTTTTTGCCTGGGTTCAAAGCAGCGATTTTTGGGTCGTTCCAGTTGGCAACTTTGCCCAAGAACATATCGGCCAACACGGCGCCAGTGATGCGCAATTCGCCCGGCTTGAAACCTTCGAGGTTCACCACAGGCACAGTGCCACCGATGATGGCTGGGAATTGGACCAAACCTTCTTTGTCGAGTTCTTCGCCAGACAAAGGCGCATCTGTCGCACCGAAAGTCACGGTCTTGGCTTTGATTTGACGGATACCGCCAGAAGAACCAATGGATTGGTAGTTCAAGCCGTTGCCTGTGGCAGCTTTGTAGGCTTCAGCCCACTTGGCATACATAGGAAATGGGAAAGTCGCGCCTGCGCCAGTGATGTCGGCAGCGAAGGCAGAACCCATAGCCAAAGTTGCCATTGCAGCGGCGGCCACGGATTTGATGAATGTGCGTTTCGTGTTCATGTGATTCCTTCAATTGGTAAGAACAGCCGTGACTTTATCCACCCTTTGTGACGGAACTGTGACAAATATGACGGTTGATTGATTCAATAATTCAAGTATTATTGAAATATGAAAAAGAAGAATTTTCCTGAAGCTCAAGTCGTCGAAGCCTTGGCGGCACTGGCCCAAGGCCAGCGTTTGCGGGCCTTTCGTGCCTTGGTGGTGGCTGGCGCCCAAGGCTTGACACCCAGCGCCTTAGGCGCATTGCTGGACTTGGCCCCCAGCGCTTTGTCGTTTCACCTCAAAGCCCTGAGCCATGCGGGCTTGGTCAGCGCCGAAGCCAGTGGCCGTAACTTGATTTACCGCGCCGAGTTTGACCGCATGAACGACCTGCTCACCTACCTCACCCAAGACTGTTGCCAAGGCCAATCGTGTGCCGTGGTCCCTGAAACATCAAAAGCTTGTTGCTGATCCATCGAAAGGAAAACACCATGAACGTTGAACAATTTTTAGGCCTCTTGGAAGCCCATCCACAACAAGCCCTGCGCATCGTGCTGCCCAATGGCGAAGCCATGGCACCGCACTTTCACATCACCGAAGTGGGCCATGTGGCCAAGAGCTTCATGGACTGCGGCGGCACACGTCGTAAGACCGAGAGTTGCCTGTTGCAAACCTGGGTGCACAGCGATGTGGACCACCGCCTAGAAACCAGCAAGCTCGCCAACATCTTGCGCATCGCGGGCGATGTGCTGCCCTCACTCGACTTGCCTGTGGAGATTGAGCACGAAGCAGGCGTGGTGTCGCAATATCCAGTGACCGCAGGCAGCAGCGATGGCCACACCTTGACCTTGACCACAGGCCTCAAACACACGGCCTGTCTGGCCATGGATGTGTGCTGCGCGCCCGCTTCTACGGCCACCGCACCCGCCACGTCATCGATCGCCACGGCAGACAAACCCCGCGTCAAAGCAGGCTCATGCTGCACGCCTGGTGGGGGCTGCTGCTAATTGCAGACCTGTATCGCACAACGCCTAGACCCACAACTTCTCACTCACTCATTCATTCACACCATGACTACTTTGAACGTTCTCTTTTTGTGCACGCATAACTCTGCACGCAGCATCTTGTCTGAAGCATTGCTCAACCACATGGCCACGGGTGCCAGTGGCACACGCTTCAAAGCGTACTCAGCGGGCAGTAGCCCGCGCGAGAACCAACAACCCAATCCATTGGGCATTCAAGTGTTGAAGTCCGCTGGCATTGACACCTCTTACCTCAGCAGCAAAAACTGGGATGAGTTTGCCAAGCCCGATGCACCGCACATGGACTTGGTCATCACCGTGTGCGACAACGCCGCGGGTGAGGTCTGCCCATACTGGCCCGGCCAGCCCGCTACCGCGCACTGGGGCTACGCTGACCCCTCAGCTGTTGAAGGCACGGATGAAGACCGCCTGCAAGCGTTTCGCAACACGATGTATCTGATTCAAAAGCGCTTGCAATTGTTGGTGGACTTGCCCGCTGACAAACTGCAAAAAGCCATGTTGCAACACACCGCCAAAGAACTCAGCCAGGAACACGCATGAACTTCTTTGAACGCTATCTCACCGCTTGGGTGGCCTTGTGCATCGTCGTTGGCATTGCGCTGGGTCAGTGGCAGCCTGAGTTGTTCCAAGCCATTGGCAGCTTGGAGTACGCACAAGTCAACTTGCCTGTGGGCTTGTTGATTTGGGTGATGATCATTCCGATGCTGGTGAAGGTGGACTTTGGTGCATTGCACGAGGTGCGTCAGCACATCAAGGGCATTGGCGTGACGCTGTTTGTGAACTGGTTGGTCAAACCGTTTTCCATGGCCTTGCTGGGTTGGTTTTTCATTCGCTATTTGTTTGCGCCGCTGTTGCCTGCAGACCAGATTGACAGCTACATCGCTGGCCTGATTTTGTTAGCCGCTGCGCCCTGCACCGCCATGGTGTTTGTGTGGAGCCGATTGACCAACGGCCACCCGCTATTCACCTTGTCACAAGTGGCCTTGAATGACGCCATCATGGTGGTGGCGTTTGCACCACTGGTCGCATTCTTGCTGGGGCTCTCTGCCATCATCGTGCCGTGGGACACGCTCATCACTTCTGTGGTGCTTTACATCATCGTGCCTGTGATCTTGGCCCAGCTGATTCGCAAAGCATTGCTGGCCCAAGGCGCAGAAAAGTTTGACGCCGTCATGGCCCAAATTGGCCCATGGTCTATCGCCGCATTGCTGGCCACGCTGGTGCTGTTGTTTGCGTTTCAGGGCGAGGCAATTTTGAGGCAGCCCCTGGTCATTGCCTTGTTGGCCGTGCCCATCCTCATCCAAGTGTTGTTCAACTCCGCCTTGGCTTATTTCCTCAACCGTGCGGTGGGCGAAGCCCACAATGTGGCCTGCCCTTCGGCCTTGATTGGTGCATCCAACTTCTTTGAGCTGGCAGTGGCTGCAGCCATCAGTCTGTTTGGCTTTGAGTCAGGCGCAGCACTGGCAACCGTAGTGGGCGTGCTGATTGAGGTGCCGGTGATGTTGCTGGTGGTGCACGTGGTGAATCGCAGCAAAGGGTGGTACGAGCGCACGTCGGCTGAATGACCTCGTCGGGGCTTAGCAGTTGGCGCGGCGGTGGTCTGCAATCGCGCGGTCGTCAAACTTCATGTCAGCGCTTCTCAAGGCACGGTGTTTGGTGGCGCGGCCCTTCATGCGCATGCGCCACAGCCGAAATGAGCTGGGGTTGAGCTCGGTGCGCATGAGGCGAATCACTTCGGGTTCGCTCAAACCCACGCGCTCGTAAATGGTCTCGAACGTGGTGCGGTCTTCCCAAGCCATTTGAATCACCGCAGACACATCACCTGGGCTCAGATTGGCAAGACGTTGGCTAGAACTGAGTTGCATGGCGCTGAGGTGCTGCGCAATTCAAGCCATCGTCATGGACAACTGAAACACCGAATTCGGCGCCTTGGGCATGAGTGGCGCCGCCAAGGGTTTGAACTTGAATCGGCCCAAGGTTTGAACAAACGAGCGTGCATCTTCGTCACGCGACTCATCTACAAAATCAGCCAAGGTGGCGTTGCTGAGCGCGTCTTTGACGATCTGCTGCAGCCCTATTTCGTAGCTGGCAGGCGATGCGTGAAGTTCAGCGGTGTCGTGCAACGGATCGGCATCTAAAGTGGATTCAAACACTGAAGCAATATCCCAGATAGAAATCAACGAGGTGTCACCCAAAATCATGTAGCCGCCGCCAGGGCCTTTCATGGTGGTCACGATGTTGTGGGCTTTGAGTGGTTTGAGAATGTTCTCAAGGTAGGAGATGGACAAATCGAGCCGCGGTGACAACTCGGTGGTGGTCACATAGCCAGCGTGACGCTGACCGGCAAGGAAAACACACACTTCAATGGCATTGATGGTTCTCTTTGAAATCATGGCTGCAACTCCTGTTGCGTAGAATTCTGATGCAAATATCTACGCAGAATATTGATTTATTGATTTATTTAGAAATATCAACACATAATCTACGCAATATCTACTCAATTACATTGATTTGTCCTCCACCACCCCAACCACGACCAGCCTTTACCGCATTGGTGCGGTGTCCAAAACCACGGGCATCCCTGTGTCCACCTTGCGTATTTGGGAGACCCGCTACGGCGCATTCAGCCCCATCAAAACAGAAGGCCAACAGCGTCTGTTTGCGGAGCACGATGTCTCTAAAGCTTTGTTGCTCAAACAGCTGTCGCAAAACGGCCATGCCATCAGCACCATTGCCAACCTCGAGCTTGCGCAACTGCGCCGCATGAGCAACCTGTCGCACAACGCCCCCCAAAGCTTGGCGGTACCGGGCCAACCCGTGTCGCTGGCTGTGGTGGGCTTGAGCATGGCCAACCGCATTGAGTCCCAAAAGTTTGCAGCCGGTTTGAAGCAAAACCAAATCAGAGTCACCGACGTGTTGGTCGATTTGGCTGCTGCAGCCAACGCCGAACTGGCACAACAGCCACAGGTGTTGTTGGTCAAGGTCAACACCTTGCAAACATCGGTGCACGCCGACATTCAAGCGCTGGTGGCCAAACACAAATTTGCGCAAACCATCGTGGTCTACAACTTTGCGCCTGAGGCCGTGGTGCAAGCCATGAAGTTTTCAGGTGTGATCGTGAGGCGCGAACCTATCTCGGACATCGAGTTGGCCGAGTTACTGCAATCGGTTTTGTTTGTAGACCCCGCGCGGGCGCAAGAGTTTGGCACCACGGGAGCTGTGATTGCCGCCCGCAAGTATTCAGACGCCACCCTCAGCCGCGTGGCTGGCATTTCGACCACTGTGCTGTGCGAGTGCCCGCGCCATGTGGCCGAGCTGATTTCGCAACTGGCCAGCTTTGAGCAATACAGCCAAGAGTGCTTGAACCGAAATGCCGAGGACGCACACCTGCATGCTTACCTGCGTTCGATCTCGGGCTCTGCTCGTTCGTTGTTTGAAAACGCACTCGAAAAAATTGCACAACACGAAGGCATTGACTTGCACGAGGCTTCACCCCATGTCACAGAAACCAAGCTTCAAAGGTAACAAGCAAAGCCTGCCCAGCAAGCCCTGCAAAACCTGCGGGCGTGACATGACATGGCGCAAAGCTTGGGCCAAAAACTGGGAGCAGGTGTTGTACTGCTCGGACGCCTGCCGCAAAAATAAATCGGCCACGCCCCCATGAGTTACGAGCTGGTTTGGTTCAAGCGAGACTTGCGCTGGCAAGACCACGCGGCACTGGCTCAAGCGGCACAGCACGGCCCTGTACGTTGCATTTATGTGGTTGAGCCCGAGCTGTGGCTGCAACCCGATGCGGCCTTGCAGCACTTTGAGTTTGTGCGTGAATCGTTGCAAGCCCTGGATGACGCGCTGCGTTCCCAAGGTGGCTGCGTTGAAGTACACACGGGTGAACTGCCCGACGTGCTGAGCCGCATTTGGCAAGCAGCGCCCTTTCGCCAACTGCACGCACACCAAGAAACCGGCAATGGCTTTACCTACGCACGCGACCTGAGGGTGGGCGCGTGGTGCCAAGCGCACAACGTGGGTTGGCATGAATACCCGCAGTTTGGTGTGGTGCGTGTGCTGAAAAACCGCAACCTGTGGCAGTCCGCTTGGGAGCGGCACATGGCGGAGCCTATGCAGGATGTGGGCGATTTGCAGTTTTGGCAGCCGCTTGAACACGCCGCCTCTCACCGCGATATGCCCGAGCCATGGCGTGGCGCATGGTGCACGCCCTCGCAGATGCAAGCGCCTTCTCACCTGCAACACAACCCACCGCTGCGCCAGCGTGGTGGTCGACCCTTAGCCCTAGACACCTTGCACAGTTTTTTACACGCACGCAGCTTGGGCTATCGCGGGGGCATTTCGTCGCCGCTGTCTGCACCCGATGCGTGCTCGCGCTTGTCGGCCTATTTGGCATGGGGCTGCATCAGCATGCGCGAGGTGGTGCAACACACGCGGGCGCACATCGCACAGCTGCCGCCACAGGCCAGCCGACATCGTGCGGGCCTAACAGCCTTCATCAGCCGTTTGTACTGGCACTGCCACTTCATCCAAAAGTTGGAGAGCGAGCCCGCCATCGAATGGCAAAACATGCACCGCGGCTACGACGGTTTGCGCGAGCACGATTTCAATGAAGCGCACTTTGAAGCGCTCAAAGCCGCACGCACAGGCTGGCCCATGGTGGACGCGTGTGTGACCATGCTGCGCGAAACCGGTTGGCTGAACTTTCGCATGCGCGCCATGCTGGTATCGGTGGCGGCCTATCCGCTGTGGCTGCATTGGCGCCCCGTGGGCGAGTGGCTGGCCACGCAGTTTTTAGACTACGAGCCAGGTATTCACTGGAGCCAATTGCAAATGCAATCGGGCACCACGGGCATCAACACCACACGCGTGTACAACCCCATCAAACAAGCACAAGACCATGACCCGCATGGCCGTTTTGTGCGGCAATGGCTGCCTACGTTGCGGCAAGTGCCTGACACCTGGCTGTTTGAACCTTGGCTCATGCCGCACACCATGCAAACACACCTTGGCGTGTTTGTGGGCAACGACATGAATCACACCACCTTGCCACAGCCCGTGGTCGACTTGGCCCAAGCCACACGCGAAGCCAAACAGTTGCTGCACAGCCGACGCAAAACGGACGAGGTCAAAGCGGCCAAAAAAGCAGTGGTCGACAAACACGCCTCGCGTAAAAACTGGGGCAAACGACCCAGCGCTTGCCGCACGTCAGTTGCCACGCCCACCGAGCAACAGCTCGGTTTTGATTTTTAAAAGCACCCCACATGACCACCCCGCGCCAACGCCTCATCCTCATCTTGGGCGACCAGCTCGACGAAGACGCCTCCGCCCTGCGCTACTTTGACCCAGCGCACGACACCGTGTGGATGGCTGAGGTGCTGGAAGAGTCCACACACATCCCTTCATCCAAACAACGCACCACGGTTTTTTTGAGCGCCATGCGGCACTTTGCTGCGCATTTGCAAACGCGCGGTTGGCCGCTGATTTACAGCCAGCTCGACGATGCGCACAACACAGGCACGCTAGCGGGTGAACTGAGCAAGGCGATTTCCCAAGTGCAGCCGCACCAATTGGTCATGACCGCGCCTGGCGACTGGCGCGTGTTGCAAAGCTTGCGTGCTGTGGCCAAGCAACAGGGGGTGCCGCTAGAGATTCGTGATGACACGCATTTCTTCAGCACTGTGCGGGACTTCGCAGCGCACGCCAAAGACCGCAAGCAATTGCGCCTTGAATATTTCTACCGCGAGCTGCGCCAAAAAAACGGCATCCTGATGGAAGGCAAAAAACCCATTGGCGGCCAATGGAACTTTGATGCCGACAACCGTGGCAGCTTTGGCAAACAAGGGCCCGGCTTGCTGCCCGCCCCTACGCGTGTCACTCCCGACACCATCACCCAAGACGTGATGCGTTTGGTCAACGACCAACTGGCGCACCACCCGGGCTCGATCACACAGTTTGGCTGGCCCGTCACGCGCGCACAAGCCCTCGTGGCCTTGGATGAATTCATCACACACCGACTACCCAGCTTTGGGCTCTACCAAGATGCGATGTGGGAAGGCGAAGTGTGGCTGTACCACTCGCACCTGTCGTGCGCGCTGAACTTGAAGCTGCTCAATCCACGCGAGGTGTTGGCGGCGGCTGAGGCCGCGTTTCACAAAGGCCACGCCCCGCTAGAAGCGGTGGAAGGTTTTGTGCGACAAATTTTGGGCTGGCGTGAATACGTGCGCGGCATTTACTGGACCCAGATGCCCGAGTACGCCGAGGGCAATACCCAGCAAGCACACGAACCGCTGCCCGAGTTTTACTGGACCGGCAACACCGACATGGTCTGCTTGCGCGATGCCATCACGCAAACCCTACAACACGGCTATGCCCACCACATCCAACGCTTGATGGTGACGGGGCTTTACGCCTTGCTACTGGGCGTAGAACCCAAGCAAGTGCACCAGTGGTACCTAGGGGTGTATGTGGACGCCGTGGAATGGGTGGAGCTGCCCAACACGCTGGGCATGAGCCAGTTTGCCGATGGGGGGTTGATGGCCAGCAAACCCTATGTGGCCAGTGGCAAATACATAGACCGCATGAGCAACCATTGCAAAGGCTGCCGCTTCAACCCTGCCGAATCCACAGGCGACACCGCCTGCCCTTTCACCACCTTGTATTGGGACTACCTCAGTCGCCACGCAGACATGCTGGCTCAAAACCCGCGCATGCTGATGCAACTGAAAAACCTCAATCGCCTCACGCCAGAGCAACGCGAGGCCATTGCTGCGCAAGCACAACAACATCGCGCACAGAAGCAAACCACCTGAATTTGAAATGCGCGAACGCGCCTCAATGCAGCGAAAGTTTTCGGCCTTTCGCCTCTGCCGCCACCAGCTCTTTGTTTGACAACACATAGGCCGAGCTGTTCGCAAGCTGTTCAATCGAAAAATCAATGAACGCCCTCGCACGCGCGGACTGGTCATCACGCGTGCCGTAGTAAATGAACACACCGATGTGGTCTGTCACGTGCTGAACCAACATCGGCACCAATCTGCCCGATCGGATGTGCTCAGCGACAGAGATGTTGGCCAACTGGCCGATGAACTCCCCCGACAGCACAGCGTCCAGTTCTAGCCCCGCATCGTTGGTGGCCAGCGCGGGTGAGATGTGGCGAAGCACCACCTCACCGCCGTCTTTGACAAACCACGGAATCACTTGACCGCTGGTGGGATGCCGGAATGCGCTGCAGCGATGCGCTGCTAAATCTTCAATCGATTGAAGCATGCCGTACTTTTGGATATACCCAGGCGTGCCACACATGATCAGTTGCAAGGGAAAAAGCCTGCGTGCAATGACCCCATCTTCCAGCGATTCCCCAATCCGAAACCCCACATCGACTCGGTCTTCAACCCAATTGCCAATGCGATCATCCAAATGCACATCCGGCTGTATGTCTGGATGTTGTTTGCAAAACGCATCCAACAATCCCGCAATGACAGGGAGGAAAGTGGTGCGTGGCCCCACGATGCGAAGCTGTCCTGCAATGTCGTCTTTGGCGTTGCGCACCTTGTGCAAAGCTCGCTCAAGCGCAGACAAGGCGGGCTGGGCAGATTCAAGAAATTGTTTGCCCTCACAAGGCGGGCTGGGCAGATTCAAGAAATTGTTTGCCCTCATCGGTCAAAGAAATGTTGCGCGTGGTGCGATTCAACAAGCGCACCCCAAGGTATTCCTCCAATTGCGCCAGCGACTGGCTGGCCGCCTGCGGGCTCACACCTTGTGCATGCGCAGCTTTTCTCAAGCTCCCCAACTCCACGGCCTTGGCAAACGTGGCAATGGCACGCATTTCGTTCATGGACATTCAGCACCTCATTGGCAATTTTTTATTGCCTATCTAACAATCAATTAACCACTATTCAATTGATAGATAAGCGCCTACATTGTCCCATCCTGATTGCCCAATATCCACGCTTGGAGAACACATCACCATGACAACGCTCAACGTCAACGGCCGTCCACAGACGGTCAATGCCGATGCTGGCACCCCCATTCTTTGGGCCATCCGTGACTCGCTGGGCCTCACCGGCACCAAGTTCGGCTGCGGCGCAGCCCTGTGTGGCGCATGCACGGTGCACTTGAATGGCCAAGCCATTCGCTCTTGCGTCACCCCGATTGCTGCAGCAGCAGGACAAAAAATCACCACCATTGAAGCCGTCACGGGTGGCAGTGACCGCGTGGGCACGGCCGTGCAACAGGCGTGGATAGCTCACGACGTGGCGCAATGTGGCTATTGCCAAAGCGGTCAGATCATGAGCGCCACGGCCTTCCTCAAATCATTGCCACGTGGCAAGCAGCCCAGTGCTGCCGAAATCGATGCCGCCATGGCTGGCAACATTTGTCGCTGCGGCACATATGACCGCATTCGGGCCGCTGTGGCCGATGCCGCCAAAGCCATCGCCTAAACCGAGATTGAACGGAGCCACCCATGCTGCACAACATCGCCCCCCACGAACTTCCCCGCGCTCTTCAGCATCTGATGTCGCGTGACCAAGAACCAGACATGGCCAGCTTGCCGCGTCGCAGCTTTCTCAAAATAGCCGGAGCCAGTGGCTTCGCGCTCGGCGCCTACCCTTTGTTGGCAGAGGCACAAACAAATACCGCCAGCCCATCAAGCCTCAAGCCATCGCAACAACCCGCGTCGTTTGTGCAGATCGCGCCCAACGGCGAAGTGACCGTCACCGTCAACCGACTGGAGTTTGGCCAAGGCGTGCAAACCGGCTTGGCCATGATCTTGGCCGAAGAACTGGACGCCGACTGGAAGCTGGTGCGCAGCCAACATGGCAACAGCGATGGGGCTTATGCAGACCCGCTGTTTGGCATCCACCTGACGGGTGGCTCGAACTCCATCAAAAACAGCTATGCCCAGTACCGCGAACTCGGTGCCCGTGCCCGCGCCATGCTGCTCAGCGCAGCAGCAGCCCGCTGGAACGTGGACGTGTCCACGCTCACCACACGTGCAGGCACAGTGCTGGGCCCCAAGGGCCACAAAGCGGGCTACGGCGAACTTGCCCAAGCTGCCATGGCCATGCCTGTGCCCGAGCAAGTCACGCTCAAAAATCCCAAAGACTTTCGCATCATTGGCCGCGCCACCGGACGGTTGGATGCCAAAGCCAAAAGCAGCGGTCGCCAAGACTTTGGCATTGATGTCCGTTTGCCCGGCTTGCTGACGGCGGTGGTAGCGCGCCCGCCTGTGTTTGGTGCCAAGCTTTCATCGGTCGATGACCAAGCGGCCCGTGCCATCCCCGGTGTCAAAGCCGTGTTGCGCGTGCCCCTGGACCGAGGGGCCGAAGGCGTGGCCGTGGTGGCCGATGGATATTGGCCTGCCAAGCAAGGCCGCGATGCACTCAAGCTGCAGTGGGACACCACAAAAGTCGACAAGCCAGACAGCACACAACTGCTGGCTCAATACCGTGAACTAGCAGACCAACCCGGCCCGCGCGCCTTCGACGCCGACATGACGCCGCTGGCCACCGCCCCCTTGAAGATCGAAGCCGAATTCACGTTCCCGTTTTTGGCCCACGCCCCAATGGAGCCCTTGAACTGCACCGTGCAACTGTCGGCCACAGGAGCCGAGATGTGGCTGGGCTCGCAAAGCCCAGGACTGGACGGCGCAGCCGCAGCCAAGGCTTTAGGACTCAAACCCGAACAGGTGAAGGTCAACGTGCAAATGGCTGGTGGCGGTTTTGGCCGACGGCTGGTCAGCACCAACGAATATGTGATTGAAGCCTGCGAAGTAGCCAAGGCCGTTCGCAGCGCTGGCCTGAATGGCCCCGTCAAAACGCTCTGGAGCCGTGAAGACGACATCAAAGGCGGTTACTACCGCCCCATGCACCTGCACCGCGCCCGCATCGGGTTTGACCAGCAAGGCAATGTGTTGGCATGGGACCATGTGTTGGTGGGGCAGTCCATCTTGACCGGCTCGGTCTTCGAGTCTTTCCAAGTCAAGAACGGCATTGATGCCACGGCCACAGAAGGCATGCGCGAACCGTATCCGTTCCCTATGCGGCTGACCGTGCATCACCCTAAAGTGAATGTGCCCGTGCTTTGGTGGCGCAGCGTGGGCTCCACCCACACCGCCTACGTGATGGAAACCTTGCTGGACGACATTGCCCGCGCTACACAACAAGACCCTGTGGCTTACCGCATGCGCCTGTTTGGTGACAAGCACCCGCGCCACCGTGCAGCCTTGCAACTCGCCGTCGACAAAAGCGGCTACGGCAAAAAGAAGTTGCCCGCGGGACGCGCGTGGGGTGTGGCCGTGCATGAGTCATTCAAGTCGGTGGTGGCCTACGTGGTCGAAGCGTCTGTCAAAGATGGCCAACCCGTGTTGCATCGCGTCACATCGGGTGTGCATTGCAACCTCGCCGTGAACCCCCGCAGCATTGAAGCGCAAGTTCAAGGGGCGGCCATCATGGGCCTGTCCATGTGCCTGCCGGGTTCAGGCATCACGTTCAAGGACGGTGTGGTGGAGCAAAGCAACTTTGGCGACTACACCGTGGCCCGCATGCCCGATGCGCCTGCGTTTGAAGTGCACATCGTGCCCAGCGCAGACGCGCCCACAGGCATGGGCGAACCAGGCCTGCCACCTTTGGCGCCTGCATTTGCCAACGCGATTGCACAGCTCACGGGTCAACCTTTACGCGCCCTGCCGTTCAAGCTGACCTGAAGCACACGCACCTCAAATCACGGCCCGCAACACCTGCGAGGTTTCGATGATCAGAGGCAGCAGTTTTTCAACAATCAGCGCCTCGTTCCAAAGGGTGGATTGCAAGGTCATGCTCAGGGCGGCCTTGCATTCACCGTGGCGATCTCTCAGTGGTACGGCAACCCCTGTCAGGCCTTGGTCGAGGTTGCCCACCGAAATGCAGTAGTTGGTTTTGCGGGTGCTGAGCACCATCTTTTCAAACTTCTTGGGTGTGAGCACTGCGTTGCTGTTGAAGGTGGCGAACTCATGTGCCGCAATCCAGGCTTTCAAATCGGCATCACTCAAGGTCGACAAAATGGCAGGGCCTGGCCCCACCACATGCGCAGGCACACGCGCACCGGCGTAAAAACCAATCGACACCACCCGTGGGCTATTGCTGCGAGCCACATAGACCAGCTCGTGGCCATCGAGCACCGACACGTTGACCGTCTCGCCCGAGGACATGGCCAAGCGTTGGATGAAGGGCTGCACCAAGCGGGGCAAACGTGCGCCATCTAAGTAGCCTTGGCCTAGCCTGAGCACCCGCGGCGTGAGCCAGTAAAACTTGCCATCGGTGTCGCCATAGCCAAAGTGGCACAGGTTCAGCAAATAACGCCGCGCTGCCGTGCGCGGAATGCCGGTGCGTTCTGCCACCTGCGACACCGTCATGCGACCGTATTCGTCGTTGAAGGCTTCCACCACCGCCAACACCCGACCCACACCCGCGATCAAGTCGCCCGAATCAATCGGAAATTCTTTGCTAAAGGTCTTGGAGACCAACGCAGACGCATTAGGAGAAACCATTGTTTTCACCGCCTTTCGGACAATATTGTCCGCTATTCGGTCAAACAAAGCCATGCAAACATTGAAATTTGTCACCACGCCAATACAGTTCAGGCCTGTCATTCAACCGAATAGAGAAACCCCATGAACTCACTCCGTCGCGTCCTTTCGTTGTCACTCTTGACCGCCGCTCTCGCATCCACAGGCTTGGCCCACGCTGCTGACTTTGAAGCACGCACCGTCAAGTTCCCCTCTGCCAGCAACAAAGGCCACCCTCAAGTGCAAGGCGTGGAAAAGTTTGCTGAGCTGATGGCCAAGAAAACCAACGGCAAATTCAAAGTGCAAGCCTTCCCAGGCGGCGCCTTGGGCCCAGATTTGCAAACCGTGTCAGCCATGCAAGGCGGCACCGTTGAGATGACCGTGATGAACGCCAGCTTGTTGGCAGGCGTGGCCAAAGAAATGGCCATCTTCGATTTCCCATTCCTGTTCAACAACACCAAAGAAGCCGATGCGGTGTCTGACGGCCCCGTCGGTCAAAAGCTGTTGGACAAGCTGCAAGAAAAAGGCTTGGTCGGTTTGGCCTATTGGGACTTGGGCTTCCGCCAAGTGCACACCGGCAAAAAGCCCATCGCCAAAGCTGATGATTTCAAAGGCATGAAGATGCGCGTCATTCCAACGCCCATCTATGTGGAGTTCATGAAGTCTTTGGGCGCATCTCCTGTGCCCATGGCCTTCACCGAAACCTACACCGCGCTGGAACAAGGCGCGATTGACGGCATGACCAACCCCTTGCTGAACATCTTGGACAGCAAGTTTGATGAAGTGTCCAAGTACCTCACCATCACCAACCACATGTACACCCCACAAGCTGTGGTGGTGAGCAAGAAGTTCTGGGACAAGCTCACACCTGCCGAGCAAAAACTGATGCGTGAAAGCGCGCAAGAAACTGCCGTGTACCAACGCAAAATTGCACGCGACGAAGCCGCCAAAGTGTTGGCTGAAGTCAAGCGCAAAGGCATGACCGTGTTTGAGTTGCCACCCGAAGAAATCGCCAAACTGCGCGAGCGCTCTAAGCCTGTGGTGGACAAATACACCACGGAACTCGGCCCAATCGTGGGCGAGATGTACGCAGCGGTGGACAAGGCACGCAAAGCCAAATAAACCACGCATCGAACCTTGCATGGAGGGCGCCCTACGGCGCCCTTTTTGTTTTTAAGAACGCTTGGCTTGCAAAAACTCAAGCAAGCGCATGACCGCAGGTTGGTGTTTGACGGTCTCGCTGAAACAAATGGCAAAGTTGCGCTTCGCCCATGTGTCGGTCAAAGGAATCAAGGTCACAGGGAACATGCGCTGATAAGTTGCCCCCACTTGAATGGGCACCACGCTAACCCCCAAGTTGGCCGCCACCACGCGAAAAGCCGCATCAAAGTTAGACACCACCGAGCGGTACACAATGGTTTTTCCATCTTGCGCTGCCGCTTTTTGTAGCAAGCGATACACCGCCGTATGGGGTGACAAACCCACATGTTCAAACGCCAGCGTTTGTGCAAACTTGAGCGTTTTCTTTTTCGCCAAAGGATGTTCGTTGTGAACCGCCAGGGCCAGTTGGTCGCTGCGGTATGGCACGTGTTCCAGCCCTTCGAAACCTGCGGTATCCCAGCAAACCCCCAAAGACGCGCTGCCGCTAGAGACCGCACGAATCAAATCGATGCTCAGGTGTTCTTCGATGTCGACTTTGATGTCTCTGTTTTCTGGCAAGCGCATGAACGCCGCCACATCGTCCAACAAAGACTCGGCGATGGCAGAGGCACTGGCCACCAAACGCACATGGCCTTTGATGCCGCCTTTGAACGAGTCAATGTCGCCTTCAATGCGTTGCAAGGTGAACATCAGCGTGCGGATGTGCTCTAACAAAGTTTGACCGGCGGGCGTGGGCTCGGCCCCCATGCGTCCACGCACAAGCAATTGGATGCCAAGCACATCCTCCAATTGCGCAATGCGTTTGCTGATGGCCGATGGTTCGATGTGCTCTTGCAACGCCGCATCTTTGATGTTGCCGTTGTCACACACGGCGGCGAACAAGCGCAGTGATTTGAGGTCTAGATCTCTCATTCAGGCAAACCCCTTCGCTAAATTCATTAAGTTCCTAAATGGAATTTGTGAACTGATTAACTTTCACTTGATGTTTATTTCGGAACTCAAGAAACTATAGCCCATCTTGTCAATTCATCTGGAATCTTTCATGGTGTCATTTCCCGTCACAGCGGTCATTCGCGAAGTTGGTCTTCGCGATGGCCTTCAAAGCATTCAAACCATTCTGCCCACCGCTCGCAAGTGCGAGTGGATTGCAGATGCGTATGCTGCAGGTCAGCGAGAGATTGAAGTGGGCTCATTTGTGCCCGCCAAGTTACTCCCACAGTTGGCCGACACGGCAGAGTTATTGGCGTTCGCGAAAACCTTGCCGGGTTTATCGGCTTCTGTGTTGGTGCCCAACCTCAAAGGCGCTGAGCGCGCGCTTGAAGGCGACGCAGATTTGATGATCTTGCCGCTGTCCGCCAGCCACGCACACAGCTTGGCCAATTTGCGCAAAACACCCGAAGAGGTGGTGGCTGAGCTGGCCCGCATCCGCGCCGCACGCGATGCCTCTGGCAAAAAGACCTTGATTGAAGGCGGCGTGGGCACCGCCTTTGGTTGCACCTTGCAAGGCGAAGTCAAACCTGCAGAAGTGCTGCGCTTGATGCAAGCCCTGCTAGATGCAGGCGCTGACCGCGTGAGCTTGGCCGACACGGTGGGCTATGCAGACCCCAACGCGGTGAGCAAGTTGGTTGAGCAAGCGTTACGTATTGCAGGCGACAAATTTTGCTGCGGCCACTTTCACGACACACGCGGCCTCGCCTTGGCAAACGTGTATGCCTCGTTGCAACGGGGCGTGCGCCGCTTTGATGCGTCTCTTGCAGGCATTGGTGGCTGCCCGCATGCACCGGGTGCAAGTGGTAACGCATCGAGTGAAGACTTGGCTTTCTTATTGGAGGCCACAGGCGTCAGCACGGGCATCGACATCAACCAACTACTGGCACTTCGCAGCAAAGTGGCTGGCTGGCTTGAGGGTGAGCAAACCAACGGCACGCTATGGCGCGCAGGCCTGCCAAAAAATTTCAAAGGCGCAAGCCACTAACGCAAGAGACAACCGTCATGACAACAGAAAAAACCGGATTACCGCTGGAAGGCGTACGCGTCATTGAATTCACCCACATGGTGATGGGCCCCACCTGCGGCATGATCTTGGCCGACTTGGGCGCTGAGGTGATCAAGATCGAGCCACCTGGCGGCGACAAAACACGCAAGCTCCCAGGCTTGGGCATTGGCTTCTTCCGCAGCTTCAACCGCAACAAGAAAAGTGTGGTGTTGGATATCCAAACCCCCGAAGGCATGGCCACGGCGAAGGAGCTGATTGGTCAATCCGACATCTTGTTAGAAAACTTCCGCCCAGGCTTGATGAACAAATTAGGCTTGAGCTACGAGGCTTTGTCAGAACAATTCCCAAAGTTGATTTATGTTTCGCACAAAGGCTTCTTGCCTGGCCCGTATGAGAACCGTCTGGCCTTGGATGAAGTGGTGCAAAACATGGCGGGCTTGACCTACATGACTGGTCCCAAAGGCCGCCCTTTGCGCGCGGGCACATCGGTCAACGACATCATGGGTGGCATGTTTGGTGCCATTGGTGTGTTGGCTGCCTTGCGTGAACGCGACCGCACAGGCAAGGGCCAAGAAATTCAAAGCGCACTGTTCGAAAACTGTGTGATGCTGGCCTCGCAACACATGCAGCAATTCCAAATGACCGGCGAAGTACCGCCCCCCTTCCCTTCACGCGTCTCCGCATGGAGCGTGTACGACACCTTCGAGGTGGCCAACAACGAACAACTCTTCATTGGCGCCGTGAGCGACAAACAGTTCACCGCTTTGTGCGAAGTGATTGGCCGCCCCGACTTGGCCAACGATCCGGCGCTGGCCACCAACGCGCAGCGCGTGGAAGTTCGGCCTGAATTACTGACGCGTCTGGGAGAAACCATTCGTGAATTTGAAATCAATGACTTGTGCAGCAAGCTGGAAGCCGCTGGCTTGCCGTACGCCAAAGTGGTTCGTCCTGACCAATTGGTGAACGACGAGCACCTGATTCAAAGTGGCGGCTTGGTGCCCATGCAAGCCGACGACGGCGAGATGACGCAAGCCGTTTTGCTGCCCTTGCTCATGGGCGGTCGCCGCCCAGGTGTACGCAGCCCCTTACCCAAAATCGGTGAACACACCGAAGAAGTACTCGCCTCATTGAAGCGCTAACCTTTTATAAAAAACAGGAGACAACCATGCATTTTTCAATCAACCGCCGCGCCGTCTTGGCACTGAGTGCCAGCACTTGGTTGGCACCCGCAGCCTTTGCACAAGGCACTCCCATGCGCGTGATTTTGCCGATTGGTCCAGGCTCCGCAGTGGACACCATTGCACGCTCTGTGCAAGTGGCCTTGAGCAAAGCGCTGAACGACCAACCCGTTGTGATCGAAAACTTGCCAGGCGCGGGTGGCATCACCGGCACCACTGCTTTGGTCAAAGCAGCGCCGGATGGCAACACGATTGCGTTCCTCTCCAACAACCATGCGGTCAACCCCAGCGTCTACAAAAAACTGCCTTACGACAGCTTGAACGACATCACCCCCATCAGCGTGGTGGGCGGATCCCCCTTTGTGATGCTGGTGAACCCCAACAAAATAGCGGCCAAAAACGTGAAAGAGTTGCAAGCACTCATCAAGTCCAAGCCCGGCCAATTCAACTACGGCTCATCGGGCAACGGGACCATCATTCATTTGGCGGGTGAAATGTTTGTCGATGCAATTGGCGGTGAGGTGAGTCACATCCCCTACAAAGGCATGGGCCCCATGCTCACGGACTTGATGAGTGGCCAGGTCGAAATGGGCGTTGCCGCAGTGGCCGCGGTTCAAGGCTATTTAAAAAGCGGAGCGTTGCGCGCCATTGGTGTGATGGGTAAGTCACGCGTCGCCTCACTGCCCGATGTTCCTACCATTGCTGAGCAAGGATTCCCTGAGGTGGATGCAGTCGGTTGGTTCGCCGTGGCGGGCCCTGCCAAGTTACCTGCGGCACACGTAAAGCGCATTCACGATGCGGTGGTGGCGGCATTCAATGACCCAGTCGTCAAAGCCACGATGGCCAAACAAGAAAACTTCATCAACCCCATGTCACCACAGGCCAGTGCGCAATACCTCAAGTCAGAGCAAGAGCGCTTCGCCAAGTTGGTGGCCAAAGCAGATGTGAAGCTGGACTGACCTTTCATTTTTTGGAGATTTTGATGGCTGATTTATTTGAAAACCCAATGGGGTTGTGCGGTTTTGAGTTTGTGGAGTTTGCTTCTCCTGAAGCCGGTGTGATTGAGCCCATTTTTGAAAAAATGGGTTTCACTTTGGTCGCCAAACACCGCTCGAAAGATGTGGTGTTGTACCGCCAAGGTGACATCAACTTCATCGTCAACCGTGAACCCAAAAGCCTTGCGGGTTACTTTGCCGCCGAGCATGGCCCCTGCGCTTGCGCCTTGGCCTTCAGAGTCAAAGACTCACACCACGCCTATGCGCGTGCTTTAGAAATGGGTGCACAACCTGTAGAGATTCCTACAGGTCCGATGGAGTTGCGCCTGCCAGCGATCAAAGGCATTGGTGGCGCACCGCTGTATTTGATCGATCGTTATGAAGATGGCAAGAGCATCTACGACATTGACTTCGAATTCGTGGAAGGCGTCGATCGACATCCCAAAGGTCACGGCTTCAAGATGATTGACCACCTGACACACAACGTCTACAAGGGCCGCATGGCCTTTTGGGGTGGTTTCTACGAGAAGATTTTCAACTTCCGTGAAATCCGTTACTTCGACATCAAAGGTGAATACACAGGCTTGACCAGTCGCGCCATGACTGCACCTGATGGTTTGATTCGCATTCCACTCAACGAGGAGTCTGGCAAAACAGGTGGCCAAATTGAAGAGTACTTGATGCAATTCAATGGCGAAGGCATTCAACACATCGCCTTGAGCACGGACGATCTCCTAGCCAGTGTGGACGCCTTGCAAATGGCGGGCATTCCTTTGATGACAGCGCCCAATGACATTTATTACGAAATGTTGAACGAACGTTTGGCAGGTCACGGAGAACCTGTGCCTGAGTTACAAGCACGCGGCATATTGCTAGACGGTTCCACAGCCAATGGTGAAAAGCGTTTGCTGTTGCAAATCTTCTCGCAAACCTTGATGGGCCCCGTGTTCTTTGAATTCATCCAGCGCAAAGCCGATGAAGGCTTTGGTGAAGGTAACTTCAAAGCCTTGTTTGAATCCTTAGAGCGCGACCAAATTCGTCGAGGTGCGATTCAAGTAGACACTGCGACTTGACCGTAAAACTAAAAAAACAGCCACCCCGCCTTGCAGCGGAGTGGCTGTTTGCTGAAAGTCTAAAACTTAGACGCTGGCCAAAGCCGCATTCAGCGTCGCGCTTGGGCGCATCACGGCTTCCAGCTTCTTGGCATCGGGCATGTAGTAACCGCCGATGTCCACAGGCTTGCCTTGCACGCTGTTGAGCTCATCCACGATCTTCTGCTCGTTGTCAGTCAGCGTTTTAGCCAAAGGCGCGAACTTGGCAGCCAAGTCTTTGTCTTCAGTTTGCGCTGCCAACTCTTGAGCCCAATACATGGCCAAGTAGAACTGGCTGCCACGGTTGTCGAGCTGACCTGTTTTAGGCGATGGGTTTTTGTTGGTGTCCAACAATTTGCCAGTCGCTGCGTCCAAGGTCTTGGCCAACACTTTGGCTTTGCCGTTGTTGGTTTTGATGCCGAGGTCTTCGAAGCTCACGGCCAAGGCCAAGAACTCACCCAGTGAATCCCAACGCAAGTGGTTTTCTTCCACCAACTGTTGCACGTGCTTAGGCGCTGAACCGCCAGCGCCTGTTTCGTACATGCCGCCACCGGCCATCAAAGGCACGATGGAGAGCATCTTGGCAGAGGTGCCGAGTTCCATGATGGGGAACAAGTCAGTCAAGTAGTCACGCAAGATGTTGCCGGTCACCGAAATGGTGTCCAAGCCACGGCTCACGCGCTCCAAGGTGTAGCGCATGGCGCGCACTTGAGACATGTGCTCGATGTGCAAGCCTTGGGTGTCGTGGTCTTTCAAGTACAGGTCGACCTTTTTGATCAACTCGTTTTCGTGGGGACGGTAGGGGTCCAACCAGAAGATGGCAGGCATGCCAGAGTTGCGTGCGCGGGTCACAGCCAACTTCACCCAGTCACGGATGGCAGCGTCTTTGACTTGGCACATGCGCCAGATGTCGCCTTCTTCCACGTTTTGGCTCAACAAGACTTCGCCTGTGGCCAAGTCGGTGATGTTAGCCACGCCGTCTTCTTGAATCTCAAACGTCTTGTCGTGTGAACCGTATTCTTCGGCTTGTTGCGCCATCAAACCCACATTAGGCACAGTGCCCATGGTCTTGGGGTCGAAGTTGCCGTGCCACTTACAGAAGTTGATCATCTCTTGGTAGATACGGGCAAAGGTCGATTCAGGCATCACCGCCTTGGCGTCCTTCAAGCGGCCATCGGCGCCCCACATCTTGCCGCCGTTGCGGATCATGGCGGGCATGGAAGCGTCCACGATGATGTCGTTGGGTGAATGGAAGTTGGTGATGCCTTTGGCCGAGTCCACCATCGCCAACTCTGGGCGGTGCTCGTGGCAAGCGTGCAAGTCACGCTTGATTTCGTCTTGCTGGCTTTGTGGCAAAGCGGTGATCTTGTTGTACAAATCGGCCATGCCGTTGTTCACGTTCACACCCAACTCATCAAACAGCTTGGCGTGCTTGGCAAAGGCTTCTTTGTAGAAAATCTTCACGCAGTGGCCGAACACGATGGGGTGAGACACCTTCATCATGGTGGCTTTCACGTGTAAGGAGAACATCACGCCAGTTTTGTGCGCGTCTTCGATTTCTTTTTCATAGAACTCGACCAGCGCTTTTTTGCTCATGAACATGCTGTCGATGATTTCTTTGTCGAGCAAAGAAACTTTGGGTTTCAACAAAACGGTCTTGCCGCTCTTGGTGATGAGCTCCATCTTCACGTCACGGGCTTTGTCCAAGGTCAAAGATTTTTCGCCGTGGTAGAAGTCGCCGTGGTGCATGTGTGACACGTGTGAGCGAGAGGCTTGGCTCCACTCAGCCATGCTGTGTGGGTTCTTGCGAGCGAACTCTTTCACAGCGCGAGGCGCGCGACGGTCAGAGTTACCTTCGCGCAAAACGGGGTTCACCGCGCTGCCAATGCACTTGGCGTAACGGGCCTTGATGGCTTTGTCTTCGTCAGTGGTCGGTGCATCTGGGTAGTCGGGCAAGGCGTAGCCTTTGGCTTGCAACTCTTTGATGGCGGCGGTCAACTGACCCACAGACGCGCTGATGTTGGGGAGCTTGATGATGTTGGCTTCTGGCTTCAAGGTCAGCTTGCCCAAATCGGACAAGTTGTGTGGCACGCGTTGAGCTTCTGGCAACAAATCGGCAAATTCACCCAAGATACGGGTTGCCACAGAAATGTCGCTGGACACCACGTCAATGCCTGCAGGTTCGGCAAAAGTACGAATGATTGGCAAGAACGAAGCAGTCGCCAACAAGGGGGCTTCGTCAGTCAGGGTGTAAACAATTTTGGATTTTTCAGCAGCCATTGCTCGGTCTCATTCTCTGTTTGGATAGGGTGAAAAAAATACAGGTTGGAACCCGCATTATCCACGGCACTTTAGCCCACCCGCCCCTGCGCTTTGCTTACGCCCCAAGCCCTGCCTGATTGCTTATTCCAATTCGACATATATGTACAACTAAGAAATCGTTTGTTTTGGCATAAAGAACACCTACAGTCCACGCCATGCAAGATTTTGGTTTCGTATTCGCGGGTTTCTTTGTGGGCTTGGTCGTGGGTTTGACCGGCGTGGGCGGCGGTTCGCTCATGACGCCCATTTTGATTTTCTTCTTCGGTGTGAAGCCCTACATGGCCGTGGGCACAGACCTGCTGTTTGCAGCCTTCACCAAGGCGGGCGGCACCTTCAGCTTTGCGCGCCAACGCATCGTGCCTTGGCGCGTGGTGATGGCGCTGTGCGCAGGCAGTATTCCGGCCTCAGGCATCACACTTTGGGTGCTGCACAACATTGGCCCCTCCGACCCCGCTGTCGAAAAAGTGATGAAGCTCACCTTGGGGCTGGCCCTGCTGCTGACAGCCAGCGCCATGCTGTACAAGGTCATTCGCGGCAAACAAGTCCCAGTGGTGTTGGCCGAAGAGAACTTGCGCCAAGCCACGCAGCCCGGCCACTGGGCCTTGCCCGTGTTGTTTGGCGCGGCCATTGGTACCTTGGTGACCCTCACCTCGGTGGGCGCCGGTGCCATTGGCGTGACGGTGCTTATGATCCTGTACCCGCAGTTGCCGCTGTCACGTATCGTGGCGGCTGACATTGCCTATGCCGTGCCGCTGACTTTGGTGGCTGGCTTGGGTCATGCTTCGTTGGGTTCGGTCGATTGGCCTTTGTTGGGCTTGTTGCTCGCAGGCTCTTTGCCCGGCATTTGGGTGGGTTCTCGCCTGATGCACAAAACGCCCGAGCGTGTGATTCGTTCCATTCTTTCTGTGTTGCTGGCTTGGGCTGGCAGCAAATTGGTTTTTGCTTAATTTTTTCGTTTGAGTTCTTAGATGTATCAATACACCGCCTTCGATTCAGAGTTTGTCAAAGCACGCGCTGCGCAGTACCGCGACCAACTCACCCGCAACTTGGCTGGCAAATTGGCCGACGACGATTTCCGTCCTTTGCGTTTGCAAAACGGTTGGTACGTCCAGCGCTACGCCCCCATGCTGCGCGTGGCTGTGCCCTACGGCGAACTCAACAGTGCGCAGCTGCGCGTGTTGGCCCAAATCGCCCGCGACTACGACACCCCATCGGCTGAGCTGATTGAACGCGCCCAAAGCACACAAGACAAAATTGGCGGCATTGATGCACCCAAGCTGACCACCAACTACGGTCACTTCACCACGCGTCAAAACGTGCAGTTCAACTGGATTCCTTTGGACAAAAGCGCCGACGTGATGGAACTGTTGGCCAGCGTCAACCTGCACGGCATTCAAACCAGCGGCAATTGCATTCGCAACATCACCAGCGACGAGCGCGCCGGCATTGCGGTGGACGAAGACGTCGACCCACGCCCCTACGCCGAAGTACTGCGCCAGTGGAGCACCTTGCACCCCGAGTTCGCTTATCTGCCCCGTAAATTCAAAATCGCCATCACGGGCGCGACCGAAGACCGTGCAGCCATCGCATGGCACGACGTGGGCTTGCGCGTGTTGCGCAACGACGAAGGCGAAGTGGGCTTCCAAGTGTTGGTCGGCGGCGGCATGGGCCGCACGCCCATCACTGGCACGGTGATTCGCGAGTTCTTGCCTTGGAACCAAATCATCAACTACCTCGAAGCCGTGGTGCGCGTCTACAACGGCTGGGGCCGTCGCGACAACATCTACAAAGCCCGTATCAAAATTTTGGTGAAGGCCGAAGGCCAACGCTACTTTGACGAAGTCGAGGCTGAATACGAGCGCATTTTGGAAAGCGGCGCCCACCACACCATCCCGCAAGTCGAGCTCGACCGCGTGAGCGCCTGCTTTGTGATGCCACCTGTAGACGTGGTGCCTGACGACGCCCAAGAAAAAGCCGAACAAGCCTTGCTGGCACAAGCCAAGGCTGATAAAGAATTCACCCGTTGGTTGCAACAAAACGTGACCAGCCACCAGAACCCTGGCCTGCGCGTGGTCACCTTGTCGTTCAAGCGTTTGGGCCAAGCCCCAGGCGACGCCACCGCCGACCAACTGGCCATCGCCGCTGACTTGGCAGACAAGTTCAGCTCAGGCGAAGTGCGTGTGAACCACGACCAAAACTTGGTGCTGCCTTGGGTGCGCATTGACCAACTGGCCGAGTTGTACCAAGCTGCCAAAGCCGCTGGCTTTGCCCGCGCCAACGTGCACTTGCTGACCGACATGATTGCCTGCCCCGGTGGCGACTACTGCGCCTTGGCCAACGCCCGTTCGTTGCCCATCGCGGCCGCCATCACCGAGCGTTACCAAGACCTCGACGAATTGTTTGACTTGGGCGAGATTGATTTGCACATCAGCGGTTGTATCAACTCATGCGGCCACCACCACAGCGGCCACATCGGCATCTTGGGCGTTGATAAAGACGGCCAAGAGTGGTACCAAGTCACCCTCGGTGGCTCTGACGGCTCGTTCTTGAGCGGCCCAGCCAAAGCCGGCAAAGTGGTCGGCCCCTCATTTGCCGCTGCCGAAGTGGTGGATGTGGTGGAAGCGGTGTTGGACACCTACCGCGACAAACGCGAAACCCACGAAACCTTTGCACGCACCCTGAACCGCGTGGGCTTTGATGTGTTCAAAGCTGCCGCCAACTCGGCCCGCAACACCACAGCGCGCGCTGCTTGAACCCGATAAAGAGAATTGACATGACCTTGCAAATAATCACCCAACACACGGCCGATGGCGTCAATGCACGTGCGATGGCCAACGACGTGGACGTACAAACCTTGGACCTCGAAGGTTTGGAACGCATCGATTTGAACTTTCCCAAGTTCACCGATGGCCGTGCATTCAGCCAAGCGTTTGTGCTACGTCGCCGTGGTTTCACAGGCGACATCCGCGCCCACGGCGATGTGCTGATTGACCAGCTGTTGCAAATGCAACGCAGCGGTTTTTCCAGCGCGGTGCTGCGCGACGACCAAGATGCCGCCCACGGCGAAACACTGCTGAGTCACTACAAAGCCTTCTACCAAGGCGATGCGCTGACAGCCGAGCCCAAATTTGCCCGCGTGGGTTAAGTAGGCATTCAACATGAGCACCAGTTCTTTCTTGTCTGCTGGCGGCACCTCCAAAGCCACCACACTCAATGCCCGCGCCAGCGACGACTTCGCCGCCAAACTGGCCGAAACCCAAGCCTTGCTGCAACGTGCAGCGGCTGAGTTTTCGCCTGTCACGCAAGCCTCAAGTTTGGGTGCTGAAGACGTGGTCATCACTCACCTGATCAACAGCTTGAAGCTCGACATTCCGGTGTTCGTGCTTGAAACCGGTGCTTTGCACACCGAGACCTTGGCCTTGCTGGAGCGCACCCAAGCCACCTCACGCGCGCCGATCAACGTCTATCGCCCTGTGCATGAATCGGTCATCCAATTTGTGCGCAACCAAGGCCAAGACGCGATGTACAAAAGCATCGACTTGCGCAAAGAATGCTGCGGCATTCGCAAGATGGAACCCCTCGCACGCGCCCTCAAGGGTCAACGCGCTTGGATCACCGGCTTGCGCCAAGAGCAATCGAACGCCCGCGCCGATGTGCCTTTGCAAGACGACAGCGAAGTCGCCACCAAAAACTTGAGCAAGTTCAACCCATTGGCCAAGTGGACATGGGGCGATGTGTGGCACTACATCGCCACCAACCACGTGGACTACAACCCCCTGCACGACCAGTTCTACCCCAGCGTGGGCTGTGCCCCTTGCACACGCGCCATCAGCATGGGCGAAGAGTTTCGCGCTGGCCGCTGGTGGTGGGAAGACGAAGCCGCCAAAGAGTGCGGCTTGCACGTGAAGAAATAAAAGTTAGATACCGAGAAACGTCATGAACGCTACAACCCAAAACGAGTTGCACCACTTAAGCAACACCCACCTCGATGCGCTGGAAGAAGAAACCATCTTCATCTTGCGCGAAGTTGCCGCTGCCTTTGAGCGCCCAACCCTGTTGTTCTCGGGCGGCAAAGATTCGCTCGTCATGCTCAAGTGCGCTGAAAAAGCCTTTGGTGCAGGCCGCATCCCCTACCCCCTGTTGATGATTGACACCGGTCACAACTTCAAAGAAGTGACAGACTTCCGTGACTCACGCGCCAAAGAGTTGGGGGCTGAACTGATCGTGCGCAGCGTTGAAGACTCGATGAAAAAAGGCACTGTGCGCTTGGCCCATCCTGGCGAAAGCCGCAACGTGCACCAATCGGTCACCTTGCTCGAAGCCATCGAAGAATTCCGCTTTGACGCCCTCATTGGCGGCGCCCGCCGTGACGAAGAAAAAGCCCGCGCCAAAGAACGTATCTTCAGCCACCGCGACAGCTTTGGCCAATGGCAACCCAAGGCGCAACGTCCTGAGTTGTGGACCCTGTTCAACCACAAGTTGCAACCCGGCGAACACTTCCGCGTGTTTCCCATCTCCAACTGGACCGAGCTGGACGTGTGGCAATACATCGCGCGCGAAAACATTGCGCTGCCCTCCATCTACTACACGCACAAACGCGAAGTGGTAGACCGCCGTGGCTTGCTGGTGCCTGTGACCGAACTCACCCCGCCCAAAGACGGCGAGAAAGTGGAAATCCGCGACGTGCGTTTCCGCACCGTGGGTGACATCACCTGCACATGCCCTGTTGAAAGCGATGCAGCCACACCCGAGCAAATCGTCATCGAAACCTTGGCGGCCGATGTGAGCGAACGCGGTGCCACACGCATGGACGACAAAACATCTGAGGCTTCGATGGAGAAGCGCAAAAAAGACGGCTATTTCTAAGACAGTGAATTTGATGACCATGACAACAAATACAAATACACAAAACGCACTCAAGTTCATCACCTGCGGGTCAGTCGACGACGGCAAAAGCACCTTGATTGGCCGCTTGTTGGTCGACACCAAAGCCGTGCTGCAAGACCACTTGGCGGGCGTGCAACGCTCTGGCGAAACTGACCTCGCTTTGTTGACCGACGGCCTCTCTGCCGAGCGCGAACAAGGCATCACGATTGACGTGGCCTACCGCTACTTCAATACCGAAGCTCGCAAGTTCATCATTGGTGACGCCCCCGGCCACGAGCAGTACACCCGCAACATGGTGACGGCTGCTTCTAGCGCCGACGCGGCCGTGGTGTTGGTCGATGCCATCAAGCTGGATTGGAAAAATCCAAGCCTCGAGTTGCTGCCCCAAACCCGTCGCCACTCGCTGTTGGTCAACCTGCTGCGCGTGCCCTCCATCGTGTTTGCCATCAACAAACTGGATGCGGTGGAAGACGCTGCGTTGGCCTACAAAAACATCGAAGCCGCTTTGCGCAAGTTCGCCCAAGAGGCTGGCATCGCCATCACGGCCATGGTGCCTGTGTCCGCCCTCAAAGGCTGGAACGTGGTGGACACCACCAACGCCGACCAAGCCGCTTGGTGCGGCTACACCGGCCCAAGCTTGCTGAGCATCTTGGAAGAGTTGCCCAACACGCCTGCTGAAACCGAAGTGGCCTTCAGCTTCCCCGTGCAGTGGGTGGAAAAATTCCACGACTCCGGCGTGACTACCCAAGGTCGCCGCGTGTTCTGGGGCCGTGTAGCCACCGGCACGATCGAGCCTGGTCAAACCATCAAGGTATTCCCCAGCGGTCAAACCGCTGTGGTGTCGCAAGTGCTGTCAGCCACACGCGAGCCACAAAACAAAGCCGCAGGTCACAGCGCAGGCATCGTGCTCGACCGCGAAGTGGATGTGTCGCGTGGCGACTGGTTGTTGGCAGAGCTTGGCTCACCCGAAGCTCAACGCCAACTCAACACCACCATCGCGTGGATGGACGACGAGCCCTTGGTGGCTGGCCGTGTGTACTGGGCATTGCATGGTCACCGCTGGGTGAAAGCCAAAGTGCAACGCGTGGTACACCGTTTGAACGTGAACACCTTGGCCGAGGAAGAAGCCACCGAGCTGGCCCCCAACGCCATTGGACACGTGACCTTGGCCCTGCAAGAGCCTTTGGTCACGCTGCCTTTCACTCAGTCGCGCATCTTGGGCGCACTGGTGTTGGTGGACACCGCCACCCACAAAACCTCAGGCGCTGTGCTGGTGAACTGACCTCGCACAAAGCCTCGTATTGAATCCCGTTTAAAATCAAAGGCTTGGCGCAACACATTGTGTGTTGCGCCGTCTTTTTTACCCATCGATTGAATTGTCATGACGCACGTTGTCACCGAAGCCTGTATCCAATGTAAGTACACCGACTGTGTGGACGTTTGTCCCGTCGACTGCTTCCGCGAAGGCCCTAACTTTCTCACCATCGACCCAGACGAATGCATCGACTGCGCCGTGTGTATCCCTGAGTGCCCTGTGAACGCCATCTACGCCGAAGAAGATGTGCCAGAAGGTCAAGAGCACATGACCAAGCTCAACGCGGAGTTGTCGCTCATTGGCTGGCCCAGCATCACCAAGCGCAAAGCGCCCATGGCAGATGCTGACGCATGGAAAGACAAAACCGGCAAACTCGCCGAACTCAAGCGCTAAGCACCGCGCACACAGCCCCTATGACGGCAGCCACGATTCATACCGACGCCGTCATCGTGGGCGCAGGCCCAGTGGGCCTGTTTCAAGCTTTCCAGCTTGGGCTGCAAGACATTCGCAGCCACCTCATTGACGCACTGCCCCATGTGGGCGGCCAGTGCGTTGAGCTCTACGCCGACAAACCGATTTACGACATTCCCGGCATCCCCGTGTGCACGGGCCGTGAATTGGTGGCGCAGCTGCAAACCCAAATCAAACCGTTCGAGCCGACCTTTCACCTCAACCAAGAAGTGACCGAGGTTGTGCGCTTGGACGATGGCGGCATCTCGGTGCGCACATCAGCACAACAGCATTTCATTTGCAAGGTGTTGGTTATCGCCGCAGGCGTGGGCGCGTTTCAAGCGCGCAAGCTGAGCGTCGAAGGTGCCGCAGAGCTCGAAGGCACGCACCTGCATTACCGCTTGGGTGATGCCTCACGCTTTGCTGGCCAAGACGTGGTGGTGCTGGGTGGCGAAGAATCTGCTGTGGCGGCTGCGTTGAAACTCACGCTGGATTCAAATGCCTACCGCAGCGTGACCCTGATGCACCGCCGCGATGTGTTCACCGCCGACCCCGTGCTGCTGCAAGCCATGCGTGATGCGGTAGCCAGCGACAAGTTGCAACTGCAAATTGGCCAACCCACCGCCTTGCTGAGCACCGCAAACCACCTACACGCTGTGCAAGTGGCCACGCCAGATGGCCAAACCATTGAACGCTCGGCACAACACGTGGTGGCGTTCTTAGGCCTCTCGCCCAAGCTCGGCCCCATCGCCAACTGGGGTTTGGCCATGGAGCGCAAGCAACTGGTGGTCAACACCGAAACCTTTGCCACCGATGTGCCCGGCATCTTTGCCGTGGGCGACATCAACACCTATCCCGGCAAGAAAAAACTCATTTTGTGCGGCTTCCACGAAGCCACCCTTGCCGCTTTTGGCGCGGCCGCCATCGTGCATCCCACCCGCAAAACCTTGCTGCAATACACCACCACGTCCACCGAGCTGCATCGCTTGTTGGGTATCGCTTAAAATTTACAACGCGCCAGCAATGGCGCATTCGCTAGGGGTGTTGAAGCCGTCACCGACTTCGACTGAGAAAGTCCCTTTGAACCTGATTGAGGTAATCCTCGCGCAGGGAAGCTGGCCTACACAGGGCAACCCCATTGAGGCGGTTGCTCAGGCCTCGCCGAACTGCCATTTACTTGAGAAAAGCAATGGCAAACACACACAACACATCACTCACCCCCATGGGCCAAGACGCGCGCGTCTTCAACGGGTTCTCTCACGCTTCGCTGTGGTTCAGCCTCGGGGTGGGCCTGCTGGTCATGCAGGTCGGCGCTTATCTGGTGCCCGCCATGGGCACACGCGATGCGCTCATCGCCATCGTGATCGGCTCCATCGTGGGCTCGGCCTTGTTGGCATCTGCCGCCAAACTCGGTTGCGACAGCGGCCTCTCGAGCGCAGGGCTGATGCACCGTGTGTACGGTAGCGCCTTTGCCCGCTTGCCCGTGCTGCTCAACATCGTGCAGCTAATCGGCTGGACCACCTTTGAGCTGGTGGTCATGCGCGATGGCACAGCGGCCATTGGCGAACGCGCCTTGGGCACGCCACTGAACATCCTCTGGCCCACCTTGTTGTGGGGCGGTGTGCTGACCTTGCTGATGACGGGCTCCATGCTGACGCTGGTGCGCCAGTTTGTCAGCCGCATTGGTTTGCCCTTGGTCATCGGCTCGCTGCTGTGGTTGAGCTGGCATTTCATCGGCGTGGCAAGCACCCAAGGTTTAACTTCGTTCATGACACGCTCAGGCGACGGCAGCATGGGCATGCTTTCGGCCATCGACTTGGTCATGGCCATGCCCGTGTCGTGGTTGCCGCTGGTGGCCGATTACGCGCGCCATGGCCGCAGCGGGCGCAGCACCTTGGCAGGCACTTGGGTGGGCTATGCGATGGCCAATGCCTGGTGCTATGCCTTGGGCTTTTTGGTCGCCAGCGTGTCCGAACCCGGCGCCGACTTGGTGATGGCCTTGTTGTTCGCCCAAGGCGGCTTGCTGGCATTGGGATTGATCTTGCTCGATGAACTCGACAACGCCTACGGCGATGTGTACTCCGGCGCAGTGTCTGCCAACAGCCTTAAGCCCGCATGGTCGATTCGATGCTGGGGCTTGGCCTTGGCAGTGTTGTGCACGGCACTGGCCTTGGTGCTGCCCATGCACAGCCTGGAACCTTTCTTGCTGATGCTCAGCTCGGTGTTTGTGCCGCTTTACGGCGTGATCTTGGGCCGTTGGTCCAACGTGATGCGCACGCCTGACGATGCGCTCACCCCAAAAGTTGACCTGATCGCTGCGGCACTGTGGCTGTTGGGCGTGGCGGTGTTTCATGCCGCCGCCACCTGGGCGCCGCAATACGGCTCGGCCTTGCCCAGTCTTTTGCTGACGTTCACCCTCGCCTACCTCACCCGCAACGCGACGCACGGAGCCACGATGCGTGGTGCAGTCCAATGAACGCCCTCGTCTCAGAATTGCTGGCATTCATCGCACGTCCCGCGGTGAGTGACGACGACTTCAACGCGCTCGCGCTGAAATTGTTTGCCCACCAGTTTGAACACAACCGCCCATTCCAAAAGTTTTGCCAAGGACGCGGCAAAACCCCGCGCGTGGTCAAAAGCTGGCAAGACATTCCGGCTGTGCCCATCAACGCTTTCAAAGACTTGACGCTGAGCTGCGTGCCGCCCGACACCTGCGCGCGCACCTTCATGACCAGCGGCACCACGCGTGGCGATGTGAAGGGTCGCCACTTTCACCCCACGATGGCGGTGTACGACGCCTCCATGCTGCGCAACTTTGCGCAACACGTCATGCAAGGTGATGCCAAGCTGCGTATGGGCATCTTGTTTCCCACCGAAGTGCTGATGCCCAACTCCTCGCTGGCCCATTACCTAGCGCTGGCCATCGACCACTTTGGCACGCCCGACAGCGCCTACTACCTGGACGAAAACGGCCTGCGCACCGACGCTCTGTGCGAGGCGCTGCAACAAGCCCAAGACTCGGGCCAGCCCTTTGCACTGCTGGGCGCCAGCTACAGCTTTGTGCACCTGATGGACGCCTTGCAAGCGCGTGGCCAAACTTTTCAGTTGCCCGCAGGCAGCCGCTTGCTCGACACCGGCGGTTTCAAAGGCCAATCGCGCGAAGTGCCCATGGATGCGTTTTACGACCAACTCAGCGCCACCTTTGGCGTGAGCCGCGACCAGTGCCTCAACATGTACGGCATGACCGAATTGAGCACCCAGTTTTACGACGCAGGCAACCGCACTGTGCCCTCGGTCAAACGTGGCCCACACTGGATTCGCTCGCGTTTGGTGGACCCGTTGACAGGACACGACGTGCCCGCCGGTGAGCGCGGCATCTTGGCCCACACCGATTTGGCCAACTTCAACTCGGTGGTCACCATCCTGACGGAAGACGTGGGGCAAGCCACGAACGATGGCTTTGTCTTGCTGGGCCGCGCTCAAGGCGCGCAAGCCAAAGGCTGCTCGATGGCCGTGGATAACTTTTTAAAAGCGGCACAGGTATGAGCGCCCCAGCCTTCAAAGCCGGTTACCTGCCGGGCTTGAACGATGCCGATGTGACCTGGCACCGCCTGAGCGTGGGCACGCCGCAAGCGCCCTTGTGGGTGGACGTGCCCCAACTCAGCAGCGCTCAAATGACGGCGCTGGCGCAACGCGTGCAGCGTGCCAGCCAAACGCATTTGAAGACCATGTCCGTCTCTGACATCGTGCGCGTGTTGGACATGGCTACCGCACGCTTGCTCGACAGCCGTGATGTCTACCGGCAACAGTTGGAGCGCCTGCTGCCCCAAGCCACAGGCTTTGACGCCGAGATGGTGCGCTTGAACTTGAATGCGTATTTGCAAACCTTTCGCGGTTTGCAGTTGCAACGCTTTGTGGCCGAAGACTTCGCCAACCCCAAAGTGCTGGACGAGTTTCAACCTCGCACACAAGGCGGCTGGACGCGCGCCTTTGGGCCCGAGTTGCTGGTGCACGTGTGGGCAGGCAATGTGCCGGCCTTGCCAATGTGGAGTTTTGTCTCGGGCCTCTTGGTCAAGGCGGGTTCCATTGGCAAAGTGTCCAGTGCTGAGCCGGTGTTTGCCACGCTGTTCGCCCGCCTGTTGGCCGAGGTCGAGCCACGCTGGGCCGATTGCTTTGCCGTGGTGTGGTGGCCCAGCGGCGACGCACACCAACGTACCGCTTTTGAGCTGGCCGACGTGGTGTTGGCCTATGGCGGCAATGCGGCTTTGCAGGCCATGCAAGCCCACGTGCCAGTGACCACCCGCTTTTTGCCACATGGTCACAAGCTCAGTTTTGGCATGGTGTCGGCTGCTGCACTGTCGATACACAAAGGCCCAAGCGTGGCACGCCAGGCCGCACGCGATGTGGCGCGTTACGACCAACAAGGTTGCTACTCACCCCATGTGTTTTACGTGCAACGCGGCGCACCGATCAGCCCACAAGACTTTGCGCAACATCTGGCCCGCGAGCTGGCTTCTTTGCAGCACAAGCTGCCACGCCGTGCGCTCTCGCTCGAAGAAGCCGCGCAAGTGGGCGCATGGCGTGAGGCCCACGAGTTCGCCTCATTGAATGACGGCAGCACCGAACTCAGTGGCACGGGCCAGAGTACCAGCACGGTGGTTTACAGCGACCGCCCCTTGCCACTCACCGCAGGCCCGCTGAACCGCCATGCGTTGGTGGTCGCCGTAAACACCTTGGATGAGGTGCTGCCCTTGATCGCCCCGCAACGCGACTACCTCCAAACCGTAGGCTTGGCTGCAGCCCCCGAAGAGTTGCTGCATCTGGGCAGCAGCTTGGGCCAAGCAGGTGTGACACGCATTTGCGCCTTGGGCGCCATGACATCCCCCGAAGCCGGTTGGCATCATGATGGCCGCTTCAGCTTGCTCGACCTGGTGCGCATGGTCGACATCGAAGCATCCACCGAACGTGAGGCCGAGCGCTTCACGCCCTACGAGGTGTGATGCGATGAACTCTTTCTTGCAGCTCGACGCCCTGCACTTTGCCTACCCCGACCGGGGCGAGGTGTTGCGTGACGTGTGTCTGCAACTCGCGCCTGGCGAAATCCATTGCCTGATTGGCCGCAGCGGCTGTGGCAAAACCACGGTGCTCAAACTCGCAGCGGGCTTGCTCACGCCGCAACAAGGCCAGGTCCAGCTCAAGAGCCAGATGGTTCAGCAGCCCACCTCGGACATGGGCTTTGTGTTCCAGTCCCCCACGCTGCTGCATTGGCTCAGCGTGATCGACAACGTTTTGCTGCCGATCAGCCTGCACGGCGCCGTCACCCACGACCAGCGCGCCTACGGCGAACAGCTGTTGGCACAAATGGGCCTCGCCGCCCTGCGTGACGACAAGCCCCATCAACTCTCGGGCGGGCAACAAAGCCGCGTGGCGATGGCCCGCGCCTTGATCACACGCCCTGCCGTGTTGTTCATGGACGAACCATTTGCAGCGCTCGACGCCATCACACGCGAGGAGTTGCAGCGCGACTTTTTGGCACTCTGCCAAACCCACGGCACCGCCGTGCTGTTTGTCACGCACGACATGGCTGAGGCGGTGTATCTGGCCGATCGCGTCAGCCTCATGCACGAAGGGCGCATGCAAGCCCCTCTGCAGATCGACTTGCCGCGTCCACGCCACAGCGCGATGCGCTACACCCCCGCCTTCAACGCGCTGTGTGAACAGCTGCGACACACCATGGACACCACGCTGTGATGAAACGCGACGCCCTGCTCTCCACACTCTTGGGCCTGGCCTGCTTGGCCGCATGGGAAACCGCAGTGCGCGTGGGCCACACCTCGCCTTTGGTGTTGCCTGCGCCATCTGTGGTGGCGCAATCGCTGTGGCAAGGGCTGAGCAGCGGCTACCTGGGGCCGCACATCGCACACACATTGACCGAGGTGGTGCTGGGCTTGCTGCTGGGTGCCTCCATGGGTTTTGTGGGCGGCGTGGTCTTGGGCGAGTCAGCGCGGCTGCGGGGCGTGCTGATGCCTTATGTGGTGATCAGCCAAGTGGTGCCCAAGCTCGCGCTCGCGCCCTTGTTCATCGTGTGGTTTGGCTTTGGCACCTTGCCCACGGTGGTGATAACCGCTTTGATTTGTTTTTTCCCGCTGCTCGAAAACACCGCCACCTGCATGCAACAAGTCGATGCCAACCAGCTGGAGCTGTTTCGCATGCTGCGCGCCAGCCAATGGCAAACCTTGTGGCGCTTGAAACTGCCTGCGGGTTTGCCCAACATCATGGCGGGCTTGCGCGTGGCCGTGGTGCTGGCTTGGGTGGGCGCGGTGGTGGGTGAATTCATCGGCGCCAGCCGTGGGCTGGGTGCCTTGATCATCGCGGCCCAAGGTTCCATGGACACACCGCTGATGTTTGCGGTGCTCACCGTCATCACCGTGCTCGGGCTCGCGTTTTACAAAATGTGCGAATGGCTGGAACGCCGTTTGCTCGGTACCTCGTCTCATCTTTCTCAAAGGACTACCTCATGACCCGTCTCACCGCCAACGCTTGGATGCGCCGAATCTCCAGCCTCACGATCGCCATGGCGTTCGCCGCACCGGCCGTGAGCTGGGCACAAGCCACGCCCAAACTCGACAAAGTGGTGGTCGCAGGTTGGAGCAAACCCATCACTGAAATCACCAACTTGCTGGTGGAAGAAGACAAAAGTTTTTTCAAAGCCCGTGGGATTGAGCTGGGCTATGTGCCGGGTGCAGGCGGCGGCGATGCTTTGCGCAACTTGCTCAGCGGTCAGGCCGATGTGGCCTTCACCGACCCCGGCTCATTTTTCACCGCCTTGGACAAGGGTGAGAAGCTGCGCGCCATCTACGACATCTACCCGCAAAACGTGTTCAACGTGGTGTCACTGAAATCACAAAACATCCTCAAACCCGCCGACCTCAAGGGCAAACGCATTGGTGTTTACAGCTTGTCCAGCGGCACCCGCCAAAACTTGCAAGTGCTGTTACACCAAGCCGGTTTGACCGAGGCTGACGTGACCGTGGTGGTGACGGGTTTGCTGAACTTCGCCCCGCTCATGCAAGGCCAGGTCGATGCCACAGCAGCCACCGACACCGGTTTGTTGGTGGGCCGTCAAAAAGGTCTGGGCGGTGTGAATGTGATGGAAATCAAAAACCATCTCAACATTTCCAGCGACTTCTTTGTGGTGCGTGAAGACACCTACCAACAGAAAAAAGACGTGCTCAAACGCTTCTTGCGCGCCTACCAAGACAGTGCCAAATGGATGATGCAGTCGCCCGAAGAAGCGGCCAAGCTCGCCGTGAAAGTCGCCATCGACGGCCAAAACGTCAGCATGAACTTGGACATCATCCGACTGCGCAACGAATCCAGCGTATCGGCCATCACCGACAAACGTGGCTTGGGTGCCTTCGACATGGCAGGCCTGCAAAAAGGTGCCAAGGCCTACAAAGCCTTTGGTGTGATTCAGCGCGACATCCAAATCAGTGACGTGGTCAGCCAAGACTTGTTGCCCACGGCAACTTCCAGCGTCAAAACCGCCCCCAAGAAATGAACACCCTCCCACGCAACTTTGCAGGCCAAGTGATCTTGGTCACGGGCGCCAGCCGAGGCATTGGCGCAGCGATTGCCAAAGCGTTTGCACGCGAAGGTGCAATGGTGTTGGTGAACTACCTCAGCAACCATGCAGCGGCCCAAGACGTGGTGGCCCAGTGCCAACAACTCGGGGGGGATGCGTGGGCGCTGTCAGCCGATGTGCGTTCGCCTGAAGCTGTGAACGACATGGTGGCGCAAGCCTTGCGCGAAACAGGTCGCATCGATGCGGTGGTGAACAACGCCTTCAGCCCTTACACCTTCGACCCCGACCACCGCCAGCGTTTTGGGGATGTGCCTTGGCAGGCTTACCAAACCCAGTTTGATGGCGCGGTGCATGCAGCCTACAACGTATGCCAAGCCGTGTTGCCGCATTTCAAACAACGCGGACAAGGCAGCATCGTCAACCTCAGCAGCGATTTGGTGGACCGCCCCAGCATCGCGTACCACGACTACACCACGGCCAAGTCGGCGCTGGTGGGTTTCAGCCGCAACCTCGCCGCCGAGTTGGGACCTTTGGGCATTCGGGTGAATTGCGTAGCGCCGGGCTTGGTGAGCCCGACAGACTCCAGCCGCGCCACCAAAGAATCTGTCAAAGACCTGCTGATTGCACAGACCCCACTGGGCCGCTTGGCCACGCCCGATGATGTGGCGGGGCCAGTGCTGTTCTTGGCTTCTGACTGGAGCCGCTTTGTGACCGGTCAGGTGTTGACGGTCGACGGTGGCTTGGTGATGCGATGAAGCGGCACGGGCGCGAAACCATGATTCAAGGGGCCATGACCGTGCCCCGTGGTGATGTCTGCGCCTTGCGCAATCGCGCCCAAGATGAAGGTGCGTGCCAAGCGCACCGCGTCGCTCAAGCCATGACCCAAGGCCAAATGCGCGGCGATGGCCGACGACAAAGTGCAACCTGTGCCATGCACATTGCGACTCGCAATGCGCTGAGACGCCAAGCGTTGCGAAGGGCCGTGGGCCTGCACCAGCAAATCGACCACCTCGTCACCCGCCAAGTGCCCGCCTTTGAGCAACACGGCCTTGGCCCCCATAGCCAGCAAGTTTTGTGCGGCACTGTCCAAGGCCTCGGCATTGGGAATGTCGTGGCCCAAGAGCAAAGCAGCTTCATCCAAGTTCGGGGTGATCACGCTCACGCGCGGGAACAACTCGCGCACCAACACTTGCACGGTTTCGTTGGCAATCAAACGGTCACCGCTGGTGGCCACCATCACGGGGTCGAGCACCACATTGGTCAGTTTGTAATGGTCAATGGCCCAAGCCACCACCTCCACAATGCCGGGCGCGTGCAGCATGCCGATCTTGACCGCATCAACGCCGATGTCTTCCACCACGGACTGAATTTGCGCTTTCAAAAACTCAGCGGGCACGGCGTGAATGCCTTGCACGCCCACGGTGTTTTGCGCGGTCAAGGCAGTGATGGCGCTCATGCCGTAACAGCCCAAGGCTGCAAAAGTTTTCAAGTCGGCTTGAATGCCGGCCCCCCCGCCACTGTCAGAGCCAGCAATGGTGAGGACGCGTGCGTAGCGGTAAGAATTGTTCATGGGCGGCATTATCCGCAAATCACAAAGGACCTCGTTCAATGAATGCACAGATTTCAAGCGTGGTGCTAGGCGCGGGCCTGATGGGCCGCTTGCTCGCTCACACCTTGGCGCAACTCGGCCACCACGTGACGGTGTACGAGGCCCAAGGCCCCGACGCACAAGGTGCGGCAGCGCGTGTGGCGGCGGCCATGTTGGCCCCGCTGGCCGAATCGGCCATCACCGAACTGCCCGTGGTGCAGATGGGCCAGCACGCGCTCAAGCGCTGGCCCGAATTGATCGCCCCCTTGTCTGAACCCGTGTTCTTTCAACAAAACGGCACGCTGGTGCTGTGGCACCGCCAAGACGCTGCCGAGGCCAAACGCTTTGAGCAGTTGATGCACCGCACCCACCAGCAAATGCCCACCTTGCCTGCGGCTCAAACCTTGAACGCCGAAGGTTTGCAGCAACACGAGCCTGCGTTGGAAAACCGTTTTGCACAAGCGCTGTACTTGCCGGGAGAAGGCCAACTCGACAACCGCCAATTGCTGGCCGCATTGCTGAAAAGCCTAGAGCAGCAAAACGTGGACTTGCATTGGCACAGCCCACGCGCACCCGAAGACTTTCAGCCGGGCCAGGCAGGTCAACCCGACTGGGTGTTCGACTGCCGAGGCTTGGGCGCACGCACCGAGTGGCCCCAGTTGCGCGGTGTGCGTGGCGAAGTCATTCGTTTGCACGCCCCCGAGGTCACGCTGCAACGCCCCACCCGTTTGATTCACCCGCGCTACCCCATCTACATCGCGCCTAAAGAAGACCATGTGTTCGTGATCGGCGCGACCGAGATTGAGACCGAAGATTTGTCACCCGCCAGCGTGCGCTCGACGCTTGAGTTGCTCAGTGCCGCCTACACAGTGCACAGCGGATTTGCCGAGGCACGCATCCTAGAAGTCACCACCCAAGCTCGTCCCACCTTGACCGACAATTTGCCGGCCATTCGCTGCATGGGCGAACGCACGGTGCAGATCAACGGTCTGTATCGCCACGGTTTTTTGATCTCGCCTGCCATGCTCGACGTGGTGATCGAATGGGTGCAACACCACACCACACACTTGGCGCAACAATTCCAACTGAAGTTTGAACATGTCTGACACGACCATCGCAGTGCTGATCAACCAAGCACCCCACACACTGCCGCAAGGCGCCACCTTGGCCGATGCGGTGGTACTCGCCGGTATTCAGCCGCCTTTTGCCGCCGCCGTGAATTTGCAATTTGTGCCCCGCGGCCAATACGCAGCCCACACACTGGCCAACCACGACAAGATCGAACTGATTTCCCCCATCACCGGCGGCTAATCACAACACGAGCGCACCATGACGACACACACACTCCCTGCTGATCCCCTCACGCTGTACGGCGAAATTTTCCACAGCCGTTTGCTGCTGGGCACGTCGCGTTACCCATCGCCCAGCGTGCTGTTGCAAGCCATCGAACGCTCGCAGCCGGCCATGTTGACCGCCTCGCTGCGCCGCCAAACCGGCAGCGGCGGTGAAGCCTCGCAAAGCTTTTGGAATCTGCTGCGCCAAGCCAAGGTGCCCGTGCTGCCCAACACCGCGGGTTGCCACAGCGTGCAAGAAGCCATCACCACCGCCGAGATGGCACGTGAGGTGTTTGAGACCGACTGGATCAAGCTCGAACTGATTGGCGACGACTACACCTTGCAACCCGACACGCTGAACTTGCCCGAGGCGGCCAGCCGCTTGATCCAAGCGGGTTTCAAAGTGCTGCCCTACACCACCGACGATTTGGTGCTGTGCCAGCGCTTGGTCGATGTGGGTTGCCAAGCCGTCATGCCGTGGGCTGCGCCCATCGGCACGGGCAAAGGCCCCATCAACCCACACGCCTTGCGCACTTTGCGCGAGCGCTTGGATGTGCCCATGATCGTGGACGCGGGTTTGGGCCTGCCTTCGCACGCCTGCCAAGTGATGGAATGGGGCTTTGATGCCGTGCTGCTCAACACCGCCGTGGCTTTGGCGCAAGACCCGGTCAGCATGGCCAAGGCCTTTGCCGATGCCGTCAGCGCGGGGCGCGCGGCCTATCGCTCGGGTGCCATGCAAGCGCAAGACAGTGCCCAACCCAGCACCCCCGTATTGGGCACACCGTTTTGGCACCAAGCATGAGCCTCAGTTTGAACACACCGCAAGACATCGCCCTCGCCTTGGCCATACACCACGCGGCCATGCTGGCGGGGGACGCTGTGCCCTACGCGCAAGCCGTGCATGCCAACGACGCAGCCCTTAGCGCAGTGACTGCGGGCGTGTTGCAAGGCTGTCGCATGCTCGGCTTTTTAGAACACGACGCACAGTGTGTGGCGCAAGCTTGGGCTGCACAAACGCAACGCACGGGACAGTTTTCACTCGACGATTGGCCATGCCACCCGCAAGATTTCGGCATCGCACCCGCGCCCCGTGCCCATGCGTTCCCTACATGTCCTCAGCACTTGGGGCTCTACGCCGTGTTGCCTGACGCGCAATGGGTGGGCCGCATGGCACACGCAGGCGTGCCCACGGTGCAGCTGCGTTTCAAGTCAGATGATGCAACGGCCATTCGCCAAGAAGTACGTGCGGCAGTGCAGGCCGTGAAAGGCACAGACTCGCTGCTGTTCATCAACGACCACTGGCAAATCGCCATCGACGAAGGCGCTTACGGTGTGCACCTTGGGCAAGAAGACATGGACGTGACTCCCATCGACCAAATTCGTGCAGCAGGCTTAAGGCTGGGCCTGAGCACCCACGGCTATGCCGAGATGTTGCGTGCCGATGCGGTCAGCCCCAGCTACATCGCCTTGGGTGCGGTGTTTCCCACCACGCTCAAACGCATGCAAACCGCGCCACAAGGCACGGGCCGTTTGTATGCCTATGCCAAGCTCATGCAACACAGCCCTTTGGTGGCCATCGGCGGGATTGATGAAGCACGCATCCCCGTGGTGATGCAAAGCGGCGTGGGCTCGATTGCAGTGGTGCGGGCCATCACTGGGGCACAAGCACCAGAAGCTGCGGCCAAGGATTTGCAGCAACGTATGCAAGCGGCGCGTAAGTGCTAATCAAGTAAAGTGAAACTATGAGTGGCAAATCTAGATTTTTTAGAATTTCGTACATACAAAACGCTGCTGCGCTTTGTGTTGCAGCCACTTCGTCGGTGTGGGCCCAAACAGCCCCAACAGAAATCACCATCACCGCCGAGCCCCCCGTTCGGGTGGCTGGTTTTGATGACGTATCAGCGCAAGCCCAGCCCTTCAGTGTGACGACCATTGGTCAAGCCACCCTGCGCGACATCGGTGCACAACGCATCACAGAGGCGCTTCGCTTAGATGCCTCTGTGAGCGACAGCTACAACTTGCCAGCCTATTGGGACAAGCTCAGCGTGCGCGGCTTTGCATTGGACAACCGCTACAACTACCACCGCGAAGGCCTACCTATTTCTGCCGAAACCATCACACCGATGGACAACAAGCAACGCATTGAGTTGCTCAAAGGCACGAGCGGCATTCAGTCAGGCACGAGCGCTCCAGGTGGCTTGGTGAACTACGTGGTCAAGCGCGCACCAACCCAAGCGGATAAAGACATACGTGATGTCACGCTCAGTTATGGCCCTGGCGACAACCGACTGGTTGCCGCCGATTTGGGCGGGCGTTTTGGTGAAGGTGCAGATTTTGGCTACCGTTTCAACGTGGCCCATGAAGACCTCAACCCCTACATTCGCGAAACCCAAGGTCACCGTGACTTGGTCGCCTTGGCGATGGACTGGCGCATTAACGCCAGCAACCGTCTGGAGTGGGAGTTTGAACAAAGCCATCACGAACAAATTGGGGTGAACTTTTACAGCTTGCTCGGATCGGGCAACCAAGCACTCCCCTCACCTGTGGATGGCAAACGCAACATCACCCGTCAACCCAGCTCACAACCGGGCGTCTTTGACGGACTGACAAGCACCATAGGCCTTAAGCACCAACTCGACAACGGTTGGATGTGGAACACCCAATACGGCATGCAACGTCTGCGTGCAGATGACCGATTGACATACGCATCGGGCTGCCCCACAGCGCCAACAAACAGGTTTTGCAGCAACGGTGATTTTCAAATCTACGACTACCGCAGCGAAAACGAACACCGCAGCAATGACGTCATCCAAACCGAGGTGCAAGGCCACACCGTGTTAGGTGGCTTAGAACACAACGTGAAGTTGAGCTGGATGCGCCAACGCCAACTTGACCGCATGCCCTACAGCGACACCGTCAACTTGCTGGGCGTGACCAACATCAATGGCGGTTTAGACACGACCACGGCAGCAAACCACAGCTACTTGCAAACCAACCGCAGCGACTACAACACTGAAATTGCGTTCAACGACCGTGTTGAATTGACCGAACGCACCCATGCTTGGCTTGGCTTGCGTCACACGCAACTCAACCGCAGCAGCCAACAAACCGATGGCAGTGCAGCCGTGCAAGACACACGCAGTGCAAACACACCGTGGTTCGCCCTGAGCCAACAGCTCACCCCCAATTACCTCGCTTACGCCAGCTACGGACAAGGCCTAGAGGTGCAGACCACGCCGAGCAACATCAGCTACACAAACTCTGGCCAACCCCTGCCGGTGCTGCGCAGCACACAACGCGAAGTGGGGATCAAAAGCCAAGGACAAGACAACAACTGGCAAATCACTTGGTTTGACATCACACGCCCCGCGGTTTCGGATTCCGGCGTTTGTAGCGCGAGCCCTGGCACTTGCACCCGACAAATCGACGGCCAAGCCCATCACCAAGGTTTAGAACTGAATGCACAAAGCAAGCTAGATCGCTGGTCTGTGAACGGCAGTGCCACATGGTTAGAAGCCCAACGCGAAAACGCCACCGTCCAAACCAATCTGAACGGCCAGCGTCCGATCAACGTGCCCAAGTACATCGTGCGTGGCATGGTGGAATACCGCTCGGTCAACATCGTGGGACTGCGTTCTGGCCTGCGCCTGTCACATGAAGGCGAACGCAACGTGACCGAAAATGGCGACATCATGTTGCCTGCGTGGACCACACTCGATGCACACACCCACTACGACACCAAGATGAACAGCGCTGCATCCACTTGGACATTGGCCATCAACAACCTCGCAAACAAGCACTACTGGCGCGAGTCCCCCAAGCAATACGGGCAATATTTCCTCTATCCAGGAGCACCTCGCACGGTTCGTGCGACAGTTCAGTTTCACCTCTGAAAAACGCGCAAAAAATGCGCTATAATTTTCGTATTCCTCGATAGCTCAGTCGGTAGAGCGCCGGACTGTTAATCCGTAGGTCCCTGGTTCGAGCCCAGGTCGAGGAGCCAAATAGGCTAATGAAATCAAGGACTTAGAGAAATCTAAGTCCTTTTTTCTTTTCTAAACCACTAAAGTCAAAAGTTTAGTGGTTTTAGACAGTTTTAGTAGACTTTTAGCTGGGCTGACGCTAGCGTCCTCTTCACTCCCATGAACGTCATCTTTCGGTCTTGGGTTTCAGCCATCCAAGCAGCTATGTCTCGATAGCCAGCCCCCGCCTCTCTCATCTTCACCATCTCACGAATGACAACCTGCTCGTCTTCTCGTGGAACCTTCATCCCGTCTATTACGTTGTAGCCGAAAGCTCGCTTACCACCTGTGAACTTGCCTTGGGCTTTCTTTAGCTGCTTAACCTCACGAATCCGAGCCGCTATGCGTTCTCTTTCAAATGTAGCAAAGGCTGACAGGATAGTGAACACAATTGCTCCGACACCGTTTCCAGTTACGTCACCACCTAGGTCGATGAAGTGAACCGAAACCCCACGCTCTTTAAGCTCATGGAGGACGTTCAAAGCGTTTCTCGTATTTCTGAAAGCTCTGTCCAGCTTGGGGATGGGCGCGTTTTATCCCTCATGCAGCGTGAATCGCCCAAGCACGAAGCAAAGTCGATCTATACCCAAAAGCAAATCCAATTGCCAGACAACGCAGTCGAGGTGGACATCACTCAGGATGTCGTGACGCAATGGTTACGTCTGGATGTTGGTGTGCCCATCGGATGGCTTGAGTTGAAAATTTCAGCCACAGAAATGGACCATGCACTGATCCAGTTGCGTCACGAGGTGAGCATCTTGCTACTGTTGGCCTGTTTGCTTCTTTTGGCAGCACTGACCCTCATTCTGTTGCGCACACGTGGTTTGGTACGTCTTGAGGAAGACGCTTTGTTGGCACGCAATGATGCGCTCGCACACGTGGCGTACCACGATAGCCTGACAGGCTTGCCAAATCGACACTTGCTATTGGATCGCTTAGAGCAGGCCATTGCTTTGAGTCAACGTCACCACAAATGCATTGCCATTTGCTTCATGGATCTGGATGGGTTCAAAGATGTGAACGACAACCACGGCCACGAAGTGGGGGATCAGGTCCTGCGAGAAGTTGGGCGCCGCCTGCACATGTGCGTGCGTAAGAACGACACAGTGGCCCGTTTGGGCGGTGATGAATTTGTCATCTTGTTAACGGAAATCAGTGACGCAACAGCCTGCGAGGAAGTACTCGAACGCATGCTGTCAACCATACGTCAACCGATTCAGATCACCGGCAAAGCGACAACAAGGGTCAGCACTAGCATCGGCGTCACGACCTACCCAACCGACAACAGCCCGCCTTCTGTCTTACTTGAACACGCGGATCAAGCCATGTACCGAGCCAAGCGTTCAGGAAAAAACCGTTGGGCCATCTACAAGGTCTGACACATCAAGCATCAGCGTAACGAGCAGCCACCTCAAAGAATTGGTCTTGGGCATCGAGAAACGTGTCCACAATGTCGGGGTCAAAATGGCGACCACTGCCCTCTTGGATGATGTCTGCAGCCTCGTCATGGCTCATGTCCGATTTGTACACGCGACGCGAGATGAGTGCGTCATACACATCGGCCAATGCCATCAGCCTTGCGGGCAAGGGAATCTCTGTCCCGCTGAGCCCAAGGGGGTAGCCTGAACCATCCCACTTTTCATGGTGTGAATACGCAATTTCTTTTGCAACCCTCAGAAAATTCACCTGAAGCCCTAAGTCCTCCTCCGCGCGCTCAATGGCCTGCTTGCCCAACGAGGGGTGTGTGCACATGATGTCCCATTCATCTGCAGTCAAAGGTCCAGGCTTCAGCAGAATGCTGTCTGGAATTCCTACTTTTCCGATGTCGTGCAAAGGCGCTGACTTGTAAAGAGAATCAATGAAGCTGTCAGTCAAGAGGTCTTTGTACAAGCCTCTTTCCTTCAATTTCAAGGCCAAAATTTTCACGTAATTTTGAGTACGGCGTATATGGTTTCCAGTTTCGTTGTCTCGGGTCTGGGTCAACGAACTCATGATGCGAATCGTGACGTCTTGAATCGCCATCAACTCTTGGGTGCGTCTTTGAACCTCGTCCTCAAGAAAATCATTTTTATCCCGCAACAGATCAGCCACGAGTTTCGCTTGCAGATGTGCATGAACCCGAGACATAACAACTTCGGGATTGATGGGCTTGGTGATGAAATCAACGGCACCGCATCGGAAGGCATGCATTTCGTCTTCAGGTGCCGTGCGGGCCGTCAAAAAGATGACGGGAATAGCCGATGTGACAGGGTTGCGCTTCAGGCGCTCACACACCTCGTACCCGTCCATCTCCGGCATCATGACGTCCAACAAGATGAGATCAGGCTGAGGCTCGACGGCAGCCAAGGCCAACGCCCTCGGGCCACTTTTGGCCACTTTCACTTTGTATGTGCCTTCCAAAATTCCGGCCATCAAGATCAGGTTATCGGCCGAGTCATCCACGACCATCACTCGCTTGAGTAACAAGTCATCCTGGGGCTTCTCCTGATTAGACATTTTGGGTCTCTCCTTGGTGAAATTTTTGCACCTGAGCGCGCATCAACTGCTCTAACTTGATCGCGGCCATTTCAAGCTCCATATCCTCACAGAGGTCCAGAATTTCTTGTCCCTCTTTGCCGAAAAATGTTGTCAACAAGGTTTCATACTCTCGCGCCAGTTTGACGGCTTTGGGGTCGTTATCGCGCAACAGATGCATGAGCATCTCAGCCTTGGGGATAAAAGCTTGGATGAGCAATGGAGACGCTTTAGGCGCTGAGTCTGCTGGCAAAGTGTCGAAGTCAGTCATCGATATATTTGCAAAATCTGCATGGATGTTGACGACGGCCACAAGCAGATCGATGAGTTTTTGCTCCACCACGGTATCCATGGCTTGGGTATTCAATGCCTGTTCAAGCAACGCGGCCGTATGCGCTAAATCCTGCGCCCCAACGTTGGCAGAAACCCCTTTGAGCGTGTGAATGTGAAGCTGCGCCGATGCGAAATCCCTCGCATCTAAGCTGCTTTGGGCTTTTTGCATCAAATCATCCACAGTCGGTAAAAAACGCTTGAGTAAGCTGACATACAAGCTCGCATTGCCCATGGTTCTAGAGAGTCCGGCCTCCACATTGAACCCCCTCACATAACGCAGGCCTTCTGGCAATTGTTGGCTTGAAGTTGAGGACACTCTTGCAAACGCTGAAGACCATGTCTGAGCGGCCAAGTCAGAAGAAGTATTTGGAAGGTCCAACCAGCGCGTCAAGGTGGCCCACAGCACTTCGGCGTCGATGGGCTTGGGAATGAATCCCACCATACCCGCTTGTTCGCACAGCGCACGGTGCTCAGGCATGACATTAGCTGTCATGGGAACGATGGGTACCAATTCATAGCCGGGAAGTTTGCGTATCTCCATGGCCGCCGTGACACCATCCATGACAGGCATCTGCATGTCCATGAGGATCAGGTCATAGCTCTGTTTGCGTGCCAACTCAACGGCAATCAAGCCATTGGCGGCCACATCCACCATCAGACCACTCGCCTCCAGCATCCCTTGTGCGACCTCTTGATTGATGTCGTTGTCCTCTGCCAGCAAGATTCTCTTGCCCACCAGCCCTCTCAAGTAAGGCGCTGAAAAAATGACATCCTGTGTCTGAAGAGGGGAATGCGTTTTGGATTGACTGAGCACACTCATCAAACAATCAAACAGGAGCGACTGATTGACGGGTTTGACCAAGATCTCATCAAAGCCACAATCCTGAGCTTCGCGGAGCACGCCCTCACCGCCATAGCCCGTGAGCAAAATGCAGTGAGGTTTTTGGCGCAGGGGCAACTTGGCCAACTGCCTTGCCGTTTCGCCACCATTCATCACCGGCATTTGCCAATCTAGGAAAACCACACGGTAGGGGCATCCTCTTTCTTCCGCTGCTTTCACCTCGGCAATGGCATTCAATCCGCTGTCGACAGAGGTGACTTCAAAGGACATACGTTCCAACAGGCCTTCTAGCACCGCACGCGCAGAGGGGTTGTCGTCCACCACCAACACACGCAGACCTCGTAGATCTGGGTGCGCGATGGTGATTTCATTGTGGGCTGCGACATGGACGCCGAGTTTGGCCGTGAACCAGAATTCAGACCCCACGCCCAGCACACTGGACACACCCACCTGTCCACCCATCAGTTCGGTCAGTCGCTTGCTGATGACCAGCCCCAGGCCTGTTCCACCAAACTTTCGTGTCGTCGACATATCCGCTTGCTCAAAACTGTTGAACAGCCGTGACACCTGCTCTTCGCTCAAGCCAATGCCACTGTCCTTGACCGTGAAGTGAAGCATCACGCCGTCTGGCAAGTCTGCTTCTTTGCGAACTTTGACGGTGATCTCGCCACGGTCGGTAAATTTGACCGCATTGTTCGTGAAGTTGATCAGCACTTGTCCCAATCGGAGCGGATCGCCCATCAAGTCGCTGGGGACATCAGGCGCCACATCAAAAATTAACTCCAAGCCTTTGACCGCCGCTTTTTCACCCACCACAGCGGAGACATTGCCAAGGACGCGATCCAGCGTTAGACGGACATATTCCAAGGTCAACTTACCTGCCTCGACTTTGCTGAAATCCAAGATGTCATTGATGATGCCCAGCAAGTGTTTGCCGGCTTGCGAGATCCTTGAAAGATATTTTTGTTGCTGCACATTCAGCTGGGTTTGCCTAATGAGCTGCGACAGGCCGATGATGGCGTTCATCGGCGTCCTGATTTCATGGCTCATATTGGCCAAAAAGTCGCTCTTGGCTTTGCTGGCCGCTTCCGCTTGCAGTTTGGCACTAGACAAGGCTTCGACGAGTTGGAGCCTGTCTGTGACATCCATCCAATAGCCACACCACAGCTGTGAGCCTGCCCGATTCAAATGCATGGCATTGCTTGTGCTGACCGGAACCCCTGCGCCCAACACCCAGCGGATGCTGCCATCCGCAAGCACATGACGAACCTCACATTGCCACGGCTGGCACGTTTCGTTGGCCAACTCCCAGGCCTTGATCAATGCAGGTCTGTCCGCCTCGTACACAGAGTCCAGCAACGCGTCTCTGGACTGCAAGATTGACTCAGGCGTGACGCCAAACAAAGCTTGTGCCTTCTTGCTGATGTAGTTGTATTTCCCATGATTGGGCCCAAGCCAAAGGTACTGATAAATGGCAACCGGCAAGCTTTCAGAGAGCCCACGCAACATCAACTCAGCCTCCACCAATCGGGTCTCAGCAACCCTTCGCAAGGTCACATCTCTGACCGCAATCAGCAGTTGGTAGGCATCACTGAATTCGATCTCACTGACACTGACTTCGACGGTGAACGTGCGACCATCAAAGGCCGTGGCAACGATGTCATAACCAATCAACGGCTGAAGGTATGACAACGTCTGAGGCAACGCGAAGAATTTGCGGCTCGCCAACTCATGAACTTTGGTCAACGGCTCTTGAGGTTTGATGAAGGTTTGAAGCTTTAACTCACTGACCGTGATCTCAGCTGGCAAAGCAAACATCGCCATGGCGCTTTGGTTGACAAAATGTAAGCTGCCATTTGCATTGACCACTAGCAATGAGTCTGGACTCATTTCCAAATAGGTGTGGGCGCGGGCCATCAAGACCAGCTCTTGCTCGCGAATTCTTTTGTAGAACAGTGCGGCCACCAAGCCACTGAGCAGCAACACCATCACCGCAGAAGCCACGGCCATGGCCAAAACGCCATTGGGAAGATTGAGCCCCGTAGAAATGCACACACTGTTGGCATCGATGTGCATGTCGTGCATGGCCACGTAATGCATGCCCGTGATCGCAACGCCCATGATCAAAGCACTGACCAGCCTGATCAAATTTGGGTTACGCCCGCTGCGTTGGTTCCAACGCCCAATCCACAAAGCCGAAATGGCCACAACAACGGCGATCACAACAGAAGTCATGACAACGGCTGGGTTGTAGCGCAACGCGGGGCTGAGCATCAAAGCCGCCATTCCGATGTAATGCATGGAGACGATGCCCAAGCCCATGACAGCGCCACCGACGATCAATTTGACCGCATTCAACTGCTGGGTTTTGAGCAAATGAAAACCAAGGACTGAGGCCAAAAAAGAAGGCAGCACAGACAAGAGCGTGAGCTCTGCGTCATACATCAACTCAATCGGAAGCCTGAATGCCAACATGCCGACAAAGTGCATGGCCCAAATGGATACACCGAGCGTCAACCCACCCAAAACCATCCAAACCCAAACAGATCGGCCCTTGCTCTCCGTCATGCGATCCGCATGCACAAGCGCGACGTAGGAGCCCAACACAGCAATCACAAGAGACAAGATCACCAGACTCGATTGCCATTCTTGTTTCAAGCGCCACTCCTCAAGGGTTTGTCATGCTGGATCGAATACAGCTTCACGAAAAATGATCATACTGGCGAATAAGTTGATTCCCACCACGAACACAGAGCAACCAAAAGTATTAGAGGCCTGCAATCAGGCCAGATGACGGATGCGCTTAAACGATCTGAATCGGGACGCTTAACTGGTAACCCACATTTCGGATGGCCTCAATCACAGAGCTGGGCGCACCCGCTTCCAGCATTTTTTTGCGCAGACGAACGATGCGCACCTCTAAGCTGGCTTTGTTCAAACCATCCATCTCCATCCCCAAAATGTGTGCCAACTGCCAGGTTTCCAAGCGACTGGCCGGCGCGCGTGCAAAAGCCATCAGCATGTCGGCCTCTGCCGAGGAGAGACGCACCGAGCCCACAGAACCTGTGAGCGTGAGTTTGCTCAGCGTCAACGTGCCCTCAGACGCCACTTGACGGCGACGCACAAAGCCTTGCAACGCGGCGCACAACTCCTCGAAGTCGACCGGTTTGGTCATGTACAAATCTGCACCACTTTCATAGCCCTGCACTTTTTCTTTGGCTTGCGAACGTGCGGTCAACATGATGATGCCCACCAAGGGATACGCCTGGCGAATCCGCTTGGCCAAACTGATGCCATCTTCACCAGGCAAGTTCAGATCCAAGATGAACACATCCGTCGCCCCACCCTTGACCGCATCTTCCAACTCTTCCGCACACGACAAACCAAACACATGGTGACCTTTGTTGGCCAAAGCCATGCACGTCAGCTCGCGTAAATCTTGGTGGTCCTCTACGACCACGATGTTCAAATGGGTAGCCACAACACAAACCTCACACGTCTTTCATCAGGTGCGTAACGGCAGTACGCACCAATTCGATTGGCCAAACTCGACACCAAAAACAAACCCAAACCTGTGCCAGATTGGCTTTGTGCGCCGGTACTTCGGTAATATTTTTGAAACACCTTGTTCGGCTCAGGCCAAGCGGCCAAGCCTGGGCGATTAGAAAACGTCACCGCCACCCCTGGCGCACCATCGGGGCCATCGGAAACTGCGGCATGCACGTCCACAGGCGTGCGGCCATCGCTGTATCGCAAGGCGTTATCAAGCAAGTTGCCCAAGATGATGCGCAAATACTGACGGTCTGTCAGCACCTCTGGCACCTCGTCCAAATGCAGCGACAAACGCTCAGGCTGAATGTTTTGACTGAAGATCAGCTCATTCAATAACCGCGCCACATCCACTCGCTCCACCTTGGCCTCCAGCGCACCTTCTTCAATTTGATCGGCGTCAATGCATAGCTCGAGAATGGCCTTCATGTCCGACACTGCGCGACTGGCATAGGCCGCCGATTTTTCGGAGTCTGTGCGCGTGTGCAACGCCATATCGATCACAGCCAATGGTGTTTTCAGTTCGTGCATCAGCATGTGCAAAAAGTGCGTTTGTTCATCGCGGCGTTGCCGCTCCAATGCCACTTGCTGTTGCGACAAATACAAGGCATTGGAAACTTCACGGCGATTGAGTTCAAAGCGACGCGCCCTGACCTGCAAAAGAAGGGTCATCAACAAGCCAGAAAAGAACCCATTCAGCACCAAATTGTGCAAGCTGTACTCAGTGGCCACATCAAAACCCAAGCTGGGCCAAACCGCCACCCACAGTGCAAACGAGAGGCTGAGGTAATAGACCACGATCACGCCACGATTGAAACGAAACGGAACGCCTGTCGTTTGCTTATTGGATGGGTTCTTGATAAAGACCAAAACTGCCATCAACAGCAACGCAGAGCCCAAACCAATCATCAGCATGTTTAACTCAAGCGCGAGACGCGTGTACCCAGCGAACAGCAGAATCATCGACACAAATGCTGCGGCATACAAAGACCGCAAGATATGCATCAACCATGCAGGCGGTTCGTAGTCGCGCAAAAAATGGGCTTCATACCAAAAGGCCAAGCCCGTCGCCGAAATGAGCACGATGTTGAAAATCAAATTGATGCTGGCGGGCGATGCGGACTCACTCAAAAACACACGGAAATAACCAAAGTACCCTGCGGTATACAGAATCGACGCGAGTTGCTTGGTCACGAAAGCGCGGTTCACATGGTCACGGTCATTCACCCAACTCACCAACACCCACGCCAAGAACATCACGATCAACCCCATGCTGACGGAATAAATCAACTCCTGTGTACGGTCTAAGCGCGCGGCCTCAAGCTGGGTCAAGGCTTCGACATGAACCATCAACGTGCTGGTACTGCTGACACGCAGATACACATCCCGCGCTTGCGGCAAAGACGCGATCAAAAATCCGTGGTTCAAGGACTGGTATTCGGTCTCTGACCAAGGTGTCATATCCCCCGCAGTTGCAGGACCATGTCGCGTTGCATCGGCAGGATCAAACAGCACCACTTGGTCAATGAATGCGGGGCGAATGCGCAACACAAGTTTGTCACCGGCAGCGGCTGGCTCAATCCGCAATCGCAGCCAAAACGCGGAGTCGCTGTAGCCCTTGGCCAAGATGCCTTCATAAGGGACGTAGGACCGTGTTTGTGCATCCTCAAATGTGACTTGACCTTGCACATCCTCCCAGTAGCTACGTGCCGAGACCAAATCCTTCGCCGCAACAGAGCTAGACCATGCGAGCGATATGAGGCAAAAGATGCTAAATAGGGTCGCGCCAGAGCGCAATATCTTTGAAATCAGTGAATACATATGGGTCTCAGACTTGATGCTAACGCCTCAGACGCACAAAACCTACAACTCCCTACATTTACAAATTCAAGGTCGACACAATTCGTACAAAAAGACAGCTCACTCGCGCACGACACCCCCATGCGTGGGTTCCTTGCGAGCGTGTGGCAAACCTTGCTTGTCGATGTGCACGGTGTGCGCCTGCCATGCGCGTACGCCCTGACGGTCCAATGTCAGACGCACCACCCAAGCCACGTTGTTCACCTTGTCAGGGAAACCTTCAAACACAAAGTTGCCGAGGCTGTAAAAAATGGGTTTGTCCTTGTATTGCTCTGTGTCCTGCAACTGATGCGGATGGCCGCCAATGACAGCATCTGCGCCAGCGTCAATCATCAGCCTGGCCAACGCACGTTGACGCGCATTAGCCCTTGGCTCTTCCCAACCCCAGTGCATGACAGGAATCACCACATCGGCTTTCCACACGCGACGTGCATCCGTGATGTCACGCACCACTTGCTCGTCTTCACTCCAGGCCACGCCGGGGCGGTCATGATCGGCCTCGAAGTTGCGCGGTTGAAATTCGTCATAACCAAGAATGGCAATGCGCAGGCCTTGTCGCTCTAGGATGAGCGGTGTGTGTGCCTCTTTCAAATTGTGGCCACCGCCGTAATAGCCTAAGCCTGATTGTTTGAGCAGGCCCAACATCTGGGCAAAAGCGTGAGGGCCATAGTCGCCCGAGTGGTTGTTGGCCAAGCCCACAGCATCGAAGTGGCGCTGCACGTATTTCAAGCCACGCGGATGCACACGAAAGACGTTGGGTTTTTCGGGCTCGGTCGAACCCACCGTGGCAACCACGCACTCTAAATTGCCGAGGCGTATGTCTGCACCTTTGAACAGATGTGCTACGCCAGCAAACGGGTCACGGCCACGGCGAATAGCGCGGTCTGGTCCGCCTTCGAGCATGATGTCACCCGCAAACACCACCGACACCACGGGCTCAGAGGCTTGGGCCATCGCTGCACTCATGCACAGCACAGCGCTCATACCGAGTGCTGTGGTTTTCAAAATAAGGGATCGCAAAAACTTCATGGTGCCACCTCATGCAAAGCACAGCCGTACTGCAACTCTTTGCCTAAAAATGGGGAATACAAAGCCACACGACCTGTCAACGCATCCGGCGCAGGCTGCCGTTGCGCCACAGGCGCCACAAACTTCACGTGCTGCAACACCATGGGTTGGCGTTCGGTTTGGTAGGACACATACAAGTTGACCAAATCCACACGCGTGTCGTTGCCCAACACCACGGCTTTGAAACGAAAGCGATCAGCCAAATTCACGCTCTGGACGGTATAGGGCTCGGACACTGGCGTGAAGCTGTGTTCAAAGCGCTCGGCATTCACCTCGAAATGGCAACGCAACTCAGGTGCGGCATTCACCATGGCGGGAAAAAACACAGCCAGCATCCACAACCTCAAACGCATACCCTTCTCCCTACTTTGGATGCCACACAGCCTACTTGATTGGCAAATCGCCCCTGATATGGGTTTGCCCTTGCAGCTGGCAAAATCAAAGGCTATTCACGAAAGCTGCTATGAGTTCCTCAAACACCAACACCATCCCTCGCCTCACCAGCCTCTCTCACGGTGGTGGCTGCGGCTGCAAGATTGCCCCAGGCGTGTTGAGCGAAATTCTCAAAAGCACCAGCGCCATGCCCATCCCACCCCAGTTGCTGGTGGGCATTGAAACGGCCGACGATGCTGCGGTGTACCAGCTCAATGATGAGCAAGCACTAATTGCCACCACCGACTTTTTCATGCCCATCGTGGATGATCCGTTTGACTTTGGCCGCATCGCCGCCACCAACGCCATCAGCGATGTGTATGCCATGGGTGGCACGCCCATCATGGCCTTGGCGCTCGTGGGCATGCCCATCAATGTGCTGCCGCCAGAAACCATTGGCAAAATTTTGGATGGCGGCCAAAGCGTGTGTCGCGAAGCCGGCATCCCCATCGCAGGTGGCCACACCATTGACTCGGTCGAGCCGATTTACGGCTTGGTCGTCTTAGGGCTTGTGCACCCCAAGCGCATCAAGCGCAACGCCGATGCGCGCGTGGGTGACCGTTTGATTTTGGGCAAGCCACTGGGGGTGGGTGTGTTGTCAGCGGCATTGAAAAAGAATGCACTCAGCCCTGAAGGCTATGCGCAGATGATTGCCAACACCACCCAACTCAACACACCGGGCGCGGCGCTGTCCGCCTTGGCGGGTGTGCACGCCATGACGGACGTGACAGGCTTTGGCTTGGCAGGCCATGCGTTAGAGATGGCACGTGGCTGTAACCACACGGTACAACTCCACATGAGCCAAGTGCCTTTGTTGCACGGTGTGCGCGAACTGGCTGAGCAAGGCATGCTCACCGGTGCCTCTGGGCGCAATTGGTCGGCTTATGGCGGCGAGATTGAACTCGCAGCTGAGCGCAACGCGATTGACCAAGCGCTGTTGAGTGACCCTCAGACCAGCGGCGGCTTGCTGGTGGCTTGCGCGCCCGAATCCGTCGCTGAAGTGCTGGCAGTGTTCCACCAACATGGCTTTGCCGATGCATGTGAAGTGGGTGAAATCACGGCCACCGCTACCAACGGCATCAAGCTACAAGTTCGCTAAACACCAGCGGCTTGACCTTGCAAATTTATACTGCTCTCCTTTGAAAGAAAACAATCACATGTCCAGCATCCCTGCCTGCCCTCAATGCGGCCAAGAAAACACCTACCAAGACGGCGACAACTATGTGTGCGCCGACTGCGCGCATGAATGGCCTATGGTGGCCGAGGCCGCAGCAGACGACGAAGACGAGGCCGTGGTGAAAGATGCCAACGGCACGGTGCTGAAAGACGGCGATGCCGTGGTACTCATCAAAGACCTGAAGGTCAAAGGCTCATCCACCACCCTGAAGATGGGCACCAAGGTGAAAAGCATTCGCTTGGTCGGCGGCGATCACGAAGTGGATTGCAAAATGGATGTGGGCAACTACATGCTCAAAGCCTGCTTCTTGCGCAAAGCCTAAACACGCGCTGCGTTTAAAGCACACGACCTCGGTTCGATTTGATCGCCGAGGTCTTTTTTTTGCTGTCTAAGCGGCGCAGCTTCGACGCATAGGTGGGTTTGGTCGGTTTGCGTTTTTTAGGGGGCTTGGCCACGCTTTGCACCAAGTCCAACAAACGCGCAAAGGCCTCGATGCGATTCATGTCTTGGCTGCGATGCTCTTGCGCTTTGATCACCACCACCCCCTCGTGGGTGATGCGGTGATCTGACAAAGCCAGCAACCGCTCTTTGACATCGTCGGGCAACGATGACGCCATCACATCAAAACGCAAATGAATCGCGCTAGAAACCTTGTTGACGTTTTGCCCGCCAGCACCCTGTGCGCGAACGGCAGTTATTTCAACTTCGGACTCATTGATTTGCATGAGTTGCTTAAACGTGCCAGCCTGGCAATTCGCCCATGGCCCACAGAATCAGGCTGATGGTGAAGAAAGACGCAATGGTGGTCACCAGCAAAGCCGCAGCACAAAACCCTTCTTGGCCATGGCGCTGTGCCAACAACGGATAAATACCCAGCATGGGCATGCCTGCCAACAACACCGCAGAGATTTTGAGGCTAGGGTCAATCGGGCCGACCACCATCAGCATGAGCCCCACCGCCAAGGGGTGCAGCACCAATTTGCCAAGCGCAACCCAACGCACCTCTTGAATCATGCCCACCACACGCATGCCCACCAAAGTGCCGCCGTTCACAAACAAGGCAATCGCTGGGGTAGACGCGGCAAACAGATTGACAGTTTTTGACAGAACCTCGGGTAGATGCCAACCCATCATGGAGAACACCAAACCCACCACAATGGCTTGCATCATGGGGATCTTGGTCATGCGCTTCAAACTTTGCAGTACTGTGTGTTGCCATGACAAATGCTCTGTCTCCCCGCTCTCAGCAATGGCCAGAGCCAGTGGAATGGTCAGCAAGTTTTCAATCAGCACCGTGAGCGCCAAGCCCACGCCTGCTGCTGGTCCTAAAAACTGCAGCAAGATGGGATAGCCCACATAGCCGCTGTTTGAGCAACTCACCCCCATCGCCACCATGCCGCTTTCAGTCAAAGGTTTTTTGCGCCACACGCGCCACACCCAAAAGCCAACCGCGAACGAAAACATCGACCCCGCACCGTACGCCAGCAAGTAATTTGGGTTCAACACCTCTGCAAAGTTGCGTTGCGACAGCGCGTTGAACAACATCGCTGGCAACGCAAAGTTCAGCACAAAGCGCCCCAACACCTGACCATCCACTTTGCTGAACATCCCTCGACGGGTGGCCGCAAAGCCCAAAGCGATCGACAAATAGATAGGACCCGTGATGGTGAGGATGTTGAGCATGACGGTATGCTTATTGTTTTTGAATGCCTGCGCGTTGAATCACATCGCCCCAGCGCTTGATTTCAGTTTGCAGCCATTCTTGGGCTTGTGGCACGGTGCTTGGGTGTGGCTCCACATTCAGCTCCAACAGTTTTTGACGTACGGCTGGCGCTTGCAGTGCGACGTTCACTTCTTTGTTCAAACGGTCCACCACGGCTTGCGGTGTTTTGGCAGGCACACCCAAACCATTCCATGAGGTCGACACCAAATTGGGCACACCACTTTCTTTGGCCGTAGGCACCTTGGGCAAAGCCACGTTGCGCTTTTGCCCCGTCACTGCCAAAGCGCGCAAGGCTCCGCCTTTGATTTGCGGCAACACAGGGCTCAGCACTTCCACCGCCACATCAATCTGACCACCACGCAATGCGGTCATCACAGCAGGTGTGCCGTTGAATGGCACGACTTGCGCGTCCAATCCCGCCACCGACTTGAACAACTCTGCCGTCAAGTGCTGCGTGCTGCCAATGTTGATGCTGCCAATGTTGAGCTTGCCTGGGTTGGCTTTGGCCCATGTCAACAACTCGGGCAAAGTTTGAAAACGCGACTCACCGTTGGTGACGATGGCCAAGTCAAATGTGCCCATCAATGAAACAGGCGTGAAATCTTTGACGGGATCAAAAGGCAGCGTTTTGAACAAGCCTGCGCTGACGGCGTTGGCGTTAGACATGAGCAAAAGTGTGTAGCCATCTGGCTCAGCCTTGGCCACCATTTCCGCCGCGACAATGCCGCCCGCGCCGGGGCGGTTATCAATGACCACCGCTTGGCCCAAGCCCTCAGACATTTTCTGGGCGACCGTGCGCGCCGTCAGGTCAGCCACACCACCCGCACCAAATGGCACGACGATGCGCAAAGGCTTGGTTGGAAAACTCTGCGCGTGGGCACTTAGCACGCCACATGCCAACAGACTTGAAACCAACAAACCAGAAACAAAGGATCGACGAACTTGCATGGGGTATCTCCGTGTCGTGAACTAAAACCACATTGTCTTTCATCCCCCAAGGGCTGCTGTCAAGGTCACTGGGTACACTCTAGCGTTACGTTTTTTGACCCTCAAGGATTTGCCATGAACACGACCCCTTCCGGCCTGCAATACACCGACAACGTGGTGGGCGACGGCGCAACGGCCGCCGCTGGCCAGCACGTGAGCGTGCACTACACCGGCTGGCTCTACAAAGATGGCGAACAAGGCGCCAAATTCGACTCTAGCCGTGACCGCAATGACCCGTTTGACTTCCCCCTCGGCGCAGGCATGGTCATCAAAGGCTGGGACGAAGGCGTGCAAGGCATGAAAATTGGCGGCCAACGCACCCTCATCATCCCGCCAGAGCTGGGCTATGGTGCGCGTGGCGCGGGCGGTGTGATTCCTCCCAACGCCACCTTGAAGTTCGACGTCGAGCTGCTCGGCCTCGAATAAACAAGCGGCACGGCAGCTTTTTTGACTGCCGTCATCCAGCGGGGCCTAGCCCCGCTTTGTTTTGTCACTCTTTTTACAAAACCCCTCTTGAAATAGGGTTGGATGCCCTCAGCTTCGCTGAATATCCCTCCAACAAGCCCTACAAAGCATGTCAGAACCTACAGAAAACCTAGATACCGCAGCCTCTGCCGCTGACCATTTGGCCTCACACATGGCTGGCATGGCGCCTGCTGCCTCAGCTGAAACTGCCGCCGCGCTCGACCCATTGGCCGCTGCCCAAGCAGAAGTGGCCACCTTGCAAGCCAAAGTGGCTGAGTTGCAAGACCAATATGTGCGTGGTCAAGCAGAAGTGCAAAACGCCCGCCGCCGTGCCGACGACGAAGTCTCCAAAGCCCGCAAATTCGCGCTCGAGAGCTTTGCCGACAGCCTATTGCCCGTGCTCGACAGCCTAGAAGCTGGCTTGGCCGTGCAAACCGCCACCCCCGAACAAATCCGCGAAGGTGCTGAAGCTACGCTGCGTCAGCTCAAAAGCGCCTTGGAGCGCAACAAGATTGTGGCCATCGACCCTGCGGCCGGTGCCAAGTTTGACCCCGCACAGCACCAAGCCATCAGCGTGGTTCCTGCCGAACAAGAAGCCAACACTGTGGTCACCGTGCTGCAAAAGGGCTACTTGATTGCTGAGCGCGTGTTGCGCCCCGCCTTGGTGACCGTTTCCGCACCGAAATAAACACTTGAAATTGGCGAAGTTATCCACACCTACGCCTCATCTGAATTCTTAAAAGTTACTGGAGTTAAAAATGGGAAAAATCATTGGTATTGACTTGGGCACCACCAACTCGTGCGTGGCCATCATGGAAGGCAACACGACCAAAGTGATCGAGAACGCCGAAGGCGCTCGCACCACACCGTCGATCATTGCGTACCAAGAAGACGGCGAAATCTTGGTCGGCGCATCGGCCAAGCGCCAAGCGGTGACCAACCCACGCAACACCTTGTACGCGGTCAAGCGTTTGATCGGTCGCAAGTTCAGCGAAAAAGAAGTTCAAAAAGACATCGACTTGATGCCCTACACCATTGCCAAAGCCGACAACGGCGACGCTTGGGTGGAAGTGCGTGGCAACAAGTTGGCGCCTCCTCAAATCAGCGCTGAAATTCTGCGCAAGATGAAGAAAACTGCCGAAGACTACCTCGGCGAAGAAGTGACCGAAGCCGTCATCACGGTGCCTGCTTACTTCAACGACGCACAGCGTCAAGCGACCAAAGACGCAGGCCGCATTGCGGGCTTGGACGTCAAGCGCATCATCAACGAACCCACCGCTGCTGCCTTGGCTTTCGGTTTGGACAAAACCGAAAAAGGCGATCGCAAGATTGCCGTGTACGACTTGGGTGGCGGTACGTTTGACGTGTCCATCATCGAAATCGCCGACGTCGATGGCGAAAAACAATTCGAAGTCTTGTCCACCAACGGCGACACCTTCTTGGGCGGCGAAGACTTCGACCAACGCATCATCGACTTCATCATCTCCGAGTTCAAGAAAGAATCCGGCGTTGATTTATCCAAAGACGTGTTGGCCCTGCAACGCCTGAAAGAAGCAGCAGAAAAAGCCAAGATTGAGTTGTCATCGGCCACATCGACCGACATCAACTTGCCTTACATCACAGCCGATGCTTCAGGTCCTAAGCACTTGAACATCAAGCTCAACCGCGCCAAGTTGGAACAACTGGTAGACGAGTTGGTCGAGCGCACCATCGCCCCTTGCCGCACCGCCATCAAAGATGCTGGCGTGTCTGTGAGCGACATCGATGACGTGATCTTGGTCGGCGGTATGAGCCGCATGCCTAAGGTGCAAGAGAAGGTCAAAGAGTTCTTCGGTCAAGAGCCACGTCGCGACGTGAACCCTGACGAAGCTGTGGCCGTGGGCGCCGCGATTCAAGGTCAAGTTTTGTCAGGCGACCGCACCGACGTGTTGTTGCTCGACGTGACACCGTTGTCTTTGGGCATCGAAACCTTGGGCGGCGTGATGACCAAGATGATCGCCAAAAACACGACCATTCCAACGAAGTTTGCACAAACCTTCTCAACCGCCGACGACAACCAACCTGCCGTGACCATCAAGGTCTACCAAGGTGAGCGTGAAATGGCTGCTGGTAACAAGAGCTTGGGCGAGTTCAACCTCGAAGGCATCGCACCTGCTGCACGTGGCACACCTCAAATTGAAGTGTCATTTGACATTGACGCCAACGGTATCTTGCACGTGGGCGCCAAAGACAAAGCTACTGGCAAAGAAAACAAAATCACGATCAAGGCCAACTCAGGTTTGAGCGAAGACGAAATTCAACAAATGGTGAAAGACGCCGAGTTGAACGCCGCTGAAGACAAGAAGAAGCTCGAGATCGTTCAGTCTCGCAACCAGGCTGACGCCGCTGTGCACAGCGTGAAGAAAAGCTTGGGCGAGCACGGCGACAAGCTGGACGCTGGCGAAAAAGAAGCCATCGAAGCCGCCATCAAAGAAGTGGAAGAAGCATTGAAGGGCGAAGACAAAGCCGCCATCGATGCCAAGACCGAAGCCTTGATGACCGCCTCACAAAAGCTGGGCGAAAAAGTCTACGCTGACATGCAAGCAGCTCAAGCTGCGGGTGGCGCAGCCGCTGGCTCTGAAGCCAAACCAGCTGACGACAACGTGGTCGACGCTGAAGTGAAAGAAGTCAAAAAAGGCTAAGCCCTTTTTCAACCTTCTGAGCTGACCTCGCCGCGTTTCGCCTGAAAAGGTGAACACGCGGCGAAGTCTTGATCAAGCCCCACAAAAAAACGGCACTGCCAACCATGTCCAAACGCGATTTTTATGAAGTGCTCGGCGTCGCCAAAGGCGCGAGCGACGACGAGATCAAAAAGGCTTATCGCAAACTCGCGATGAAGTACCACCCCGACCGCAACCAAGGCGACAAAGCCAAGGAAGCCGAGGCGCAGTTCAAAGAGGTCAAAGAGGCCTACGAGATGCTGTCCGACGCCGAAAAGCGTGCGGCCTACGACCAATACGGCCATGCCGGTGTCGACCCCAATATGCGTGGCGGTCCTGGTGGTTTTGGTGGCGCGGGGTTTGGTGAAGCCTTTGGCGACATCTTTGGTGACATCTTCGGTCAGCAGCGTCGCGGCCCCGGCGGCCGTCAGGTTTACCGTGGCAACGACCTTAGCTATGCCATGGAAATCACGCTCGAAGAAGCGGCCAATGGCAAAGACGCACAACTCAAAATTCCAGGCTGGGACGAATGCGAAACCTGTGACGGCACAGGCGCCAAACCCGGCACCTCGGTCAAGACTTGTACCACCTGCCACGGCAGCGGTCAGGTGCAAATGCGCCAAGGCTTTTTCAGCGTGCAGCAAACTTGTCCACATTGCCGTGGCTCAGGCAAGATCATTCCCGACCCTTGCACCAGCTGCCATGGCCAAGGCAAGATCAAGAAGCAAAAAACGCTGGAAGTCAAAATTCCCGCAGGCATCGACGACGGCATGCGCATTCGCAGCACCGGCAACGGCGAACCCGGCACCAACGGTGGCCCTCCCGGCGATTTGTTCATCGAGATTCGCGTCAAGAAGCACGACATCTTCGAACGTGATGGCGACGACCTGCACTGCTCGGTGCCAATCAGCATCACCACTGCCGCCTTGGGTGGTGAAATTCGTGTGCCCACGCTTGCAGGCGAAGCGGCGATTGACATTCCCGAAGGCACACAAAACGACAAGCAATTCCGCTTGCGTGGCAAAGGCTTGAAAGGCATCCGCTCAAGCTTCCCAGGCGATTTGTATTGCCACATTTCGGTGGAAACACCGGTCAAGCTCACCGAGCACCAACGCAAGCTGCTCAAAGAGTTGGACGAGTCCTTGAAAAAAGGTGGCGCCAAACACTCACCCGCTGAGGGTGGATGGGCCGATAAGCTCAAGCGGTTTTTCAACTAACGCGCATGACGAAGTATCTTCTCGTAAAGAGGAGATACTTCACGTATGAGCGTCAACATTACTTTCTTGGGCGGGACCGGCACGGTCACCGGTTCTAAATACTTGGTTCAGCACGCTGGCAAAAAATTGCTGGTCGACTGCGGATTGTTTCAAGGCTACAAGCAGTTGCGTCTGCGCAACTGGAACCCCATGCCCATCGCGGCCACCGATGTGGATGCTGTGCTGCTCACCCATGCACACTTAGACCACAGCGGCTATTTGCCCCTGCTTTACCGCCAAGGCTTTCGTGGCCGCGTGCATGCCACACCCGCCACCTGCGATTTGTGTGCCATCTTGTTGCCTGACAGTGGCCACATTCAAGAAGAAGATGCGGACTTTCTAAACCGCCACGGTTACACCAAGCATGCACCGGCCCTTCCGCTGTATAGCAAGCACGATGCCTTGCTGTCTTTGGAATTGCTCAAATCGGAACGTGAAGGCTTCAGCTTCTCACCCATCCCCGGTTGGAAAGCCACGTTTTCGCACGCAGGTCACATCCTGGGCGCAGCCAGCCTTCTTTTAGAAGTGGCCGATCGCCGTATTTTGTTCAGTGGTGACTTGGGGCGCCCAGACGACCTCATCATGAAAGCACCGGATTTACCTCCCGATGCAGATACGGTCTTGATTGAGTCCACTTATGGCAACCGCACACATCCGCAAGAAGATGTGCTGAGCGAACTGGCCCCTGCCATCCAACGCGTGGCCGCGCGCGGTGGCGTAGCGGTGGTGCCCGTCTTTGCGGTTGGCCGCGCGCAAGCCCTGCTACATGCCATGTCTCAACTCAAAGCGCGAGGCGAAATTCCACACAGTCTCCCCATCTTCCTAGACAGCCCGATGGCAGTGCACACCACAGAACTGATGCCACGTCACCCCGAGGCCCACCGTTTGGATGCCAAAGCACTGAAGTCGCTGAAGCACATCGCCACCATGGTGGAAACACCTGAGCAATCCAAAGCGCTGGCCAAACGTCATGGCCCCATGGTGATTTTGTCGGCCAGTGGCATGGCCACAGGCGGGCGCGTGCTGCATCACTTGGCGCACTACCTGCCCGACCGACGCAACATGGTCATCCTCACAGGCTACCAAGCGCCCGGCACGCGAGGGGCGACCTTGGCCAATGGCGGCAGCATGGTGCGTATTCACGCCCAAGACGTGGCGGTGAATGCCGAAGTGGTGCAACTTAAATCGTCATCGGCCCATGCCGACGCCACGCAACTTTTGGATTGGCTCAAACACATGAAACACGCACCCGATCAGGTGTACGTGGTGCATGGTGAGCTTGAAGCCTCTGATGCGCTGCGCCAGCGCATTGAGCGAGAGCTGAAGTGGCGAGCCGTGGTGCCAGAACATGGCAGCACGTGGCCGAGCTAAACCACACGCGTTTACAAGAAGCGGTCGAGTAATTTGCGCGTGTGACGGTCCAGCGACGGCAAATCGCGAATCAAGAACTGCACGCCATGCGCATCCGCCACGATGAGGCGACTGGCGCTCAAGCGGCGAATGTCTTCCTCACCTTTGAGCACCAACTGCGCAGGACCACGGCTGGTTTGCACACGCCAAACGCTGGGTGTAGAAAAGCTGTTCACCCCATCCAAACGCAAAATTTCGGGCATGAACTCACGGCCTTGCAGTGCTTGCGCCACGATGTCGCGTTCGTTCGCGGGAAGGTCATTGAGGTTCTCTACCCACGCCAGTTCTTTGCCTTCAGCACTCAATATGGAAATGCATTGGTCAGGCGTTGCGATCGGAAACGCACGGGCCACCACAGCACCCACATGTTGCGTGCCATCGGCCAAGCTGACCACCAATTTGCCAAAGGGGTCAAAGGCCAACGTGAAGGCCAAGTTCAACGCGGCACTCATACAGACTCCTTGGTTGAAGCACGCACCACAGCGTCTTCTGCATTTTTTGCTTGGGCTTCGTACAAGCGGTAGTACGCGCCTTGACGCGCCATGAGCGTGTCGTGGTCGCCCTCTTCCACCACCACGCCCTGCTCCATCACCACCAAACGGTCGGCCTTGTTGAGCGTGGACAAACGGTGAGCAATGGCAATCGTGGTGCGGCCTTGCACCAAGTTGTCCAAGGCTTTTTGGATTTCTTGTTCGGTCTCGGTGTCCACCGACGCAGTGGCCTCGTCCAAGATGAGGATGCGTGGGTTGATGAGCAAGGCACGCGCAATGGAGATGCGCTGACGCTCACCACCCGACAGGCCTTGACCACGCTCACCCACCAAAGAGTCATAACCCTGAGGCAAACGCAAGATGAACTCATGCGCATGGGCCGCACGGGCGGCTGCCACGATTTCTTCGCGCGTGGCATCGGGCTTGCCGTAGGCGATGTTGTCGGCAATCGTGCCGAAGAACAAGAACGGTTCTTGCAACACCATGCCAATGTGGCTGCGGAAGTCCGACAAGGCGATGTTGCGAATGTCGATGCCGTCGAGCTTGATGGCGCCCTCGCTCAAATCGTAGAAGCGGCAAATCAGGTTAACCAAGGTGCTCTTGCCTGAACCGCTTTGACCGACCAAACCAATCATCTCGCCAGGACGAATGGTCAAGTTCATGCCGCGAATCACCGCACGGTTGCCATAGCGAAAACCGGCATCTTGAATCTCAATGCGACCTTGCAGCGGCGTGGGCAGTTTTTGTGGGTGGGTGGTTTCGGGCACGCTGGAGACGTGGTCCAAGATTTCAAAAATACGCTTGGCGCCTGCTGCCGCTTTTTGCGTGTGCGACACGATGCGGCTCATGGAATCAAGGCGTGTGTAAAAGCGGCCGATGTAGGCCAAGAAAGCAGCCAACACACCCACCGAAATTTGATTGTGCGAGACCAAGTAAATACCAAAGCCCCACACCACCAGCAAGCCCACCTCAGTCATCAGCGTGACCGTTGGCGAGAACAAAGACCACACAAAGTTGATGCGGTCGTTCACCGCCAAGTTGTGCTTGTTGGCGTCGCGGAAACGGTTGGCTTCACGTGTTTCTTGGGCAAAGGCTTTGACCACACGAATACCTGGAATGGTGTCGGCCAAGACGTTGGTGAGCTCTGACCACACGCGGTCAATCTTCTCGAAACCCGTACGCAGTTTGTCGCGCACCGTGTGAATCAACCACACGATGAACGGCAGCGGCAGCAACGTGGCGGCCGCCAGCTTGGGGTCGATGCTGATCAAAATTGAGGCCGTCATCAAAATCATGAGCACATCGGTGGCGAAGTCCAGCAAATGCAGCGACAAGAAGACGCAAATGCGGTCGGTCTCCGCGCCAATGCGGTTCATCAAGTCACCGGTGCGACGACCGCCAAAGTACTCCAGCGACAAGCGCATCAAGTGCTCATAGGCCGTGGTGCGCAAATCGGCACCAATGCGCTCAGACACCAAAGCCAAGATGTAGGTCTTGAGCCAGCCCAAACCCCATGCCAACAAGGCCGCGCCCAGCAGGCCGCCCAAATACATGTAGACCAAATCGTGGTCAATGTCTTTGCCGTTTTGGAATGGGATGAGCACATCGTCCATCAAGGGCATGGTCAAGTACGGCGGCACCAAGGTAGCGGCCGTAGAAGCCAGCGTCAACAAAAATCCGGCCAACAAACGCCACTGGTAAGGCTTGGCAAAACGCCACAGACGGAACAAGCCCCAGGTCGAGAGCGGCGCATGTTGTTCACGGCTACACACGGGGCATTCGTCGCCCACGTTTTCGAGCTGTAACTTGCACTGTGGGCAGCGCGCTTGCGTCGATGCCATCAGCGATTTGCCGTGCGTCAACACTTCCATGTGGTCCGCAAACTTTTCTTGCAAGCGCATGGCCGTGACGTTGTGCGTCAAGGTGAAACGCCAACTGGCCATGCGGTGCGTGGCATCGACCAAACTCAAGGTACCGACACCGGCATGGTCGGTGTGAGTCATCTTCATGCCTGCCACCAACGTCCAACTGTCCCAGACAGGGGCTAAACCGGCCTCTTGAGCGGCAAAAAGCACCCGTTGGTCTGTCACAATCAGTAGCCCTAGCGAGAAATGCAATTGGGCGTTCAAGTCAACCTCTAGCCAGGCTAGAACGTTTTCTTGTGCAGACAGTTGTGCAAACGCTGAAGTTCGCCAGCCCTCGGGCAAAACAACTTTGGTGGAAGCCGATAAAGAAGAATTCATTATTGGAATGTTGCTGCTTCAATCGATGCGAATCGATGGACGGCGATAAAAATAAAAAGCAGGAGCCAAGACTTTGTTGCACACCCGCACGTATACAAACGATTGTATCGCCGCAGCCTCGCCAGTCGCTGTGGCAGCCTTGTCTCTCCCCTCTGCTTTCGCCACCTCAAACCTTCGCTAAGTTATGGCCTTCAAAGACATTCAAATCCTGCGCATGAACTATTTGCGTGGGCCCAACATCTGGACTTACCGCCCCATCATCGAAGCGCTCATTGACTTGGGCGAAATGGAAGACCACCCCTCCAACAAAATTGATGGGTTCAACGACCGCATCAACGGTTGGTTGCCCGGCTTGGTCGAGCACCACTGCGGTGTAGGCCACCGCGGTGGATTCCTCACCCGCTTGGTAGGCGGCACTTGGATGGGCCACATCATGGAGCACGTCTCCATCGAATTGCAGCTCTTGGCTGGTGCCCGCGCAGAGTTTGGCAAAGCCCGTGAAATCAGCAAGCGCGGCATCTACAAAGTGGTGTTTCGCACCGAACACGAAGAACTGGGTCGTGAAAGCTTCCTCGCTGCCCGCGAACTCGTGATGGCTGCTGCCAACAACAAACCTTTCGACATCAACGGCACGGTGGAGCGCCTGAAAAAGATTGCCGACCTGCGTTGCCTAGGCCCCAGCACGGCTTGCATCGTGGATGCTGCGGTTGAGCGCAAAACCCCCTTCATTCGCTTGACCGAAGGCAACTTGGTGCAACTGGGTTACGGCGCGAAGCAACGCCGTATTTGGACCGCTGAAACCGATCGCACCAGTGCAATTGCTGAAACCATTTCCAGCGACAAAGACCTCACCAAGCGCTTGCTCACGCAATGCGGTATTCCTGTACCAGAAGGCCAGATTGTCAAAACTGCTGACGAGGCTTGGGAAGCCGCCCAAGACATCGGCTTGCCTGTGGTGGTCAAACCTTTGGATGGCAACCGTGGCTGGGGCGTCTCGCTGGACGTGAACACCGAAGAAGGCGTGCGCAAAGCCTGGGTCGCTGCCGAAAAAGAAGGCAGCGAAGTATTGATTGAACGCTATGTGCGCGGCGACGAGCACCGCGTTTTGGTGGTGGGCGACCGCGTGGTGGCTGCCACCCGTGGCGAGACGGCTTGCATCACGGGCGATGGCACATCGACTGTGGAGCAACTGATTGACAGCCAAATCAACACCGACCCACGTCGCGGTATCGCAGAAGGCTTCCCGCTCGACCTGATTCGCTTGCACACCCCACGCGGCGAAATGTCGCTGCTAGAAATTCAGCGCCAAGGCCTAGAGCCCACCAGCGTGCCCGAAAAAGGCCGCATCGTGGTGGTGCAGCGCAACGGCAACTTGAACAACGATGTGACCGATTTGGTCCACCCCGAAGTGGCAGCGGTAGCCACCCTCGCCGCGCGCGTGATTGGTTTGGACATCGCTGGTATTGACATCGTCACCCAAGACATCTCTCGCCCCTTGGAAGAAACCAAAGGCGCCATCATTGAAGTCAACGCAGGCCCAGGCTTGCTGATGCACGTCAAGCCCGCTGTGGGTCAACCCCGACCTGTGGGCAAAGCCATCGTCGAACACTTGTTTGGCCCCAACGAGTCTGGCCGCATCCCCGTGGTGGGCATTGTGGGCAGCCAACAAACCACCGAGTTGTCGCAACTCATCGCTTGGTTGTTGCACCTCTCTGGCAAACGCACAGGCTTGGCATGCCAAGCTGGCCTGTACATGGACCAACAGCACTTGGGTAAAACCGATTCGCGCGGCTTTGAAGCCTCCGAACGTTTGCTTATCAACCGCGCCCTCGACGCCGCGGTGTTTGAAACCACGCCCGCACACATCTTGGACGAAGGCTTGGCTTATGACCGTTGCTTGGTTGGCGTGGTCACCAATATGCCCGACACGACGGCGGCGTTGATTGATAAACACGACATCCAAACCGCCGAACAAATGCGCACCGTGGTTCGCACCCAAGTTGACTTGGTGTTGCCCGAAGGTGCTGCGGTGCTCAACGCCGACGAAGAAGCAGTCACCACTTTGGCCGAATTGAGCGATGGTGAAGTGGTGTACTACGCCAAGGCCCAAGACAACGCTACCGTAGCCGCTCACTTACAAGCCGGTGGCCGCGCCGTGTTCTGCAAAGATGGCCACGTCACCTTGGCGCGTGGCGACCAAGAAACCCAGTTGTTCCACCTCGATCTCGAATTGATCGCCCGCTTGCTCAAAGACGGCTTGCACATCTCCACCTTGTTGGCCGCTGTGGCCGCCGCTTGGTCGTTGGATATTGCCCCGTTGTTGATTCGCGCTGGCTTGAAAAATTTCGGACAACAAAACCAACACGTTGCCAAAGACGTTGCAAGGATGAATGGCTAATGGAAGTCTCTCGTATCCGCGCCCTGCGCGGCCCCAACCTCTGGACCCGTCACACTGCCGTGGAAGCCATGGTCAAGTGCGAGGATGGTGAAATTGACTTGAGTCAGCACCCTGACTTTGAAGGTCGCCTACGCAATTTGTTTCCAGGCGTTGGCAACCTGCAACCCACAGATCACAAGGTCAAGCTCAGCATGGCACATGCGCTCGAAGCGGCCACCTTGCATTTGCAAATTGAAGCGGGTTGCCCTGTCACCTTCAGCCGTACCACCGCCACCACCGACCACGGTTTGTTTCAAGTGGCTGTTGAGTACACCGAAGAGCAAGTGGGCATCATGGCCATCAAGTTGGCCCACGAGCTGTGCCTCGCCGCGCTCAACAACACCAGCTTTGATGTGGACGCTGCCATTCACCAACTGCGTGAACTCGACGAAGACATCCGCTTGGGCCCATCCACAGGCTCCATCGTCAACGCCGCCATTGCGCGTGGCATTCCCTACCGCCGCTTGACCGAAGGCAGCTTGGTGCAATTGGGCTGGGGCAGCAAGCAGCGCCGTATTCAAGCGGCTGAAATTGACTCGACCAGTGCGATTGCTGAGTCCATCGCGCAAGACAAAGAGCTCACCAAAAAGCTGTTGCATGCGGCTGGCGTACCCGTGCCCTTGGGGCGCCCTGTCATCAGCCCTGATGATGCGTGGGCCGCTGCACAAGAAATTGGCCTACCCGTGGTGGTCAAGCCGCGCGATGGCAACCAAGGCAAAGGTATTTCTGTCAACGTCACAACCGAAGAAGGCGTCAAAACCGCGTACCTCGCTGCGGTCGCGCACCGTGATGATGTGTTGGTCGAACGCTTCTTACCAGGCAGCGATTACCGCTTGCTGGTGGTGGGCAACAAGCTCGTTGCCGCTGCTCGCCGCGAACCACCACTGGTGATTGGCAACGGCAAAAACACCGTGCGTGAATTGGTCGACATCGTCAACGCCGACCCACGCCGTGGTGAAGGCCATGCCACTTCGCTGACCAAAATTCGCTTTGACGACATCGCGATTGCACGACTCAAAGAGCAAGGCTTTGAAGCCAACTCCGTGCCCGCCAAAGGCGCGCGCGTGATTCTGCGCAACAACGCCAACCTCTCCACAGGCGGCACTGCCACCGACGTGACCGATGACGTGCACCCCGAAGTGGCGCTGCGTGCCATTGCGGCCGCACAAATGGTTGGCCTCGATATTTGTGGTGTGGATGTGGTGTGTGAATCTGTCTTGCGTCCCCTCGAAGAACAAAGCGGCGGCGTGGTGGAAGTCAACGCAGCCCCCGGCTTGCGCATGCACCTGAGCCCTTCGTTCGGCAAAGGCCGTGACGTGGGCGAAGCCGTGATGGCCACCATGTTCCCCGACGGCGGTGATGGTCGCATTCCCGTGATTGCCGTCACTGGCACCAACGGCAAAACCACCACCGTGCGTTTGACCTCTCACCTGCTGCGCGCCAATGGCTTGCGCGTGGGCATGACCAACACCGATGGCGTGTATGTGAACGGCCGTCAAACCGACAGCGGTGACTGCAGCGGCCCACGCAGCGGTCGCAACGTGTTGGCACACCCCGATGTGGATGCCGCTGTACTCGAAACCGCACGCGGCGGCATGCTGCGCGAAGGCTTGGCCTTTGACCGCTGCCAAGTGGCTGTGGTGACCAACATTGGCATGGGCGACCATCTGGGTTTGAACTACATCACCACCGTCGAAGACTTGGCTGTGTTGAAGCGCGTCATCGTGCAAAACGTGGCCGAATCTGGCACCGCTGTGCTCAACGCCACCGACCCCATCGTGGCAGCCATGGCCAACAAGTGCCCAGGTCAAGTGACATTCTTTGGCTTGGACTCACATCACCCTGTCATTGCCACACACCGTGCGCAAGGCAAGCGCGTGCTGTTTGTCGAGGACGACCAAATCGTGGCCATGCAAGGCAACCACTCGGTGCGCATTCCTTTGTCGGAAATTCCTGTCACACGCGGTGGCGCGATCAGCTTCCAAATTGAAAACGCCATGGCATCCATTGGTGCAGCATGGGCGGTGGGCGTGCCTTGGCAAACCATTTGCAAAGGCTTGGCCACATTTGTGAGCGACAGCAACGCCGTGCCCGGACGCTTCAACGTGTTTGATTACAAAGGTGCCACCGTGATTGCCGACTACGGCCACAACCCAGACGCCATCAAAGCGCTGGTGCAAGCCGTGACCAACCTGCCTGCGCAACGCCGCAGCGTGGTCATCAGTGGCGCGGGTGACCGTCGCGACGAAGACATCCGCGAACAAACGCGCATCATTGGTGAAGCGTTTGATGATGTGGTGTTGTACCAAGATGCTTGCCAACGTGGCCGTGTGGATGGCGAAGTCTTGAAGCTCTTGCGTCAAGGTTTAGATGGTGCGAAACGCACCACGCACATCGACGAAATTCACGGCGAGTTCTTAGCGATTGACCGTGCGATGGAGCGTTTGCAAAAAGGCGATTTGTGCTTGATCTTGATTGACCAAGTGGATGAGGCTTTGGCGCACATCACACAGCGGGTGAACTCGGCGGCTTTGGCTGGCTAAGTTTTCTCGCTCTACGAAAAAGCCACTCTTTTTGGGGGTGGCTTTTTTGTTTGTACTTCTGTCATTTCTATCGCTGATGCTGGCGGGGCAGTACGGCGGCTTCCTCATGCTGGAGTACCAGAAATCGGCAGCCGCCGTACTGCCCCGTCAGCATCCGAGGGTGGGCACTCAAACTCACCTTGGCGGAAAACTTAGAACAAGCCTTTGTACTGTTCGCGCAGCAAGTTCTTTTGCACTTTGCCCATGGTGTTTCTTGGTAGCTCAGCCACCACAAAACATTTCTTGGGAATTTTGAAGTTCGCCAGTTGTGACTTGAGCGCTGCAATCACAGCGTCTGCATCCACCTTGGCTCCGGGTTTGGCAATGACGACCGCCACGCCCACTTCGCCGAAGTCAGGATGTGGCACGCCAATCAAGGCGCTTTCTGCCACGCCTGGCATGTCGTTGATGTAGCCCTCAATCTCTGCAGGATAGACGTTGTAGCCACCGCTGATGATGAGGTCTTTGCTGCGGCCCACGATGACCACGTAACCGCGTTCATCCACTTTGCCCACGTCGCCTGTTTTGAAGTAACCGTCTGCCGTGAACTCCTCTTTGGTTTTCTCGGGCATGCGCCAGTAGCCAGCAAACACGTTCGGGCCTTTGACTTGGATGCCGCCAATTTCACCTACGGGTAAGGCATGACCTTGGTCGTCTTGCACACGCAAGGACACCCCGGGCAATGGAAAGCCCACGGTGCCACCACGGCGCTCGGTTTGGCCTGGGTAGCGCGCATCAGCGGCGTAAGGGTTGGAAGTGAGCATGACGGTTTCGCTCATGCCGTAGCGCTCGAGGATGGTTTGGCCTGTGCGCTCTTGCCACTCGTTGAACGTTTCCAACAACAACGGCGCTGAACCAGCCACAAACAAACGCATGTTCGAGGCTTGCGCTTTGGTGAGGCTGGGTTCGGCCAACATGCGCACATAGAGCGTAGGTACGCCCATGAACACGGTGGCTTCTGGCATTTTGGCGATGACGAGTTTAGGGTCGAACTTGGACATCCAAATCATCTTGCTGCCGTTGAGCAAAGCACCATGGATGGCCACAAACAAACCATGTACATGGAAGATGGGCAAGGCGTGAATCAGCACATCGCCGGGCTTCCAGCCCCAGTAGTTTTTCAAGGTCTGTGCGTTGCACAGCATATTGCCATGCGAGAGCATGGCGCCTTTGCTGCGACCTGTCGTGCCACTGGTGTACAAAATAGCGGCCAAGTCATCGGCTTTGTTTTGCACCACTTGGTGTTTATCGGAGCAATGCGCTGCGCGTTCTAACAAACTACCGGTGCGATTGTCATCCAAGGTGAACACGTTTTGCGTGCCAGCCTTGAAAGCAATTTTGCTGACCCAGCCAAAGTTTTTGCTGCTGCACACCACCACGGCGGGTTCGGCATTGCCAATGAAATATTCAATCTCTGCACTTTGGTAGGCCGTGTTCAAAGGCAAGAACACATAGCCCGCACGCAAGGTGGCAAGGTAGAGCATGACGGCCTCGACCGACTTCTCCACCTGGACCGCCACGCGTGAGCCTTTGGGAATGTGTAGTGAATCCAGCAGATTGGCCATCATGGCGCTGGCACGCTCGAGGTCGGACCAGCTGTAGGACAAACCATCATCGGTTTCGATCGCGGTTGCGTTTAAGTCTTTGGGAAACGCGGCACGCAAAGCCGCATACAGGTTGTGATTCATCGTCTGTTTTCAGTTAATCGAGTTTGGCGCCAGAGGCTTTCACCACCGCAGCCCAGCGTTTGATTTCGTTATGAACAAAAGTGCCAAATTGCGCCCCCGTGACATTGGGAAACTCAGCACCGTTGTTGCCCCAAGCCACCCTCACATCGTCGCCTGTGGATGCCTTTTTCACTTCTTCCAAAATGCGCGCTTGCACATCGGCAGGCGTACCTTTGGGGGCCCACAAGCCATACCACGTGCTGACGGTGTAATCGGGTAAGCCCAACTCTGCAGCACAAGGCACATCGGGAAACGCGGGGTTACGTTTGCTGCCAGAGACCATCAAAGCTTTCAAGCGACCGCCTTTGATGTGCTGTGCAGAAGACCCTAAGCCATCAAACATCATGTCCACGTTGCCGCCAATCAAGTCTTGCAATGCAGGGCCTGCACCACGGTAAGGGATGTGAGTGATGAAGGTGTTGGTTTGCAACTTGAACAACTCACCAGCCATGTGGTGTGAGGTGCCACCGCCCGCAGAACCGTAATTGAACTTGCCAGGGTTTTTGCGAATCTCTGCCAAGAACGATTTGAAATCACCCGTGATTTTTTTCGGGTTCACCACCAACACCTGCGGTACCAAGGCCACCAAAGCAAGCGGCACAAAATCACGCTCGAGGTCGTAGTCGAGCTTGGGATACATCGAAGGGGCAATCGAGTGATGCACCCCGCCCATGAACAAGGTGTAGCCATCGGGTGCCGCTTTGGCAGCAATGCCTGCGCCCAAATTACCGCCTGCACCACCCCGGTTGTCAATCACCAAGGTCTTGCCACTTTGCTTGGAAAACTGCGCGGAGAAAGGTCGAGCGAAGGCATCGGTACCGCCACCTGCGGGAAACGGAACAATCAAAGTCACAGGCTTGGTAGGCCATGTATTTTGCGCTTGAGCACCGAAACTGAATGCAGCACATGCCGCTGCGGTGAGTGCCATCCACTGTCGGCGAGTGGATGTTGTTTTGAAATTTTTCATGCGTGTCTCCTGATGGTTTTATTGAATTAGCTCACTTGAAATACATGTCTTCCACATCGCCAGAAGCTGGGGCTATGCCCTTTTCCAACATTTGTCGATGTTTATCCAAACGCTTGAGGTCGTAGAGGTAATTGACCATCAAGCCGTGCGATTGTTTGATGCCTTTGGTCGAAGGGTCGGCAAACCAGTTGATGCGCTCAATGCGTGCCCCGTTGCCCAAATGAAAGCGCGCCACGGGATCGAGCACGTGTTCGCCCTGTTTGGCCTGTCCCAAATAATGCGCCCCCGCACGCGTGAGGAACTGACGCAAAGGTGATTTGGCAGACAGTGCGCCCAACACTTGCGGCTGCTCAATGGCGGCCAATACGTGGCTGGCAGTAGGGGGCTCAAAACTGATTTCACGCCCCAAGGCAGACAACTCTTTTTCATTGAGGTGCCCCAGCAGCATGTCCACGTTTTTGGACAACCAAGGCCGCAAGCCTGGAATGGGTGACAACGTGGCAAAGGTTTTGAGTTTGGGGAATTCAGTGCGCAAGGTTTCCACCACACGCTTGATCAGCGAATCGCCAAAACTCACGCCCTTCAAACCACCTTGCGTGTTGCTAATGGAATAAAAAATCGCCACGGTGGACTTTTGCAAATCTTCGGGGGCCGCTGATTCATCGAGCAAAGGCATGATGTTGTCAGCCATTTCGTGCAGCAACGCCACTTCCACAAAAATCAAAGGCTCATTGGGCAAGCTGGGGTGAAAGAACCCGTAGCAACGGCGGTCACTGTCCAAGCGGTTTTTCAAATCAGCCCAGCTGCGAATGTCGTGCACGGCTTCGTATTTGATGAGTTTTTCTATCAGCGAGGCTGGCGAGTCCCAGCTGATGCTGCGTAACTCTAAGAAGGCCACATCAAACCACGTAGAGAACAAATTTTCCAGCTCGGCATCCAAGGCTTGCAAACGCTTGTTGCCTTTGAGATGCGGCAACAATTCGGCACGCAAATCCACCAGGAAACGCATGCCGCCCGCTGACGCTGCAAAGCGCTGCAACAGGCGTGTGCGCGGTGACACCAAGGCACGGCGTAGGCGAATTTCAGCAGGGCCTTCGTCCACCGTGCCCAGAGCCGCGTCATAGTCATCACGTGCGGCACGCACTTTGACAGCATCTGGGCCAAACTGTTCACTGATGAGTAGCCACAGATCTTGACGCTCGGCAGGCTCTGCTTTGGCATACCAATCGGCCAAGGCTTTGGCTCGGCGACCACCTTCTACTTCGCTCACGCGCGGGTCCACCACCGCTTGCAACAGCGTGAGCGTGCGGCGCAAGGTGCGGGGTGACAGGGCCTCTTTCTTTTGGCGCAAAGTGGCATCCAAGCGTTCACGCGTAGAGCGATCTTCGGGCTTAGGCATCTCGGCCGCTGCTGAAGTTGCGCTGCGCAGCAAATTAATTTTGCTGCTGAGCCAAGTTGTCGCGTTCATCCCATCCCTCTTTCTGCCTTTATGCCGTCAACACACTGCGTTTGTTTGAGGCCAAGTCACGCAAGGCCTCACGCTGCTTTAACAAATGGTCACGCATGGCTGCATCGGCACCTGCGGCGTCCCCCGCTTTGAGTGCAGCAAACACGGCTAAGTGCTCTTTCAAACTTTGTTTCAAACGTCCGGGTGCATGCAGCTGCTGCAAACGTGCGAGCTTCAAAATCTTGCGCAAGTCGGCAATGGTTTGTGCCAGCCATTTGTTGTTGGCCAGCTGAATGAGGGCTTCATGAATCGCGAAGTTGGCGTCGTAGTAGTCATTGATGCGACCTGCTTCGGCATGTTGCTTGAGGCGTTGGTGCCAGACCTCAAGGGCTTGCACATCTGCAAGGGTGGCACGCTGCGTAGCATCGAAAGCGCAACGGCCTTCGAGCATGGCAATGACTGGAAAGATGTCGTCCAAGTCTTGCTCGGTGACTTCATTCACAAAGCAACCTCGACGCGGCTCGTGACGCACCAAACCTTCGGCGGTGAGCACCTTGAGCGCTTCACGCAGCGGCGTACGAGAGATGGACCACAGCTCACACAAGGTCACTTCGTCGATGAAGTTGCCAGGCCTGAGCTGACCATCAAAGATGTAGTTGCGCAGCTGTGAAGCCACATCGTCGTGCAAGGAGCTGGGAAGCGCGCGCATAGATTTGGAGTGCTGCTGAGTTCTCTGTAATTACGCGTAATTATGAGATTTAAAACACAAACCAACCACCCTAATTCGCAGGGACTTTCCCTAAAGGACTAACCCTTAAATGAAAAAGTTAAGCAGGTTGAGGTTGGCGTGCAGCGTGCAACCACAAAGCCACACCGACCAACATCATGGGCACGCACAGCCATTGGCCCATGCTCATGCCCAATGCCAGCAAGCCCAATTGCGCGTCAGGCTCACGGAAGTATTCGGCCACGAAACGCAAGCTGCCATAGCCGATCATGAAGGCACCTGACACAGCACCGATGGCGCGTGGCTTGCGGGCGTAAAGCCATAAGACAATGAACAACAAAATGCCCTCGCCCAAGAACTGGTAAATCTGGGAGGGATGGCGAGGAATGAGGCTGCCACTTTGCGGAAACACCATGGCCCACGGCAGGGTTGGGTCTGCCGCCCTGCCCCACAACTCACCGTTGATGAAGTTGCCCACGCGGCCTGCGGCCAAACCCGTCGGCACACAAGGCGCGATGAAGTCAGTCACCCACAACCACGGGCGATGGCGCTGCCATGCAAACACCGCCGTGGCTACAAACACACCCAGCATGCCGCCATGAAAACTCATGCCGCCTTGCCATACTGCAAACACCTCCAGCGGGTGCGCCAAGTAATAGCTGGGGTTGTAGAACACGCAATAGCCAATGCGTCCACCCAAGACCACGCCCATCACACCGAAAAACAAGATGTCTTCGATGTCTTGCTTGGACCATGAACCCAAGACCACTTGCGCGGCATAGGGTTCATGCTTCAAACGCAAATGGCCCAAGCCCACAAACAAGGCAAACGCAGCCAAGTATGTCAGGCCGTACCAGTGAATAGCGATAGGACCCAGTGCAAGTGCGACAGGGTCAATTTGGGGATGAATGAGCATGAGCGCGAAGGTGGCTACTTAGTCGAGCAAAGACAAATCGCGCACAGCACCCTTGTCAGCCGAGGTGGCCAACAAGGCATACGCCTTGAGCGCAGCAGAAATTTTGCGTGGACGTGGCAGCACAGGCTTCCAACCTAGCTTGTCTTGCTCGACACGGCGCTTGGCCAATTCTTCATCGCTCACCAACACATTGATGCTGCGATTCGGAATGTCAATGCGAATGCGGTCACCGTTCTTGACCAAGCCAATCGTGCCGCCAGCAGCCGCTTCGGGTGAGCAGTGACCAATCGACAAACCGGAGGTGCCGCCCGAGAAACGGCCATCGGTCAGCAAGGCGCAGGCTTTGCCCAAACCTTTGGACTTGATGTAGCTGGTGGGGTACAGCATTTCTTGCATGCCAGGGCCACCCTTGGGGCCTTCGTAGCGCACCACCACGATGTCGCCCGCTTTGACCTTGTCACTCAAGATGTTTTCCACAGCTTCGTCTTGGCTTTCCACCACGTGGGCGGGACCTTCAAACACCAACAGGCTGTCGTCTACGCCAGCGGTTTTCACCACACAACCGTCGAGCGCAATGTTGCCGTGCAACACTGCTAAGCCACCTTCTTTGCTGAACGCATGGTCCAGCGAACGAATGCAACCTTCGGCACGGTCGGTGTCGAGACTAGGCCAGCGTGTGTTTTGGCTGAAGGCCACTTGTGAAGGAATGCCAGCAGGGCCAGCCATGTAGAAGTGCTTCACTTCGTCAGATGGATTGCGCGCAATGTCCCACTTGTCCAGCGCGTCTTTCATGGTCTTGGCGTGCACGGTGGGCACATCGGTGTGCAGCTTGCCTGCGCGGTCCAACTCACCCAAGATGCCCATGATGCCGCCGGCGCGGTGCACGTCTTCGATGTGGTACTTGTTGGTGTTGGGTGCGACCTTGCACAGCTGAGGCACGATTTTCGACATGCGGTCGATGTCAGCCATGGTGAATTCAATTTCGGCTTCTTGAGCAATCGCCAACAAATGCAGAATCGTGTTGGTCGAACCGCCCATCGCGATGTCCAAGGCAATTGCATTTTCAAACGCTTTGAAACCCATAGAACGAGGCAACAACGACGCATCGTCTTGCTCGTAATAGCGCTTGCACATCTCCACAATCGTGCGGCCCGCTTGTTTGAACAGCTGCTCGCGGTCGGCGTGTGTGGCCACCACGGTGCCGTTGCCTGGCAAAGCCAAGCCGAGCGCTTCAGCCAAACAGTTCATGGAGTTGGCAGTGAACATGCCCGAGCATGAACCGCAGGTGGGGCAAGCCGAGCGTTCGACTTCAGCCAAATCGGCATCGCTCACTTTGTCGTCAGCGGCCATGACCATGGCATCAATCAAATCGAGTTTTTTGAACTCCATCACCTGCGTTTGCGGATTGGCCAAGCGCACTTTGCCCGCTTCCATCGGACCACCCGACACAAAGATGACGGGAATGTTCAGGCGCATGGCAGCCATCAACATACCGGGCGTGATCTTGTCGCAGTTGGAGATACACACGATCGCATCGGCGCAGTGCGCGTTGACCATGTACTCCACCGAGTCGGCAATGATGTCGCGGCTAGGCAGCGAATACAACATGCCATCGTGCCCCATGGCAATGCCGTCGTCCACGGCAATGGTGTTGAACTCTTTGGCCACGCCGCCTGCAGCTTCGATTTCGCGGGCCACCAACTGACCCAAGTCCTTCAAATGCACATGGCCTGGCACAAACTGGGTGAACGAGTTGGCAATGGCGATGATTGGCTTGCTGAAGTCATCGTCTTTCATGCCGGTAGCACGCCACAGCGAGCGAGCACCTGCCATGTTGCGGCCGGCGGTGGAGGTTTTGGAACGATAAGCAGGCATGTGTGGGCTCCGGTCAAAAAAGCTTCAGAAAAATCTCATGCGATTATCGCCCACGCTCAACCGATCAACTGCTTGAATGCCCATAGACATGGCACCACGAGGGCTAATAAGGTGCACGCTACACTGACGATATCCCAGTCTCCACACGTGAGGTATGTGTATGAACAAGCCACTTTTTGCACTCGCTGCCATCGCTGTCGCATCGGCGTCTACGCCCGTGTGGGCTGACCTCGCGTTAGCAACCTCTAAGAACTGCATGGCTTGCCACGCATTGGAAAAACGCATCGTGGGGCCTGCCTACAAAGATGTGGCCGCTAAGTACGCCGGCGACAAAACAGCCGTTGACAGACTGGCCACCAAAATTCAAAAAGGTGGTGGCGGCGTTTGGGGTCCAATGCCCATGCCCGCCAACACACAAGTGAACGACGCTGAAGCCAAAAAACTGGCAGCTTGGGTGTTGACCGTTAAATAAGCATTCTCTTCCTGCAAGCATTGCGACAGCGGCTTTGAGTAAACTCAGCCGCTGTTTTTACCTCTGGCCTTTTTCAGGACTTCATCCATGACCACGATCCGCCAAAACGACCTGATTGAATCGGTCGCTGCCGCTCTGCAATACATCAGCTATTACCACCCTGCTGACTTCATTTCGCACTTGGCCAGCGCCTACGAGCGCGAGCAAAGCCCTGCAGCCAAGGACGCCATTGCACAAATCTTGACCAACAGCAAGATGAGCGCCTTGGGTCACCGCCCGATTTGCCAAGACACCGGCATCGTGAACGTGTTCTTGAAAATCGGCATGGACGTGCGCTGGGAAGGCTTCACTGGCAGCTTGGAAGACGCCGTCAACGAAGGCGTGCGCCGTGGCTACAACCATCCCGACAACATGCTGCGCGCCTCGGTGGTCGATGACCCACAGTTCGCCCGCAAAAACACCAAAGACAACACACCTGCGGTGATCTTCACGCAGATCGTGCCTGGCGACAAAGTGGATGTGACCGTGGCCGCCAAGGGCGGTGGCAGCGAGAACAAGTCGAAGATGTACATGCTCAACCCCAGCGACAACATCGTCGATTGGGTACTGAAAACAGTGCCCACCATGGGTGCGGGCTGGTGCCCTCCCGGCATGTTGGGCATTGGCATTGGCGGCACAGCTGAAAAAGCCGTGCTCATGGCCAAAGAAAGCCTGATGGACGACCTAGACATGTACCAGTTGCTGGAGAAATCTAGCAAGGGCGAAAAGCTCAGCCAAGTCGAAGAGCTGCGCTTGGAGCTCTACCACAAGGTCAACGCTTTGGGCATTGGTGCACAAGGATTGGGCGGCTTGACCACGGTGCTCGACGTGAAGATCAAGATGTACCCCACGCACGCGGCCAGCAAGCCGATTGCGATGATTCCCAACTGCGCTGCCACACGCCACGCTCACTTTGTGATGGACGGCTCTGGCCCTGTGTATTTGGAAGCACCTTCATTGGACCTGTGGCCCAACGTCAACTGGACACCAGACACAGAAAAAAGCAAGCGTGTCGACCTCAACACGCTCACCAAAGAAGAAGTGGCGAGCTGGAAGCCAGGCCAAACTATTTTGCTCAACGGCAAGATGCTCACCGGCCGCGATGCGGCGCACAAGCGCATTCAAGACATGTTGGCCAAAGGCGAGAAGTTGCCTGTGGACTTCACCAACCGTGTGATTTACTACGTCGGCCCTGTGGACCCCGTGCGCGACGAAGTGGTAGGCCCAGCAGGCCCAACGACTGCAACCCGCATGGACAAGTTCACCGAGATGATGCTGGCCGAAACCGGTTTGATCTCCATGGTGGGCAAAGCCGAACGCGGCCCAACTGCCATTGAAGCCATCAAGAAACACAAGTCGGCTTACCTCATGGCGGTGGGCGGCGCGGCTTACTTGGTGTCTAAGGCCATCAAGCACGCCAAAGTGGTGGGCTTTGCCGACCTCGGCATGGAAGCCATTTACGAATTCGACGTGGTCGACATGCCAGTAACTGTGGCTGTCGACTCTGGTGGCACAAGCGCCCACATCACCGGCCCAGCCGAGTGGGAAAAGCGCATTGCCACAGGCGAATTCAAAGGCATTGACATCAAGTCCAACTGAGCCTTCATAGCTCAATAAAAAACCGCGCTCAGCGCGGTTTTTTATTGTCTGGAAACTTTTGGTGAGAGTTTGACGAAGTCGCTTTACGTGTCAGTGCAAGTGGCGTGGCTTGCGGCCACCATGACCACCACCGTGGCCGCCATTAGGTCCACGAGGCGGACGTCCCAAATCAAGCGAATTCACCAAATTGTCAAAACGTTCAGAGAACAGCTTGTCGATTTCGTTCACCACGCCACCCAACTCTGCACCATCGAAGTGGCGTTCCATGAGGTGAATCACATCATTGACCAGCATGTCGCGTTGTGCTTGCATGATGTCAGCAGGCGTGGGGCCTACAAACAGCATCATGAAATCATCGCGTGAGTCTTGGTCACGAGACTCGTCTTCGTCGTCAAAATCGTTGTCGTAAAACGTGACTTCAATCGGCGCACCGGCAGCGGTGAGCTCATTCAAGTTCATGCACATCTCGTCCACGCTTTGACGGAAGTCATCATCACCAGACACCGTCCAGCACATTTGCAACGTGCGTTCTTCTGGGTTGAAACGAATGCCAGGCTCTTCTGGGTATGAGCTGCTTGCACCATCTTCGAGGGATGAGGCACCTGCGTATTGCCAGAGAGGGCGCAGGGCGTCTTGTAACTGTTCTAAGCCGACTTCGGGCTGTAGTGGAACCAGCCCGTGCACATGGATTTCATACGCGGCGTTGTAGCGTGCCATGACGAAACTCCTTCCTTGTGCCTATTCAGTGGTGCCCGAGGCCGGAATCGAACCGGCACGCCCCTTACGGAAGCGAGAGATTTTAAGTCTCTTGTGTCTACCAATTTCACCACTCGGGCAGTGTCGTTGTGAGCCGTGATTTTACGCTAGCCGTCTCTGAGACTCGGGCAAGCCATGACCGATTTTTGATATTTTTTCGTCTATATTGAGGGGGGAAATTTTTAATCGTGGCTTAAAACATTCAACCATCAAATCAATTAAGGAGTCTGCTCATGACACAACGCACCACACACCATTTTTTGCTGGCAGCCCTGCTTGGTTTAAGCCTCAATGTGTCGCAGGCGGCAGACAAAAAAGAAGTCGCTGACCCTGTGGTGAAAAAATCCGATGCAGGCATCTGCCACGACAAAGCCAGTCACTCCTTTAGCAACACCAAAAAATTCACAGGATTTGCCTCCATGGATGAGTGCATGAAAAGCGGTGGACGTCCCGCAGCGGGTCAGCCCGCTGCTGCGGCAGAGCCGATTGTCAAAAAATCTGATTCCGGCATTTGCCACGACAAGAACAGCGCCAGCTACGAACGCACCAAGAAGTTCACAGAATTCAAAACTGTGGATGAATGCGTGAAAAGCGGTGGTACGCTGCCTAAAAAGTAAGCGCCAAACTCACAGCGCAGCGATTACAGGCCTGCGCTGTTGCGTGCCACTTCATCAAAAATCTTTTGACGAATTTCGTTTTTGCGGCGCAATTGCGAACGCTTGTTAGATGGCACATCTTGTTCCGAACGGGCGACCCATTGAATGGGTAAATTCCAATGCACTTTGGACAATGCGCCCGTGGTGCCCATTTCTTCCCATAAACCGTTGTAGCTTTGTCCCACACGCTGCGACAAACTGCGATAACCAGAATAGACATGGGCGGTATCAGACACGCCAACCATCCCCACCAGTTGCCAGCCTGAAGCTAAGCCTTGAAGGGCCGTCATCAAGATATTTTGAGGGCGTGTGCGTTCCATCTTCTGCGTGACAATTTTGATTTCTTGGTTCAAAAAGCGTTGCCCCTGCATATTGCCAATCGCCATCACATGGCCTTGCTCGCTGAGCCCCACCATCTGCGCAGGCAAGATGCTGAATGCCGCGCGCATCACAGCCGCACCATTGAACTTCAGATGTAACTCAAATTCACCTTCGCGCCCCAAACCTCGACCTGGCTCAATGTCGATGGTGATATCGCCTTCGGGGTAACTTTGCGTGAAATACGTGTAAGAACCACGCTGGTAAAAATCCACCACGGACTGAGCTGAATGGCGCGCCATCAGCCACTCGAAGTGCGCCAACATCGCGTCAGTACGGACCTCAGGATTCAAACCGCCCCACAAATAGGGACGCATGGGGCGCAACATCAGAGGCAACTCCGTGTGCGTGAGCGCGCTCAAGCCATGCGATTGGAAGAAGTGACGTATGCGATGCAACTGAGTTTCACACAGCCAATAACGCAAACGAAACTTTAAACGTCGCTTGGCCGTTTGCAACCATCCACCCGAACCGTTGTCGGTCAAGCGAAATAACTCTTCTGAGCTAGGTGCATCGAAATTGCTGTGGGTCATCGGCATTGCTTCGAAAGATACAAAAAAGCCCCTGCAACATATGTTTCAGGGGCTCTTTGAAATTGGAGCGGGAAACGAGGCTCGAACTCGCGACCTCAACCTTGGCAAGGTTGCGCTCTACCAACTGAGCTATTCCCGCGTGGAGTGATTAATTCCGAAGCCGTAATTCTAATCGTAAATTCATCCGATTTCAGGACTACGATGAAGAAAATTTCAAGATCACCATGCCACACGATTCACAAGGCTTAAAAAACAGCGCCATCTCAGTGCCTTGGTGGATTCGTGCACCGCATGAATTACCCCACAAAACAGCCACGGCGGGTTTGTCATCGACCGAAGCCCAAGAACGTCTCAGCCGTGTGGGCCCAAACACACTGTCGAACCAATCAGGCCCTTCTTTGATTCGACAGTTTTTGGTCCGTTTCAAAAATCCCTTGGTGGTGGTGTTGCTCCTAGCCAGCTCTGTGTCAGCCCTCACAGGAGAAGTGACGAATTTCGCCATCATCAGCGGCATTGTGTTGCTGGGCGTCAGCTTGGATTTTGTCCAAGAGTTTCGCGCCAATGCAGCAGCTGACAAGCTTCGGCAATCGGTTTCTGTGCGCACCACCGTGTTACGTGATGGGCAAGCCATTGACATTCCCGTGCATGACGTGGTCCCTGGCGATATCGCCTTGCTGAGTGCAGGCTGTTTGGTCCCCGCTGATGCACTGGTGTTAGAGGCCAAAGACTTTTTCGTCAATCAATCTTTACTCACCGGCGAGGCCTACCCTGTTGAAAAACACCCAGGCCATGTGGCTGACACCGCCACAGATTTGCAAGAGGCCAGCAATGCGGTCTTCATGGGCACATCTGTCATTGGCGGTAGCGCGCGGGTATTGGTCATCCAGACCGGCTCGCAAACAGCGATGGGCGACATTGCGGACAGCATTCAAAAACCCACCCCTGCCACATCGTTTGAGATCGGCACGCGCCGCTTTGGCATGCTCATCATGCGATTGACGGTTGTGTTGGTCTTGTTTGTGTTGTTGGTAAACGCTTGGTTCCACAAACCTTGGCTGGAATCATTTTTGTTTGCCGTGGCCTTAGCTGTTGGCTTGACCCCCGAACTATTACCCATGGTGGTGTCGGTCACCCTCTCACGCGGCGCCATTCGATTGGCCAAGCTGCAAATGATTGTGAAGCGTCAATCTGCGATTCAAGACTTGGGTTCTATGGATGTGCTGTGCACTGACAAGACAGGCACACTGACCGAAGCCAAAATTCGTCTAGAACGCCACTTAGACCTCAGCGGTCAAAACAGCCCGCGCGTTTTAGAACTGGCTTACCTCAACAGTTATTTTGAAACGGGCTTGAAGAGCCCGCTTGATGAAGCCATTCTGAGCCACCAGACCATTGATGTCAGCACGTGGGGAAAAATTGATGAAATCCCATTTGACTTTGAGCGACGCTGCGTATCGGTCTTGGTCGACAACGGCACACAGCGTTGGCTTGTCGCCAAAGGTGCAGCCGAAGACATTGTTCGCTTGTGCACACAGGTTGAAGTCAATGTCGAAGGGCGCATCGAGCCACATGACGTCGATGATGCTTATTTGCACACGATCCGAGACCGCTACCACGCCCTAGAGCGCGACGGTTTGCGCGTTCTAGGTGTGGCCTGGCGCGAAGTCCCACGTGACCATGCAGTGGCCGTGGTCAACGATGAGTCGGCATTGGTGCTGGCTGGATTTGCCGCTTTTCTTGATCCCCCCAAACAAAGCGCAGCCCCTGCCTTGGCAAGCCTGCAACAGTCAGGGGTCACCATCAAGGTTGTCACTGGCGACAGTGATTTGGTCACGCGCCATGTGTGCCAACAATTGAACATTGAAGTGACCGGTGTGTTGACCGGTAAAGAGATAGCACAACTCGACGACCAAGCTTTGCAGCGCCGCGTCGAAACCGCGAATTTGTTCTGCCGTGTCAACCCTGGCCAAAAACAACGCGTCATCTTGGCACTCAAAGCCAATGGCCATGTGGTGGGCTACATGGGCGATGGCATCAACGACGCCCCCTCATTGCACGCCGCAGACGTGGGCTTATCGGTTGACTCTGCTGTGGATGTGGCCAAGGCCGCAGCCGACATCATCTTGCTGAAACAAGATTTGAATGTGCTACATGCAGGTGTTCTAGAAGGCCGACGCACGTTTGGCAACATCATGAAATACATCATGATGGGCACCAGCTCTAACTTCGGCAATATGTTCAGCATGGCGGGGGCGGCCTTGTTTTTGCCTTTTTTACCGATGTTGCCGACGCAAATTTTGCTTAACAACATCCTCTACGACATCTCAGAAATACCTATTCCCTTAGATGAAGTGGATGCAGAGGAAACGGCCAGACCACGCGTGCTTGACCTCACTTTCATCCGTGACTTCATGCTGGTTATCGGCTCCATCAGTTCGGTGTTTGATTTCTTAACCTTCTATGTTTTGCTGGAAGTTTTAAACGCACAAGAACAGTTGTTTCAAACCGGCTGGTTTGTCGAGTCGTTGTGCACACAGGTGTTGGTGATTTTCATCATTCGCACACGGGGCAATCCATTTAAAAGTCGCCCCCACCCACTGCTCACCTTGACCTCATTGGCCGTTGTAGCCACCGCAATTGGGCTCCCCCTTACACCGCTAGGTACTCACTTGGGTTTTGTGGCACCACCTGCGTATTTCTACGGCATCTTGGCAATGATGGTGGTGACCTACCTCTGCGTGGTCGAAATGGTCAAACGTGCTTTTTACAAACGCGCTTTGGCACGTCAATAGCCCAAAGCCTTGGCTATTTTGTGGCGAGGCACCGTGGTTTTCGGGCACTGACCTTTGGGCAATTCAAACCATTGACGCACATCGTCTTCCAGACCCACGCCATGCATGTAGTTGTAGATGGCCTTTTTCAAACCTCGACCTAAGGTGTCATGGTCAGTGCCTGTGGGATCGATGAAGGCAATGTCGTTTTTGGCAAAACTTACTTCTGGCAACAGCACCACTTGCACACCATAGTCAGCAGGATTCTTGCCCACCGGCGAATGCACCGTGCAGGCAAAGCGATGGAAGAAACCACTTTGAATGCAACCGTTCTCAAACAGTTGGCGCACGTACTCCAGCGCGTCCACCGTGTCTTGCAAGGTTTGGGTTGGAAAGCCATACATCAAGTAGGCATGCACCAAGATGCCTGACTCTGAAAACCCTTTGGTGACTTGCGCCACCTGCTCCACCGACACCCCTTTTTTCATCAAGGTCAGTAATCGGTCTGAGGCCACTTCCAAGCCACCCGACATGGCAATGCAACCACTCTCAGCCAGCAACTCAGCCAGTTCCGGCGTGAAGGTTTTTTCAAAACGGATATTGCCCCACCACGAGATGTGGATCTTGCGGCGCAACAGCTCTTCAGCCAAAGCCTTCAACGCTTTGGGCGGCGCAGCCTCATCTACAAAGTGAAACCCAGTTTGCCCAGTCTCGGCCACGATTTGCTCAATGCGGTCCACCAAGGTGGCTGCCGATGCGGTTTCGTAGCGAGAGATGTAGTCGAGGCTCACATCACAAAAACTGCATTTCTTCCAGTAACAGCCATGTGCCACGGTCAGCTTGTTCCAACGGCCATCGCTCCACAAACGGTGCATGGGGTTGAGCATGTCGAGCAACGACAAATAGCGATCTAGCGGCAAACCATCCCACGTGGGTGTGCCCACGTCTTCAAACGGTACATCAGGCTCAGCCCAATTCATCAGCTGCACAGTGCCTGCCGCGTTGCGTACAAAGGTGCGCACCAAACGTTGCACACTGCGGTTGCCCTGCAAGTGCTCGATCAAGGTCAACAAAGGTCGTTCGCCAGCATCTAGGCTGATGAAGTCCACGTAGTCAAACACGCGAGGGTCGGTCAGCTCGCGCAGCTCGGTATTCACAAAGCCACCGCCCAAGCCAATGCGTATGTGGGGGTGATGCGCCTTGATGGTTTGCGCCATGCGAAAGGCTGCATACACCGCACCAGGAAACGGGACCGACAGTAAAACCAGCTGCGGCTGGTGTTTGGCAATCACGCCCAAAGTCAGCGTTTGCAGCGTGTCATCTACCAAAGTAGGCGCTGCGACCAAGGCTTTCGCCAAAGGCTCAAACGTGGCTTGGCTACCCGCGAGCTGCTCGGCATAGCGCACAAACTCAAATCGGCTGTCCACGGCATCGCGCAGCACATCGGCCAAATCATTCAAATACAAAGTGGCCAAATGACGCGCACGGTCTTGCTGCCCCAAAGCACCAAAGGCCCAAGCCAATGGGTCACCACTGCCCTCGTCGTCATAAGCATCCAATGCGGCAAAGCGCGGACCTTCGGGCAAAAAGCCTCGGCCTGCGATGCGGTGGCTCAATGTGGAGTCGCGCCCCTGCAAAAAAGCAATCGTGGGCGCAATGGTGGATTGGTAGCGTTCGAAATAGTCTAAAAAGTAGTTCACACAAGCCGTGCGTTCAGCTTCTGACTTTGCCAAGGCACGGTCACGTACTTGGGCCAAGCCCTCTGGCGTAAACAAGGCCAACACCAGCGCCAAGGCCAAGTCTTCCTGCACTGCGTCAATGCCTTGTGAGCGCAAAAACCCCGTCAAATAGGCCGTTGACGGATAAGGCGTGTTGAGTTGCGTCATCGGCGGGATGAGGCTCAAGACACGAAAAGAAGGGGGCACAAAGGATGGTTCAGGCATGGTGAGCGGCCATTATCGACGCCCCTGCGGAGCAGCACAGAAAGTGCCAAGCCTCTATCAAATTCTGTAAAAATTCAAAACCGCTCAAGATTGTCGGTTTGATGTCGAAACTCAAAAGCTAACTTTTTTCAACCTTCACAAGGACACCACTGTGAGCAACATGACTCCTACTTGCGCCTGCTGCGGCCCGCTTCAATTGGCCGGCAACCATTCACGCCGCGGCTTTTTAGCCGCCGGCGCAGCCACTGTGGCTGGCAGTTTGATAGGCATGATGCCCTTTCAAGCCCAAGCAGCAAGCGGTAACTATGAAGCCATGCTGGTCAACTGCATTGACCCACGCTTCACCACCCTGAGCTGGCAATACATGGGCCTGCTACAAGGCATCAGCCGCGACAAACTCACTGACAACTACAGCCAATTCGTCATTGCTGGTGGTCCCATTGGTGCCGTGCACCCCAAGTTCTCGGCGTGGCACAAAGCCTATTGGGACAACTTGGATATCACCGTGTCTTTGCATCACATCAAACGTGTGGTGGGCATCACTCACCGTGATTGCGGCGCTGCCAAATTGGCATTCGGCGATGACAAAGTGGCAGACAAGCACGACGAGACTGAAGCCCACGCTGAAGCCTTGAACGAGTTCCGCCGTCAAGTGCAAAAGCGCCATCCCAAGTTGAGCGTCATCACCGGCGTGATGAGTTTGGACGGTCGCGTTGATTTGATTGGCTAAACCCCTAAAGCCTTGGCACCTTGCGCCGATATAAAGGGTTCAAGGTTGCTTAGGTTTATGACCGCTCTCGCCACCAGCCCGAAGTTTGAGGGCGCGTGTGAATGTCAATTCACCGCCGAGAGCGGTCCCCTTTTATTTGCAAGCGATCTCGTGCATGCGCACGTGCTTGATGTCAGAAAAATGCAGCGGCGTTTTGATGAACTGCTTTGCAAATTCTGAATTACTCTGTTGTACAAACGTGTCTTTGGCCTGATGCGTGATGAATGGCACCTTGCCTGCCATGTCGCGGTAAAAAATTCGCTCCATCAGTTGGATGGATTGATCCTGGCAGTTGATTTCATACGTCGATTGCTCTGACGAATAGTTGTACAAAGTCACCTTCACCACCGCCTTGGGCGTGTGAAAAGGCACTTTGGCATCCACAGGATGTTGTGTGAATGTGCGCAAGACTTTGACCTTGCCTTTGTCCTCTACTGGCGCATAGTAGTAATCGCTAGACCCATGGTTGTTATTTGTGAAATACACCCATCCGCCCCAAGCAGATGGTCCAAGCGCAGCGGCTAAAAGTACAAATAAGTATTTATGCATATATCCGTTTGATTTTATTTCCAAACATGTTGAGGTCTCGCGCATATTGAGACAGCCGTAAATCATGGAAAATCACACCATGACTGACGCTACAACACAACGCCCCGCCCTCCCCGACCACCTGTCGATTGACCCACGCAGCCCGTACTACGCACCTGCAGTCTTCGAATACGAAATTGGTATCCGCTTTAACGAGAAAGAGCGCTTTGATGTCGAAGAGTATTGCCTGTCCGAAGGATGGGTCAAAGTTCCTGCTAACAAAACACTCGATCGCAAAGGCAAACCCCTGCTCATCAAAATCAAGGGCAAAGTTGAAGCGTTTTACCGCTGAGGCCCCATGAGCAAAGCGTATTTGGTAGGAAAAATCACGGTCACCAACCCACAAGCCTATGCGGTGTACTCGGCACAAGTTCCCTACACCATCACGGCCTTTGGAGGCAAATACCTCGTGCGCGGTGGTCATGCCACCCAGTTAGAAGGAAAAGGGCAAGCCCAAGGTGAACGCCACGTGGTGCTGGAGTTTCCAAGCCGTGCGATCGCTGAGGCTTGGTACAACAGCGAGGCCTATCAAGCCATCATCCACCACCGTCTTAACAACGCCACAGGAACACTCACCTTGGTGGACGGCTACGAGCTATGACGCTGACACGACGCCAAACAATTGGCCTTCTTTGCTTTGTAGCTAGCTTGCTCCCCGCGTATCTGATAGCTAACTGGTGCTACGACGCCAAGCTAGCCACCGTCATCGAAATGTTTGAAAAAGAACAAGCACTGCACTTGAGCACAGACAAGCTCGTGAGCAATTGCGAAAAAATTGCGGCAAGCAAAGTGAACCCTTATGACGCGACCCATCAGATCTGCGACCAAGGCACGGACACGCATGCGCGCACGGAACGGGCGATGAATTTATTGGCGCAAGAAAAAGTCGCCAATGAAATGGCGTGGTATCGCAACTTTGTGCTGTCCGTTTTGTTCTTCAATCTATTGGCTTTGGCGATTGATCGCGTCAATACGTATCTCAAGCCATCAAATAGTTAACTTTTAAAACCACCGCCCGACTAGACAATGTTTGATGGATGAGATAAATTTTCGCTATAGAAAAGCGGAAAACTCGAAGATGAAAAACTATCAAAAGTTTTTACTTGGCATTCTGATGGCAATGATTGCAGCATTGCTTCAATGGATCTTTTGGGATTTTTTCAAACCCCTCATTTGGGTGCTGTTCTACCCTGCTGTCTTCTTTGCTGCGAGCTACGGTGGACTTGTGAGCGGTTTAAGTGCCGCTGCGGCAACCCTAGTCATCGTTTTTTTCTTATTCCCAGAACCAGACTTTACTTTTTCAATGGAAAAAGTATTCAAAATGCACACGGCGATTGTGTTTTTGCCTGTTGCATACCTTATTGGAAATCTGCAAGAGAAATACCAAAGACTTCGCCATAAATTGAATGAAGATTTAGAGATTTCAGAGAAAGATCGACTAGAAATATCTAAGTTATACGAGAAAAGCTTAATTATTGAAGATATCAAATTTTCTGATTTTGCGAATAGCCTTCCTCAAATTGTTTGGGCAACCGACACGTCTGGGAAAAATATTTACTTCAATGATGCTTGGATGGATTACACCGGAATGACCTTAGCTGAAAGTCTAGGGGATGGCTGGAACAAACCATTCCACCCAGATGACCAGCAAAGATCTTGGGCAGCTTGGAGAAATGCCACAGAAAATTTGGCTAAATACTCTTTAGAGTGCCGACTTAAAAAGTCTGATGGAACCTATCACTGGTGGCTGATACGCGGCGTTCCCGTGATTGATCATTTTGGAAAAATCACTCGTTGGTTTGGCACCTGCACGGACATCGATCAAATTAAAAAAACCATGGATGACTTGGCTGGCGAAAAAGCAACGCTACAAGGCATTTTTGAAAACAATCCAGATGGCATGGCTATTATTCGTGCCGATGGAACATATGCTGCCTTTAACGAAAACTACCTTTCTTACTTTGGCGTAGCACATGAAACAGCATTTACAGAAACCTACCATCAACTGATGTCAAAACTGGAAGTGACGACTTTGCGTGGCGAAGTCATCATTGAACAAAATCTTCCTGGAATCAAAGCCTTGTCAGGTGAGTTGGTTCTCTCCAAAGAAATCCATTTGAAAAACAAGCAGACAGGCCGTCAATGGTTTGGAAGCCACAGCGCAGGCCCGATTCGAGATAAGCAAAACAATATAACGGGGGTAATCATTACCGTTCGCGATGTCAGCTTAAACATTCAGCATCAAATTAAACTTCTCGATACTGTCAAAGAGCAAGACAGCATCTTGAATAGCGAAGTTGCAGGAATTTGCAAGACCAAGGCTCGCAAATTTATGTGGGTAAATAACTGCTTTGCGAATTACTTTGGCTACTCTCCCAATGAACTTTTAGGTCAATCGACGGAAATCCTATACCCTGATCCCGAAAGTTTTGAGCGCTTTGGAAAGACCATTAAGCTTGCCAGTGCCCATGATAATAAAACAGTTAAAGAAACAATTCTTCTGAAGAGAAAAGATGGTTCATTGGGTCAATTTCTGACTGGAGGTGGCGCTCTAACCGAAAATAGCGATGAATCTATTTGGATGTCAATTGATGTCACCCAAGACAGGAAAAATCAGGCCTTACTGCAAGCGTACTTAGCTCGCTTAGAAAAATCCATGGAAGAAACTTTGTTGGTTCTGTCCAAGGCCATTGAGATGCGTGATCCCTATACGGCTGGTCATCAATATCGCGTAGGTGAAATTGCCAAATCAATTGCCCTAAAAATGGGCCTTCCCAATCAAAAAGCCAATGATTTAAGGTTGATGGGTCTTATTCATGACATCGGAAAAATTGGCGTTCCTGCAGAAATTTTGAATAAACCAGGAAAACTTTCATTAGAAGAGTTGAATTTAGTAAAAGCCCATACAAAGATTGGCTACGACATCCTTAAACAGGTTAATTTCGACATCCCAATTGCTGAAATCGCATACCAGCATCACGAGCGCATGGATGGCACAGGTTATCCGCAAGGCCTTGAAGGCACAAGCATTCTTCTTGAGTCAAAAATTATTGCAGTGGCCGACGTCATTGAAGCAATGACCAACCGCCGCCCATATCGAAGCCCACTTGGAATAGAGCAAGCACTCGAAGAAGTTGAAAATGGTAGAGGCACGAAGTACGACGCTGAGGTTGTAGATGCGTGCATGAAGCTTTTTAAGGAAGACGGTTACACGATTGAAGAAGAGGGTCACTAAAAAAACAAATCTCAAAAGTTCATTTCCTTTTTAAGTCATTTTTCTTGATATTCACTTCTTCATTGGACAACGATTTTCAAGTAATAACAACTTTTGAAAATTGCACTTGATGGCAATTTAGACCAAATTAAACAGCAATTTGATTTTTATCAAAAATAGGCGGCCTTGATCGCAGCTCTCAACACCATACTGAAGGTCAGTGTCACTCACATTAGCGCGGCACTTCTTTGAAAGCTTACTCAGTTGAAATTTTTTGAAAATTATTGGAGAAGGCTAAGTCAGATTCGCCCCGAACAGGCCATGCTGGTGTTCCAGAGTACCTTGGCGGCCTTGGCCATTACCCCATTTGGTTTTTGGAGATTGAACAATGGAGAATTGGGACAGGGCTTATTCGACCTAACGCTGGTCATTGTGTTGCTTGGGTTGGCGTACTTGTGCTTGCAGGAAAAGCTGTTGCGTCTTATCAGTTTTGTCGTGGCAAGCATTTACGTTCTGTCTAGTTTGTTGGTAGCTTATAAATTTGGCCCACTTGGGCACTATTGGTTTTTTCCTGCCATCGTGGCGGGTTTTTTCGTGGTGCGAGCCAGTGAAGCATTAGGACTTGCGGCGTTGGGTTTTCTTGCTCATGTGTTGCTGGCGTCTCGCCAAGGTTGGGGTATCGAGCTGGGTACATTCGCAGCCACCAGCCTGCTGGTCTGTATTTTCATCAACGCTTTTACCACTCGCCTCCGCCAAGATAATCACCGCCTATACCTAGACAGCACCATCGACAGCCTTACTGGTGCTGGCAATCGACGACTCTTTGATGATGTATTGGCTGAACTACCGGAAGATGCAAATCACGAAACAATGTCCCTGCTGATGCTGGATGTGGATCATTTCAAGGTTATCAATGACCGTTACGGACATGCAATTGGAGATCGTTGCTTGAATCGCTTGGCCCAACTGATCATGAGCCATTTGCAACCGTCCCAAAAACTGTTTCGTTATGGAGGTGAAGAGTTCGTGTTGCTGGTATCAGGAAGTGCCGCAGAAGCACAGGCGCTGGCAGAGCGATTGCGGTCAGAAGTAAAACATACGCAATTGATTCGCGAGGCAATGATCACAGTATCAATTGGCATAGCAACCAAATATTCGCACGAAAAATTACGCGCATGGATGCGCAGAGCTGACGATGCGATGTATGAGGCTAAGCAACAAGGACGAAATCGCTGCTGCGTCGCCACCTAGTATGAATGTGCAAGCATCCACAGCAATTTAGAAAAGTTTGCAGACAAATCTAGAAACAGAAAAGCCCACATAAAGTGGGCTTTTTGTTGATTTCATTGAAGAAATCTTGGAGGCGCGACCCAGAGTCGAACTGGGCTAAACGGATTTGCAATCCGGTGCATAACCGCTTTGCTATCGCGCCATTTACTTTGACGAAAAAGGGAAGCATTGTGTGCTTCCCTTATCGAATTTGGAGCGGGAAACGAGGCTCGAACTCGCGACCTCAACCTTGGCAAGGTTGCGCTCTACCAACTGAGCTATTCCCGCATAAGACTGATATTCTAGCGCATTTTTCGCCCTGTTTCAGGAGGGCGCCTAGAAAAATCTTAGTGCTTAACGGCTTCGGCCTTTGCCAGTGCATCGGCAGTCGGTGTGGCTGTAACAGCGGGCACCTCGTCGGGCAGCGGCGTTGGCATTTTCTCCAGCGCAATTTCCAACACTTTGTCGATCCAACGCACCGGCACGATTTCCAAACCGTTCTTCACGTTCTCTGGAATCTCTTGCAGGTCTTTCACGTTTTCTTCTGGGATCAACACCGTCTTGATGCCACCGCGCAAGGCCGCCAGGAGCTTCTCTTTCAAGCCGCCGATAGCCGTCACTTCACCGCGTAAAGTGATTTCACCTGTCATTGCCACATCTGCACGCACAGGAATGCCTGTGAGGGCCGAAACCAACGCTGTGGTCATGGCAGCACCTGCACTTGGGCCGTCTTTGGGAGTAGCGCCATCTGGCACGTGAATGTGGATGTCGCGTTTTTCAAGCAACTCTTCCGAAATACCCAAACGACGTGCACGGCTACGCACCACAGTGCGCGCTGCTTCGACAGACTCTTTCATCACATCGCCGAGTGAACCTGTTCGTGTGATGGTGCCCTTACCAATCATGATGGCGGCCTCGATGGTCAGTAAATCGCCGCCCACTTCGGTCCATGCCAAGCCGACGACTTGGCCCACTTGGTTATCGGCTTCAGCACGACCATAGGTGTACTTGCGCACGCCTAAGAAGTCGGGCAAGTTGTCCGCTGTCACTTTGACTTGTGGCGTCATTTGCTTCAGCAACAAGGCCTTGACCACCTTGCGGCAAATCTTAGACATTTCACGCTCTAACGAGCGCACGCCTGCCTCACGCGTGTAGTAGCGCACGATGTCGCGCACAGCCGCTTCATCCACGGACAGTTCGGAGTCTTTCACACCATTGTTTTTCATTTGCTTGGGCAGCAAATATTTCACAGCAATATGAGTTTTTTCGTCTTCGGTGTAGCCCGACAAACGAATCACTTCCATACGGTCCAACAATGCTGGCGGAATGTTCATCGAGTTGGAGGTCGCCACAAACATCACATCGCTCAAGTCATAGTCGACTTCCACGTAGTGATCGGCGAACTTGTTGTTTTGCTCGGGGTCCAACACCTCCAACAAGGCGCTGGAAGGATCACCGCGCGAGTCCATGCCGAGCTTGTCGATTTCATCAAGCAAGAACAAGGGGTTACGCGTGCCGACCTTGGTCAAGCTTTGCAGCACTTTGCCTGGCATCGCACCAATGTAGGTGCGACGATGGCCACGAATCTCAGCCTCATCACGCATGCCACCCAGGGCCATGCGCACGTACTTGCGCCCTGTCGCTTTCGCGATGGATTGCCCCAATGAGGTTTTACCCACGCCAGGAGGTCCCACCAAACACAGGATAGGCGCTTTCACCTTGTCCACGCGCTGTTGCACAGCAAGGTATTCCAAGATACGGTCTTTGACTTTGTCGAGGCCGTAATGGTCTTCGTTCAACACGTCTTCGGCATTGCCGAGGTCGTGTTTGATTTTGGTTTTCTTATGCCAAGGCAAGCCCACCAACACATCGAGGAAGTTGCGCACCACAGTGGCTTCCGCTGACATGGGAGACATGAGCTTGAGCTTCTTCAACTCAGCTTCGGCCTTTTTGCGCGCCTCTTGAGGCATACGCGCGGCTTTGATCTTTTTCTCGATCTCTTCAATATCCGCGCCCTCTTCGCCTTCGCCCAGTTCTTTCTGGATGGCTTTGACCTGTTCGTTCAGGTAAAAGTCGCGTTGATTCTTTTCCATTTGGCGCTTGACGCGGCCACGGATTTTTTTATCGACGTTGAGGATTTCAACTTCGCGTTCGATTTGCTCAAACAGGTTGGACAAACGCTCACGCACGGGCGACAAGTCGAGCACCACTTGCTTGCTCTCGAGTTTCAAAGGCAAGTGTGCTGCGATGGTGTCGGCCAAGCGGCCTGCATCATCAATGCTGGCGATCGATGTCAAGATTTCAGGTGGGATTTTTTTGTTCAGCTTGACGTATTGGTCAAACTGTTGCATCACGGCTCGACGCAAGGCCTCCACCTCGCTGCCAGCTTCAGCAGGCAACACTTCGATGGGCGTGACGTGGGCGGTGAAATGCGACTCACCATCTTCAATACCGTCCACCTTGGCGCGTTGCTGACCTTCGACCAGCACCTTGACTGTGCCATCGGGCAGTTTGAGCATTTGCAAAATGGTCGACACGCAACCGACTTCAAACATGTCAGTCACAGCGGGCTCATCTTTGGCAGCAGCTTTTTGCGCCACCAACATGATGCGGCGCTCAGCAGCCATAGCGGCTTCGAGCGCTTTGATGCTCTTAGGACGCCCCACAAACAAGGGGATGACCATGTGCGGGAACACCACCACGTCACGCAAAGGCAACAGTGGCAGCTCAAGAGGGGTAGCGGGCAGTGGGGGTTGTCCAGACATGGTCAGCCTTCCTGTAAAAAAGGGACGTGTGCTAGGCACCGTCCCCGAGATGAATTTTTAAGCTTTTTTCGCAGCTTCTCGGTACACCAATAAAGGCGGTTTGTTTTCTTCGATGGTGGCTTCTTCAACCACCACCTTTTCGACATTGGGCGAATTCGGTAATTCGTACATGGTGTCGATCAAGGATTGTTCAAGGATAGAGCGTAAACCACGTGCACCTGTTTTGCGCGCCAAAGCTTTTTTGGCAATCGCACGCAACGCTGCAGGGCGAATTTCCAGCTCAGCACCCTCCATGGCCAGCAACTTGCTGTACTGCTTGACCAATGCATTTTTTGGCTCGGTCAAGATTTGTACCAAAGCGTCTTCGGTCAACTCAGCCAAGGTAGCAACCACGGGCATACGACCGACGAGTTCAGGAATCAATCCAAATTTGATGATGTCAGCGGGTTCAACCTCGCCAAACACTTCAGACAAGCTGCGTGACTCTTTGCTCTTGACGGTGGCGCCAAAGCCAATGCCAGAGGCTTCTGTGCGGTTTTCAATGACTTTTTCAAGCCCAGCAAACGCGCCGCCGCAGATGAACAAGATGTTGGTCGTGTCGATTTGCAAGAAATCTTGGTTGGGATGCTTGCGGCCACCTTGAGGTGGAATGCTCGCCATCGTGCCTTCAATCAGCTTAAGCAAAGCTTGTTGCACGCCCTCACCCGACACATCACGGGTGATGGAAGGGTTGTCAGACTTGCGTGAGATCTTGTCGATCTCGTCGATATAGACAATACCGCGCTGTGCGCGCTCCACGTCGTACTCGCAGCTTTGCAGCAGCTTTTGAATGATGTTTTCAACGTCCTCACCCACATAACCAGCTTCGGTCAGGGTAGTGGCATCAGCCATGACGAAGGGCACATTCAACATGCGCGCCATGGTTTGCGCCAGCAAGGTTTTGCCTGAGCCTGTGGGGCCAATCAGCAAGATGTTGCTTTTAGTCAACTCGACGTCGTCTTTTTTGGACGACTCTTTGTGCTTCAAGCGCTTGTAATGGTTATACACAGCCACCGCCAAAGTGCGCTTGGCAGGCTCTTGGCCAATCACGTAATTGTCTAGATTGGCTTTGATTTCCGCAGGCGTGGGCAAGTCATCGCCCTTTTCTTTAGCCGCTTCTAGGCCTGGCAACTCGTCACGGATGATTTCATTGCACAAATCAATGCACTCATCACAAATAAAGACCGATGGGCCTGCGATGAGTTTTTTGACTTCGTGCTGGCTCTTACCGCAGAAGGTGCAGTACAGCGTTTTTTCGCCTGAAGCGCTTTTTTTATCAACCATGTAAGTGCGTCTGTGTGTGGTGTGCGTTGTTTAGCCGCGCTTGTTGATCACTTGATCAATCAAACCGTACTCTTTGGACTCGTCGGCACTCAAATAGTAATCACGCTCGGTATCGCGCTCAATTTTCTCAAGCGGTTGACCTGTGCGCTCAGCCAAGATGCGATTCAACTGATCACGTGTTTTCAAGATTTCACGGGCGTGAATTTCGATCTCGGTGGCTTGACCACGTGCACCACCCAAAGGCTGGTGAATCATGACCTTGGAATTAGGCAAAGAGAAACGCTTGCCCTTCTCGCCTGCAGCCAACAAGAACGCCCCCATGCTGGCGGCCATGCCGATGCACAGCGTGGACACGTGAGGTTTGATGAAGTTCATGGTGTCGTACACCGACATGCCTGCACTCACCGAACCGCCAGGAGAGTTGATGTAGAGCGAGATGTCCTTATCAGGGTTCTCACTCTCAAGGAACAACAATTGCGCCACCACCAAATTGGCAGTCTGGTCGTTGACTTCGCCCACCAAGAAGATCACGCGCTCTTTGAGCAAACGTGAATAGATGTCGTAAGACCGCTCACCGCGGCCCGACTGCTCAATGACCATGGGAACCATGCCCAAAGCCTGTGTATCCAGTGCGCTCATGTTGTTTCCTTGTAGGTGAATCAGCCTTGCTGACCCATCAATTCGTCGAACGAAATTGCTTTGGCGTTGACCTTGGCTTTAGACAAGATGAAGTCAGTCACGTTGTTTTCAATGACGATGGCTTCGACTTCGCCCAAGCGGCTCATGTCGCTGTAGTACCAACGCACCACATCAGCAGGCTTCTCGTAGCTAGAGGCCAATTCTTCGATGTGTGCTTTGATTTGCTCAGCTGTGGCTTGCAAACTGTTGGCGCGAACCAAATCGGCCACCACCAAGCCCATGCGCACGCGCTTTTCAGCTTGCGGACGGAAGATGTCGTCAGGGATTGGGGCTTTGTCTGCGTCTTTGATGCCGCGTGACTTGAGGTCAGAGCGCGCGCCTTCGACCATGCGCTCGAGTTCAGCTTGCACGCTGGCGTTGGGCAGGTCGAGTTCAGCTTTGGTGGCCACGGCGTCCAAAGCTGCTTGCTTGTTGCGACCCAACAAACGGAACTTCACTTCACGCTCCAAGTTTTTCTTGATGTCAGCGCGCAAACCAGCGACGGTCGCTTCAGCCACGCCCAAAGACTTGGCCAATTCGTCGGTCACTTCTGGCAAGTTGGCAGACTCCACCTTTTTCAAGGTCACCAAGAAATCCGACTGTTTGCCAGCCACTTCTTTGCCGTGGTAGTCAGCTGGGAAGCTCAATGGGAAAGTCTTGCTCTCGCCAGACTTCATGCCACGCACCGCATCTTCAAATTCTTTGAGCATCTGGCCTTCGCCGAGCAAGAACTGGAAGTCTTCGGCTTTGCCGCCTTGGAAGGGTTCGCCGTCAATCTTGCCTTCGAAGTCGATGGTCACGCGGTCGCCGTCAGCGGCTGCGCCGTCTGCAGGACGCTGCGCGAATGTGCGGCGTTGCTTGCGCAAGATGTCGATGGTTTTGTCAATGGCAGCGTCTGTCACTTCGGCAGACACGGTTTCCACTTCCACGCTTGCCATGTCGGCAAATTTCACTTCTGGGTACACCTCGAAGATGGCGTCGAATTGCATTTGGCCTTCTGGCGCACCTTCTTTTTCAGTGATGCGGGGTTGACCGGCAACGCGCAACTTGGCTTCGTTGGTGGCCACAGCAAATGCTTCGCCCACTTTGTCATTCATCACTTCGAATTGAGTGGAGTAACCGTAGCGTTGGGCCACGATGTTCATTGGCACTTTGCCTGGACGGAAACCGTCAATCTTGACTTGGCGTGCCACGCGCTTCAAACGCACATCCACTTCTTTGGTAATCACGTCCACGGGCAAGCTCAAAGTGATCTTGCGTTCCAGTTTTTCCAAAGTTTCAACGGTCACAGCCATGTATTTCTCCTAATTTGGCAGGGTCAAGCGGCCTTTTGGCCACTTGCTATCAATCAAATGGTGCGCGGGGCGGGACTCGAACCCGCACATCCTTGCGGACGTCAGGACCTAAACCTGGTGCGTCTACCAATTTCGCCACCCGCGCGGGTTTCTAAATAACAACGGGTGGTCAGGGAAGACCACCCGCTTGAAATCGGTCAGCTTTGCATTTTAGACGGCTTTTCGACCCTAAACCACGCCGCATACATAGCAGGCAGCGCGAGAAGCGTCAAGACCGTGGCCACCATCAGGCCACCCATGATGGCAACGGCCATGGGACCCCAAAACACGCTGCGTGTGAGCGGAATCATGGCCAACACGGCAGCCGCTGCAGTCAGCACAATCGGGCGCAAACGGCGCACGGCCGACTCCACAATCGCCTCCCAAGCGGGCACACCATTGGCACGGTCTTGCTCGATTTGGTCAATCAAGATGACCGAGTTGCGCTGAATCATGCCCATCAAGGCAATCACACCCAGCAAAGCGACAAAACCGAAGGGACGGTTCAGCACCAACAAGGCCCCCGCCACACCCGCCAAACCCAGCGGACCGGTGAGGAACACCAGCAAGGCTCGGCTAAAGCTGTGCAACTGCAGCATCAACAGCGTGAAGGTGATGAACAACATCACGGGCATGCCTGCAGAAATCGAGCTGGAGCCTTTAGAGCTCTCCTCCACAGCGCCAGCCACTTCAATGCGGTAGAGCTGCGTGTCTGTCTCCAGCCATTTGGCTTCGAGCTTCTTCAACTCAGGCAACAACTGCTGCGTGACCGTGGCGCCTTGCAGACCTTCGATGATGTCGCACTGCACGGTGATGGCGTATTCACGGCCTTCACGCCACATCACGCCGGGCTCCCAAGAAAACACAGGCTTCACGATTTGCGTAGCCGGAATCATGCGTCCCGATGCCGTAGGAATGTAGGCACTGGCCAAGTCACTGATGGCATCACGCTCGTTCAGCGGCTGGCGCAACACGATGTCGATCAGTTTGTTGTCTTCACGGAACTGTTCGACCGTCGAACCCACCAACAACACACGCATGGCTTGCGCAATGGACTGGCTGGTCACGCCCAAAGATCGCGCTTTGGCTTGATCCACTTCCAAACGGACCACTTTGATCGACTCATTCCAGTTGTCGTTGACACCGCGTGTAGAGGCACTGGCGCGCATTTGCGCTTTGACCTCATCGGCACGTGCACGCAACACTTTGGGGTCTGGCCCCACCACACGGAATTGAACTGGATATGGCACAGGCGGGCCATTGGGCAAAAGCTTCACACGCGCACGTGCTTCTGGGAATTCTTGAGCCAGCATCGCAGGCAACGCCAATCGCAATGATTCGCGACGCTCCAGGCTTTCGGGAATTACGATCAGTTGCGACACATTGGTCTGCGGAAACACTTGGTCCAGCGGCAAGTAAAAACGCGGCACGCCAGAGCCAATCCACGTGCTGACCGTTTGCACGCCCGGCTCCTTGAGCAAGCGCTGCTCCACGGCCTGTGTCACGGCTTCGTTGGCTTTGAAAGCGGTGCCCTCTGGGAACCACAAATCGACCAACACCTCAGGACGGCTGGAGTCTGGGAAGAACTGCTGCTGCACACGCCCCATGCCAACCAACCCTAAGACGAAGATAAGAATGGTGATGCCAATCGCTTTCCAGCGGTATTCCACACACCAAGTCACGGCCGTTCGGAAGTGACGATAAAACGGGCCATCAAACAGCTCGTGCTCTCCTCCATGCTCGCCATGCGGTTTGACTTGCAGCAACAAGGTCCCCAAATACGGCACGAAGTAGACCGACACCCACCAACTCAAGACCAACGCAATCACCGTCACCGCAAAGATGGCGTAGGTGTATTCGCCCACGGTCGACTTGGCCATGCCGATGGGCAAGAAGCCCGCTGCGGTAATGAGCGTGCCAGTCAACATGGGCATGGCCGTCACTTCATACGCAAACGTAGCGGCACGCACGCGGTCGTAGCCCTCTTCCATTTTGCGCACCATCATCTCGACCGCAATGATGGCGTCGTCCACCAACAACCCCAAGGCGATGATGAGCGAACCCAGCGAAATTTTGTGCAGGCCAATCCCCCAATAGTTCATGGCCAAAAACGTCATGGCCAACACCAATGGAATCGTGATCGCCACCACCCAACCTGGGCGCATGTCCACATACCAGCCGTAGCGTCCACCTTTGTGCAAACCCAAGGCCACGAAGCTGACCAACAACACAATCAGCACCGCTTCAATCAGCACGCGTACAAATTCACCCACGGACTTTTGCACGGCTTTGGGCTGATCTTGCACCTGCACCAAGCTCACACCAACGGGCAAGGTTTTTTCAATCCGCGTGGTCGCCACTTGCAAAGCCTTGCCCAACGCAATGATGTCACCACCTTTGGCCATGGACACGCCCAAGGCAATCACGGGCTTGCCTTGGTGATGCACCTTGACGGTGGCGGGGTCCACATAGCCGCGCGTGACGGTGGCGATGTCGCCCAACTTGAGCTGCTTACCTGCACTGCCCGAAATTGGCATGGCGCGCAACGCCTCCTCTGTTTCAAACTGCCCACCAATACGCACTTGCAGCACGTCCAGCGGGGCTTGCACGGTGCCCGCGTTTTCTACTGCGTTTTCTTGGCTGAGTTGGGCCAGTACCGCGTTCATGTCCAGGCCCAATTGAACCAAGCGCTTTTGCGGAATTTCAACAAAGATTTTTTCGTCTTGCACGCCAAACTGCTCAACCTTGGCGACATCAGCCACACGTAGCAGTTGTTGACGCACATCGTCGGCAAATTTCTTCACTTCAGCAGGAGTGAAGCCTGGCGCATCAAGCGCGTAGATCACGCCGTACACATCGCCAAAGTCATCATTGAAAAAAGGGCCCTGCACGCCTTGCGGCAAGGTGTAGCGCATGTCGCCAATTTTCTTGCGTACCGAGTACCAAACATTAGGCACATCAGCTGGCTTAGAAGAGTCTTTGAGCTGAAAAATGATTTGCGATTCACCCGGCTTGGAGTAGCTGCGAATCTTGTCGGCATACGGGACTTCTTGCAGCGTGCGTTCGAGCTTGTCGGTGACCTGCTCCGCCACTTGCTGCGCTGTGGCCCCTGGCCAATAAGTGCGCACCACCATGGCGCGGAAGGTGAACGGTGGGTCTTCGTCTTGGCCCAATTGGAAATAGGCGGCAACACCCAAGACCATCAGCACGACCATCAAATAACGCGTCAGCGCGGGATGGTCCAGCGCCCATTTGGAGAGGTTGAATTTGTCGTCCATCTTCAACTCACTTCGCTGCGCCGAAGATCGACACCTTCTGGCCGGCAGTCAACACATGCACGCCAGACAGCACCACTTGGTCGCCATTTTGCAAACCCGAAGTCACCACGGCATCGTTGCCTTCTGCGGTGTTCACTTCAACGGGTTGTGCCTTCACGGTCATGGTGCTGGGGTCCAGCACCCACACCGATGTCGCACCGGCCTCCAAACGCAAAGCGCTGGTGGGCAGCTTGATGGTTTTCACGGTGTCTTGTTTGCCAAGGAGCAAGCTCACCGTCACGGTGGAGCCCAACACAGGGTTGGCATCTTTGGGCAATGCGGCTTTGGCCAAAAACGTGCGCGTCACCGAGTCAGCACTCGCCGAAACATCGCGCACGACAGCTTCCAGCACCTTACCGTCTACCCATTGGCGCACCTTGACCTTGTCGCCGGTTTTCAACCAGCTCAGTTTGTCTTCGGGAACGGAAAACACCACATCACGCGGACCATCCAAAGCCAAACGCACCACAGGTTGGCCTGCAGCCATCACTTGCCCTGCACTCGCGTCCACCGAAGTCACGATGCCAGCGCCATCGGCCAACAAACGTGTGTAGCCCGACTGGTTGCCTTGCACCGAGCTTTGCGCTTGGGCTTGCTTCCATTGCGCTTGGGCCGAGATATAGGCAGCCTCGCGGCGTTGCAACTCAGCCGCACTGATGAAACCTTGCGCATGCAAGTCTTGGTAGCGTTTCAAATCTGCGCCAGCCACATCACGGTTGCTTTGTGCAGCCACCAGTTGCGCAGCAGCGGCATCGGCGGTGACACGGTAGTCTTGCGGATCAATCTGTGCCAACAACTCACCGGCTTTGACACGCTGCCCAATTTCAGCGGGGCGGCTCAGCAGCTTGCCAGCTACACGAAAACCAAGGCTGGATTCAATGCGCGCACGTACCTCGCCTGAAAACTCTAGGTCTGTCATCGAACTGGACTCGCCCACGGTGAGCACTTTGACCGCACGCACCGGCTCTTGAGGCGCCTGACCTTTGCCGCAAGCGGTCAAAGCAAGCGCGGTAAAAACCGCAATGGATAAGCGTCGTGACAGCAAAACAGGGTGCGGCATAAAGTATTGACTTCGTTAATGACTGATTGGTTATTAATGTACCCGATCTCCGCCCCTTCGGTTTACAAGGGCGAGCGACAATTCATGTAACTTATGCCAAGCATTGATCACTACGAAAACTTTCCTGTCGCATCGTGGCTGTGCCCCGCGCATTTACGCCCTGCTGTGTTGGCGCTGTACAACTTTGCGCGCACCGCTGACGATTTGGCAGACGAAGGTATTGAGCCTGCCCATCACCGCCTAGACGCTTTGGGTGAATACCGCGCAGATCTGCAAAACTGCCTCAGTCAAACGGGTACAAAAAGTGTCCGCTGGCCACGCGTGTTTGACCAATTGCAAGGCACAGTGCAGCAACACCCACTGCCCGCACAAGCTTTGTTTGACTTGTTGGACGCCTTTGAGCAGGACGTGATCCACACCAGCGCGGGCCAAGGCTACCGAAATCGCCATGAACTGCTGGACTATTGCCGCCGTTCAGCCAACCCCGTGGGCCGCTTGATGCTGCATTTGTATGGTGTGACCGATGCCCCCTCACTGATTCAAAGCGACGCCATCTGTACCGCTTTGCAGTTGATTAATTTTTGGCAAGACCGCGCCGAAGACCTGCGACGCGGCCGCGACTATTTGCCGCAAGGCCACACACTGCAGGAAGAGCTGCGCTTTGCGCGTGAACTGATGCAGCAAGGCGCGCCCTTGGTACACCGCATCAAAGGTCGGGCCGGCTGGGAACTGCGTGCGGTGGTGCAAGGGGGCTTGCGCATCTTGGACAAGTTGGATGCTCGCCATGAGACCGCAGACCACGCGCAGCTCACACGCCCCACGTTGAAAAAAAGCGACTTCATACGCATCCTCTGGCGTTGCGTTCGCATGTGAGCACAACGCATCTGAGTGAACGTCTGTGTGCCCGATAATCAGGCACACATGACACCTCAAGACTATGTTCAGCAAAAAGCTTCTGCCTCGGGCAGCAGCTTTTATTACGCCTTTTTGTTCCTGCCCCCTCAACGCCGCGCTGCCATCACAGCGTTTTATGCGTTTTGTCGCGAAGTCGACGATGTGGTGGATGAAGTCAGTGACCCTGGCGTCGCCGCCAGCAAACTTGCTTGGTGGCACAACGAAGTACGCCAGGCCTTTACAGGCCAACCCAACCATCCCGTCACGCAAGCACTGATGCCTTGGGTTGCTGAGTTCGGCATTGAAGAAGCCTCACTGCAATCGGTGATTGACGGCTGCGAGATGGACCTGACGCAAACCCGCTACCTCGACTACCCCAACCTCACCCGCTACTGCCATTTGGTGGCCGGCGTGGTGGGCGAAGTGTCGGCCAAAATTTTTGGCCAAACCGATGCCGCGACCACCGCCTACGCTCACAAATTGGGGCAAGCCTTTCAGCTTACCAACATCATCCGTGACGTGGGCGAAGACGCCCTGCGTGGCCGCATCTATTTGCCTGTCAACGAATTGCAGCAGTTCGATGTGAAAGCGCACGAAGTTTTGAATCGCTTGGATTCGGAGCGCTTTCAAGCACTGATGCAATTCCAAGCCGCACGCGCACATGCGTTGTACGACGAAGCTTTGACACTGCTGCCCCCCCACGACTGGAAACACCAAAAGCCAGGCTTGATGATGGCCAGCATTTACCGTACCTTGCTGCGCGAAATTGAAGCCAAAAAATTTCCGGTCCTCACCCAACGCGTCGCCCTGACGCCACTGCACAAACTTTGGCTCGCTTGGAAAATGCAAGCCTTGGGCCGCTTCTAAGTTTTTGCGCGAGTCATGAAGCAACTGACCATCGTGGGCGCAGGCTGGGCCGGTTTAGCCGCGGCAGTGGCGGCGACACAAGCAGGCTGTCATGTGCAGTTGTATGAAGCTGCCCACACAGCAGGGGGGCGTGCACGCAGCCTGTCACAACGCTTTGCGGGTAAGCCTTTGGACAACGGTCAACACATTTTGATTGGGGCTTACCGCGACACGCTGGCCCTGATGCGCACCGTCGGCCTAGACCCCAACATCCTGCTGCAACGCCTGCCGCTCGACTTGCGCTTTGCAGATGGTCAAGGCATCAACCTCCCCGACTGGCCCATGCCACTCAACTTGCTGGCAGGCCTGGGCCGTGCACAAGGCTGGACCATGAAAGACAAAGCCAAGCTCATCCAAGCCGCTTGGGGATGGCAACGCGCCCAATTTGAATGCGACCCCACTTGGACCGTTGCACATCTGTGTGACAGCGCCCGTCTCAGCCATCGCGTGATGACGCAATTGATCGAGCCCTTGTGCCTGTCCGCCCTCAACACCTCGGTGCGTGAGGCCAGCGCCACGGTGTTCTTGCGTGTGTTGCGGGATGCACTTTTGGGAGGGACCGGCAGCTCTGATCTGCTCGTTCCTCGCGTGGACTTAGGGGCCTTGTTGCCCGATGCATGCTTGCAATGGCTACACGCACAGGGTGCAGACATTCGCCTAGGCACGCGTGTCTCTGTCACACGTATCGAAGCGCTTCAACAGGCCGCCACACACGACCATGCTGTGTTACTGGCCTGCCCCCCCTGGGATGCGGCTCGCCTCACAGCTGACATTGCGCCCCCTTGGGCTTACCAATGCGCAGAGCTATCGCACACCGCGATTGCCACGGTGTACTTACATTGCAAAGACGCAGATTTCCAAGGTTTACCACGGCCCATGTTGGCACTGCATAGCCACGCCGAAGCGCCAGCGCAATTTGTGTTTGACAAAGGCGCACTGTCGCAACAACACGGCTTGTTGGCTGCCGTGGTCAGCGCCTGTGACACCGAGCGTGATGAGGTGGCCGAACAAGTCCATGCCCAAGTCAGCGAACAGCTGGGATTGACTCACTTGGAGATGGTTCAAACCGTGATCGAGAAACGTGCCACGCTCGCGTGCACTCCTATGCTCGACAGACCGGAACCGTTGGTGGCCCCTGGTCTTTGGGCTTGCGGTGACTATGTCCGTGGCCCCTACCCGTCCACCCTCGAAGGCGCCGTTCGTTCAGGCCAACACGTGGTCACACAACTCTGTCAAATGGCGCACGGTGAAGGGTGGCGTTGAGTCATGCGCCCAGTCATGGCCTTGGGTGTTGATCCACGCCGCTTGCATGCCGGCATTGCGCGCGCCCACCACATCGGTGATGGCGTCATCACCTAAGTGCAACACAGCATCTGCGGGCACATTGAGCTGTGCGGCTGCCGCATGAAAAATACGCACATCGGGCTTGGCCACCCCAAACAAACGCGCACTCACAGACGCTTTGAAATACGGCCCTGCGGCTGTACGAAACACATCGGCATTGCCGTTTGACAAACCCACCAACGGATAGCGGGCAGCCAAACGCGCCAAGGCTTGTTGCACGCCGTCATACAACGTGACTTTTTGGCGCTCTGCAAAAAACACCTCAAACGCTGCATCGGCCAGATCCGGTGCATCGCCAGCCCGTAACAAGCTCTCGCGGATGGACGCCCGTCGCAAAAAACTCAAATCATGCGCTTTGTCTGCATGGCGCTGGTTCACCTCGGTTCGGATGCGTTTTTTCACTTCAGCATCTGCGCATAAACGCGCAGTTTCAGGCGCGTGCTCTGCCAACCATGCTTGCAACACGGCCTCGGCACGGGTGATGGTGGGCCAGACGGGCCACAAAGTGTCGTCTAGGTCTAAGGTAATGGCTTGGATTTTGGAAAGGTTCAGCATGCTGGGCGAGAATACCGCATCATGTTCAAATCCGCCTTCAACTCCGAACCACCATTCGTCCACGGACAAGCATCACGTACCGCTGTGCTGCTGTGCAACCTTGGCACACCCGATGCTCCCACAGCACCCGCTGTGCGTCGCTATCTAGCAGAGTTTTTAGGTGACCATCGCGTGGTTGAAATTCCGCGCTTGATATGGATGGCTGTTCTACACGGCATCATCTTGCGCGTACGCCCTGCCAAGTCTGCGGCGAAATACGCCACCATTTGGACAGACGAGGGCTCCCCCCTGAAGGTGTGGACCGACAAACAAGCACGAGCTTTACAAAAGGTTTTCACCGATCACGGTGAGGACGTGACTGTGCGCTACGCCATGCGCTACGGCAACCCATCCATTGCAAGCACACTGGATGCACTCAAAGCCGAAGGCTTCACGCGCATCTTGGTCCTGCCTGCCTACCCGCAATACTCGGGCACCACCACAGCCAGCGTATGTGATGCGGTGTATCACTGGGGTTTACGCAACCGCGTATTGCCCGAGTTCCGCTTCATCAATCATTACCACGACCACCCCACTTACATCCAAGCGCTAGCCGAACGCGTGCGCGCACATTGGGCTGAGCACGGCCAAGCTGAGCGTTTGGTCATGAGCTTTCATGGCGTCCCCGAACGCACCTTGCACTTGGGCGATCCATACCACTGCGAGTGCTACAAAACCGCGCGCTTGCTCGGTGAAAGCTTGGGACTGTCGAAAGACCAATACATGGTGACGTTCCAATCTCGCTTTGGCAAAGCCAAGTGGTTGGAACCCTACACCGAACCCACACTGATCGCCTTGGCACAACAAGGCGTCAAACGGGTCGACTTGATTTGCCCAGGATTCACCAGCGACTGCCTAGAAACCTTGGAAGAGATTTCGCAAGAGGCTCAAGAAGCTTATTTGCACGCAGGTGGCAAAGTGTTTCACTATATCCCCTGCCTGAACGACAGTGACACATGGGTGCAAGGCATGTATGCCTTGAGCAAATCACACATGGGCGGATGGCCTGTGCAGGACGCAGACACTGACCAACTCAAGCACAGCCGACAAGAGGCGTTGACCCTAGGCGCGCAAAACTAAAAAAGCCGCTGAAAAGCGGCTTTTTAAAATCAAGGCGCTTTGGTTATGGCCGATGCAGCGGGTTGCACCACGCCAGCATTGCTCGCGGCACGCACCACTGGTGCCACCGAGCTCGCCACGGGCATCGCCGCAATGCGGGGTGCGCTGGCAGTCGTATCCACAGCGGAAGCCGGTGCCTCAGTGGCACTAGCTGCACTGGCGGATTCGGTAGCCTCAGAAGGAATCACTTGAAGTGGAGGAGCAGGCTCTGCAGCTTGCTCATCTTGCGGTTGCAAATAAGCTGCCACGGCCAAAGCTGCAGCGAACAAACCAGCAATCACCCAAAGCGAGGTTTTTGATTTGGGCGCCTCGGTCAAAACTTCGGTAGCGATTGGCTCTTGTACATTGGATTGCGCATCCGTATCGGCTGCAGCTTGCGCGACTGGCACCGCCTCGGTAACAAATGGCTCACTGGCCAAATTCACGACGACATCTGGCTCAACCACTTCTGCAACAGGTGTGGCGGCAGCTTCTTGGGCAAACACCTCATCAGCGGATAACCCCAACAAAGTGCCCACCTTTTTTGCTGCAGTGAACTTGACTGCCGCGCTGTAAAAGGCGCTTGTACCGCCCTCTTCCAACTGTCGAATTTGCTTCACAGACATGCAAGCACGCGTTGCCATGTCATTCAACACCCAGCCACGTGCTTCTCGGCGCAAGCGCAACAAATCGCCGTTGATCAACAGTTCTTCTTGGCTCATAAAAACGCAGCTTGCTTGGGTAACGGCTGTCTAAATTACTTGACCAACAACAGTTCGCCCTTGATCGATGCACCCTTTTGAACCGACAAGGTTTGATAAACCACATGACCATCTACCGAAGCCGAAGATGTCACGATCAACTCATTGCAGGTTGCAGTACCTGAGAACTTGCCTTTGATGTGCAAGCTAGAGCAAGTGACGACACCTTCAACTTGACCACGCGCACCAATGGTGAGCTCATCTACTTGAATTTGGCCATTCAATGCACCTTCAACGTGAATTGCCCCTTTGGCAGCGATCTCGCCGCGGAAGGAAAAGCCCTCACTCAGAATTGAAGGTTTCGTGGCTGTGGTTGAAATCATGTCCATCATGCTAGCTCTCGGGGGTGTGGATGTTGTTGTAGGGGCTGGCGCAGCGACCTGCTCTGAAACCTCTTCGGCGACGGCATCAACCTGTTCATCTTCGACATCAGATGCCGAATCGATGGCTTGAGATTGATTAGCGTTGTTGGTTTTGGATTTGTTGAACATATTGTGCCGTCCGTATAACTTTTTGCGGGTTGACTGGATAACCACCAATCAAAATTTCCAAATGCAGGTGCTTACCTGTTGACGAAGAACCTGTGCTACCGATGTTGCCCAACACCGATTCAGCTGTGACTTTGTCACCTAATTTCACTTCAATGTTGGCCAGATGCGCATACAGAGACTCAACACCATTGGTGTGGCGAATCACCACGGTGTTGCCATACTGGGTATGAAACTGAGCCAACACCACAACACCAGGCTTCACGGGATGAACTTTTTCATCGCCCGTTTGACTCAACATATCTAAACCTGTGTGAAAGTGCGTTTGCCCAGAAATGGGATGGCGTCGAACGCCAAAATCAGAAGTCACGCTGTAGTTAGGCACAGGCATTGTGCTCGGCAGCGCATACAAGACTTCACGCAGTCCACGATTGGTTGACAACTCATCAGCCACTTTGCCACGTAGCAAGGGGTTGCTTTTGACGTCATCTTCTAAGTTGAAGCCACCGTTGGCAGCATTTTGCTGAATGATTTTGACGATTTTTTCTGTCAACCCAGATGATTCAAGTTGAGACTTCATGGTCACGTTTTCTTGCGAAACAGCCACCATAGAGGTATCAACGAAGCGACGGATACTCATGTCGCGATCACGAATGGTTTGAGCCAACGACACCATTTGCTCGTCGCTCATCGACAACTGCTCTGCACCATCAGAATCAGAAGCACTACTCAGCAAAGCGCGGTAAACCTCTTCGTGCGAACGCTCCAACTTGGCGCGACTGAGCATCAAGCTGATGCTGGTCACAAGCAGTACACCAATGGCAATCAGCATGGCGCCAGTAACCAAAATACCACCGCGCACCAAGATGCGTTGCATGCGCGCGCTGACATTGAGGTAATGCAGGTCGCCGTTTTGCTCAAGAATGATGCGCGCATCATCGTACTGACGTGTCCAGCCACTGGACACAAGTCCAGGAAGTAGACGAATCGTCATTAAAACGCGGCGCAACATGAGTCTTGGGGTTAGACGGCGGGAGAACCACCCACATTCAAGACAGGTCCATTGGCATCTTGACTCAGAGTACCTTCGATTTCACCGCCTTTTTCAATCTCAATTTCAGAGTATTGAACCTTGCCAGCGATTTTGCCGGTGGAGCGCACGATCAGGCTCTTTTCAGAAATGATGGTGTTGTGGAGCTGTCCACGTACATCAATCACCTTGGCGGAAACACGGCCAGTGATTTTGCCTGTTGGGCCGATCAAGACCTCTTCTGCTGTTAAATCACCTTCAATAACGCCATTAATGATGGCTTTTGATGGAACAGTGAACGTACCTTTGACGACAACACCGTCACCGATAACAACGCTTTCAAGCGAATCAGATTGATTAGACATATGCACTCCTTATTGGGAATCTTAACAAATAAACCAACAAAAACCTCATTATTATGATTTTTTGTTGTTTATTTGTTCAGAAAAATCTATTCAATGCAACCACTTAGCGTATTTTTTGAATGTGCTTCCTAACACTAAGCACAGACTTTACCAATCGCTAGCTACCATTGGATGACTTTTTTCCCAAACTTTCATGAACAATTCATTCATCATCGCTGGGGTGATGGGCTGGCCAGTGGCTCACTCTCGTTCCCCATTAATTCATAACCATTGGATACACCAATTCAACTTGAGTGGTGCTTATGGCTTTTTCCCTGTGCAACCAAACAACCTTGAATCTGCCATTCGCGGCTTACAAGCTTTAGGACTTGCAGGTTGCAACATCACAATTCCACATAAGGTCAATGCGATGACTTATGTAGATTGGGTCCACCCATTGGCCAAACGCATAGGCGCCATCAATACCATCGTAGTGCAGCCCGATGGAGCACTGCACGGCTTCAACAACGATGGGTTTGGTTATATACAAAGCCTGTTAGATGCACAGCCAAACTGGCGCGCCAATACAGGACCAACTGTTGTGATTGGAGCTGGAGGCGCGGCGCGCGCCATTGTGGTGAGTCTGCTCGACGCTGGTGCAACTGACATTCGAGTCATCAATCGCACACATGACAAAGCGGAAGAATTTGCACAAGAGTTCGGAGCAGCCGTGTCAAGTGTCAAATGGAATGCCCGCGAAGATGCGCTGGCCGACGCTGCACTTCTCGTGAATACAACCAGTCAAGGTATGCACGGCGAACCGGCACTTAACCTTTCTTTGTCCAATCTACCTAAAAGCGCCTTGGTATCCGACGCGGTCTACATCCCGCTCGAAACCCCGTTTTTAAAAGAAGCTCGTCTTCGGGGCAACCCCACAGTGAACGGGCTCGGCATGCTCCTCCATCAAGCACGTCCAGCTTTTCAAGCATGGTTTGGCGTTATGCCGGAAGTGGACCAAGCGCTCTACGAAAAAATAGCAAGAACTATCTAACGAGAACGCACCGATTGGTGAGAAGTTTGAGCACTTGGCGCAATCAGTCGTTAGAAAAACAGGCCAGGCCCCTTGTTTTAGTAGATCAATACAGCGCCTGAAACGTCCTGTGGTTGATTTTTTGCACCCCTACAAGCTTGATGATTCAAAAGATTCTCAAACTGGCTAGGTGACAGGGCCTGGCTGAGATGAGGACCTTGACCCAACATGCAGCCCAACTCTTGCATCGTAAAGATTTGCGTTTCACTGACCAGCCCATCTGCCATCATTTGCACATCGTGAGCGAGCGTTAAACGTCCAAATGACTGCAAGTGTTCAAACATCGTCGTGTCATGCTCCACATTTTTAATGAGCTGTGGTGCAAATTTAACTTTGTGAATCGAAAGACTTTGCAGCAACTCAGGGGAGCGTGGTGACAAACCAAAACCATCGACGGTCAAGCTCATACTCATGTCTTGCTGAACAAATACTTCAACATCAGCTAATGTCATCGAAGAGCGGAGCAAGACGGCTTCGTTGATTTCAAATTCGATCAACTGATGAGGAAAATCCGCAGCTATACAAGCATCACGCACCTTTTGATAGAAACCCAGATCTTTCAACTGACTTGGGGCGATGTTGAGCACTAAGACCAATGGCCCGTGCTGACGATGCCAATTGGAAAATTGCTTGCAAGCGTTTTCTAAAAGCCACGCATCAAAAGGTAAAAAAATTCCACTCTGCTCTGCTAAAGCAACAAAATCTGCGGGTGAGACATTCAAAGTTTCGCCAGATTGATGCTGCCAACACACAAAAACCTCTGCTCCAAAAATGCCTTTGTCATCTAAGCGATGAATAGGTTGATATTCCAACGAGATGCCGAATTCTTCCAACGCATCTTGCAATACACGGTCCATGTTGAATGAACCATCAGACCTAGGCTCAGAGTCATCCCGCAATTTTTCAAACCGAATTTTGATACGCATTTGTCTGACCACAACGTAGAGCGCAGCAGGAAGAATAAGCAACAAACTCAACCACTGGATGATTCGCAAATACGCCGACCACAAATTAATGGCGATGTGGAGGTTGGCAAGAATTTGCGAATCAAATGTCAAAGGCGCTGTGACATGCAAGCCATGCGCACCTAACGCCTCATCTACGGAAGCCAAAACAAATTGGGCGTGCATGGGATCAACAGCAACGCCATCGCGCACATAGCTTGCCAAAGAAACACCCGTGCCGCTGATCAACTCTGCAGTATGAACCCCAGGATAGCTCTCAACCGTTTTGAGTAACCGGTCAACTTGTTGCGTATCCCCCGCCAACAGCACAGGTAATAAGCTTTGCGCCATGCGGTGAGCAACCGTTTTGCTTTCTTCAATGATCAATTGCTCAATCATTTTGAAACTCAAATAACTAACGGCAGCCGTCAATAAGGCCACGACAGGCACGATCAAACATAAGCGAATCGACTTCTTCATAGCGTTCTCCGGACGAATCGATTCTCAAGAAAATCTAGAAACTTACGTGCATGAGAAAGGCTAAATTATTTGTACTTTTAATATAAAAAATAAAACTTAAAAATTCAAATTTATCACGCGTACAGGATTGGCGTAGTTGGAAGCCCCAGTCACAGGCATACCCGCACCCAAACCGATACATCTCATAAATCAGTTCGAGACTATTGTCTTGCAATTTAGTTGCAGACGCAACCATCGGCGTAAACACCTAGTTGCGCACGCAACCAAATTAACCACAATACCTCCAGCCTCTTCACACCACTTCACCAAGCGAGATTTTTTATGTTGCCTATGAAACGTTGCCTCCGTTTTGCATTCACCGCCTGTTTGAGCGTCACCAGCGCCCTCAGCGTGGCACAGACCTACCCCACCCGCGCCATCGAATGGGTGGTGCCCTATGCACCAGGCGGCGGAACAGACACCGTGGCACGTTCGTTGGGTCAAGCCATGGGCACCGTCTTAGGCCAAAGCATGGTGATCGTCAACAAGCCCGGTGCCGCCACCAACATCGGGGCAGAGTACGTCGCCCGCGCGAAGGCCGATGGCTATGTGTTGATGTCTGCAGACACGGGCACATTGGCCGCCAACCCGTTCATCTACAGCAAGCTCACTTACAACGTCGAAAAAGACTTCGCACCTGTGGGTTTGACGGTGCGCTTCCCAATGATCTTGGTCGTCAACCCCAATGTCCCTGCACAAAACTTGAAAGAGCTCATTGCTTGGGCTCAAAGCCAAGCCAATGGCGTGAGCTATGCCACACCCGGTGCAGGCAGCCCTCACCACTTGGCCACCGAGTTGTTCCGAGACATGGCAGGCGTGAATCTGTCACACGTACCTTACCGCGGTGCGGCACCTGCCGTGCAAGACGTGGTCGCAGGTCAAGTGCCCATGATGTTTGTGGACACAGCCAGCGGCTACCAGTTCATCACCTCTGGCAAGTTGCGTCCCATCGGCGTTGCCAGCGCCAAACGCGTGAAAAATTTCGAGAACATTCCAACGCTCAGCGAGCAAGGTTTGAAAAACTTCGAGGCCTATGCATGGCAAGGCTTGGTCGTGCCCGCTGGCACACCCGCCGAAGTCATCAACACCCTCAACAAAGCTTTGCTCACAGCAATCAACACCACCGAGGTGAAAGCCCGCTTGCAAGTGTTGGGGCTCGAAGCCATTCCTAGCTCACCCAAACAAATGGCTGACTACGCAGCCAAAGAGCGCGCCAAGTGGGGGCCCATCATCAAAGCCAACAACATCAAGGCCGACTAACTGCGTGACCAACATGACCCAACAACTCGACCGCACGCTCACCTACCGTTTGCACCAACTCCATAAGTTGACCGATGCAGACAGTCAGTCCATGTACCCAGAGCGCACAGGCTTGTCCATGAGTGACGGACGATGCCTGACCACGGTCGGCACGTTTGAGCCCTTGTCGGTGAAAGAGTTGGCTGAAAAAGCCAACCTGAATAAAGGTCAAGCCAGTCGCGGTGCACAAGCCTTGGTGGATCAAGGCTTGGTGCTTAAAGCTGACCACCCAGGCGATGGCCGAGGTGTGGTACTCACACTGACACCGGTAGGCCGCAAAGTGTTCAAGCGTGCGATGGACATGGTGGCGCAACGCAACGAACAAATCTTTGGCTGCTTGAGCGACAAAGAACAGACCGCTTTGAGCGCCATGTTCGACCGCCTGATCGCACACGCCCGCCCACGCTGACCCAGCGTCTTTTGGAATTACACATGCACACCCCCACCACACAAGCACGCCCGTCGATTTATTACACCTACGAAGTTTTCAAACCTTGGCTGCCCTCTGAGCATCCGCAACCCACACGCCAAAAAGTGGTGATCGTGGGCTCTGGGCCCGCAGGCATGGTGACAGCGTTGGAGTTGGCTCGCCACGGCGTAGCCAGCGTGGTGTTGTCGTCTGAACTGCAGTTCTCGCAAGGCAGCCGCGCCATTTGCTTCACACGCCGCTCCATGGAAATTTTGCAGCAAGTGGGTGTGGCCGACCGCATGACCGAAGGCGGCTTGCCATGGCGCTTTGGTAACTCGTACTACCGTGGCCAACGCGTGTTCCGCATGGAAGCGCCCCACGATGCCGACGACCGCTTTTTCCCCATCATCAATGTGCAACAGCAGTTCATGGAGGAATACCTGCACGATGCTTGCAAAGCCAACCCGTTGATCGATTTCCGCTGGGGCAACAAGGTGAACAAGGTCGAGCAGCAAGACGGCTACGCCGTACTCGAAGTCGACACATCCGAAGGTACTTACGCACTCGAGAGTGACTGGGTGGTCGCTGCCGACGGTGGTCGCTCCGGCATCCGCACCGCCATGAATTTGGAAATGGAAGGCGCGTCTTACGAAGGCTTCTTCGTGATTGCAGACATCAAGGTCGACTTGCCGTTGCCCACCGAACGCTTGGCCTATTTCGATCCAGAGTGGAACCCCGGCAACACCATCTTGATGCACCGTGAGCCCAACGGCATTTGGCGCGTCGACTACCAATTGCCCGATGGCGAAACACCTGAAGAGGCGTTGAAACCCGAATCGCTCAAAGCCCGCATCAATGCCCAACTGGCCATGATCGGCCACGCCGGTGCCAAATGGGAAATGGATTGGTCGTCTGTGTACTCCGCACGCACTTTGACCTTGCCTGACTTTGTGCACGGCAGCGTGATCTTCACGGGCGACGCCGCACACTTGCTGCCCATTTTTGGTGTGCGCGGTGCTAACACCGCGTTCCAAGACGCACAGTCTTTGGGCTGGCACTTGGCGTGTGTGGTCAAAGGTTTGGCCAGTCAAAAACTCTTGGCCAATCACAGCGCCGAGCGCGTGGGTGCGGCGCGCGAAATCATCCACGAAGCAGGCAAGAGCACACGCTTCATGACGCCCCCTGCCGGTGGTTTTCAGTTGTTGCGCGACGCGGTTCTGTCGCTATCGCTCACACAAGAATTTGTGCGTCCGCTCTACCACTGGCGCACCTCGCGTCCACACGAGTACACGCACTCCATGCTCAACAGCGCGGGAGATGACAACGGTTTGTTCAAAGCCGGCCCCGCCCACGGCGCACCACCCCAAAACGTGCGCTTGGGTGCCAACGACTTCTTGCTTGATCACTTAGGTGGCGGCTTCGACTTGTTGTATTTCACCGATGCCCCTGCCATCACTGAAGCCTTGCAACACACCATCCAGGCCGCACGCACCAAAGGCATGCCCTTGAACGTGATTGCCGTGGGCAACGCAAACCCTGTTGCGGGTGCCAACACCACCTTGGCTGATACCAATGGTCATCTGCGCGCGCGATATGGCATCCCCGCCAACGGTGGCGCCTATTTGCTGCGTCCCGACCAACACATTTGCGCACGCTGGCTCACGCTGGACGCCACCCGTTTGCAAGCGGCCCTCCACACGGCCCTGCCTCAGTAAGGAGTAAACACATGACCACCCCCAACGCTTTGACCATCCCAGATCTGGAAACCGTGTACGACACCTTGGCCACGGCCATTGACCAAGCGGGAGAAGAAAAAGCATCGCTCTTTTTGGTCAAGCTCGCCCTGCTCAATGCCAACGCCTTGGCCAACGCCGATGTGTTTCAAACACACGTGCAAGCCGCACTACAAGACATTTAACTCACACAGGAACACACCATGCTCGTTCAAAAAGTTCATCACGTGGCGTACCGCTGCATCGACGCCAAAGAAACCGTCGAGTGGTACCAAAAACACCTAGACATGAAATTCGTGCTCGCCATTGCCGAAGACGAAGTGCCTTCCACCAAAGCGGCCGACCCCTATATGCACATCTTTTTAGATGCGGGGGCTGGCAACATCTTGGCGTTCTTCGAATTGCCCAGCCAACCGCCTATGGACCGCGATCGCAACACCCCTGCGTGGGTACAGCACTTGGCACTGGAAGTCGATTCGGTGGACACCTTGATCGCCACCAAAGCAAAGCTTGAAGCCGCTGGCATTGAGGTAGTGGGCCCCACCAACCACACCATCTTCAAAAGCATTTACTTCTTCGACCCCAATGGACACCGCTTAGAGCTGGCCGCCAACACGGGCACGCCCGACATGATGCGCAAGCTCGACGAAGTCAAATGGGACATGATCAACGAATGGGCGAAAACCAAACGCGCCCCTAAACACGCCGCATGGATGCACGATGGAAGCATGTAACGAAACCCACAACCCAGCGCTACGCAGCTGGGTCAACTCAGCCAACACAACGGGCTGCGATTTCCCAATTCAAAACCTGCCTTTTGCGGTGTTTCGCCGCCAAGGTAGCCACGACACTTTCCGAGGTGGCGTGGCCATTGGCGATCAAATTTTGGACTTGGCCGCAGCCAGCCAAACTGGCGTCTTCACAGGTGACGCGGCAGCGGCCCTCAAAGCGGGTGCGCAAGACAAGCTCAATGCCTTGATGGCCATGGGCCCACAGGCTTGGCACGGGTTGCGATTGGCGCTGTCACGCGCCTTGCGCGAAGGCGCCCCTGAGCAAGCGGCGCTGCAAGGCTGCTTGGTGCCACAAGCACACGCCGAATACGACGTGCCTGCGCGCATTGGCGACTACACCGATTTCTATACCTCGGTGCACCACGCCACCAACATCGGCAAACAGTTCCGTCCGGACAACCCTTTGTTGCCCAACTACAAATGGGTGCCCATTGGTTACCACGGTCGTGTGTCGAGCATTGGCGTGTCTGGCCAAACCTTCCATCGCCCCGTGGGTCAAACCATGGCACCGGGCGCCACCGAACCCGTGTTGGGCCCGTGCAAACGCATGGACATTGAGCTGGAGCTCGGCATCTTCATCGGCACCGGCAACACACTGGGTGATGCCATCTACATGAGCGAAGCCGAAGACCATGTGTTTGGCATTTGCCTGCTCAACGATTGGTCAGCCCGTGATATCCAAGCGTGGGAATACCAACCCTTGGGTCCGTTTTTGTCCAAAAATTTTGCGTCAACCTTGTCGCCGTGGATCGTGACCTTAGAAGCCTTGGCCCCGTATCGCGTGCCGTTCACACGTCCGCCAGAGGACCCACAACCTTTGGCGTATTTGGACTCCGACACCAATCGCCAACAAGGTGCTTTCGATATTCAACTCGAGGTCGGCATCCACACGGCCAAGATGCGCGAAGCCGGCGAAGCAGCAGCCATCGTGTGCCAAACGAGTTACCGCCACGCCTATTGGACCGTGGCACAAATGGTGACGCACCACACAGTCAATGGTTGCAATTTGCAAGCAGGTGATTTGTTGGGCAGTGGCACGCTGTCAGGTCCGACCTTGGACCAAGCCGGCGCCTTGATTGAGATCACCCAAGGTGGCAAAAACCCCGTGCAATTTGCCAATGGCGAGCAACGCGTTTACCTAGAAGACGGCGACGCCGTGGTGTTGCGCGGCTGGTGCGAAAAATCGGGTGCGACACGCATTGGTTTTGGTGCATGTGTCGGCACGATGTTGCCAGCTAAACCACGCAAGTCTGCTTAAACCTGGGCACTAGCACCGACGAAAAAAAGGAGGGAGATTGCTCTCCCTCCTTTTTTTGTGACAGCTCGCTTTACTTAGCAGCGGCGTGCTTGGCAATCAATGCCTTCGCACCGTCGAGCATTTGCTTGCCGTTTTGGCCCTTGGCGTTCATGTCAGACACCCAGGAATCAAACAAGGGTTGTGACAACTTTTTCCAGTTCTCCAACTCTGCTTTGGGAATCACATTGGTGGTGTTTTTCGTCGTCAGCTTCTTGCCTTCGGCATCCGCCTCAAAGAACGCCTTACCTGCAATGCCAGACAAAGATTGGCCGCTGTTGCGATCAATCACCTTCTTCAATTCAGGCGACAACGAGTCGTACTTGGCTTGGTTCATCGCGAAGATGAAGACAGATGTGTAGAACGCGGGTTCAGCGGGATCAGTCTCCGAGTGGAATTTCACCAACTCTTGAATCTTCACGGCAGGCACCACCTCGTAAGGCACCACTGCACCGTCGATCACACCTTTAGATAAGGCATCACCCACTTGTGGCACAGGCATGCTCACGGGTGTGGCGCCCAACATGGCAATGAACTTGTTGGTCATGCGTGTGGGCGCGCGCAGCTTCACGCCCTTCAAGTCTGCTGCCGTACGCACAGGCTTGTTGACCATGTGAAACACACCGTCACCGTGCACGTGATAAGCCAGCGCTTTGACGTCTTTGAATTCAGCCTTGGCGTATTGGTCCACGTAGTCCCACACGGCCTTGCTGGTCGCTTCTGGGCTTTGCATCATGAAGGGCATTTCAAACACTTCCACGGAAGGGAAACGGCCTGCTGTGTAGCCAGGCAAAGTCCACACCACGTCAGCCACGCCATCGCGCGCTTGCTCAAACAACTGAGGGGGCGAACCACCGAGTTGCATGGATGGATAAATCTGGCACTTCATCTTGTTGTTCGATTCCTTAGCGATGCGGTCGCACCAAGGCTGAATGAACAAGGTTTGTGCAAACGACGAGGCTGGCAAGAAGTGGTGCACTTTGAGTGTCACCTCTTGCGCCATTGCGACGGGGCTCAAGGCTGCGGCGGTCAAGGTCGCGGCAGCGATTTTCAACAAACGTTTTTTCATTGTGTCTCCAGGTTGTAAAAGTTGAATTAAGTTAACAGGTGCACCAGCCACAGAGAGATGGCAGGGAAAGCGATCAGCAACGCCAAGCGAATACCGTCAGTGATCAAGAACGGCACAACCCCTTTGTAGGTCTCCACCATCGGCACAT